>Ga0182030_10018610_pt1 | contig 13310 bp, 12 predicted proteins | sample 812S3MmetaG_FD_121299 | JGI IMG/M metagenome (GOLD analysis project Ga0182030, IMG submission 121299) | Permafrost microbial communities from Stordalen Mire, Sweden - 812S3M metaG (Illumina Assembly) | ecosystem: Environmental > Terrestrial > Soil > Wetlands > Permafrost | place: Sweden... | reverse complement strand
GGGCTATTCTCGATGGCTCCCTCCGGGAGCGGTGCATGGCGATCGAGCGTGCTGCTGGATCACGATTCGACGTCCATTCTTCTGTCTGATTGCTCATGCTGCGATGCGGACCAATGAGTCTTCGAATCTCGATGGCTCCTTCGGGAGCAGTGCATGACAATCAGGCGTGCCGCTGGATCACGATTTGCTTCACTTTCTCATGCCATCTTCTTCATGTCGCGTTGTTGACCTGAAGGTAATCGAAAGCTATTTTTTCCCTTTGGGGCCGCGGCCTCTTAGCAGGCCTTCGAGCTCTTCCTTGAATTCGCGGACGTCTTTGAAGTCGCGGTAGACGGAGGCGAAGCGGATGTAGGCTACGGTGTCGAGGCCTGTGAGGTGCTCCATGATGAGTTCGCCGACCTCGGCGGTGGTGCGTTCGCGCTCGGGGGCGTCCATCAGGAAGCTCTCGGCGGCGTCGACGATCTTCTCCAACTGGCCTGAAGAGACGGGGCGCTTTTCGCAGGCGCGCAGCAGGCCGCTCAAGACTTTCTGGCGGTCGAAGCGCTCGCGGCGGCCGTCTTTCTTGACGACCATGTAGGGGATTTCGTCGATGCGCTCGTAGGTGGTGAAGCGCCGGTTGCAGCGCTCGCACTCGCGGCGGCGGCGAATGGAGTCGGCCTCTTTGCTCTCGCGGGAGTCGACGACGCGATCTTGCCCGAAACCGCAGTATGGACACTTCATGCTATCTGGATTCTATGGCATGGGCGGCCAATACGTGAGGATGGGAATCGTGCCATCGCTTGAAGAAGGAGGCGGCGCAGGGTTCATTCCAGTGCTATTCTGCTTGCGGAAGGGCCATGGAAAATCCCATTGAACCGCATCTGGAAGAAATCGCCAGCCTCTGCCGCAGGTACGGGGTGCGCAGACTCGTGGCTTTCGGTTCGATTCTCCGCGCCGATTTTGACTCGCTCAGGAGCGATGCGGACTTTCTTGTCGAGTTTGAAACGGCATCGGCGATGGATAGGATGAAGAACTTTTTTGCGCTGCGGGAAGCCCTTGGCGCGTTGTTATCTCGTCCCGTGGACCTGGTTGAAGACGGGGCGATTCGAAATCCCTATATACTGCGAAACGTCGCCGAGCACCAGCAAGTTCTTTATGCAGCGTGAAGCGAAGGCCTATCTATGGGATATAGCGAATGCCGCAGAGAGCATTCGTGAATTCACCGCTGGAAAGGACCTGAGCAGATATCTCAGCGACGAGATGCTGCGCGCAGCCGTCGAGCGCAAGTTCGGAATCGTGGGCGAGGCGCTCTCTCAACTCCAGCGCAACTTCCCGGATTATCGCAAAAGAATTACGCAGGTTGGCGAGATCGTTGCCTTTCGCAATCAGATCGTGCATGGGTACGCTACGGTACGCGATGACATTGTGTGGGAGATTGTCCAAACCTACCTTCCCAGACTGCATCGCGGGGTCGCCGCATTGCTCGCGGAGGACGATCCGCAAAGCCAGACCAGTTAATCAGACCAGACCGGTTGTTAAGGGAACGGGCACCAGCAGCGTCTTGCTGGCTACGGTGGTCATGCCGTCCAGCGTATTGAGGAAGGCGCCGGAGATGAGCGGTGCATCCTCAAGATGCGCGAGCAGCTCGGCGTTGTTCCAGGCCGCCTCGCGCGCCGCGGAGACGCTCCAGGCGGCGAGGGTGTCTTCAAGGCACGAGACGGGCGGCAGCGCATCGCCGAGCAGCCGCACATTCAGGGTCTTTTTGGCGGATTCGATCAGGCTGTCAAGGGTGGTGTTGAGCGCGGTGAAGTCGTTGTACTGGGTGGTTCCATGCTGGGGCTCGATGCCGGTGGCCTGGCAGAGATCCATCACCGCCTGGGGAAGATCGTGGTTGATGTGCGCGTTCATGCCGGCAAGGGCAAACTGGATGCGCGCGATAGGCGTCTGGTTGCGGACGTCGAAGAGCGCCTGCCAGCAACCAGGGGTGCCGGAATCCGGCGTCGGCGCTGCCGACAATGCGCCCTGCACCGCGGCAAAGTAGAAGCCGGCGAAACGCACGTCGAGCTCCGCAATCCACTCCGGGTCGCCGAACTTCGCTGCTTGGACGCGCGCCTGGACCGCCTGCGTGACCTGGAGGTAGAGTCCGTTGAACCACTTCAGTCCGTCGCCGTCGGCGCAGGTGGACTGGATGCTCTCAAGCATCTGGACGACATCGGCGATCGTCTGGGGGGTGCTTTCGACGGCCGCTAGCAGCGTGGGGTCGTAGGGGAACATGGACCGTCATCATAAATGGGCGCGGAAGCTCTTGCAATGCGCCGGTCGTAATCTCCGCTTCAGTCTCCCTACGCAACAACGGCCTGAGAAGAAGGCTTCTCAGGCCGCTGCCGGTGGACTGTTGGGATTGGACTGGAGGCCTTCGCGCTTCCGCGAGTGCCAGAGCCACGGTGGAGAACCCTCCACAGGACTTACCTGGGGGCTGGGGCGCAAGGGCCTCAGGCCTCAGTCACCTCACGTATCGAACAACTGGAATAATCACTTTTCATCAGCTGGATCAACCTCCTTTCCCGTGTAAGCAAAAGCTACAGGGAATTTGGGGGTTGCGTCAAGGGGCAGTGGTTAGTGGGTAGTGGTTAGATTTGGCTGCCGCGACGAACTGGACCCGGCGAGACGCCGGGAACTGGTTTTCTTCACCATTCTTGGAAGACGACGCGGTTGTCGCGGGTCAGGACAGAGTGCTTTTGGAAGTTTTGGTCATCGCGGTGGGGATAGTCGTTGCGGAAGTGGGCGCCACGGCTTTCGGTGCGGGCGAAGGCGGATTGGAGGATTGCCTGGGCTACGCGGCTGATGGCCTGGGCTTCCGTCAGGCGGCGGCTGGTTTTGCCTTGCTGCGCAAGTTCCATGAGAGCAGCGTCGCAGGCTGACTGGGCTGCGAGACCCCACCGGAGCGTGGAGTCTTCGCGAAGGAGGCCGGCGCAGGCCCACATGCCGGCCTGAAGTTGGGCGACCAGAGCTTCGACTTGCGCCTCTTCATTTGCGGACAGAGGCGCAGGGTCATCTGGAGTTGCGCCGATGGGCGCCAGCGGCAGGCCGTCGGCGAGCATGGACTGGGCGGCGCGGGCTCCGAAGACGAGGCCTTCGAGGAGAGAGTTGGAGGCCAGGCGATTGGCGCCGTGAACTCCGGTGCAGGCGGCCTCTCCGGCGGCGTAAAGGCCGCCAATGCTGGTGCGGGCGGCTAGATCGGTTCTGACGCCGCCCATGAGGTAGTGAGCGGCGGGACGGACGGGGATTGGATCGCGTGCCAGGTCGAGGCCGTGGTGCGCGAGGAAGGCGCTGATGCCGGGGAAACGCTGGTGAAGATCGAGTCCGCGCACGTGGCGCATGTCGAGATAGACGGGGCGCGCGCTTCCGGATTCTCCCATGCCTTCGCGGGCGATGGCGCGGGCCACGACATCGCGCGGGGCAAGTTCGAGCAGGGGGTGGTAGCGCTCCATGAAGCGCTCGCCTTTGTCGTTGCGCAGGTAAGCGCCTTCGCCGCGCAGGGCCTCGGAGAGCAGGAAGCGGGGCGCGCCGGGCAGCGAGAGAGCGGTGGGGTGGAACTGGTAGAACTCCATGTCGGCCAGTTCCGCGCCGGCCTGGGCGGCGAGGGCGATGCCGTCGCCGGTGGCTACGGCGGGGTTGGTGGTGTCGGAGTAGACCTGGCCTGCGCCGCCGGCGGCAATGAGGACGGCGCGGGCGGCGATTCTATGAGAGTGCGGATCGGAGGCTGCCGCGCCTGCCGGGGCCAGATCGGCAGCGACGACGCGGCCGCCGGAGGTGACCAGGCCGGTGACCATGGTCCACTCGGCAAAGCGGATGCGCTTGTGGACACGGGCAAAGGCGACCAGGGCGCGGCTGATCTCCGCGCCGGTGGCGTCTCCGCTGGAGTGAAGGATGCGGGCGAGCGAATGAGCGCCTTCGCGGGTACGAAGGAACTCGCCGGCCTCAGAATCGAATTGCGCGCCCCACTCGATGAGCTCGGCGACGCGGACGGGGCCTTCGGCGACGAGAGCCTCGGCTGCGGGACGGTAGACGAGGCCGTCGCCGGCATTGACGGTGTCTTCGAGATGCAGGGCGATGTCCTCATCGCCTTCCATGGCGACGGCGATTCCGCCCTGCGCGTAGTGGGTGTTGGACTCGTTGAGGGATTCCTTGGTGACGACCAGGACATCGCCGTGGCGAGCCAACTCGACTGCTGCGCGGAGCCCGGCAACCCCCGCGCCCATCACCAGAAAATCAACTTGCGCGTCCTTGGACATCAGTTTTGAGGCTAACACTGCGAAGGCAGGGAACAGGGAATAGGGAACAGGGAACAGGGCGGGGCCGGAAAACCAGTACGGCTGAGATTTCTGAATCCCCAGGGTCTTCCACCGCGGTCCGCCACGGCGGAAGGCTTGGTGCGCCCAAGGATTTATGCCGGAGCAGTGCGAATTGTGGTAATCTTCGGGCAATTGGTCCCCCTTGGCCAATTTCCCTTTGGGAGGTTTGCACGAAGCCTATTTCCAAAAGACACTCTCTGAGGAACGGCAGATTTCCACGCGGTTCGCAAAGGGGAGTGGCGGTGTAAACTGCGTGACAGTCGAGTTGAGGCAGGGAACGAGGGAACGGAGATCAGGAGGAACACATGAGCGAGTTGACAAGGCGTAGTTTTCTGAAGACGGGCGTTGCGGCGGGTGCGTTGGCGGGGAGCGGCAGTGTGCAACTCGCGGCGGAGCGGCCCAAGGCGACCGATTGGGTAACGCTGGGCCGTTCGGGCGTGAAGGTGACGCGGCTGGCGTTCGGAATGGGCAGCTACAACGGGCACGTACAGCAACAGTTGGGGCAGGATGGGCTGACGCGGCTGGTGCGCTACGCCTACGACCACGGCATCCGGTTCTTCGAGGTCGCCGAATCGTACGGCAGGTCGCAGCAGATGCTGGGGGTGGCGCTGAAGGGGCTTCCGCGGGAGAGCTATGTGCTGATGACGAAGGTTGAGACGTATCGGACCTCCGCCGATCCGGCGACGAAGCTGGATGAGCTCAGGAAGAACTCCGACACCGACTACTTCGACATCATGCTTCTGCACTGGCAGCACACCGGGACCTGGGTTGCGGATACACAGCACTGGCAGGACGCGATCCTGGAGGCCGAGGCGAAGAAGGCGATCAAGAGCCACGGGGCAAGTGTGCACGGGCTGCCGGCGCTGCGCCAGATGCCGGGCAACAAGTGGCTGCAAGTGGCCATGATCCGGATGAATCACACCGGGACGCGCATGGACGCCGAGATTCCGGACACCAACGATCTGGGTAATGTGAGCGAAGTTGTGGCCCATACCAAACAGGTGAAGAAGGAAGGGATGGGCGTGATCAGCATGAAGCTGATTGGAGAAGGCACGTTCAACCACGAGGACCGGCAGCGCGCGATGCGGTTCGCCTTCAAGGATGCGGGCGTGGATTCGGTCACGGTGGGTTTCAAGAACACGGCGGAGGTCGACGAGGCGATCGACAATATTAATCTGGCGCTGGCGTGAGAAAGACAGTGGTTAGTGGTTAGTGGTCAGTGGTTAGAGAGGGGCCGAGTGCTGTTCCACTGTTCACTGTTCACTGTTCGCTGTTCCCTGATTCCCCGCCATCCATGAGGCTGCGGTGCAGATGGCCAGGATCAGGCCGATTACGGCTAGCGAGACGGTGATCGGTACTTCAAGCCAGCGGGCGGTGAGCATCTTGAGGGCGACAAAGGCGAGGAGCGCGCCGAGGCCGAAGTGCAGGTAGCGGAAGCGGTCGAGCATCGCGGCCAGCGCGAAGTAAAGCGAGCGCAGTCCCAGGATCGCGGCGATGTTCGACGTGTAGACCACAAAGGGATTGTGGGAGACGCCGAGCACGGCGGGAATGGAATCCACGGCAAAGAGCAGATCGGTGACCTCGACGGCTACGATGACCGGCAGGAGCGAGCCTTTGGCCGGCTGCAGGCGCTGAATCCACTCTGGAATGGCGGCACGCGCGGAGCCGCCGCGCACCATTCGGAACGCGGCGTAGAGCAGAAACAGTCCCAAGATCCAGGTTATCCATTCGAAGCACTTGAGCAGGGAAACGCCGGCGAGGATGAACAGGCCGCGCAACACGACGGCCCCGGCTACGCCCCAAAGCAGGGCCTTGTGCTGGCGGCGCGCGTCGATGCGGAATCCCTGGAAGAGCACCAGGAAGACAAAGAGATTATCCACGCTGAGCGAGATCTCGATGGTGTAGCCGGCAACAAATTCGAGGGCCGGCTTTCGGCCCTGAACGACGGCGATCCAGCCGGCAAAGGCGGCCGCGGCCAGCGCCAGCGCGGCCGTGCCGAGCCATGCAAAGGCCTGCGCATGGCGGCTTTCATGCCGATGGCCGGGGAGCATCCAATCTCCGACCAGCAGCAGCACGACCACCGCGTGAAAACCTGCCCACCAAACCCAGGAGACGCCCGCGATCATAGCTGGATGCTACAGCAACGGTGTGGGAGATCCCGCAGCTTTGCCGAAAGGCGACTGCAGGTGCTTCGGCTACGGCCGTGCGCTGTGGCGGATCATGGCCGTTCCCTATGCACGGGCCTGTTGAGTGTCGTTCTGTCCCACCCATTCTCCAGAAAAAAGGCGAATGGAAGGGGCACGGAGCATTCTTGGGAGAGCCGGCGCAGGTTCGTCTCCGGACCTACCTTGCTTGCGGCGAGCTGGGCTGCTCAAAGTGACATTCAAGATCGGGCAGGGAGGCCATGAAGCAATCGAAGTGCCTCCTGGCCAGTACCTTACAGGGTTCCCGAACCGGGCATAGGCAGAACTGGGAATCTGGCTGAAAATCCTGTGATTGCAGTCACTCGACAGTGGTGGAGCCGGATGATAGCCTTCCGGTGGCATTCCCCCAGTGGTTCGAGGGGCGCGTAATTCGGGGCCGTCCGTCATACGGCTCAAAAACCTAAAAGTTCCGGAGGAATTGTGACTGCAGCGATTTTGGTGTGTTTTTTTCTGGTTGTGAGCGCGCTTTCGCTTCTGGTGGCGAATGCCATCAGAGCAGGCGCTGGGGTATTTCTGAAGCGTCAATCGAAGAGCGTGGCGGCAGTTCTGGGCCTGCTGCTTCCCACATTCGCTTACGGGCAAGGGGAACAAACGGGCGGAGGCGAGGCCAACCTGGTGCTGCCGGACTTGTCGAGCGTGAATTTTCTCGGCATCAACGGTCACACCCTGCTGATTTATGGGTTGCTGGTTTGCGTCTTCGGCCTGTTGTTCGGACTGACCATCTATGTGCAGTTGAAGAACCTGCCGGTTCATCGCTCGATGCGCGAAATCTCCGAACTGATCTATGAAACGTGCAAAACGTATCTGGTGACGCAGGGCAAGTTCATTCTTCTGCTCTGGGCTTTCATCGCGGTTGTTATCGGGCTGTACTTCGGCGTACTGGCGCCGGTGCCGGGAAAATCGATCTGGGTTACGCTGCCGATCATTTTGGGATTCAGTCTGGTTGGCATCGCGGGCAGCTACGGGGTGGCGTGGTTCGGAATTCGCGTGAATACATTTGCGAATTCACGGACGGCATTCGCGGGATTGCGCGGCAAACCGTACCCATGCTTTGCAATTCCGCTGAAGGCGGGCATGAGCGTCGGCATGATGCTGATCTCGGTCGAACTGCTGATCATGCTGTGTATCCTCTTGTTCATTCCGGCCGATTATGCGGGTCCCTGCTTCATCGGCTTCGCGATCGGCGAGTCGCTGGGCGCCGCGGCGCTGCGCATTGCCGGCGGCATCTTCACCAAGATCGCCGACATCGGTTCCGACCTGATGAAGATCGTGTTCAAGATCAAGGAAGACGATGCGCGCAACCCCGGTGTGATTGCGGACTGCACGGGTGACAACGCGGGCGACTCGGTTGGCCCCAGCGCCGACGGCTTCGAGACCTACGGCGTCACGGGCGTGGCCTTGATCACATTCATCCTGCTGGCGGTCAAGAGTCCCACGACGCAAGTGCAACTGCTGGTATGGATCTTCGTGATGCGCGTGGCCATGTTGATTTCGAGCTCGGCCGCCTACTTCCTGAATGGCGCAATCGCCAAGGCGAGATACGCGAACTCGGACGAGATGGACTTTGAGGCGCCGTTGACCTCGCTGGTGTGGATCACATCCATCGTTTCCATCATCCTGACCTACATCGTCACGTACCTGATGATTCCCGATCTTGGTGACGGAACGTTATGGTGGAAGCTGGCTTCGATCATCTCGTGCGGAACCCTGGCTGGCGCGCTGATACCCGAATTGGTGAAGGTTTTCACTTCAACCAAGTCGGGCCACGTGCAGGAAATCGTCACATCGGCAAAGGAAGGCGGAGCTTCGCTGGGGATCTTGTCCGGAATCGTGGCCGGGAATATGTCGGCCTACTGGCTCGGACTTAGCATGGTCGCGCTGATGGGACTGGGCTATTACTTCAGCACGGGCGCGTCGATGGCGGTGCTGATGCTTGCTCCAGCCGTCTTTGCGTTTGGCCTGGTCGCGTTTGGCTTCCTGGGCATGGGACCGGTCACGATTGCAGTGGACTCCTATGGGCCGGTCACCGACAATGCGCAATCTGTATATGAGTTGTCGCTGATTGAAGAAGTTCCCAACATCGCAGCCGAGTTGAAGAAGGACTTCGGCATCGACGCGAGGTTCGAACGCGCGAAGAACCTGCTGGAAGCCAACGATGGAGCCGGCAACACCTTCAAGGCGACGGCAAAGCCGGTGCTGATCGGCACGGCCGTGGTGGGCGCAACCACCATGACTTTCTCGATCATCATGGCCCTGACCCACGGACTAACCGTCAACGTAGAAAAGCTCTCTCTGCTGCACGCGCCCTTCATGCTGGGGCTGATCTGCGGTGGCGCGGTGATCTTCTGGTTCGCGGGCGCTTCCATGCAGGCGGTGACCACAGGCGCTTACCGCGCGGTCGAGTTTATCAAGGCGAACATCAAGCTGGAAGGCGCGGAGAAGGCATCGGTCACGGACAGCAAGAAGGTGGTGGAGATCTGCACGAAGTACGCGCAGAAGGGAATGTTCAACATCTTTCTCGCCGTCTTCTTCTCTACGCTCGCGTTCGCATTCATGGAGCCGTTCTTATTTGTCGGCTACCTGTTCTCGATTGCGATCTTCGGGCTGTACGAGGCGATCTTCATGGCGAATGCCGGCGGCGCCTGGGACAATGCGAAGAAGGTTGTCGAGGTCGACCTGAAGCAGAAGGGGACGCCTCTGCATGACGCAACCGTGATCGGAGACACCGTCGGCGATCCGTTCAAGGACACCTCGTCGGTGGCCATGAACCCGATTATCAAGTTCACGACCTTGTTCGGATTGCTTGCAGTTGAGCTTGCCGTGACGCTCAGTTCCACCAATCCGATGCTCACTCACGTGCTGGCAGTCGCATTCTTCCTGGTATCGGTGTTCTTCGTGCGGAAATCGTTCTATGGCATGAGGATTGAATCGAAGGGATAGCAACCGATTGCTGTCTTGTACATGGTAGGAAAACGTCGCCTGAAACTGGGCGATGTTTTTCTGCGCACAATAGCTGGTACCCGCTTATCAAGCTGCTGTACACGGTCGCGTTTACGATGGCGGGTTTGTTTCCGTAGTTTCTTAAGCCGGGCCATCCCCGTCCGCCGTGGCGGACGGGGATGGCCGGGTTGGCAAGGTGTTTCTCTCCCGACTGGCGGATAAGGAAACCGGGATGCGGTCCCGTGCGATGTTGCGCGAGGCCGCATTCGCGTTTTGGCGTGGAGGGGCGTTTTGCATCGGCGACCCGTTCCTAACCCGATTCTTTCGTGAAGGAATTCGCACTTTTCGCTTGGCTGCAGACCGGGGGTCGCGCTACTCTGCACTCATTCCCAAGGTCGCCGGACGGGCTGGTTCCCCGGCTCCAGAATGGGTTTTCCCCAGTTCCAGGATGGATTTGGATTGTGCTGTCGATGGCAGGCAGCAACATACTTGCAAGGCATGTGCCGTCGCCGGCGGTGCTTGTGCTGTTTCCAATGCGTGAACGATCCACTCATTCTCGTTTCAGGAGGTACATCGATGTCGAACGGAGAGGGAAGTACTCTCGCACCGCAAGGCGCGCCAACTGGGGCCTCGCCGGGAGCCTCTACAACACCAGCTGACCAGCCGGTCACGAGCCGGGGAATCGTGAGGGTTTGGGCAAAACTCCCAACGCTGCCCAAGCGGGAAGACGATCTCAAGGCGCTGTGGGCGGGCTCCAAAGAGCCCCTTGCATCGAACTGGGATGCCGGCGCGGCAATCCTGGCGGACAAACTGAGACCTCATGCACGGAAAGGCCAGGTGATCGATCAGCCGTTCATTCAGGGCCTCAGTCCATGCACGGCGGGGAAACTTGAAGACACGCTGGGCTGGTAAAGGCGAAACGGGTTTATCTCATCGTAGTCAAGGCGGAGAACGGAGAGCTATGAGATCGAATGCGGCCGGGCACGGAAGGCTACCTCTGATTCTGGGGGCAATTGCGTTGATGGGAGGGATGAGGGGCGGCGCCGAGGATTCATCCATTCCCTATGTAGTTCTGAGCAAGAATCAAGCGGTGATTGCCGTCGACTGTACAGGGAGCTGCCCAACGGTCCTGCTGACCGATGTGAAGACTGGCATGGTGGCATATGGTTCGGCTCAGCCGGTAATTACCGACGGGTTCCCCGACCCGTCCTGGTCGCTGGCAACGTTTCGTCCAGGCACGTTAGTGTTTGAGTCCAAAGAGCACTATTCGATGGTGATTTCGCATGGCGGCGCGGCCGGCAAGACGGACTCCGTGTCGATCGACACATCTCCGACGCTGAAACTTTCATCGGGAGCCGGGGCGAGCAGCGCGAATCTGTTTTCGAATGTGGCTATCACATTGCCTGGCAGCCAGATCCCACTGGCGAACAGCGAGGCAGACAGGTGCCCGGCCAACAGGACTCATCGTTCCGCGGTATCGCTTCAACTGCCGGGACTGTCGATCGATTTCAGCGCGACGACGTTGTGCGAGCTGGACATGGGCGCGCTGGCGAAGGCCGACGTTGGAAACCCTCGCGCGATTAGCCTGATTCAAGGCATTTTCAAAAGAACTCAGACCGTGAAAAGCGACACGTCTCCAAAGTCGCCGGTGCAAATCGAAGGGCTGAGCAATGTTCTTGGGGCCAGGTTGCAGATCGATGGCAGCTCCAGCCTTGGCAAGAGCAAAGCCCCCGCAAATAAGGACAACGCCTGGCTCTGGATCAATGGCACGATCACAGCCGGAACTGGGACCGCGCCTGCCTGGGTGATGGATGGCAAGCTGGCGCCATTTCTGCAGCAGTTCAAGGGTGCGACGATTGTGAGCTGGCTGACGGCGACCGCCAACATCGGGAACAACAAGATCGGCGGCCAAACGGCGAAGGATGTAATCGACTTCTCGGGCCCCACTTACAAGAGATTTCTCGACGAGAAGGCAGTTGGAGAAGAACTCCAGTTGGCGCCGACTTATGAGACAAACCTGGCGCTGAATCATAAAAACCTGCTTGCCGTGGGAGATGTTTTGTGGGATTGGGGCCGGTTGAATCAGACCCAGTTTGTGCGGACGGCGATGAAGCACGATCCGTCAAAGATGCCCAAGGACGGAGATTTCAAAGGCGGATACGCGATAACCGGGTGGAATCTGCACATTCACACAGGATTCGAGGCTGGGGGAGCGCTGGCCTCGGCGACGGTGACCAACTCCAAGAAGGTGACAGTCGGCACCATCCCTACCTATTCCATCGGCAGATTTGTGCCACAGATTGACGGGATATTCAATTATCGCTGGCTCGGTTTTGAATCGTACCTGACTGGAAGGTATCTGTTTACGACCGAGCACACGGCGGTGAACGACAAGGCCGGGAACCCACACCTTGAGACGGTGAGCGGATGGAAGGCGGTGAATGTGGGGACATTCAGCGTAACGCCGAGCGACCAGCACCTGGCTGTGACCATCGCCTATACAAATGGTTTCTGCGCGCCGACGTACCAGCGGGCAAATGGAATCAAGATCGGGCTTCTGATCAAGTATTGAGCGGGAGCGGTCGGGGTTTGGCAAAGTTGGCCAAAACTCCTATACTTGGCCTGAGGTGCCTCGATGCCGACGCGCAATGTGAGCCTGACCAAGGAACTGGACGAGTTTGTGTCTTCCCGGGTGGAGGGCGGCCTTTACGCCAACGCGAGTGAAGTAATGCGAACGGCCTTGCGGCTGCTGGAGAAGGAAGAGCGGGAGTACGAGGAGAAGATGGCGGCGTTACGGGCGGCGATTGCCGTAGGCGACGCCAGCGAAGATGCCGAAGAGGGTGTGTTTGAGCGGATTCGGGAGAAATACGGCTTGCCAAAGAGACAGGCTGTTGCGTGAAATATGTCAGCATTTCTCTCGAAGCAGAGATGGACATCGATCAGATCGCAGCATACACAACCAAGACCTGGGGCTCGCAGCAGACGGGTCGTTACCTGGACCAACTTGAAGATGCTTTTCAGTTTCTTGCCCAAAATCCTTCGATAGGCAGACCCTGTCCTTCAATCCAGACTGGCTTGTTTCGGTTTGAGGTCAGGAGACATGTTGTCTTCTACCGAACCGAGCCAAACGGGATTCGCGTGGTAAGAGTTTTGCATCAGCGGATGATGCCGATAAAGGCTCGATTCGAGCAGTAAGCCAGCCTGCTCCCTTCCAATTGCGCAGAATCGGACCAAATGTCCACAATTCACACAGGGATAACAGGAAAGTGCACTGTTCTTGCGTCTTGCGGCGGGGTATGAGCGGGGCTAGGCTTGTTTTTGGAAATGGAGATGGCTGCGCGCGGGTGGACGGACCGGAAAGCGGGGCGGAGGAGACGGGGAAGGCCTGAGATGCATCGAATAGAGGGCGGGTTTGGGGGGTTGAGGCCCGCGTCCGGCGAGGGATTCTCGAGCTTTCCACAGGCAATTGGCCGTGTTTAGCAGGCAGATGCAGGGAACGCAAACAAAATACTAGATATTGTGGTTTTCTGTTGACATGCACCATAGAGAGCGGTATTTTTTCATCTGCGGCTGTAAACGGACTGTAACGAAACATCGGCGTGACGACCCGCCGAAATGCCGCTGAGAGACGAGATTAAGCAGCACTTTCCAATCCCAGTTTCCAGCTTGTTTGAGAGGTAGCAGCACGGCCCGTATTCAGGCTTAAAGCGTCTGGATAGAGGGGTAGTTTCACCGATTTTCGCCGATAGAGAGGATCCCCGTGAACGAGACTTATCTCCAGAGTTCCAGCACCGCCACCCAGAGTCCTTACACCCAAAGAGGGCTGACCTTT
>Ga0182030_10018609_pt1 | contig 13310 bp, 6 predicted proteins | sample 812S3MmetaG_FD_121299 | JGI IMG/M metagenome (GOLD analysis project Ga0182030, IMG submission 121299) | Permafrost microbial communities from Stordalen Mire, Sweden - 812S3M metaG (Illumina Assembly) | ecosystem: Environmental > Terrestrial > Soil > Wetlands > Permafrost | place: Sweden... | reverse complement strand
GGGCGTGGGCTGATCTGCCTGACGCTGACCGAGGAGCGGGCCGACCATCTGCGGCTGTTTCCGATGTCGGCGCAGAATACGTCGCGATTCGGCACGGCGTTTACGGAGTCGATTGAGGCGCGCGAGGGGGTTACGACCGGGATTTCGGCGGCGGACCGGGCGCATACGGTTCGGACGGCGATCGATGCGGGGTCTACCTATAGTGACCTGGCTCGGCCGGGGCATGTGTTTCCGCTGCGGGCGCGCAAGGGCGGGGTGCTGGTCAGGGCGGGACAGACGGAGGCGTCTGTGGATCTGGCCCGGATGGCCGGGCTGAACCCCAGCGGCGTGATCTGCGAGATTATGCGCGACGATGGCGAGATGGCGCGGATTCCGGACCTGATTGTGTTTTGCCGGGAACACGGGCTGACGATTCTGACGGTGGCGGAACTGATTCGCTACCGGCTGCGGAACGAGCGCTATATTGTGCGCGCCGGCGAGAGCAGCATCCAGACGCGGTATGGCGAGTTCAGGATGATTGCGTACGAGAGCGCGGTGAACGGAGGCGAGAGCCATATTGCGCTGGTGCGCGGAGAGCTGTGCCAGGATTGCGAGCACCGGAGGGGGGCGCTTGGGGTTTGCACCCATGCGGTGCTGGTAAGGGTGCATACGCGGTGCACGGCGGGTGACGTGTTTGCAGCCGACTGCAAGTGCCGCGAAACGCTAGACCAGAGCATGCGCATGATCGCGGAGGCGGGTTGCGGCGCGTTGATTTACCTGCATAACACTTCGCGGGGGTTTGAGGTGGACAGGACGGCGGCCGGGATGGAGTTTGAGCCGGGCGGCGCGGCTGCGGCGTTTGCGGCGGGCGCGGAACCGGGACGGCTGATTCTGCACCAGGAGCTTAGGGCGCGCGAAGGGTCGCAGGCGCGGAGCGGGCGGATTCTGCGGGCGATTGGGTTGGGCGGGCAGATTTTGTCGGATTTGGGGATTCAGCGGATACGGCTGCTTTCGAATACGCCTATGCATATTCCGGCGCTGGAGGGGTTTGGGCTGGAGATTGTGGAGCAGGTTGCGATTCCGGTGGAGGAGTGCAGCCGGGTGGGGTGAGGGTTGTCGCATAAGGAAACAATTACGCTTTTCGATTGACGGCTACTAGTTTTTTGGTATCTATTGACGATTAGGAATCTAGCACAGCCCCGCAATTGATGCGCCACGATTCCGAGGGGTCGAATCTGAAGGGTAGTCGGCCATGACCTGCGTACCGATCGCAGAAGTCCGGGAGAGCTTGTATGCGCTGAGTTGGAGCTATGCTCAGGACGGCAAGCTTGCGGTGGACACCCGGACTGCGATTGTGGTGGATGCGAATCCCGCGGCAGAAGCGCTGACGGGCTACACGCGCGACGAACTGATTGGGATGCACATCACTCTGCTGCATCCGGAGGCTGAGCGCGAGCGGGTCGAAGCCGACTTCAGAAAGACAGCGGGACGCGCGCAGTTGCATCCGGGTCTTCATCTGAAGCGAAAAGACAGTTCCACGGTCGCGGTTTCGATCTGGTCGTCGGACGCGCTGACGGCGGATGGCCGAACCCTGGTGATTGCCGAGTTCCGCGACATCACCGATCAAGTGGCGAAGGAGCAAAGGCTATCGGCCCAGAACTGGGCGCTTTCGGCGTTTTCGATTGCGGCGCTGGCGTTGGGGCGGGCGCGCTCCGCGACGAGTTTGCTGCAGTCGATTTGCGAGGCCATCACGCAGCAATCGGTGTATGTTCTGGCGGCAGTGGGGATTGCGGATGAGAGCCCGGAGAAGAGGATTCTGATGGCCGCATCGGCGGGAAGCGCGCTGGGCTATCTGGATGGAATCCGCTTGAGCTGGTCGGAGGATGCGGCGGGCGGCCAGGGGCCTGCCGGCGTCAGCATTCGCACCAACGCGCTGCAGATTCTGGACGACACGGAGACATCGCCGGCGTTTGCTCAATGGCGGGAGCGGGCGCGGCAGTTCGGAATACGTTCGTGCGTATCGATTCCGCTGAAAATCGAGAACGGCTGGCAGGGCGCCTTGCTTGTCTACTCCGCGTATCCGCACGCGTTTGAATCGGCGCCGCTGGAAGTGTTCGAGCGGCTGGGCGAGCAGATTGTCCACGGTATCCAGGCCATTGAACACAAGCAGCTATTGGAAGCCGAGCGGAAGCACCTTGAAATAGCCCAGAAGAGTTTGACAGACGCGCTGTCAGCGTCGGTGGCGGCCATGGTAACCGCCATGGAGATGCGAGACCCTTATACAGCGGGCCATGAGACCAGGGTTGCGGATATTGCGTACGCCATTGGTGTGGAGATGGGCTGGGATGAGAGCCGGCTTGAAGGGTTGCGGATGGCGGCGATGGTCCACGATATCGGGAAGCTTTCGATACCGACGGAGATTTTGAGCAAGCCGGGGCGGCTGACGGCGGAAGAATACACGCTGGTGAAGAAGCATCCGGAGACCGGTTACGCGATTCTGCGGGAAATTCCCTTTTCGTGGCCGATTGCGGACATGGTGCGCCAGCATCATGAAAAGCTGGATGGCTCAGGCTATCCGCTGGGGCTTAGAGAGGATGAGATTCTTCCGGAATCGAAGGTTCTGGCGGTGGCGGATATTGTAGAAGCGATGGCATCGAACCGGCCGTATCGAACGGGAATCGATCTGGAAGTTGTATTGGATCAGATCGAGAGAGAGGCGGGAACTTTGCTGGATGCCGAGGCGGTGCGGATATGCGTGAAGCTGTTCCGCGGGGGAAGGTTTTCCATGCCCGGCATGAACCGGCGCTGACGGGTGGGTTGAGACGGCGGCGGTTTTTTCGGGGGCCTTGTGAACTGTAGCCAGCCTTGCTGCTTCTAGTTATCCCTGTCGAGATTTTGTGGTTTCGCACACGGGAAAAAGTCGCAACGATGGGGCGCGGTGATTTTGAGTCGATCCAATGGGCGTGGCTGCCGCCTGGAGGCCCGGAGAAGCACGATAAACGGGTCATCGAGAATCGTGCAATCCCAGGTCCCGAGATGCGAGGGACCTGGGGCACCCGTTCATTGGTGGCGGGTCAGGTCTGGGGAACCCGCGCATTATCATAAAAAGATCTATTCATTGCGGAGGGCGATCATGGGGTCTACGCTGGCGGCGCGGCGGGCGGGGGCCCATGCTGCCACGAGCGCGAGGACACAGAAGAGAATTGGGACCAGGGTGTAGGTGAGTGGATCGAGTGGGCTGGTTTCGAAGAGGAACCGGCTCATTAGGCGAGTGGCAGCTACGGCTCCGGCGATGCCTAGCGCTGAGCCTGCGATGGCTAACGCGAGGCTTTGGCCAAAGACCAGGCGGGCGATCTGAAAGCGATTTGCGCCGAGGGCAAGGCGGAGGCCGATTTCGCGGGTTCTCCAACTGACGGTGTAGGAGATGAGGCTGTAGACGCCGATGGCGCCGACCAGGATGGCCAATGCGCCGAACGCGGTGAGGAGCATGGTGAGGGAACGGGGCGCGGCGGTGGACGAGGTGATGACGCTTTGGAGTGTGCGCACCCGGGTGACGGGGACTGACGGGTCTAGCTGCCCGACCAGCGTGCGCAGGCTGGAGGCCAGCTCGGCGGAACTGAGACGGGACCGCAGCAGGATGTTCATGACCGGCCTATCATTGCTCGGCGTGAGGGCCACATAGGTCTCCTGGCCGGCATCCGTGTCCAGGCTCTGATGTCGAGTATCGGTTACCACTCCGACAACGATGAAAGCCACGTTCATGTCGAGTTGTCCGGGGAACGCCCCATCGGCTACGTTCTCAATGTGCTTCCCGATGGGATCTTGATTTGGCCAGAGCAGGCGCGCCGCGGTTTGATTGATGACCATGGCGCGTGAGGCGCCGGAGTAGTCTTCAGCATTCAGCAGACGGCCGCGCAGGGAGCGAATGCCCATCAACTGGAAATATCCAGGAGAGACGATACGCCGCGAACCCTGCAAGGCGACCTGGCGGGCATCGCGCGGGTGGCCTTCCGCGTCGAAAACGAACGAGGTGTCGAAACCGGTGAGAGGCAGTTTATCTACCAGGGCAGCGGATTCGACGCCAGGGAGGGCCTGGGCGCGATCTAGAAGGATCTCAAAGAAGGATGCGCATGGAGTCTTCTGCGCGCATGCGGACCGGTCCAATGAGACTTGCGCAGTCAGAGTTTGCTGGGCGCGGAATCCCGGATCGGTGTTGGCCAGCCGGAACAGGCTGCGCAGCATGACTCCCGCGGCAGTGATAACGACGACGGCAAGAGCGATCTGGCCGACCACCAGCAGGCGGGAAATGCGGAACCGGTGCGCAGTGCCAAACACGTTTCCTGCATTGGTACGCAGGCTGCCCTGGAGGTCTAGGTTGCTGGCCTGCAACGCCGGGACCAGCCCCGAGAGCACGCCGGTGAGGAGCGAGACTACCGCCGCGAATAGGAATACCTGGCCGTGAAGAGCGAGGTTCGCCAGGCGAGGCGTGTCCGGCGGCAGCACCAGCTTGAGAGCGTTCAAGCTGAGAGCGGCCAGCAGCACGCCTACCGTGCCGGAGGCGACAGCAAGCACGCCGCTCTCGGTAAGCATCTGGCGGATGAGCCGTCCCGTGTTCGCCCCTAACGCGGAGCGGAGGGAGATTTCTTTCTGGCGAGCGGCGGCCCTGGCCAGCATGAGGTTGGCGACGTTGGCGCAGGCAATCAACAGGACCAGGCCGACGGCTCCTGAAAGTAACAGCAGGCGAGGGCGGATGTCACCCACCACGGAGTTGAGCAGCGGATTGACGATGACTGCGTTTGCCCATTCATCGGGCATGGTCCATGGAAAGAGGGCGACCATCTGGCGGCGGAGTGAGCGAATCTCTGCCTGAGCCTGACTGGGGCTTACGCCATTCCGGAGGCGGGCTATGGCCAGATATTCGAAGTTGCCCCAGAGGTCAACCCGGTCGCCCTCCTTGAAGGCAATGGGAATCCAGAATTGCGTGTCGGCGTCAGGGAAATGGATTTGCGGCGGGGCGACGCCGACAATCTGACGATTGGCGCCATCGAGGAGAATGGTGCGGCCGATGACGTTCGGGTCTGCATCGAATTGCTGACGCCAGAAGCCGTCGGAGAGAACGATGACGCGGTCCTGCCCCGGCCTCTCTTCCGATGAAGCGAAAAAACGGCCCAGTGCCGGTTTGACATCGAGTGTGTTGAAGAGGTTCGCGCTGACGGTGCTGCCGAAGGCGCGGGCAGACGATCCGATCCCGGTAAGGTTGAACTCCGTGTCGAGGGTGTACGCGGAAACGCTGGACAGGCTGGTTGCGCGGCGCTGGTATTCGCGGACCCATGCTTTGGGGTAGCTGGAGGTGGAAGAGCCGGCCTCGCCCTGTAGCTGCACCAATCGGTCCTGATGGGGGAAGGGCAAAGGCTCAAGGAGAATGGAGTCGATGACGCTGAAGATGGCCGTATTGGCGCCGATGCCCAGCGCGAGCGTGAGAATGGCTACCACCGCGAAGGCGCGGCTGCGGTTGAGCTGGCGCAACGCGTAATGAATATCCTGACCCATTTTTCCCATGCGGGATTCCTCCATTGGACGGACTACCGCAGGGATGAGTGCATGTTGCGCACCAAAGCTGTTGGCGGCTAAGTAAAGGTATATCAGAGAGATGGCGGTGATGGGAGACGGACGATATTGGCTTTGATGTTCGTTCGCAGAATTTGGTGTTCGGAATTGAACAGTGGGGAGGGCGCCGGGGACGGGTGCGGGTCGGCACTTCACTTAGTTGGGTGCGGGCTTACTTTGCCGGCGAGAAGCGCATGGTGATTTTGCCAACTCCCTCGAGGGCAACCGTCGCCGTGACGCGAGTAAACGCATTCCCGTAATCATCCACCTTTGTTTCGCAAAAAGTCGCCGGCCTCGGCGCCTGGATGGTCATGCGCAGTTTCTTTCCGTTGAGCGTGAACAGCAGTGTATGGTCGTCGATTTTCTGCCAGCTTCCGTGTGTCGGCAGAGACTCAATCACCACAGCCTGTTTGGTGAGGTTGAACTCATCGGTGATCTCGACGGCCCCGCTGCCATCGCGGCTGTGCACCAGCGTGCGTGTCAACTGCTTGAACTCCGGCGCGTCGTAAGCCGGGGTCATATTGACAATAATTCTGTCCTCCTGAGGAGAGAACGAATGCGACAGCACATGGACCGTGACCTTGGTTGCGTCGAGCTGAAGATGTCCGTCGATTTCAGGGACCGGGTGGCCGAACGAGTTCAGCAATTCGGAGTCGAGACGATGCGGGCCGAAGGTCGCTGCGGTGTAGAACCGAGGGCCGCCGGGATCTCCAACCAGTTGCACATCGTCGACGCCGATAACGAACGATCCTACGTCGTTGTGGCTGTGGGTGGTGTTCCCGCCGGCTTTGATGGTTACGGCGAGGTCCTGGCCGGGTGCGGGCCGCGAAACCAGCACTCCAGAATCCGCATAGTAGGTCTGGAGGTCGTGATGGCTGACTTCCAGTGGAGTCGGCAATTCATCGCCCGAAACGGGGAATAGATCGAGCGCAGCGGATGTCAGGCTCGTGCGCTGCAGTCCTGCGGGCGCTGAAGAGTTCAGAGGGATCTGAAAGATGTGGTCGATTACGCGAATCAAGTGTGCATCCGCCCGGGGCATCACTCCCGCATCGCCGAACGCTGCCGCGTTGTCTGGCAGCATCGGGAATTGGATGCCGAACAGCGCGACCTTCTGCATTTTGGGGCTGGCCAACAGGTCGATCCTGCCGCCCGTTGCCCGCAGAACATTCTCGCGCAGTTCGATGAAATGCGAGAAGCCGTAGTTCCAGTAGCCGAGTCCTTCGGTGTCATATCCATCGGGATTGAAGCCGTTGTCGTAGTGTTGAATGTAATGCTCGGCGGCGGCGACAAAGAGAGCGCGGTCCTCTAGACTCGGCAGCACAGCGAGTGCCGCGCCAGTCACACCTTTCACGCATACGGCATTCCAGTTCATGTCGGCCACGAGCCACCAGTTGCCGTTGCTGTGCTGATTGGGACCGAGCCCATGGAGGAAGGAATCGCGCATGGGACCAAAAACGTGCCGCTCCATTTCATCCATGACATGCTTGCGCGTCCCTGCGGGAATGCGCTCTCCCAGCAGATAGAGCGCTTCCGCCAGATTGTCGGCCATGTCGGCTGCGTTCAGGTCAACGAAGTAGCGAGTGCCGTGCAGGTTGAGCAGTGCCGGGTCATGAGCTGAAAGTGTCCATGACGGCATGGCCGAAAGGCTGTCCAATACTTCTGCGATGCGCGGCAGAAATTGGCCGTTGTAATTGATACACTCGGCAAGAACCAGAGGAACAAGCTGATTCATGCGGCTTTGCAGGTTCCGCTCCATCGGCTGGCGGTCACCTGTCTCAGTGTATTGAAGGTATGCCTGTTCGTCGAACGGAGGAAGCGGTTTATCCAGCACCTGCTGCGCCTGATCGTTGAGGCCTTTCAGTTCGGTGGTGCGAGCCGACCAGGCTGTGCGATCGGAACAGGGACGTCCGAAGCCCGCAGGCTGCTCTGACAGCATTCCGGCGACCTCGTGGATCCTGGCCGTGCTCAGCTCTGCGAAGGTCTGCTCTGAGAATCCTGGCTGTAAACCTAGCGATGCAAAGATCAAGAAGCAAAGCCCTGCGCGGCAGGCAAATGACGGCTTTCTACCTCGGGTAGTCACTGATTTCCTCACAATGACTTCAGTTGTTTGCACGGGTTTGTGTCTCCAATTTACCTGAACCGGAAGAAGAGACTCGAAGCCGGAATCGCACACATCCGCGCATTTTTCCAGAGCAGACTTGATATTCATTATTCCTGATTTGCGGCCACCGTTCCTGGGCATGGGTAGTGTTTCAAATACGAGCGGAGTTGTCCGCAACCCCAAAAGTGATCAATATTGATTACTTTGCGCCGAATGATTCCTGTAAGATTATACAAACTGTCTAGGGAAATTCTCCAGAGGACTCTTCAGCGTCGGCAATCGCCTGGAAGCGGATCTCGACGATAGATTTGTTCGATTGCCAGAACGCTCTCTTAGGCCACCATACTTGATCGAGGAAAGGTTGGATTGGATGAGCGTTCATCTGGTCAATCCCAGCGATAATTCATTTGGCACCGCGGTGATTACGCCGCGCTGGCTTTTCGTGCTTGCAGCCGCCACACCACAGTCTGCCGGAGACCCGATTCTGGTGGATGAATCTCTGGAACAGATAGTGCCGGAGAGCATTCATCCCGGAGACATTGTGGGCATAAGCGTGCATACGGGCAATGCGCTGCGCGGGTATGCGGTGGGCAAGATGGCGCGCAGCCGTGGCGCGTGGGTAGTGTACGGCGGTATTCACGCCACGTTGTTTCCCGAAGAAGCGCTGGAGCAGGGGCAGGCTCACGCCGTGGTGAAGGGCGATGGCGACGTGGCCTGGGGCAAAGTGGTGGCCGATTGCCTTGCCGGGACGCCGGGCAGGATTTATGAAGGCGGCAGGATTGAGGGCAGCCAGTTTTTGGCCGCACGCTGGGACCTGATGGCGCCGGAGAAATATATGTGGGCGTCGGTGCAGACCATTCGCGGATGCCCGAAGCACTGCTCGTTTTGCAGTGTATGGCGGACGGATGGGCAAAAGCCGCGGCAGAGGAAGTTTCAAAGCGTTGTGGACGAGATAGTAACTCTGCGGCGGCTTGGTTTCAGGTATATCGCTTTGGCCGACGATAACTTCTATCCTGTAACACTTACGGATTTACGGCTTGCGAAAGAACAGAACAACCTTGCCAAACTCGAAGAGCTGACGACGATTCGCAACGAACGCTATCAACTGATGGAAGAACTGGCCAAGCTGCCCAAGGACATGGTGTTCTTTACGCAGATCACGATGGAGGCTGGCGAAGACGGCGACTATCTGGATGCGATGCGGAAGGCAAACATCAAGGGCGCACTGGTGGGTGTGGAGGCGGTTACACCGGAGGGATTGAAGGCCGTGTTCAAGGATTGGAACTGCAGCGGCGATGCTCTGGCAAAGCGCTTGCAGACGTTCCGGGAGCATGGGGTGCATGTGCTGGGTTCGTTCATCTTCGGGTTGCCTTCCGACAAGCCGGCTACCTTTGACGCGACGGTGGCGATGGCGCTGAAGGCCGGCGTGACGTTTGCGCAGTTCGTGATGATGACACCGTTTCCGGGGACCGTGGATTTTGGGAAGTGGGAGAAGGAACAGGCGAAGGATCCCACCATGGTTGGGGATGTGCCGATAACGCGCTACTGGATGATTCCCACCGAAGTGAGGCCGAAGATGTTTACTCCGCATCCTACGATGAGTTCGGATGAAATTCGGGAGCGGACGCAGAAAGTGTGGGATAGGTTCTATACGTGGGGAGCTATCTGGGAGCGGTCGGCTTGCACACCTAACTTACGGTCGAGGATCGCTTTCATGTTCTTATCGAAGTTATATAGACAGATGTACGCGGGGACGGGTATCTCGACCGACAGCGCGCGGCGGAAGAAATCGAAGGCCTGGGCGCGGTGGACAGCGAAGCAGTGCAAGAAGCTGTTTGAGGCGCGGCCGATGCCTGAACTGGCGGGACCGAAGTGGGATATCGGGTTGCCTGCGGTTGGGCAGGCGGCGTTTGCGGGCGATGGAAATGATGCGACGGGGCCGTTTGTGGTGATTCCGCGGAACTAGACAGTACGCTGCTTGTGTGCGCTTGGACGCTGGGTTGGCCACCGTGTTCTAATTGGTGGTTCGCTTTTGTGGGGGCCTCGTCATGAGCGTCGCACGTGGATCGTCTGGCCCGGTTCTGGGCATCTTTGCTCTATTGGTCGGAATTGCGCTGGCTGGGTGCGGAGGCGGTAGTACAACACCGCCGACGCCGATTGCAGTTACCCTGGGCGCTACCAGTGTGGTTGTGCCGCAGGATGGAGCGGCGGCTACGCTGGCGGTGACAATCTCAGGGCCCGGCGGCACGGCAACTGTTACCGTAAGCGGCTTGCCGGGCGGGGTGACTGAGCAGTTTGCGGCATCGAACGGCGGGCCATCGGGGACGCTGACTTTTACCGGCAGCCCGTCGGCAGCGGCAGGCAACTATACACCCGCGGTTGAAGTGAGTCTGGCAGGCCAGACCGCGTCGCAGAGTTTTGCGCTGGTGAGTGCCGTGGTGGCGAAGGTGGGAAGCACACCGGATACGTCGCTGGGCGTGAATGGAATGCTGGAAGAATTCATGTCGACATCGTTCCAGGTGGCGGAGTGGGACGGCGACTTTTTTGGAACCGGCACAACGGCGCGCGAGACCACTATGAATGCGCTGGGTCCGCAGCATATCCGGATGCAGGCGGTGTCGCAGGGCGTGGCCATGTCAACGAATACAGGGACGGCAAGCGACTGGGATTTCACCATTCTGGATCAGACGGTGCAGCCGATTCTTGCCTCGGGTGACCATAGCCCTGAGTTTCAGATTGCCACGGCTCCGGCATGGATGTGCCTGAGCAATGGCCAACTGGATGTTACGAACCATGTGAACGATTTTGCGGCTTACGCGGCGAACCTGGTGCGCTATTACAACAAGGGCGGGTTTGACTGGGGCGGGGTGCATTTTCAGTCGCCGAGCAGTTATCCAATTACCTGGTGGGGCATCTTCAACGAGCCGAACGGGAACGGAATTACGGCCGCTCAGTATGTGACGATTTATAACACTGTGGTGCCTGCGATGTTAGCCGTGGATCCAACCATCAAGTTATCGGCGATCGAATATTCAGACTACGGGCTGGGAACAGGCGATGGAGGCGATCCGATGACTTACTTGCCTACCTTTGTTGCGCCCGCAAATTTGGACGGAGTGAACGCGCAGGTTAATATCGTTTCGACGCATTTCTATAGCACGTGCAACCAATCGGACACGGACACGACGATCATGAACACGGTGCCGGGATTTGCCGCGAATGTCAGTTATTTTTACAAGGAGTTACAAACCCGGCCTGACCTGGCGAATACTCCGGTGTGGGTTACGGAAAACAATGTAAATGCCGATTATGCGGCGCCGAACGGCATGAGCACTTGCAATCCGAACCAGGTGTTTGTGGACGACCATCGGGGAACGAGCGCATTTTTTGCGGCGTGGCGGCCGTATGTTTTTTCGCAGCTGGGCAAGGTCGGGAATCAGGCGCTGTATCACTGGGCCTATGACGGCGATCAGCAGTATGGCGAGGTGGATACGAGCGGGAACACATATTTGAGTTACTGGGTGGATCAGACGCTGGCGACGACGTATGCTCCGACGCAGACTTCGAATGGGCCGGTGATGCCGAAGATTCTAACACTGACCTCTACGGATACAACCTCGGTGGAGACGCTGGCAACCTACGATGCGAATGGAACCCTGGTGGTAATGGTGGTGGACCACGCGGTGGCGTCGCCTACGGACAACAACGGGAACGGGCAGCCACGGACGGTGATTGTGGATCTATCGAGCTTCGGATCATACGGTCCGGGAACGCAAACCACCATTGATGCGGCTACCAGTGCGAGTACGGGGCCGGTTCCGGTTGTGATCACTCCGCCGTTTCGGTTCCCTGTGAGCCTGCCGGGGTATGGGGTGTCTTGGGTGGTGTTCCAACCGTAGAGGATTGCCTGAGGCCCAACGGAACCCAATCTTTGTCAGCGCGGCTTTGCGGGCGGCTGGTGGGTTGAATCGTTGTGCGGGTCTGGAGTCCCGCACGACAGCCGGTCTGGAGACCGGCGCTACCGGTTGGTCTAGAAATTGGCGGTACCGGCACCATCCTTCCTAATTGTGAATTTTCAACTTCTACGGCGCCTTTTTTGGGGAGCGTGTCGGCGCGCGTGTTGCGGGAAGCTGGGAACTGAAGTTAACTGGATGTGAGGCAATTCAAATGAGCGAGTGTTCGGGGAAAAACGGGTTGATTGGCAGGGCGGTGACGGGAAAGCCGGTTACAGAATGCCAGGATCTGGGTGAGGTGTTTTCGGCATCGCTTCCGGCTTTCGGCGGCGCCTATCTGCGGCGAGTGTACGAGGCAATGAGGCAGGTGATCGAGAAGCGGATTCCGCTGGTGGTGGCGTGCGCGGGACCGATCACGGTGTCCGATCAGCACCGCTCGTGGCTGATTCCGCTGCTGCGAGCGGCGAACACGGCTTACATTACTGTGACTGACGCGATTTGCTACCACGATGGGCATGACTGTTTGCGGAAGACGGTTGAAAGGCCGATACGGGAGGTGGCGCTGTTTGGCGACGATGCCGAGCTTCGCGAGAACGGAATTATTCGCGTTACCGACACGGGGTTTGAAGAACAGGTGTTGTTCGACCAGGACGCGGTGGTGACCGGGATACTGCAAAGGCCCGAGTTCCAGAAGAAGATGACGACGACGGAACGCAATTATCTCCTCGGAAAGCAGTATGGCGAACGGGAGAGAGCGCTGGGTATTGCGCCGGGCCTGATGAGCACCTGTGCTGATATGGAACTGCCGGTGTTTATTGGAGCGCCCGCCGATGGCAGCGTGTTCCTGAATTCAGTGAAGCTTTGGACGCTGGCGCGGCTGGGGAAGATCAAGTATGGCTTCGATTACGATCTTCACGAAGACGTGTTTGAAAGCTGCGCGTACCATCACTGGGGATTGTTTGAGTCCGAACAGCAATCGATGGCGATTCTGATTCTGGGGGGCGGGGTTCCGAAGAATTACTCTTTGCAGCCGGAGCCAGCGTTGTCGCAGATATTTTTCCTGGAAAACATCAGAGGGTATGACTACGATGCGCAGATTGTATCGTCGCCGGTGACGGATGGGAGTTTGTCATCGTGCGCGCCGGGGGAAGCGGTGTCTTGGGGCAAGGTGAATCCGGAGACTTATACGACGCAGACGGTGAGCATGCAGGGCGATTATTCGTCGTATATGCCTTTTATCGTTCGTGCGCTGGTGGGGAAGGAATTGCTGCATAACCCGCCGGAGCCGCTTCGGCTGTATGGAAAGCGGGATGCGCTGAAGGAGAAGCTGCTCGCGAAGATCGCGAATTCCGAGGGGGCGATGGAGGCGATTATGGAGAGCCTGTCGCTGCCGGCGGTGTTGAAGATTTGAGAGTCTGCTTGTTGAGGCGGCCATTAAGGGGTCTTGCTTTCCCAGCCTGGCTTCAGGAAAAAGGTCGCAAGGATGGCGCATGGGTCGCGTTCCGTGGTGTTCATGTCGCAGGCAATTGTGACGGACAAGGTTACGGCCCGGAGAACCCTGCTGAATGAATAGAGCCGCGAGTTGGAGCGCTACTGGGTCTGCGCGGGATCCACGAAACTCGGTGGTACACTGGAAACCATACAACCTGTATTAGTTCGCCCGGCTGCAT
>Ga0182030_10018608_pt1 | contig 13311 bp, 11 predicted proteins | sample 812S3MmetaG_FD_121299 | JGI IMG/M metagenome (GOLD analysis project Ga0182030, IMG submission 121299) | Permafrost microbial communities from Stordalen Mire, Sweden - 812S3M metaG (Illumina Assembly) | ecosystem: Environmental > Terrestrial > Soil > Wetlands > Permafrost | place: Sweden... | reverse complement strand
TCAAACTCGGCAGCAACACCATCGCCCTGCTCGACGAACATCCCGACGGCCAGGACCTGATCCGCCTCAACCGCATGTTGCTGGAAGACACCTACACCAACATTTCCAGAAACCTCCCCCCGGGCGAAATCTATCCGCCGATGACGATTGTCTCCACCCAACTTGAAGCAAATCTCGACCCAAAGAAATCCGGCAAAATGGCCGGCTACTTCGAGTTGCGCCCCGGCACATTTCTGGAATTCTGCGTCCAAACCAACCTTTGGTCGGCTTATCTGGCAAGCCATCCTTGAAGGCCGTTCAATGGCAGGCCCTGCACATTTCTGGAAAACGCCGAAGCAACCGGCGCGTTTGTCGGAGGAAGGGTTACAGTCGCATGAATGCCTCGTGGCAGGCATCACACAACAACTTGACTCGATTATCATCCTCCCAATACGTGTAACCATCCTTGATGCTGAACCAGCAAACGGAGCAGTGGTCATGGTCCCACATGCCCTCGACTAGCTCAAACTTTGAACCATCATAGGGCTCGCCATGGAAATCTTTCCACATACGCAGGCCCTCTGCGGGCTCTTTTGCAACTAGTGCTGGCCGCGAGGAAAATGCGCGCTGCTCAAAGTGGCGGTTCCGAATTTCGGCGAACGCCTTGCGGAAATTCTCGTTGTCGCGGATGACGGAATAATCGCCGGACTTCAACTGGGTTTCCATAATCAATAACTCTTCGTCCCAATATACAACGCCCGTTCGTTTATTGATACTGCATAATCCGGTCCCACGCGATTTGGCCCCCTTCGGTACTACTGCACATTCAAACCTCCGTTTTCACCGCCTATTCAGACTAGCGCTAACAATTATCCTCCATGCTTTAAATGTTGAGCAGGCGGGGGACCAAACCAGCAAGCAGCCAGGAAAGTCAACCCAAGATCCGGTGATTTGAGATTAGACGAAAGTACTCGCTGTTCGTACTATCATCAAATGTCAAAATCCAAATTGAAGAGCCCCATGGTGAGCTCGGCGCTAAAACTGCACTTTGGAAAAGCGGAACTTCACGAAATGGTGACGGCAACCAGGGAATATCCCGCCACGGCGCGCTTGGATTTGCAGGCAGCAGTCACGGAGGTATTGTCCGGACCTCTCCAGCCAAAGAGCCTTTTGGGCTCCCATGCGTCATTCACCTTCGAGACGGTGACATTTTCGCATTTAATTGTGGAGAGCGACAACGCCGTTCTCGTCGCCCCCTTGCAATTCGATGAGATTGACACAGGCGAGGTGTTGCCCGCCCGATGCCTCAAAAACGCACTCTGGCTTTGCGCGGATGCCGCGCTCCCTTTTGCCGTCTTTCTGAGCCGGGTCCAGAAGCATGGTCGAGAGGCCGGGCTTCATCTGGAAATTGCTGTGCCGCCGGGGGAACAGGGCCTGGAATTGACCCGCCGGATCTTGGATCAGATTGAGCGGAAAGTGACACATGCTGGATCCTACCGAGGCAAAGTGCTTTCGCTGGAGGAGGCGGACAATTACTCCGGGGCTGTGGGAGGGATCAAGGTGCATCGGTTGAAGAGCGTGGCTCGTGAAGAAGTCATTCTGCCGGAAAAAACCCTCACCTTACTGGAACACAACGTCGCCCGGTTTATCCAACACCGGGAGAAACTTCGCGAGATGCGCCTGGGCCTGAAGAAGGGCCTCCTGTTTTATGGTCCCCCGGGAACGGGCAAGACCCATACTATTCACTACCTGGCCAGCCAGATGAAGGACCACACCACGTTTCTCATCACGGCAGAGCAAGTCGGGTTGCTGGATGAATACATGCAACTGGCCCGGTTTCTGCAGCCGGCGATGGTGGTGATCGAGGACGTGGATTTGATTGCGCGCGCCCGCACATCCATGCGAAACGCTTGTGAGGAAAGTTTGCTGAATCGCTTGTTGAATGAAATGGACGGACTGCGCGAGGACGCCAGGGTGCTTTTCGTGCTGACGACGAATCGCCCGGATCAATTGGAGGAAGCGTTGACCTCACGCCCCGGCCGCATTGACGAAGCCATCGAGTTCGCGCTGCCCGACGAGGAAGGCCGTCGCAAACTGATTCATCTCTATGGCGGTGGTTTGGAACTCACCCCCAACTTGCTTGAGCATTTAGTGCAGAAAACCAAAGGTGGAAGTGGCGCGTTCATCAAAGAGCTTATGCGACGTTCCGCGCAATTCCTCGTCGAGGCAGAAGGAAAAGACTTGACCGAACGCCATGTCGAATCCGCCTTGGACGAAATGCTTTTCAGCGGTGGCAGCCTGAATGCAAAGTTGTTGGGATTCGCTCCAAGATCGGCTTAAGCAACTGTCCTGACTCTGGTTCCAGAATTCCTGCGCGGGTTCTGCGCTGGTCTTGTGTAACACAATCGTAACCTAATCGTGACTTTGTTTTAACATCGCGTTGGGTTTACCCTCGTTTTTGTCATCCTCTTGCATGAGTTTTCGCATCGAAAAAAACGAGGCGCTGCCGTCGGCCCTGGGCCGGATTACCGCCGAGGAATTGGCTTTCGCCCAGTCTGAGTTGGGCCGGGATGAGCCGTCGGAGGCGATGCACAACACGCGCAAGTCACTCAAACGCCTGCGCGCCCTCTTGCGCACACTGCGGGTGGCTTTGCCCAAGGACGCGCTGCGGGGCGAGAACCGGCGGCTGGCGGCGGCCGGGCGCAAAATTGCGCCGTTGCGGGATGCCCATGTGCGGCGGGTCACGCTGGCGAAGTTGGGCGCGGCGGGCGGAGAGGCCGCCAAAAAAATCGAGGCCGACTTGCACCGCCGGGAGCAGAGTTGCGTGCGCCAAATCCCGGCTTTGCGCCGCGAGGTGCGCGCGATGCTCTCGGCCTCGCGCAAAACTTTGGCGGCCCTGCCGATGAATTCGGCCACGCCGGAAAGCCTGGCGGCGGGCTGCAAACGCATTTACAAACGCGGACGCGCCGCGTTCAAGGCGGTCCGCCATAATCCCACGCCGGAAAGCTTGCACGAGTGGCGCAAGCAGGCCAAGATTTTGCGGCATGCTTTCGAGTTGATCCAATGCCTCAGCCCGAAGGACGCCGCCGCCATGACCAAAGCCACGGCCCAATTGTGCCAGACCCTCGGGGACGACCATGACCTGTTCCTGGTCCAGGAAGTCCTGCGGCGCGGCGCCGGCGCCCGGCCCGGGCGGGAAATCCGCCGGTTGTCAAAACGAATTTCATCGAAGCGCCTCCGCCTCCAGGCCCGGGCCTTCCAACTCGGGCGAAAAATCTACGCCGGCGAACCGGGCGCTTTCCGGCGCCGCCTGCAAGACGGCCTCGCCCGCATCCCTTCCCCCCCATGAGCAAACGCGCCACCAAATACATCGGCATTCTCACCTCCGGCGGCGATTGCCCCGGACTCAACGCCGCCATTCGCGGCGTGGGCAAGGCGGCCCAGGGCGTTTTCGGCATGCGGGTCATCGGTTTTCGCGACGGCTTTCGCGGCCTGATGGAAAACCGCACCGCGCCGCTGGAATTGGAAAACCTGTCCGGCATCCTCACCGTCGGCGGCACGATTCTCGGCACCAGCCGGGACAAGCCGCGCCGCATGCTGGTGGGGGGGAAGGAAATTGACGTTTCGGAATCCATCATCGCCAATTACGAAAAACATCACTTGGATGCCTTGGTTTGCCTGGGCGGCGGCGGCACGCAAAAAAACGCCCTCTACCTCAAAGGCAAAGGGTTGAACGTCATCACGCTGCCCAAGACGATTGACAATGACGTGGCCATGACCGATGTGAGCTTCGGTTACGACACGGCTCTGGGCATTGCCACCGAGGCGATAGACCGTTTGCACAGCACGGCGCACAGCCATTACCGCATCGTGGTGGTGGAGATCATGGGGCACCGGGCGGGCTGGCTGGCCTTGGGAGCGGGCATCGCGGGCGGCGCGGATGTGATTTTAATCCCGGAAATTCCTTACGACATCGAGAAAGTGGCGGAGGCCATCCGTCAGCGCAGCCGCACCGGCAAACATTTCAGCGTGGTGGCCGTGGCGGAAGGCGCCATGTCCGTGCGCGACGCGGCGCATTTCCACGCCGCGGACGAAGCCAAACAAGAGGCCACCACCAAAGTTCAGCGCAAGAAAGCCAAGGCCGTGCTGGCCGAGTTTCAAGCCCGCCACTCCGGCAATACCCTCCGCCTGACCAAACAACTCGAACACCTCACCGGCTTGGAATCGCGCGTGACCATTTTGGGCTACGTCCAACGCGGCGGATCACCCTCGGCGGTGGACCGACTCCTGGCGACCCGTCTGGGCACCGCCTGCGCCGATTTGATCAGCGAAGGCACCTACGGCGTGATGGTGGCCTCGCGCGGCGAAAGGACCGAGCCGGTTCCCCTGGAAAAAGTGGCGGGCAAGCGCAAGACCGTCCCCAAGGATCATCCCTGGATCACCAGCGCCCGGCTGGTGGGAACCAGCCTGGGAGATTAACCCGCCGGATGAAGACGATGGAAAATCGGGCATCGAGAAACCGTCATTTGTCATATGTAAACTTCCGTTTTTCGCGCCTCAGGAAAGTCCATGGCGACCGCCGCGGAATTCTCCAAGACGCGGCAAAATGCCGCGGCCGGTCGGAAAGCTCCCCCGGCTTCATGCCGTATTTTTATAAATGACAAATAACCCATTTTTGATCCCGAATCATTGGCGAAACGCGCGAATCACCACCCGACGGGTGAACTTGTCGTCCGCTCCACGTTCCGCCGGCGGGACGCCGACCGATGCGACCGGGACGTCCGCCCCGTGGAATTAATAATCTTGTCAAAGCGGCGGGGCGGCCTTTTTCTTCCAATATGAAAGCGATTCATCTGGCGGTATTATCGTTGACAGTCGCGGCGGCCACGCGGGGGGATGAGGGGATGTGGCTTTTCAACCAGCCGCCGCGGCAGATTCTGCGCGAGCGCTATCAGTTCGATCCAACCGACGCCTGGCTGGATCACCTGCAAAAATCCTCCATCCGCTTCAACTCGGGCGGCTCGGGCAGTTTTGTGAGCGAGGACGGGTTGGTGATTTCGAATCACCACGTCGGGGCGGACGCCTTGCAAAAATTGAGCAGCGCGACGCGCAATTATCTCAAGACGGGGTTTTACGCGCGCACCCCCGCCGAGGAGGTCAAGTGCCTGGACTTGGAACTCAATGTGCTGGAGTCGGTGGAAGATGTGACGGCGCGGGTCAATACGGCGGTGCCGCCGGGCGGCGAGCTGGGCGCGGCGATGCTGGCCAGGCGGAAGGTCATCGCGGACATTGAAAAGGAGGCGCACGAAAGCACGGGATTGCGTTGCGATGTGGTGGCGTTGTGGGAGGGCGGGGCGTATCATCTTTACCGCTACAAACGTTACACCGATGTGCGGCTGGTGTTCGCGCCGGAACAGCAAATCGCTTTTTTCGGCGGGGACCCGGATAATTTTGAGTTCCCGCGCTTTGATTTGGACATCTGCCTGTTCCGCGCTTACGAGAACGGACAGCCGGCGAAGGTGAAGGATTATTTGCGCGTTTCGCCGACGGGGGCGCGGGACGGGGAATTGGTTTTTGTCTCGGGCCATCCGGGCGGGACGAGCCGGGAGTTGACCTTGGCGGAGTTGGAGAATTTGCGCGACCAGGCGCTGCCGCGCCGGCTGGCCACGCTCAAGCGGGTGGAGGTGCTGCTGGAGAATTGGAGCCATCGCACCGATGAAAACGCGCGGAGGGCGCGGGAGTCATTTTTCGGCGCACAAAACAGCCGCAAGGCGCTGGATGGCCGGCTGGCCGGTTTGCTGGACCCGGGTTTGATGGGGCCGAAGGCGAAGGCGGAAGCGGATTTCAAAGCGCGGCTGGCGGGCGCGGCGGACAAGACCTCGGCGGATGCGCTGGCGGGGTTTGACAAGATCGCCCGCGCCACGGAAATTCTGGCGGCGCAATCCACGCGGAGTTATTTGCTGGAGAGCGCGCAGGCGTTCAGTTGCGAGAGTTATGGCATCGCTCGGACGTTGCTGCGGGCCGGGGACGAGCGGACGAAACCGAACGGGGAGCGGTTGCACGAATACTCGGATTCGGGAAAAATTTCGCTGGAGCTGGGGCTGTTTTCCACGCGCCCGATTTACACTGATCTGGAGATCCTCACTTTGGCGGATTCGCTCACTTACTTTGCCACGCAACTGGGCGGGGATGATCCGCTGGTGCGGCAGGTGCTGGCGGGCAAATCGCCGCGGGACCGCGCGGTGGAACTTGTCAACAATACCAAGGTGCGCGATGTGGCTTTCCGCAAACAGCTTTACGAAGGCGGGGCCGAGGCCGTCGCCGCAGCGCACGATCCGCTGATTGAACTGGCGCGGCTGGTGGATCCGACGGCGCGGGCGGCGCGGAAGGTTGCCGAGGAGCAGAGCGAAGCCAAACAACAGGCCCACGCCGCCATCGCCCGAGCGCGCAACGCGCTCTTCGGCACCGGCGGTTATCCCGACGCCACGTTCACCCTGCGCCTGTCCTTCGGCACGGTCAAAGGTTACGAGGAGGAAGGCCAGCCCGTCGCGGCGCTGACCACTCTGGCGGGTCTTTATCAGCGCGCGAAGGATCTGAACAATCGCCCGCCGTTCGATTTGCCGCCGCTCTGGGAGAAGCGCGAAGGCAAACTCAATCTCCACACGCCGATGAATTTCGTCAGCACCTGCGACATCATCGGCGGCAACTCGGGCAGCCCGGTGGTGAACCGGGCGGGGGAATTTGCCGGCATTATATTTGACGGCAATTTGGAGAGCCTGCCCTGGGACTACGCCTTCGACGACCGCCAGGGCCGCGCCACCTCGGTCCACTCCGCCGCGATCATTGAGGCGCTGGAAAAGGTTTATCAGACCAAAGCGCTGGCCAAGGAGCTTTTGACAGGGCGCCGCATTGACTAGCAATACCAAGTCGAGCAAGGACCGCAAACTGCCTCTACTGCGGAATGGTGCGATAGAACTGCCGGCCGTTCGTGGACGACGAGTAATCCACATAAATGAAGGGCTGGGATGTGATGGTCACATTCGTCAAGGTCGTCCAGTTTGTCAGCCCGAGCGCGGGGGTCGCTTCAATCAAGTAATTCGCTCCGATTGGACCTGTGATATAGACCGCTGCGAGCATATTGAGGTCCATAAAGGCCGCCGAGACACTGCTGCTGGTGTTGGTGCCGACAGAGTTGGCTATGACAACGTCATACCAACCGATGTTCGTGACGCTCGTGGAAGGCACGGTGTAGGTCGCGCCGGTTGCACCGGGGATGTTCGAGCCATTGAACTGCCACTGGTAGGCTGGCGGAGGATTTCCCGCGGCAGCGGCCGTGAATGTGATTGACTGACCGGAACCGACGACTTGGCTGACAGGTTGCAACGTGAACGATGGCGCAACCGGCTCGGGGATGGGGCAGCATACGACAGGGGGATAACTGATGTCGCGGTTATAGACACGCACGTCGTAAATCTCGAAGCTGGAGAAGCTGCCAAAATTGTCGCCCGGCGGGCTGTCTTTGGCCCCGATACAGAGGTGTTCCGACGCAGCCAGATTATAGGCCACGTTGTTGGACTCCTGCGCGGCCAGCACACGATCTATATAGAGGCTGCGCACACCGGTCACGGCGCTGAAAATGCCAGCATAGAAGTGCCAACTGCCGTCATCGCTGGCAATGCTGCTGTCCAAATCGTCCGGATTACCGTAAACAGGATACCCTACAGGAATGGGAATGGTGCTATGGCTGTCGTCTCGAACGGTGAAACAGGCATAGGGTTGTCCGTGGATCACGCCTCCATCATTGCGTAGCTGCCATCCGGTTTCAGGTTCGCCGTTCTTGGATACCCACGGGTTCCAAGCGCCCGGAAAGCCCCTCGCCCAGAACGTGACGGTGAAGGCGTCGTTGATGGGGTTATCGAACGTGTTGGTGTAGTTCGCGTCCAATGTGGACGAGTTGCCAATAGCGATGCCGGTATCGCCGTTCCAGAACCAAAGCGATTGGCCGGAGGCGCCAACCGGCACGTCGTTGGTGAAGAAATAGTTGCCAGCGCCGACGATGTAACCATCGTGGGTGCCCGGCGGGGAATAGCCCGAAACATCCGTGAGGTTAGTTGTTCCGGCAAGCCATTCCCCCACCAAACCGTTCGTCGGCAAGGATTGGGCTTGAACCCCGGCGCCACCCAGCACGGACAGTGTGATCGTGAGGATTCCGAACAATGCTTTTGTGGCTTTCATAGGCATTTTGCTTTCTCAAAGCTGTGGCTGTGCTAGTGCATAAGGGTAGTCCCGCCCCGGCCCTGGCGCAAGCTTTTAGTTCATCCGCCGGTTTTTTATTAGCATTAGTAAAGATGAAAATAACACTCTGCCCATATGGGCTTTTGATCAGAATTCCCCATTTGAAGGAAAGGGAAGGCACTTCGGCACCAAGAGATGTTCGCTGCGCGAATGGCAAGTCGCAACGGCCGTTTCAAGATTTAAGCACGTTCCAAAACGTGGGGAAATGGCATTAATCACGGAAATTTTGGAAACCGACCGCCACCGGGAAATCATGCCCCCGCACGGCGGCGATGACGGCTTGCAGGTCGTCTTTGTCTTTGCCGGTGACGCGGACGGCGTCGCCCTGGATTTGAGTGGTGACCTTGAGCTTGGTTTCGCGGATGAAGCCGGTGATTTGCTTGGCCACAGCCTGCTCGATGCCTTGTTTGATTTTGACAGTCTGGCGGGCGTGGCCCAGCGGCGAAACATCCGGCGCGACGGATTCGACGTTCTTGAGGCTCACCCCGCGCTTGGCCAGCTTGCCGATGACGATCTCGTGCAGCGCGGTCATCTTGAACTGGTCGGTGGCGGTGAGTTTGATCTCGTTCTTCTCCAAAATGATTTCCGCCTTGCTTCCCTTGAAATCAAAGCGGTTGGCCAGTTCCTTTTTGGCCTGGTTGACGGCGTTTTCAATTTCCATGGAACTGACTTCCGAAACAATGTCGAATGATGGCATGGGGCCAATTTAACGCCGCCGCCGGGCAAAAGTGAAATGAAAAAGCCGTCGAGGAGAAAGTCAGGAAGGAGTTGTGATTAAATCGTAATTCACTACGCTAGGGGGGATGAAAGTCACAGTGGATGTTTCAGCAAACGACCTGAAAGACATTCTGCGCTTTTCGGGAGAGAAAAAAGGAGGCGCGGGAATCTCAAAGTTGGTCAGGGCCGGGCTGATGCTCGGGCGCCGGCGCGAGCTTTCGGACGAAGTGCTGGCTGGGAGATTCCGTGTGTGCTTTCCCGACTGGGAATCATCGCGCAGACGCGAGCGCGAAGGAAGCCGCTGAGGGATTACCGCCTGACTTCAGCCGACAAACATTTTTTCCTTTGATTTTGGTTTCGATTGGCGTTGATACTGTCTGGCGAACTGTCCCCACCGCCGGGTAAAACATATTTTCGCCCGTCGGCCGGAGTTGCGGCGCGTTCATTTTGAATACTTGACAAATTGCAGCAAATGGTTCGCCTGAAAGACATCGCGGCCCAGGCCGGAGTTTCGGTGATGACCGTGTCCAAGGCGTTGCGGGGCGCCCCGGACGTGGCCCCGCAGACCAAGGCGCGGCTGAAAGCGCTGGCGCAGCAGTTGGGCTACGTGCCGGACTCGCAGGCCCAAGGCCTGCGCAGCCGCACCACCAAGCTCCTGGGCCTGGTCCTCTCCAGCGTGGCCAATCCCATCTTCGCGCGGACCGTCGCCGCCATCGAGGAGCGGGCCCACGAATTGGGCTATGACCTCATTCTCGCCCACACCCTCAACATTCCCGACCGCGAGGAGGTTTGCGTTCGCCGCCTGCTTTCCCGGCGCGTGGACGGCATCTTTATTTTCCCGGTGTACCGGTTGGCCCCAACCGCCGCGATTTACGACGAACTGCTGCAGCGGGGCATCCCGACCGTGATCATGGGGCACCGCGCCCCCTTTTGCGCCCGTTTCCACAATGTTGAATCCGACGACCTCCGCGGCAGCACTTTGTTGACGCGGCATCTGCTGGAAATGGGCCACAAAAAGATCGCCTTTCTATGCGGCCCGATGAGCGCCCCCTGGGCGCAGGAGCGGCTCGAGGGCTATCGCCGCGCGTTGCGCGAGGCCCAAATCGAGCCGCAGGACAGCCTCCTCTTTAATGCGGGCACGACCATTGAAGAAGGCGGGAAGGCCGCCCTGCAAATCCTAAACGAAGCCCCCGGCATCACCGCCGTCCAAGCGGTCAGCGATTTGGTGGCCATGGGCGCGGCCAACGTTTTTCTCAATCAAGGTGTGCAAATTCCCAAGGACCTTTCGCTGGCCGGATTTGGGAATATCCTGACGAGTGAACATTTTCGGGTGCCACTGACCACGGTGCGCCAGCCCAAGCTCCGACTCGGCGTCGCCGCCATGGAAACCATGCAAAAACTTCTGCGCGGCGAACATCCTGAATCCCGGCGGCTTCCGGCTGAGGTCGTCCTCCGCGCCAGCACCGGCCCGGCCAAGTAAAGCCTTTCGCCGCAAAAGTCGGCCGCGCGCGCGAAGAACGGGTTTGACACCGGCGCCCGCCTTCCTGAAAGATACCCGCCTGTGTTGCCAGCGTAGCTCAGTTGGTTAGAGCGTGGGACTCATAAGCCCGAGGTCAGTGGTTCGATTCCACTCGCTGGCACCATTTCTTCGTCGAGGGAACTCGCCTCCAATACCTGCCAAAACAGCGAATTCCCCAAAAACCGGGCCGCAAAAAACGCTTGAAGCCCGACCCGCAAATCAGTAATTATTTCTTATGAAATCCATTCTCGCAGCCATGCTGCTGCTGCCCGCGGCGACTTTTGCTTTGGACGGTCAGGTCGGGATTCACGATCCCTCCACCATTATCGCCTGCGACGGCAAGTACTACGTCTATGGCACCGGGGGCAACCCGCTGGTTTCGGATGACGGCTGGACTTGGCGCCGCGGCACCACCCCTTTGCGCACCGGCGCGGCCCCGGACGTCATCCACCTTGGGGACCGCTACTTCATGTACATTTCCGGCGTCACGATGATCTCGAGCAAGTCCCTGGATCCGGAATCCCCGGATTACAAGTGGGAAGAGGGGGGCAAGATCGCGGGTTACGAAAGTGACGGCGACTTTATCAACCCCATTGACCCAGGAGCCTTCCTCGACCCCAACGACGGCAAGCTCTGGCTCACCTACGGCTCCTACGTGGGCTACATCCGCCTGGTGCAGCTTGACCCGAAAACCGGCAAACGGGTGGACAACACCTTCTATAACCTGGCCATCAATTGTGAGGCGTCGGACATGATTTATCACGACGGGTGGTATTATTTGCTGGCCACGCACCAAAGCTGCTGCCAGGGCGCGAACTCCGGTTACAACATCCGCATGGGCCGCTCCCGCAGCGTGTATGGTCCCTATCTGGACAACATGGGCGTGGACATGATGCAGAGCGGCGGCAAGCTTTTCCTCACCTCCACCGGCCGGACCATCGGCCCCGGCCACTTCGGCCTGCTTAACTGCGGCGATGGTGTGCAGAAATTCTCCATTCACTGGGAAGCCGACCTGGACCGCGGCGGCGCCAGTGTGCTGGATATCCGTCCCCTGCTGTGGCAAGACGGCTGGCCAGTCGCGGGCGAGAACCTGAAAGAAGGCACCTATGACATTGAGTCCACCCGCACCGGCACCTCGCTCGAACTGGCGGTGGAAGCCGTACCGGTCGGCGGCGCGCGCAACCGGGGAGGCGGCGGAGGTGGTTTTGGCGGACGAGGCGGCAGGCGGGGCGGACCAGGCGCCGCAGGCAACACCAACGCCCCCGGCAGTCGCGGCGGATTTGCCGCGGCGGGTGATACCAACGCCCCCGGCGGTCCCCCCGCCTTCGCGGGCGCCGGAGGAACGAACGCCCCGGGCGGCCGGGGTGGGCGCGGCGGGTTCGGCGGATTCGGCGGCCAGGGCGGGGTGATTCCGCCGCAGGACGTCGCACAAGTCTCGACGAATTGGCCGACCGGCAACATTGACCTGCGCATGGCCAATTACATGTGCCAGGCCCAGCAGAAATGGGCCATTACCGCCGTCACCAACGCGGGCGGCTATCCCGGCTCGCCCTATTTCAAAATCACCATCGCCGGCACAGACCGTGCGCTTGCGGTGAACAACGAAGCGGAACTGGTTTCCCTCCCCGCCTTCAGCGGTGGGCCTGAACAACTCTGGCGGATAGACGAGCTGGCCGACGGCACTTGGCGCATCATGCCAAAATCCGCGCCCAATGCCAAAGAACCGCTGGCCCTTTCGGCGGCCGGCAGCGCTTTCGCGACCCTGGCCGCGTTCAATCCCGACAGCGACCGGCAACGCTGGTTTATCAAGGCGCCCTGAGGCCCGTCACGAACCCGAACACCATCGCCACTAATTCCAAACCAAGCCAAAATCCTCTTATGATTACATTTCGCAGAATTCCCGGTCTGGCGCTTGCTTTCCTGACCGCCCTTGCCGGGCTTCTCCTTGCGGGTTGTGAATCTTCCAGCAAACCCGCCGGCTTGAGCAAGCCCGCCGCCACGCCTCCGCCCGCCGCCACGCCTCCGCCCGCGGCTCGCGCTCCGTCCCCCAGCGTGGCTCCCACCAGCCCCACCAACTTCGTGGTGGCTGCCGGCCCCGGCGCAAAGGCAGCCGATCCCGCCGGCTTCCTCCAGCGCTGGTTGATTTTGGACCCGATTCCGGCCAATGGAGTCAACCAAACCGCCGTCCAGGCCGCCGTCAAAAAGGAGTATTTTCCCAACCAACTCACGGTACTCCCCCACGACGGCGACAAAGTGACCGTGGATGGCGCGCCCTTGTCTTGGCACGCCTTGGACACGAAGTTTTACAACCTCAGTCTTTACCACTACGGCCTCCTGTTCAACAAGTCCACGGCCAACGTCCTGATGTGGGGCGTCACCATCGTCAACTCTCCGGTGGAAGTGCGCAACGCCCGCCTGGCCATTGGTTCCAACGACGCCTCAGTGTGGTGGGTCAACGGCCGGGAAGTCATCGGCATCTACGGTGACCGGCTGACCATTATTGATGACGGGGTTTCGAAAAAACTCACGCTCAAGAAGGGACCCAATGTCGTCCGTTTCGCCATCCACAACCAGGGCGGCAACACCGATTTCTGCGCCCGGTTTCTCGACGCCAACGACCAGCCGATCACGAACCTCACCGTGGACTTGAGTCAAACCGCGCCGTAAGCGGTCAAACCGGCTTGGCCGAAAAAGCTTGCCCCGGATGCGAACACGGGCGAAATAGAGGCCGGATGTCATATTGCGACGAAGATTGGCGACCGGTGTTTTCGCCCATTCGGACTCGGCTTTGGTGTTTTCGG
>Ga0182030_10018607_pt1 | contig 13311 bp, 8 predicted proteins | sample 812S3MmetaG_FD_121299 | JGI IMG/M metagenome (GOLD analysis project Ga0182030, IMG submission 121299) | Permafrost microbial communities from Stordalen Mire, Sweden - 812S3M metaG (Illumina Assembly) | ecosystem: Environmental > Terrestrial > Soil > Wetlands > Permafrost | place: Sweden... | reverse complement strand
TTTCGTACCCCAGACCACGCCATGAGGCCAGTGACGTGATGCTGCTGTAGGCAGAGCCCGTGTCGTTGCTGATAAGCAGCGATCCGCCCGATGCATCGTAGGCATTATCAAGGATCTCCGGCGTTCCGAGATGGGTCGCGTTCGTGCCCGTGTTGGCCCAAAAGATGGCAACGCCGCCAGTCACCTTGAAAATATTGTTGGCGAGAAAAACGCCGGTGTTGTTGCCGACTTCCCAGCTCACCGCGGAGGGCGTTCCGGTCGTGCCCGCGGAATCGACATAAATCGAATTGTTGTAGATCCACGTGTTGAGCGTGCTTCCCCACAGGCGCAAGGCGCCCTGCTGGGAAAGGGATGAGTTCCCGCGGGCGTCGTCGTAGCTGAGGTTATGATGGATCTGCATGTTTCCAGTCGTCGTTCCGCCAAATGAGCCCCACTGGACACTTGGCCCGACGTTGTCGTAGGTCAGGTTATAGGCGATCTCCCCGTCCTGGGTGTCCTGGTCGATATCGATCGCCGAACCATCAAAAAGCGTGCTGCACTTTGTCCCGGTGATTTCATTGTTCGTGATGCGGAAGTTTCTCCCGTTCGCGATGGTTATGGCCGTCGAGCCGCCAAAGCGCAGACCCGTGTAAAGGCCGCCATACCCGGCAATGTCGGCCAGATAGTTGTTTTCAATCGTCGAATTGGTGACGCATTCCAGGTCGATTCCGCAGCTTTCAGTGGCCAATGTCCCGTGGACGCCCCCCGCTCCGGCGTTGGGGTCGCCGGGGATGTTCGTCAGGATGTTGCCGCCGATGTAGACGTTGGTGTTTTGGTCCACTAGGCCGCCCTCCAGCGCATTGGACCCCACGACGAGGATTCCGAAGATGAGATTGTTGCTGACGTTGTCTCCCGAGACGGCGACGTTCGTGAACCCCACCGTGTTTTCAAAGGTGGCGTCGAAAAAAATCCCTATCTGGTAGCCCGAGACAACGCAGTTGGAGACGCTATTGCCCTGCAGGGGTGAGCCGGTGGTGTGTGTCACGAGAAAGTAAATTCCCTTGCCACCGTTCAGCACGGTTATGGAGGGCTCAGTCCCCGTCCAGCCCGAGCCCGTGACCGTCAGGTTGTTGACGGTCACAAATTCCGAATCCGTGAGATCGATGCCGTCTCCCGCGCCGGAACTGATGATCCCCTGCCCTGTGCCGTACGACCCTATGTTAATCTGGGCCGTGGGCGATCCGACTAAGATTGTGGACAATGTCCCGCTGAAGACATCCCCGCCATGAAATAGGATCGAATCTCCGGGCAGAAACACCCAGCCGCTCACCTTCCCGATGGTTTGCCAGGGTGATCCCATGCTGGTTCCCGTGTTGGAATCCGCGCCTGACGCGGAGACGAAATACGAGGCCGCGTTCCTCACGACCAGGGCAGCTGTCCCGTTGGTCAAAGCCGGACTGGAAGCCCCTGTCAGCGTGTATGATCCCGGCGTGCCATTGGAGTACGTGAACGACTGCGCCGCTCCCGTTCCGCTCCAGGTCAGGCTTGCGGGCGCGAAGGTTCCGCCCGATCCCCCGTCGCCAAGGGTGACGGTGCCGGTGTAAGTGCCGCTGGGCGCGATGGAGTACGTTCCTGCGGACGCAGGCAGGGACGCCGCAGGCCCGCTGATCGTGTAGCTGGTGGCCGGCGCGCCGATCGCGGCCTGCGCCGCCCCAAAGACCGCGCACAGTGCCGCCGACAAAAGGGTTCGTTGTAAGGTCGATCTCACTGTCATCCCCTGTAGATCCCCCAATGGTGCGCCACGTGAACCGTGGCCTTTCTAACCCCATCACCAGCAAACTATTTTGCAAGTTCCATTAGCGCCCATTGCCTGCGACCACCTTGGATCAATGGATTCAAGCTGCCCTCAATAGAACGGGCTTTGCCCAAGAAGGCGGAAAATGGGCAGGGGAAAGGCCGCCTCCCGTCTCGGGTCGCGACTCCGAAACCCGGGCCCATCTGCATCGCGCACAGCTCGCTCTCAAGGCACTTCCGGCTTGGGAATGCGATTCCACAGCCTGGAAAAAGGGCGTTGGCATCAAGCCGCATGACGGACTCGATCAAGGTGTGCGCTTCGGCGCAGCCCCTCCATGAACCCTGAGTTGCAGAGCACGCGTTCCCTTCTGCTCTACGTCCGGCGTTGCAATGTGCGACGAACCATGCCGCAAATCGAACACCGCCGGAGGATTTTCTGGCCCGGGAAACCGATCGAATTCTAGCTGGATGTCAAAAACAGACGAAGCGGCTCATCGCCGCTCCTCGATTTCCGATGCTTTTGAGGGCCGGCACGCCGTGCGCGCATGGCTTGTGGTCGCAATGCTCTGGGTGGTCGGGGGCCTGAACTTTCTGGACCGAGTCATGATCACGACCATGCGTGAATCGATCAAGGACGCGATTCCAATGACCGAATCGCAGTTTGGCCTCCTCACCGCGGTGTTTCTTGCGGTCTATGGGGCCCTGAGTCCCTTTGCCGGGTTTCTCGCCGACCGGTTCAACCGCAGCCGCGTGATCTGCATCAGCCTGCTTGCCTGGTCCTCCATCACCTGGCTGACCGCCCACGTGAAGACCTTTGAGCAGCTCCTCGCAACGCGGGCGCTGATGGGCGTCAGCGAGGCCTGTTATATCCCGGCCGCCGTCGCCCTGATCGTCGATTACCATCGCGGCGCAACCCGGTCGTTGGCGACGGGCCTGCACCTTACCGGCGCGGTTGTCGGCGCGGGATTGGGTGGCTTGGGCGGCTGGCTCGCGGAACGAAATGACTGGACCTATGCATTCAAGGTTTTCGGCCTCGTGGGCGTCGGCTACGCATGCGTGCTTGCCCTCTTCCTGCGCGACCGTCCGCCTGACGAGTCCAGTGGGGCGGCCGCGCACGTGGAAAGGAAGCACGTTCAATTCGGCGAGGCGCTCGCAGGCCTGCTTGGCAGCGGAGCGTTCATACTCGCCCTGTTCTTTTGGGCCATGTACGGGGTCGCGGTTTGGGGGGTGATTGGATGGATGCCCACGTTTCTCGGCGAACATTTCCACATGACGCAGGGCGCCGCCGGCCTGTCCTCAACAGGATATCTCAGCGTCGGGGCATTGTTCGGCCTGCCGATCGGCGGGGCGTGGGCCGACCGTTGGAGCCGCTCCAATGAGCAAGGCCGTGTGCTTGTTCCCATAATCGGTCTCTGCGTTGCCGCGCCCTCCATCCTGCTAACATCAACCGCCTCGCTGCTGCCGTTGGCGCTTGCAGGGCTGCTTGTCTTCGGGCTGGCGCGGACCTTTACCGATGCAAACATGATGCCCATACTCTGCCTCGTCTCCAATCCGCGCCACCGCGCGACGGGCTACGGTGTGCTGAACACTTTCGGCTGCATCGCAGGCGCGGCGACGATTTACGCCGGCGGCCTCCTGCGGGACGCGAACGTGGACGTCAACAGGATCTTTCTAGTCGCCAGCGCGGGCCTCCTGGCGTGCGCAGTCCTGCTGTTCCTCGTGAAGCTGCGGATCCAGGCGGGCGGCCCGGCCCGATTTCCACCCGCCCAATCGGCTGGAAGGCATGCCTCGGAACCCCCGGCGGGCGCGGCCTGAGCGCACGACCTTTCCCCGACACGCTTGGGGCGCTCACAGCGCGGCGGTCAGGGCGCCGGTGAGCTCATCGGCGGTAAGCGCGATGGGATTTGCCTTCATGCTGTTGGCCTTCTGGGCGCGAAGCACAACCTCCGCGACCCTTCCGGTGGTCACGCCATACGCCGCCAAACCGGGAAGCCCGAGCTCGGCCACCCAGCTTCGCACCCAGGCGATCCCGTCTTCGGCCTTGGCGCCGGGACGGCCGGTCAGCCAGCGTCCGATCTCCTCATAGCGGCCCAGGGCGGGGCTGCCGCTGGCCCGAGCGCGCAGGGCGGCCAGATTGGCCGCCATCACCGGGGCGAGCAGGACGGCACAGACGGCCCCGTGCGGGGCCGGGAAAAGTCCTCCGACCGGCGCCGCAAAGCCGTGCACGGCCCCGAGCCCGGCGTTGGAGTGCGCCAGGCCGCTCAACAGGCTTGCGAGCGCAAGATCCGTGCGCGCGGCCAGGTCCCGGGGATCGCGCCACACCGCGGGGAACGCCCGCGCAATACGGGGCAGGCCCGCTGCGCTGAGAGCATCGGTCACCGGGTTGGAGCGGTTGCATACGTAAGCCTCCAGCAGTTGGACCAAGGCATCCATGCCCGACGCCGCCGTGGCTGCCGGCGGCAGCTCGAGCGTCAGTTCCGGATCAACGAGCGCGACGCGGGCGAGCAGATGGGGGCTGCGCCAGCTCACCTTCACGCCCCGCTCCGGGACACCGAGGACGGCGTTGCGGCTCACCTCGGCCCCCGTGCCCGCGGTCGTCGGAATCGCCATCCACGGCATGGCCGGATGCGGAATCGGCTGGCCCCGGCCGATGACCTCCAGGTAGTCGAGCAGATCGCCCGGGTTGGCGAGGAGGCCGGCCGCGGCCTTCGCGGCATCGATCGCGCTGCCGCCGCCGAACCCGATCACCATCTCCGCCCCCGCCTCCCGGGCGGTGGAGACCGCCGAGCCGACCGTGGTGAGCGTCGGCTCGCCATCGAAGGAAAACACCCTCGCCTCGATGCCGGCTTCGGCCAGGAGGCTCCGGAGCCGCTCCGCCCGTCGCGGCGTGCGGCCCGTGACAATGAGGGCGCGCCGGCCCCACGGTCGCGCCAGCCTCCCTGCTTCGGCGAGCGTACCGGCGCCGAAAACGATCTGTGTGGCGGTGGCAAACTCGAAGCGCATGGGGGTCCGAGCCGCCGTTCACCAGCCTTGGTCGTCGGGAAATACGTTGGAGAATTTCACGCTCGTGCGCGGTGCGGCCATCATCGGGGCGACGGCATCCCGCCAGGCGGCATAATGAGCCGTCGCCTTGTGCGCGGCCGTGGCGGCCGCCGTGCGGTAGGCCTCGATCAAGACGAAGCTCGCCGGGTCGTCGGCCTGCTCGCAGAAATCAAAACGGGCGATCCCCGCTTCCTGCGCGCTGGCGCTGGCGTTGGCCAGCGTCGCAGCCTTGAAGGCCTCGACGCATTCGGGCTTCACTCGGACGTGGACGTGAATGATCAGCATGGAAAATTCGTGTGAGCGGCGACGTGCCATCGCCTTCTTGAGCCAAGGCTTTCTTAGGCCGATCCAGAGGCGCTGTCACCATGAATGCTTGACGTGATCCCAGAGGGGACCGGTTCAGACGCGCGCCACGATCTGAGATCCGATGGAATTGCATGACGGCCAGCGTCCTCCTGGTCAGTGATGACGTGGCGGGTGCATCGGCGAACATTCCTGCACTTTGTGCAACCAGGCGTACCGCTCCTGCCCTGGCCAAGGTTCCTCGGCCGTCCTAGCTCTTATCTTCTAATCGCTTACAAAAATGGTGCCCAAGGGGAGCTCCTTTCCTCAGAGGGAGTCAAAAGAAGCCGACGGTTTTCAAACACTTTGCACCAATTTTGCCCGGCTCCGGCACCCGAGGATCCGATGCGGTCACTTGCGGATGGAATCATGCTTGTGGCCGCCGTTCGTATCGGCGAGAGGACTCGGGAGAGATATCGCGAACGATTATGACCAAGGCCCGCCCCAAATGCCCGTTCTGCGACCTGGCCGGCGAGCGGATTTGGCCAAAGTCCGAGACGGCCCTGATTTTTCCGGGCGGATTTCCCGTCACAGAAGGCCGCATCAGCTCGTCACTGGCAGAACCGCTGCATTGTCCCCGCCCGCCACTGCGAAACAGCCTGGCGCGCAGGGCCTTGGAGTCGGTCTCGATGAGCGCGCTGCACGCTGCTGGCAACCCGACGTATCGCGCTGGCTCAACGATTAGATCCGGTCTTCATTCATGAACGGTTATCAACGCATCACCGCCGCCCTCCGGGGTGACTGGCCGGACAAGGTTCCCGTCATGCTCCATAATTTCATGCTCGCGGCCCGCGAAGCCAAGCTCACGCAGGCGCAGTTTCGAGAGCATCCGGACTTGGCGGCGAAAGCATTCATTCAGTCGGTCGAGAAGTATGATTTGGATGGAATTCTCGTCGATCTCGACACCGCCACCCTGGCCGGTGCGGTGGGCGTGCCGGTGGCTCTCCCTGACGATTCACCTGCCGTCTGTCACGGCGGCTGCCTGCCGACACTCGAAGCCGTGCGCGATCTAGCTCCGGTCGAATTGAGCAATTGCCGTTATGTGAACCACTGGCTGGAGATCGTCCGGCAGCTGCGCGCATATTTCGGCGACGAGATTTTCATCCGCGGCAATTGCGACCAAGCTCCGTTTACCCTCGCGTGCATGATGCGCACGCCGGGGGAATTCATGATGGATCTTTGCGATTCGGACAACAGGGAGCCCGTCACTCGCCTCCTGGAATATTGCACCGGCATCACCTGCCAGTTCATCCGCCTGATGGCGCAGGCAGGGGCCCACATGGTCTCCAACGGCGACAGCTCGGCCGGGCCGGCGATGATCTCGCCTGCCATGTTTGTCGATTTTGCCCTGCCCGCGGAGAAGGCGGTCATCGCCGTGTCTCACGCAGAGAGTCTTCCATATACCCTGCATATTTGCGGCGATACGTCATTGATACTGGAACAAATTGCGCGCACCGGCACCGACGCCGTAGAACTCGACTACAAGACCAGTCTCGATGCCGCGCACGCGGTGCTGAAGGACAGTGTCACCTTCATCGGCAACATCGACCCGAGCGGGGTATTGGCCCGCAGCACGGCAAGCAAGGTGCGGACGGCCGTGCAACACCTATTGGAGGTGTTCGCCGATACACCACGGTTCATCTTGAACGCCGGCTGTGCAATTCCGCCCACTGCACCGGAGGAAAATATTCGCGCGATGCTGGAGACGGCACGGGCATTCCGATGATCAGGCGAATGTCGACCGTCGCGGCGAAGGCCCGCGATGCCGATGCAGGCCCAACCCGGGGAGAGGCGCTGTGGACGCAGATTCAGCCATTGGTTGGAGAGGCGCACCTTCCGACAACTCGATCGCGCGATGCAACCCTCGGGGGATGTTCCTCGCGGAACGAACTATTGCCCAAGGAGATCGGAGGGGGCACGCATCATGTAACGCCTGAAAACCGTTGCAAAATACTGCGAGCTCGAGAAACCCAAATCGTATGCGACGGAGGTCACAGTCGCGCCTGGCGCCTCTAAGAGCTTTTGCGCCCTATCAATCTTTCGGCGTGTAACGAATTCCGCGGGCGGCGTTCCGGTCTCTGCCTTAAAGCGTGCCTTGAAATACGAAATGGACTGTCCGACGTGCGCCGCCAGCTCCGGAACTGTGATCCATTCGTCATCCGGTGCGGCTGCCACCCGATCTTGAGCCGCTTGGATCACCTTCGAGATTGCGGGTAATTCGCCCGATGCCGCTGCCGCCACCGTTTTCAACAGGTAGGTCACCAGCCAATTGGCAGCGCGCACGGTGCGAAGTTGATCGGATCCATTGAGGGCTTCAAACACTCGGTCCAATGATGCACGCGCCGTCGGGTCTGCCCTGAAATGCCGGGCAGGCAGCCGGCACAGAGCGGTGACAAGCAACCGGGCGGCGAGCGGCGCTAGCTGCAAGAAGCCCGTACGGGAGGGCGCAATGTCGAGAATGAGCCAATACAGGACCCCTTTGCCCTCCGGCTCTCCGCCCGTATCGTGAATTTCCCTGGGGAACGCCACGAACTGGTCTCCACCTTTGACCCTGTAAATGCGCCCATCCAGACGGTATGTCTGCTTTCCCTTTGCGAGGAGGCAAATCTCGAGTGCAGTCCCGTGGGTGTGAGGCCTGAGGCCACGCTGCGCGGAGGTATAGCTGTAGCGACCCAGCTCGAGAACGCCCTGCAATTCGCGCAAGACGTCGCCCGTCAATACCTCGCGGTTTTTCACCCCGGACCCCATGTTTGATTTTGTATGAGATGACATTATCGAAAGCAATACGCACCCAAAAGCGGTAGACTCTCGAAATGGCAGCACCCCAACCGGTCGAATGGTATCGGACCGCCCTTTCGAAGGAAGATATGAAGGGGCTCCATAGGCGCAGCGATGTCATTGGATCCCTTCAATCATTGGGATTCCTGGGCGCAATCGCTTTGACGGCGGTATCTGCGTTCGTTGCAGCCGCCCGGCTTCCCGTTTGGGCGGTGGTTCCATTTATATTCGCACACGGGATGGTTTGCTCTTTCCTTCTGAATGCGGTGCACGAGCTCTGCCATGGGACGGTGTTTCGCACCAAAGCATTAAATGCGATTTTTGTCCGCGTGTTTTCCTTCATCGGCTGGATAAATTTTGAGATGTTTTGGGATAGTCACGAGCGGCATCACCGCTACACCCTGCATCCACCTGACGACCTGGAGGTTGTTTTGCCGATGCGGCTGTTTGTGAGGCATTTTCTCCTCCAAGGTTTCGTCGATCCGGTTGGGGCATGGAACACCTTTCGCAAGACGTGGCGGATTGCCGGGGGAAGGATGGAAGGCCAATGGGAATTGACCCTTTATCCTGTTGGCCGGCCCGAAATCCGGGGTCCGGCGGTGTGGTGGGCGCGATTTCTCCTAATCGGTCACGGGCTCATTCTCGGCTTTTCTATCTGGCGGCACATCTGGATTCTTCCCATTCTTTCAACCCTGGCGCCATTCTACGGTGGATGGCTCTTCATGCTTTGCAATAACGCCCAACACATGGGGCTCCGCGACAACGTAACGGATTTTCGCCTCTGCTGCCGGACCATAACATTAAACCCAATAGCCCAATTTCTCTATTGGCATATGAACTTCCACACGGAACACCACATGTACGCGGCGGTGCCTTGCTACCGCCTCGGACGACTGCATCGGCTGATCAAGCACGACCTGCCACCATGTCCACGCGGCCTAATTTCAACCTGGAGGGAAATTGCGGCGATTCAAAGGCGACAAGAGATCGATCCGGCATTTCAATGCACTCCTCCACTGCCCGGGCAGTCCAACTAGACGCCGGACTTCTTGCGTCAAGGGGCCCGACTTTGACAATGCCCGGCCGGAAGCGGGGCGGGTTTCCCCAAAGCGCAGACGTGGAAGGCGGAGACATGATTCCCCGCTGTCACCGTTACGTTTCCGAGGCCTGAAGCCGCATCCATAATCATGTCCCTTGGTTCCCTGGATTGGATGGTCATCGCCCTATACGGTGTCGTGCTCGCCGCAATTGGGTTCGTTCTCGTACGCAAGGCGGACTCGGCGGAAGGCTATTTTCTCGCCAGCCGGGCACTTCGCTGGCCGTTCATTGGTGCCTCGCTCTTTGCCGCCAATATCTCCGCGGAACACTTCGTCGGACTAGCGGGTGCGGGTTATGCCGATGGGATGGCCGTGGGCGGTTTCGAGTGGATGGCGATCTATTGCCTGGTGCCGCTGATCGTCCTTTTCCTGCCATTCTATATCTCCAATGCTGTGTATACGGTTCCGGAGTTTCTCGAACTTCGGTTCGGGCCTTCCGTCCGGCTGTTCTTCAGCGGCTTCATGGTCATCCTGGCTGTGCTGGCCAAAGTCAGCATCTCATTTTGGGCGTCCGCGATCGTCATCCACAGTTTGATGGGCTGGCATCCGGTTGCCGTCATATGGGGAATAGGGCTCTTGACCGCTCTCTATACGATGAAGGGTGGATTGCGCGTTGTTGTCTACACCGACGCCCTGCAGGCAGGCATCCTGCTAGTGGCCGCATTTTGCCTTGTAAGCATAGGGCTCAACCGTGTCGGCGGCTTTTCTGTTCTGGCGGCTAAAGTCTCGTCCGGGAGCTTTAAAATGGTTAGGCCGGCCACCGACCCAAATTACCCCTGGCCCGGCATGTTCTTTGGCGTCTTCATCCTCGGTAGCTTCTATTGGTCAATGGACCAGGTGCTTGTGCAGCGCGCGCTTGCGGCCAAGACCCTCAACGAGGGCCGCCTGGGGGCCATCTTTTGCGGGTTTCTGAAGCTCCTTACGCCGTTCCTTCTTGTCTTACCCGGTGTCATCGCGCGGGCGCTGCTTCCGAGGTTAGCGAAAGCCGACGACGCCTTCCCCCTCTTGCTCAAGGCGCTGATGCCTCCGGGTCTATTGGGACTTACCGTGGCCGGCGTGATCGCCGCCCTCATGGGCCATATCAGCGCAACCTACAATTCCGTCTCCACGCTCATCACACGGGACTTTTATTGCCGTTTCCGCCCCGCGGCAACGCAAGATCAGCAGATTCGGATTGGAAGAATTGCAGTATTTGTCGTGTTCGTCCTCGGGGCACTTTGGGCTCCGCTGATTGAGCGATTCGGCAACATCTGGATCTACCTGCAAAGCATGCAAGCTTACTTCATGATGCCATTTGCGGGCATCTTCTTTTTCAGTGTCCTTTCGCGCCGGGTCACCACTGCCGGAGTCCTGGCGTGCATTGCCTGTGCCGGCATCGTTTGCCCGGCTCTCATGATCAATAACCTTTTCATCGCCGAGGGACGGGACTTCCTCCCTTTCATGCGCAATCCGCTGCTGCTCCCATGGCTTCACTCGGCTGGAGTCGGATTTGTTGTATGCATGATTGTCCTTGTTGCAGTGAGCGCCTTCACCAGGAAGGTGTCTGCGGAGAAGCTGGCACGCACCACCGTGAGCGACTTTTCGGCTCTTCTAAGAACCGGCATCTCACCCGGATTGCAGGACTACCGCTGGTGGCTAGGAGCGTTGCTCGTGATTGTCACTTTGCTCTGGTTTCTATTTCGTTAACATACGATTCCTGCGCCGCCACCGGCGATATCCCGCCCTTGTCCCATGGCCATAATATGACATCGAATTCAACGGCCTCATAATCGGGGGGTTTTGGCCCATATATATATGAAAGACTTTTCCAAGACCACCCATTTTGACCTCGTTAGATATGCAGCCCTTGCATTTGCGAGCCTCGTCCTATTCGAGGTCAGCTCGAGTTCGCTGAGGTCGGAGCCTGACAATGAACCCAGCATCTCGAAGAAGAGCATCCCTTCCTGGAGGCAGCCGCCCGCGTGGGAAAAGGGCCTCGTGATCTATGAAGTCGCCACGAAGGCGTTCACCTCTCCGAATGGCCCCCAGAGCGGAACCTTTGACAGCCTTAAGGCCAAATTGCCTTATCTGCAGGAACTGGGCATCACTGGAATCTGGCTTTCCGGGCATTCCCTGTCTGATTCGCGACACTTTTACAACATCTGGACTCAGTACGCTGTCATAGAGCCCGAGAGAATTGATCCATCCTTGGGCACCGAGGAGCAGTTCAGGGAGCTGATCGGTGAGGCCCACCGCCGCGGGATACGGATATTTCTCGATGTTGTTGACCACGGTGTCATGGCGACGTCGTCGCTTGTCAAAAGCCATCCCGATTGGTTCCTCGGCGGAAGCTGGGGAATGGTCGACTACGACTACATGGGAGGCCATACGGATTTCGATGACTGGTGGGTAAAGATCTGGACCCATGCCATTGTCAACTGGGGAGCCGACGGCTTCAGGCTGGATACAAACACCCCAAGGCCCGATCTCTGGGCGCGGATTCGGCAAAACGCCTTCGCCGCCGGTCATCCAATAATCATCTTTGAGGAATTCAACCGCACCATTCCCGGTGTCACGGACTTCAGTCAGCACGACACCTTCATAGGCAACCAATTCACAGGAACGCCCGCACCCGCGCTCGTTGATAACATCCCGTACTACTATGCGGTGAGGTTTGGCCACGGCGGCACATACAAAGTACGGATCCAATATGCCGACGGAAGCTCCTCAAGCGGCAGCAGCAATTGCCAGGGACCATTACGGGTAGGCTTTCTGGGCCGAACGGAGGACAAGGCCTCGTATGTCCGCAATCCGGGGTTTGGAACCCCGCCCGATGGCATTCCCGATGTGCAGCTTTCCGTCGCCAACGTCGAGGACAAGCCCATTCAAAATGTCGTTGTGACGGTGGATATGGTGTCAAATTACCGACAGGGCCAGTGGGCGCTCGTGCAGGACAACGTCTCTGCAACCGAATTTGCAGCGCCATTGGCGATGGAAGGAAGGGCTCCCGTCGTACAGCTATATTTGCCCACCACGAGTTACGGAGCCTCAATAATGCTAAGTTGCCACGACAACGGGTGGACGGCTGATCTTGGATCCGGCTTCGGAGCATTTCCATTGGGCAAGAATCCGTATACCGCGCAGGGAAGTCGTTCGCTCTTCGGGTATTCGTTTCTTTTCACGCCCATGGTCCCGATATTCATGGCTGGCGAGGAGTTCGATGCCGTCTTCCATTCATTGCCCACTCTCTCAACCGAGTTATTCGGTGGCAAGAATCCTGGAAAAGGTCGCTGGCTCTATGGCTCAATGCTCAATTGGTCCGAGTCAAGCAAGCCCGGCCACCGTGAGATGCTCGATGACGTCAAACGTATGCTTGTGATTCGCAGGCAGGAGGCCGACGTGCTCGCACCGCAGATTCGGGGCGACATCGAGCCGCAGTTAGCCGCCGTTCCATATACGGCAAACGTCACTGTGCCCGCTCCCTATATGCGATGGAACGGAAATACCGCTATAGTCGTGCTGGGAAATCGCAACACGGATGAGGACGCAAGCATCAAGCTGAAGATTCCTGTCGAGGTGCTGGGGCCAACGCTGAATGCCAGTTACAAGATCACCGATCTCTGGAACGGTGGCGAAGCAAAGCTCTTGTCCGCGGCCCAGATGGCCAATTATGGGCAGACAGTGAAGCGCGATAAGACCGAGCGCGGTGGTGTCGGCGTCTTGAAGATCGAGCGCGTAGAGTGATGGGGACGTGCCATCGTTTTCTGGGCTAGGGTTTTGTTGGGTCGACCTAGAGATACTGTCGCTATGAATGGTTGCCGTGATCCCAACGTGAGGCGTGACGGATTATCCCCTCTGTCAGATGCGGCTAGGAAAGCGTCCGATTCAGATGCAATGGGTAGCCATCCGCTCATTTGTGAATTGTCGCTTGGTGTTCCGAAAGACTGGCAAGGGATCCGCTGAGATCGAGTCCGGATCGAGTGATGGCTTGCGGTCGCCATAGTCGCAGGACGAAAGTCAGCAATTACCCCGGACACGATGGCAGTGCGGCGTGCGACGGAACACGGCGGCGCAAAATACTCTCCACCCCATGAACACAAATTTCAGGCTTCCGCATGCGCCTCACAGTTTCTTATTAGTTGTTCTGTGCCTGGTTACGGCGTCGGCCGCGGAAACACCGTACGACGCCCTGCGACAGAACCGGATTGAATTGAGTCCAAGGCTGACCCGATTCGATCTGGGCGGAAAGTGGCAGGTGTCCTCAGCAGGAAGCGGCGACTGGTTTGACGCCACCGTGCCC
>Ga0182030_10018606_pt1 | contig 13313 bp, 16 predicted proteins | sample 812S3MmetaG_FD_121299 | JGI IMG/M metagenome (GOLD analysis project Ga0182030, IMG submission 121299) | Permafrost microbial communities from Stordalen Mire, Sweden - 812S3M metaG (Illumina Assembly) | ecosystem: Environmental > Terrestrial > Soil > Wetlands > Permafrost | place: Sweden... | reverse complement strand
TGCCCGGCAGCCCCGATCAAAGGCATCGGTCGAGTTGCCCTTGAAATATTCTCCAAAAACTCCGCAGACAATCATCATATCTTTAAAAAATCTTTTGCCTTCAGGCGTCCGAAGGATCTCCTGAAGATCTCTTGCCCTTGCCCTGCGCTGGAAGTCCTGCTGATCAGTCAGGGGCTTATGAGAGTCCCAGTTAGGTAGCGACCAGTCGTAGATATTAACATCATCAGCCATAAATTACGCGGACTTCCCTTTCCCACCCACCAAGTGTTCAAGGGCGCTCTGATTGCCTACCTTGGCCTGTGAGAGCTTTTGAACAGCCCCTGCGATCGGTTGAGCGGAGGCAACAGCCTGTTGCTCTGCGGCCTGTTGGGCAGCCTGTTTCTTTAGCGCGTTAAGCTCATCCTTGCTGAAAAGCAATTTGGGATTAATCCCCAGACTCTTATTGACCTCGCGCTGGGCCTCTTCGTCATTCCAGATCATCACCGCGCCAGGCTTAATCTGGGCCTGTTGCGTCGTGAAGGACAAAGCCTGTTGGATTGAGCTCATTCCAACCTGGCGTTTAGCCTGGCTAAGGAAAGATGTATATTCCACCTTGATAGGCATTCCTGGAGGCAGTGCCCTAGGGGGTGGCTCCATAAGGGGCGGCGAGAGCATTCCATGGTCAAAGGCAATCTGGAAGAAGCGATCAATTGCCGGGCGCAAGACTTCATTCTCAATCATGTCCACGGCGGGCCCGATGCGGGCCATCTTCTCTTCCCATACGCGTGACGATAGATAAGCCGTCGCGTCCGGGGAAAGCTGCCCCAGCTGAGTCATGGCTTGGAAAACATCCCTGAAGAGCGCCCTGTCCACCCGCTGCATGACGTTCACTATTTCCTCGGCGGTGTCCTTGATATTGAAATTCAGGTTATAAACGGGAGCCACTTGCTCTGGAGCCATGGGAGCTGCGTAGTAATTGGTCTGTCCCGGCCCTACACGGATACCAACCGAGCGCAAGCTCTCAGGAGCCAGCATAGGAGGATCAATCGTCTTGTCGAGGCCGAGTAATTTCTTGCTCTCCAGCTTTTGCACCTGCTTGATGTCCCCCAAGACCTGCATGACGGGTGAAGTACCATAGACCTGTCCGCCCGTTACTCCCCAGCGCGGTGTCAGGTTAGGCTTCATCTTAAAACCCTCCTTATGCATGATGGCGTTTCCGGCGTCCATCGGGTCTTGCTGGCTGCCCACCTGGTTCTCAATAAAACTAAAAGAGTCATAATTCATGCCTGCCTTACCAACAGCTCCAGGCGTAAAGAGATTGCTTGGCGTGATCGCGTGGACGACCATCCATTCCTTGTCGAGCGTCTTTTCCGTATTCATCTGTCGAATACTATCCGGCACATTGTCGATTCCGAACTCTTCAATGATTGAGCGTACCGTCATTACCTTCCGACGATAAGTCCTCTCGATCTTTCCATATTTTCCCAAGCCATAAACAAACTCCCCGATCGTATCTGTCTTACAGATCGCGCCAGCCACCGGGTCCGAGTAGATCATCATGTTGGCGCTGCCAAAGACCGCCAGTTCCCCATAAAGGACTTTCATTTCGTCGTAGAAGCCTGAGCGCTCCATCAAGTCTAATACATTATTCCGGCATGCAAAGAGCCACTCCTGGATGTCGTTATCCTCCATGAGATCATCATCCGGCAGCCGGAATGAAAAGAAGGGCCTGTCCCTGGGCGTCATGCCCTCTGAGAAACCCGCCACCAGTTCATTCTTCGCCAGCCATGGCCCCGCGTTGATTCTCCATTGGTCTTTTCTCATGCCCAAGTCTTCATAGGGATCGCGCAGGCCCCAAAGATTTCTTCCGGCGTAGGGATCGGTAAACTGCTGCACCTGGCGCCAATGGTCACGGAAAACCCACATATTTTGAAAGAGAGCCTTGTAAACCCGTATATGATCCTGGAGGTTAATGTCAGACATGGCTTAGATTCCAACTAGGTTTTTAGGGGCAATTGTGGGCGGAAGAGCAGTGCCGAGTCCCGATGTTTTATTGGTGGGGTTTGTGGCCGCGGCCGCCGCCGCCGCCCCTGGGTTGTTTGTCGCCATCGATGAGGCATAGTTGGCTGCTATGGGCGCCGTGGGCGTCTGTATCTTAGGCGTGTGGAACATAAGATCATTATACTACAGCTTTAACTTGCGGGGGCCGAGGCCGCCTGAGCCTGAGTAAGAGCCGCCTGGGCCTGTGCCACCTGCTGCTGTACCTGATAGTTGGCAACGGCTGCTTGAGCGTTGTTGACGTTCTGTTGAGCTGTAACAAAAGCCTGTCTGGCTTGAGCTACTGCAAGGTTCAATTGTGCGAGGGTTGTATCCATAAATTATACGATTAAATAATTAAGGGTTGATGTGTCGGTTGCTACTGTCGTACCTGCGGCACTAACTGATGTGATAGTGAGGGTGTTGGTCGTACAAACCGCCTTGTATGTCGTTCCTAGTGTGCCACCAGTAACCGACACAGTTACCCATGCTTGGTTGCTTGAAGTAACGCCAGAAATTGTTACGGCCTTTGTACCCGATACCAGTGTAACAGTGCCCTTAGATTTATAAGGCAAGTAAGTAGAACTATCCGTGCTCCCATCTGCCTTAAGAAACTGCGTCGGCATCCCCGAGGGAACAATAAAGGCCGAGGCATTCAGATTGGCCGCCACCGTCATATTTCCACCGAAGTAAGAGTTACCATGCCCATCATCCAAGGTATTATTCACAGTTACTACTGAATCTGTACCTGAAGAGCCGACTGCAAATGCCACACTGCCGTTATTGTCATATACAGCTAAGTAATTTTCGTATGCCGATATGCCCTGATTTATAACTATCCCCGATGGGGCATCTAACATACCCAGACCAGCTCTTAATTGAAATACGCCTCCTATACCATCTCCCATCTGGCAAATATTGTACCATCCAGAGCGAAAGTAACTTGCTCCAAACCCACCACCATACCCGCCTATGATGAACGAGCATAAATCAGAGGTAGAGTAACTTATTGTTCTATCTCCTGCATCACCCATCGCAAAACGAGAGTAGCACATACCAGAGTTATCAAAGCAGCCAAAATTCATGTAATTACTCCCTTGTGACCATATCCCAAAGAACCCACCACCATTATTGTCATTCACAACATAGGACATCCCTGTATAGTCATATGGATAGGCTAAAGAGCTGCCCGAGCCCATATGGGGGCCAACAAGACCCAATGAGATTAGCGGACCAGTTACAGAACCGCCACTTAAGGGAAGATAATAGGAAGATAAGCTTGGTATCTGTGCTGTTGACGCCACTCCCGATATATCGCTAAAGGCAGGTTGTGTTTGTGTAAAAAGACCCGTAGATGCGCTATAAGCGTTCAACCATTTGTGCGAAACGCTTGCGAGCGTTGATGGAGGGGCAACCGCTCCAGATATGTTAGTCCCATTACCTTGTATAAGCCCATTTAAGGGGGTGGTAGTGGCCGTAGAGATCGCATTAGGTCCAGTCGCCCCTGGAACACCCGGAATACCCTGTAAGCCTGTTGGCCCCGGCATAACTCCCAATCCACCCAAATTAAAGCTAAGGATGCCATAGGATGACGTGTACCCCACGCTTCTTGTAACGCTCAAGGGATTTGTAGGCGCATTCTGTTGCAGGCCCCCCCATACCGTGTCGCTCAGGTAAACAGCCTGTCCAACAATAAATCCTTGGGAGTTATTCCAATAGCCCAAAGCAAGAAAGCTCATTGGCTGTCCCACTCCTGGATTAGGACCCTGGGCAATCCCAAGAATTCCTGAGCAATGCGCGGCGCTATCAGCCATGGCACGATAGGCAGTATTAGTCAGATCAATATAGCAGACGCTTCCATTGGCAATATTAATATCCCCTACGGCATAGTTCCGGACATAGGAAGTAAAACCAAAGTTCGGCGCCTGCTGTGGGGAAAACTTACTCAGCGCGTTGCTATAAAGCTCGTCGTTGATGCCCTGCTGGGTCATAGAATTACTGGACTTCCATCTCGATCACCGTCAGAGAGAAATTTCCAACTGATGCGGCGGGAACATTCTTTGAGGAAACCCATACATAGATTGAAGTCCCAGGGATGATAATTGTCGGAAGGGATACAATCTGTGTCACATTGGAGACAGCGGGGATCTTAAAGGGCCCAAAGTTTCTTCCCGATAACTGGCTTACCGCGTTTGCCGCCGTGACTGCCGTTGAGCTGCCCGCGACATAAAGTTCAAACTCTCCCCAATCAGATACCACATCCCAGTACTGCGGAGAGGTCTGAGGATTAAAGCCAATATTCTGATCCTTTTTGGAAACATACATATCAGTCCCACCAGAGCTTGTGCGGTCTGGCGCAAGAACATAGGCGTTTTGGCTGGAATAGTTGGTGGCCGCGCTCCAGGCGCTAATAGTCGGGGTTGCAATCTGCACTTCCAGATTGACCGTGTTATGATTGGTCAGCGCGGTCTTTGTATAAAAGGTTGATAAAGCTGCCGCTACATACTGGGCGGCCGACGTGTTTCCAGGGTTCAGAGTCCCCGCGGATATGATTGTAGCAGTGGTGAATGCCATGAATGAATTATATCACATCATGCCGTTCCAGGGATCATAATTACCCTCGCTCTTTATCTTGGCGTCAAACTCCTGAAAGGGCGCCCATTCCTGCTTCTTCTCCGCAGCCATGCGGCGCTGCACTTCCGACCTCTGGACGTGAACGGCTTCCGAGAATGTCACCGCCAGGGCCTCTGCCAAATCCGGGGAACGTCCGGTCCGTTCGCGCATATTGTCCTTACTCTCCAAGACCTTCTTGCCCGCCAGATTAAATGCGTATTCCACTCCGGCCAGTTCCGACACCAGATCCTCATTTCGTTCAATCTGACCACCTTCCCGTAGCCAGTCAGCCATGTTAGCCCATATCTCCATGCGCTTCAAATGGCAGTCCTCACGGGTTGAGGATCCTCCAAAGGCTACCGGGATCGGATGTCGTCCCAAGCGCCTCAATTGGTCAATAACCCCGTTGCCCATTCCCATATCCACAAAGCAAGCATCGGCCTCCCGTCCCACCCATACTGGGTTATATAGCCCTGGCCTTGTCCAAGCCTCCTGAATCTTTCCAGCAATCTCAATACTATCCGCGCCCTGTTTGACAAAGATGATCTTGGAGAATAGTCCCTGGCGCATGACAATAACACTCCGATCGCTTCCCATCCAGGCCGGATCACAACCAATCACAATCGGGGCATACTCATACATGCTTGGCTGGTAATTCCGCAGAGCCGCCTCTTCCGCGATGCCGCGCGGGATTAGGGTATTCTGTGATACAAGCGGATGCTCACCCAGGACACGCACCCGGTACTCATCCGTGTCCTTCTGAAAGCGCTTCAGAAACTCAGGGCCTACCAATGGGCTTTCCTCGGAATTAAGCCGGATGCTCGTAAACTGATCCCTTAGTTTATTATGGCTGTCATAGGCAAAACCGTCGGAGCGCGTGGGATTTCCTCCCATGAGCAGCCTATATACCGATGGTCGCTCACCGGGCAACTGTACTCCTCCTTTTGAGGATGATCCTTTAATAACTTGAAATACCCGGTCGCTAACGCCGTAACACTCGTCAATCAGATACGCGGTATAGTCGGCCCTGGCGCCCTGCAAACTGGATTCCTCACCAGGCTTGGCTGTCCTGGCACTCATAAACTGTATTTCCTCCTTGCCTTTTACACTCATGCGGTCGCGGATCAGATAGATTCCATCCCGAAACCATTTATCCGCGCGGCTCAGGATCAGATGCAGTTCAGGCAAGAAAGCGTCCCGCAGCTGCGGATAGGCCGGGGCTGTAACTATCGTCTTACTGGGCCGCCATAAGGATGTATGCCAGATGGCACAGATGGCAAGAGAAGCCGTCTTCCCCGTGCCGTGGCCACTTCGTACGCTTGTCCAGGAGCCGGGCACTTCAAAGGACTTCAAGACCTGCTGTTGTTGCTTGGTAGGGCTTATGTTTAATACCTTCTCGGCAAACAGGCAGATGTCATTTTGATAGGCGAGTAATAAACTGCTGGCTTTCTTGCTGGCCATTACTTACCCCCCTTTTCAAAAAGCCTGACATTAGGAGTAACTTCTTTCGGCACCTTGATATTATTGTCAAAAGTCTTTTCAAATAAATCATCCAAGGCGCTCTGTAGGCTCTCAGTGGCGTCCAGCTGTACCACATCCTTAACCTTCCCCCAGCCGCGCTCAAGCAACACATGCAAGGCCCCCAAGTCCCTTTCCCTATAGCGCCTGACCTTCTTCTCAATACCAGGCATCTTGACAGCGTCCTTTCCCTTCCCCTTCTTGATCATCATCGTTGTTTCCGTCACCTCCTCGACAATCTCCCCATGGGCCGCGTCATACATGTCCCTGACCAGCTGCTTGGCCCGCTCATGGTCATTATCGTCAAGGTAATCCTTTATCAGGCCCTCCCAAAAGCCACGGCCCTTGGGATTTCTTATTTCGCCCTTTTTTACAGGTTTGAGGTTATTCAGGGCAGGTTTAGGATGGGGATTTCCACTTCTCATTAGTTCCTTGTCTTAATGGAACAGAATTATACAATGATTACTATAATTCAAATGATCTCCAGCCCCTAGTAGCAGCTCTTAGGTCCCTCGTGGCTCATTTCCTCGCCTTGGGTGCCGATCTTTATCAAAGAAACCTTTGGCTCATTAAAGCGCACGCCGCTTTGAGGCGCGGGGTGAAGAGTCGTTGGAATGTTGTCTGTGTTGCCAAGCATCAGATAATTATAGTTGAAGAATAATTATTTAGCTTAAGACTATATGAGTCGATGGTCTCACCCGCCAATCAGAACTCTTCAATGCTCCGGCTTGTTTTTGAAATCAGCCGCCGCGCGATCCTCGACAAGAAACACAGACGGAAGCTATTAGGAAGCGAAACCATCCGCGGGCAGTACTCAATTCTGGATGATATATCAGCCAGTCAGTTTATCCAAAAAGAGCTTTATGTAAAACTTTTGCCTATTGACAAGTCTTCACTTTATAACTTTTTACGGCTGTTTATGCATAGTAAAAAGAAACTGACGCCCAATCCCATGAATAATTGTATTCGTTATCAAAACTACCCGTATAATATTAATTACCCTTTGACGCGGAAGAAACCATTGGAAACTGTTTCCAGCGCGGCTGCCGTGACTGAATCTCCATGCACTCCAGCGTCTCATTCAGATTCGATACAAAAAGAATAAAGTCGGCGGGTTTTTCACAACGCAGCTTAAGGGCGCCGTCCCATAGGTCAAGATAGGCCTGAGAGTGGCGCGGGCCGGCATGTTCGTTTCTACTGGGCTTCTTCATCGTCTAATCCTAAAATGTCGCTTTCCAGATAAAGCACATAGAGCGTGCCGTCCTTGGACTTCCGCCCATCGGGCCCCAGCCTGATCTCGGTTCCAGAGTAGGGATTCACATAAATAATAGAGCCGGGCTGTATGTTCTGGATGTTATGATTCTCGCTAAGGTTGCCCACGCTCACCACTTCAGCCTTAAAACAAGGTATATCATGAATTGTTCTGCGTGCATCGTTTATCTTCTCGGGGATGATGATAAGCCCATCCTTTTTCGCCTGAATATGCTTAACAAGGATCTTGGCGCCTACAGGCTTTAATGGAAATGGCTGGCTCATTCTTTTGGCTTGGGAGTGAGGGCAGTTGCGGGCGCGGTGGCAGATTCCTCATAGGTGTCGATGATCTTTTGAAGCTCAATCACCTGGGCTTGCAGCGCGGCGATCGATGCGGTTTGATTGGGTTGGTTTTTAAGCGCGGCGTTTTCCCGTGTCAGTCGTTCATTTTCAGAGAGTAGGAAGGGAACGGCCTGGGCCGCGGGAATCCTAACGGTCACATAGCCGGAGGCATCATAGGATCCCATAGGCATAGGCGTCTGTAAATTCTGCGTAGATTCTGGCGGAGTAGAAATTGGCTCTCCTGTCTCGGGGTTAAGTCCGTTCTTAATCCTGTCGGCTCGTAGTTCCCCCCTTGAGTGGTCAATGCCAGGAGTGGCGACTATCTTATTGGCCATGGGTCGGCATCTCCTTTCCAAAGAGGCGTTTTAGGTCGTCCCTGATCTTCTTGCACTTCTGCTTGGCGATCAGATCACCAAACTGGGCCGCGTGCAGCTCAAGGCCGGGTAGTAGGTAGCGGATATAGGATAGGTAGGTGTACTCGGGGTTGCTTATTTTTACGGTCATAAATTGATCCATGGAGTGGGAGTTTTAAGAACAGAGATATTTCTCTCCAGCCGATGGGCCTTGGTATCACCCGCAGCCTTAAAACGCTGGATTAACTTGCGTGGCATTCCTGCCTTTCGGAGCTTTTGAAGAGTGGAAATATCAACACTCATAGGTAAATTTTTGCTGTTTTTTACAGGATTTTATTACCGGGTCCTCCATGTCCTCAAAAGTCTTGTAGATTTTTAAAAAACATTCACTACAAAGGTCGGCAGCTTGATCACTGAGACCCATATGATTCGCGCCATTTAACTGGATATGGAAGTGCAGACTGCTCTGTTTTCCACATAAATCACATCGGTATATTTCAAATTTCATTGGTATACGTTCTCCCCGGTCTTGGTCAGGCCGATCACCCGGCGGTGTTTTATTTTATAGGACACGAGAGAATGCCTGTCAAATCCATAGGGATGTTTTATCCCCCGTCTGTGGAAATGATACTCCAAGTCGGGTGAGATTGGCCCTACAGAGCCCGGCAAGGTCGTCGGTGGATCAGTCACGATTAGAACTGGGTTCTGGCAGCGCGTTGGCATCTTGGCAAAGGCAGAGAGATCAATCACCGGTTCATCAGGCTTAAGCATCCGTATGACAGCCACAGTATCCGCCGTCGCCACAAACTCAATTGTAGCCTTGGGATTAGCTTCAGTGACCGTATCAATCGCGCGGCGCACTCCCCGTTCATCCAGCGATAGAATGACTGCCATGACCGTTTTTGCCCTTTGCAGGGGCTTTATTGATGGTTTTTTAAGGACTTGTAGGGTGAAATAAACTGTCTCCAAGGGGAAGAGCTTGAACATCTCAAACCAGTCAGCCCATTTCATGCCGAATTTTATGTTGTAACGGATCTCATGAGGCAGCGCTCCCTTGATATAGCCATCGATCTTTTTTGGGTTCCTGCTGATACGACGCTCCAAAAGCCTCATATCCTTCAATGCCAGCATGCGCTTACGGCTGGAGTTACCTCCCGATACAAAGCGGTTCACAATCACGTTGGCTGGGACAAATCGATAGCCTGCGGCATAGCATCGGAACATTTGATCGGTGTCAGCGCTCACGGTAAGCCGACAGTCAAAGGGATAGTCTAAGAGCAGCTGGCGGCGGATGGCCGTCGAATTATGATGGGGAATACCGTCCTCGTACCAGCGGGTAAAGTCTCCACTAATTACTTCTTTTATCGAGTCTCTGATGTCACGCTTAAGCCAGCGGATGATCTCTCTGCCTTGCTCGTCAACATAGCAAAAGGAACCTACAATAAAGTCAGCCTTATTCGCCCTATCGATGGCCTCTGACAATCTCTCAAGACTGTCGGGGCGGTATAGGCTATCCCCAGCGTTGATAAAGATCACATAGTCAGTTTTAGCGATCCTGGCGGCCCTGTTCATGGCGTCGTATATACCCGTATCAGGTTCAGAGATACTTGTCGTGATAACCGCCCCCCTCTTCCTCCAGAGTAGATTATTCTCGGTTCCGTCGGTGGAGCCTCCATCAACAATCACCACAGGAACATAGGCAATCTCCTGGACAAGGACGCTCGCCATGGTCTTGTAGAGTCCCTTCAAATCATTCTTCACGACAACGCATACGGTCAGGTTGTCGATCTCAGCCTCACCCGTCATGCCAGGCTCAGGAATATTACCACGTCCAATAGTCGGGAAACTCCCAATGAACTGCTTGATCATTTCCCTGTCCACCAGCCAGCCCTTATAGCCGTCGGCCATGTCGTTCTTTAGATTATAGCTCCACGTCTTAATGAGCGCAGGGGATAGCTCGGGTATGGCGCTGACACTCTCGGCGCGATTGTAGAGCCATCCGGTATGCCCATGGCGAATGTATTCATTGTGGGTCGAGGCGTCAGGAGCCACGACTGGGATCCCTAATGCCATGGCGTTCAGATAGGCCAGTCCAACGCCCTCCATCTCCCGGGGGGCAAAATAGAGGTTTGAGCCGCAGAGGATCCTATCGGCCTCTTCGCGGGAGGTCCATCCAGTCATCTCTATCTTTCTCAGGTCGCAGTCAACCCGGCCCGGCGGCATGGCCTGGGCTCCTGGATCGGGGGCCCATTTAAGCCTGAGCTTATCATACGGGGCCTGTCCCAGGAGTTCCAGTACATTGCCCCAGCTGGGATAGGCGCGGCGCTGCCAGAAATAGGGGCGTATTGTGGTAAAGTCCACAATGGGATCCTTTCTGGGCTCCGGGTAGTATTTTACATAAAGCAGGTTTTTAAAGCCCATCCCCTGAAGCTGCATGTACTGTCCGGAGGAATGGCAGATAATCTTAACATTGGGACCCTTGAGGCAGTCGATATTAAAGCGTGGCAGGCCGTTATCAAACATGGGGGTAAAAACAATGTTCTTGCAGCCCATGCGGGCGCAGAGGACCGCCGGTTCAAAGTTCTGATGGCACCAAATAAGATCAAAGCTTTTGGCGTCGCTTAGGTCGGCGGGGGTTTGAGGGATGGGATTAAAGGAGTCGTCGGCGCGGAGAGTAACCTCTCCTAATTCCTTACAGATGTCGCTCCAGATTGAATGGCTTCCGGTCTTCTGGTGGAATGCGTGAAAAATAAACAGTATCTTCATATTATTGAAATTCCCTTCTTTCCACATCCTTCATTAGGACAGGATCTCCGGCCCATAGGGTGTTAGTTTGCTCGGATTGATGAATAATAGGATTGGTATGGACGCCATACACCCCGATGTTCTTTGTACGGGAGAGCATGGGGAACACTTCATAGCGGCCACCGCGCGCGCCGTAGTTTGTGATCCAGTCCCATGAACGATCAGGACAGGCTTTCTCGTTCAAGCGAATTATATTGGCAAAGGGTTCAAAGCGATCCTTCCAGGTGGCCCAGCCCCAGGGTGTAAACCATGAGCGTCCCTGCTGATAAAAGAATAACGCTTCAGAGGGTTCCTTGTTAGAGTAGCCAGAGACGGAAAAGACAGACTTGTTATCCTTGTACTTATCCAAGGCCCACTCAAACCATTTCAGGGCGTCAGGCGCCAAGAGGATGTCGTCCTCAATGTGTATCACGGTGTCCGAATGTTCAAAGCCGTGGGCCATGGCGTAAAGGATGTTCATATTACAACCCACCCGCTTTTTGTTAAAACTCATTAATAAATCCCAGCCATTAACCCACCCGGCGCATATTTCTGAAACCTCGTCACAACCAGGATCAACATGGATAAATACTTGGTACTCTTTAATCCCCTCGCACTTGGTCAGAGCCTCCAGGCAGCGCCGGGTGTAGTCCGGGCGGTTATAGACAGACATCGTGATCACTTTACTCATAAATATTCATGGCCTCCCACTACATCAATATTTTCAGCCAGGCTTGGAATTGTCCCCGCGCAGGACAGCCCATGTTTTTTAAGGGTCATGGCATAACGCCAGTCGGCCCCCAGCCCCCGATCAGTCTGACCATTAAAAAGCTCATTATTATTAATCGTATGTCCCTGAGTCTGCCAGAAGTTATAAACCTCACTGGCCGTAATTGTGGCGTATTCAGACAGAATAATGCGCGCTGCTTGTGCCGTAAAGAGCACCATGCCTGCGCCCATGTTCCACATCGTTGCATACCCGGGATGGGTGTCGATTACCCTATCCTTGATCGTTCGGCAGGTGACAGCTCCAATCTTCTCTTCAGCAGGCCCCGTCAAGGTCTTTAGACAGCTCTCCAGCCACCCCTCTTTCAAAAGCACGTCATTCTCAATTAATCCCACGCAATCATATTTAAAGGCCAGCATAAGCTGAAGGCTGTGTATGATGGCAGAGTCTGGCCCGCCGGTAATATCAAAGTGGATGGCTTTGAAAAGTGTATTCTTGAACTTGCCCGCGTAATACAGTGCACAGTTTTTACCTTCCATTGTTTGAGAGCCGTCAATCCAGAATAGATCAAAGCCGCCGCAGTCCAAAGACTTGATAGTCCGTAGGGTAAACTCAGGGCGGTCCTTGGTGGAGTAGGCAAAGGCTATTTTCATGCAAAATGTTTCTGATAGAGTTGAAACGCCAGCTTGGATCTTTCCGGAAGCAGATCAAATATCAATTTGGGGTCTTTAACAATCCGTTCATTGTGCACATACCCTTGAAACTCATTAAGCATGTCCTTGGTCAGATCATGTTCATTTCTTCTTTGTATTACGGAAGCCTTGTTATAGACCACCTTATGGCCGCAGTGCTGGGTCCAGTATGCTGCCCATATGTCATCCATTCTCCCCACTCCGGGGAACATAAAATAATCCTTTAGCACGGATGCCAATAGGAATGTATTCTGAGAGTTAAAGGGGCTGATCGCATTAGATGCCATGGGAAAGAACCCGTTGTAAAACCAACATTCCGGGTTATGTTCCATTCGACAGATTGCGTCGACGTCGGGGTCTCCACTCCAAAAGTCAGCCTGAACATCAGGGATTATATAGGATTCATCCTTTGTGGAGTAATCTCTGTCCTTCAATAGTTGAATGGGAAATCCCCTGTGCCATAGATGCGAATAGGAGGTGGCTCCCACAGGATCAAAGCAGGGTTGGGATGTCCTATAATAATTTACCTTTGTTTCTTTTCCTAAGAGCAGGTTGTCTCCCCAGCCAGGATCGGGAATGTTGTCATCGTCCACAGTAGCAATGATGTCGGCTCCCATGTCCTTGGCCCACAAGAAGCCAAAGTTACGCCTCTGGATGCAGTTCCAGCCAATGGCGTCCGAGAGCGCCTTGTCGTATTTTTCCTGTTCTTCTGGGGTCACATATAGGCCCCACTTGAGTTTATAATCCTTTGGGGTCTTCTTATCCCCTATGACAATTATAGTCCAGTCTGGCAGGGTGTCAAACCTCTCAATCGCCTCAGTGTGAGCGTTGATCGTAGTAGTAACAATCACCTTTTTCATTTAAGTGATAGTACCATGCAATAACCGTTTATTGTTTGTCAAGCGGGTTTTAAAAAAATCATAAAAAATCCCCCGCCGCCCGTTAAGGCAGCGAGGGACCACAAGGGAGATAATGAACCAGGCTGAAAGTTAAACCAGCGCCCTTGTTTTGGAGCTA
>Ga0182030_10018605_pt1 | contig 13313 bp, 10 predicted proteins | sample 812S3MmetaG_FD_121299 | JGI IMG/M metagenome (GOLD analysis project Ga0182030, IMG submission 121299) | Permafrost microbial communities from Stordalen Mire, Sweden - 812S3M metaG (Illumina Assembly) | ecosystem: Environmental > Terrestrial > Soil > Wetlands > Permafrost | place: Sweden... | reverse complement strand
GGCAAATCGGGTTGCGGCTTCACCAGCCCGCGCTCAGCAAGCCTGCGGCAAAAGGCGACGTACTCGGCGTAAAACTCGACATCGTGGCGAGCATGCCCAATCGCCTCCAGGGTGCGAAAGTCGAGAACGTTATAGCGCTCCGGGTCGATCGCCGCAAGAATCGCCGAAGCGATCGCCAGATCCACTCCGCGCAACTCCATCAGCGCTTCGACCGCCTTACGGGTTGAGCTATCCGGAGAAGCAGCGACGGCCAGCACCCTCCTGATCTTCGCTTCGCTATTCCCAATCAGGTAGTGGACCACGCGCTCCGATTTCCAACGAACAATTGCTTCGAGATTCGCCAGCGAGTATTCTCCGGCGCGAATCGACGCGCCAGCCTCATATGCCTCTGTTTCAAGCTGATGCTCCCGTTCGCCGGCCTTCTGCCAGCACTGCTCCGCAAATTGCTGTAATTCAGACTCTGCAGGTTGTAATTCAAACTGAGACATCGTAAAGAACTCCCTTTCTGTCTATAAAACCAAGTCACAATAGGCCCGCCGAAATTCGATTGTCAATACCCGTTTAGCCACGGAGGGTTACTACCATGATTGCAATCGGACGAGACACGATCAACCTGCTCGCCCCCAGAGAGGCGGACAGCGTGCCGAACTCAATCGGCGTCAACGGAACGTTGAGGGAGATGCGGTCTTATTGCGCAGGAGAGCATTGTTCGGCAATCGAGTCACCAACGGTCACAAGTGAACAACTTCTTCTCGCGCCTTCGCTTGCCCGCGCCCCAACCGATTCTTATAACTTGCCGCAATAAACTCCCGGAACAACGGATGCGGTTCGAGCGGCTTCGATTTGAACTCCGGATGAAACTGGCAGCCGAGGAAGTAAGGATGACCCGGAATCTCGACGATTTCCACATAGGTAGCGTCAGGCGTCGTCCCGGTGATCTGCAGGCCGCCCCCAGTCAGCAGCGCCTCATACTCGCGGTTGAACTCATAACGGTGCCTGTGTCGCTCACTGATTTCCGTTGCGCCATAGGCCCGATGCGCCATGGAGCCCTCCTGCAGAACACAGGTCCACGCGCCCAGCCGCATCGTGCCGCCCATCTCCTCCACGCCCAGCAGCTCGCGGAGCTTGTAAATAATCCGGTGCTGGCTTGCCGGATCGAACTCACTCGAATTCGCATCCTTCAGTCCGCACACATTGCGCGCAAACTCGATGCACGCCGTCTGCATGCCAAGGCAAATCCCAAAATAAGGGACCAGCTTCTCGCGCGCGTAGCGAATCGCATTCAGCATGCCTTCGATGCCGCGCTTGCCAAATCCGCCCGGCACAAGAATGCCATCGAACCCTTCTAACTGTGATTCGTAACTTCGATCGTCGGGAGTCTTCGATTCCAATCCCTCCGCCTCGATCCATGTCACATTCAGCTTCAGGCTCTTCAACAACGCGCCATGCGTCAGCGCCTCCTTCAGCGACTTGTAACTATCCTCATACTCCACATACTTGCCGACGATAGCGATCGATACCTCATCCTTCGGGTTGTGGCAGCGTTCCACCAGGTCCTTCCACTTACTAAGATCGCCTTCGGGCGCCTCCTTGTGCAGATACTTCAGGATGAGCGAGTCCACTCCTTCCTGCGCGAATCCCAGCGGCACCTCATAGATAGTTGAAACCGTCTTTGCGCCGATGACAGCCCGCTCCTCTACGTTGCAAAACGCTGCGATCTTCTGCTTCATCTCGCGGCTGATGGTGCGGTCGCTGCGGCAAAGCAGAATGTCGGCTTGAATGCCGATCGATAGCAGCTCCTTCACCGAGTGTTGCGTCGGTTTGGTCTTCAACTCCTGCGCTGCCGCAATCCAAGGCACCAGCGTCAGGTGCACAAACACCGTATTCTCGCGCCCCAGCTCCTGCCGCATCTGGCGAATCGCCTCGAGAAATGGCAGCGACTCAATATCGCCCACCGTGCCGCCTATCTCCACAATCGTTACGTCCGCACCGTTTGCCGAAACCTTCCGCATCGCATTCTTAATCTCGTTCGTCACGTGCGGAATCACCTGCACCGTCTTTCCCAGATAATCCCCGCGCCGCTCCTTCAAAATGATCTGCTCGTAGATTCGCCCGGTAGTCAGGTTGTTGTCGCGCGAAAGCGGCGCATGGGTAAAGCGCTCATAGTGACCCAGGTCCAGATCCGTCTCCGCGCCATCGTCTGTCACAAACACCTCGCCATGCTGAAACGGCGACATCGTTCCGGGATCAACGTTGAGATACGGATCGAACTTCATCAGGTTCACGCGTAGCCCGCGGCTCTCGAGCAAACAGCCGATCGAAGCCGCTGCAAGTCCCTTGCCTAAACTGGACACAACTCCGCCCGTCACAAAGACGTATTTCGCCGTCATCGCTGCGACCTCGCTATTTGGTTTTGAAATTGGACGTACCGGATGGGCACGATCAAGTATGGCAGAGTTGGAACTCCGAAAAAAGCAAAAAATCTCCGCAGGACGTGCAAAAGCTGGAACGTATCGCCAGCAAGCCGCTTCCCTTCAGGGACTTAATCCCGAAGAGGACATGGGGCATCCAGCTTTCATTACTTCGAGTGGGCTTAAGCAACCCATCTAAGAAATGGCTGAACCACCGCACTTGGTTAACGCCAGACCATTCCATTCGAACTCGCAATCAGCAAGAAGAACGCAAAAAAACGGAATGCTTGTAGCACTCTCCCGCTCGTCCAGAGTTGAGAACGACCGACTAGCTGCCTAATTGAAGTCGGTCTCTATCGAAAACTACGAGCGCCCTAATTCCCACACCTACCATTCATAGACCTTTCACGCGCTATTCATCCGCGTGCGCGCGGCATATGTAACCGTTTGGTGCGGAGGAAACACACGTGAAAACTTCCCCGCTTTCGGCAGCTCTTTTCGTGGCTGCTATGTTCGTCTTGCCTGCAGGATTGGTGGCCCAGGATGGCCACGGCTCTGAATTTCAATCGGATGCTCTTGTGCTGAGTCGCAGCGTCTATGAGGGAACGGCATCGACAATTACAAACGGCGAAGCGTTGCCGCTGGGATGCCTTGGAGGGTCAACCGGCTTAACAGTCCAGGTGCCACTCATCGCAGGTAGCACGACACCCGTGAAGGCCCCCTGCGGAACCGCAACCGACAACGGTGAATATCCGAATATCTTCGATACGCACAACGTCTGGAATAACGCCAATTCCGACGGGAGCTTTGGCGTCACTTCACCAATCTTCCTCGACTACCTGACCACCGACGGCTTTCCACTGGGAACTCTCCCCATCCCCACCGATCAGATGGTGACCAGCTTTAGTTCGAAATCGGAGCTGGCCCTGAACCGCTCGATTGACGGGCGGTCCATCACTTTCATGGCCTACAGGGGCGGCGTAGGTTGCGGAGGCTCCGAGGTGTCTCCCACAAGGCCAAATCTGCTCGACGTATCGGCGTCCAATACGCCAGGCGTTTGCGACCCAACGAATCCCGTCATCACCACGTTTCAGAGCAATCCTGTTGTTCCCGCGGCATACTACCGTGCGGTTGCCGAAGTGAATGAGGACGGCCACATCAGCTTCACCGATGGCAACGCCTACAGCGGGGATAACGGCCGCGCCGCGATCAAGGGTGGTAACGGCTTGTACTACATGGTCGGAAATGATAACTCCGGCAATCTGTCAAAGTCGCAACTCTCGTCGACGATCCCTGGGGTCGAATTGGTCAATGCTACGGGGTCTGAACTGCTTTTTCCAGGCCTGACGCCGCCGACCCCGCCGAACATCGACATGATTGGGCGTCTGGAATTCGGAACCGACAAGCCGGGCAAGGACACCAACTTCCGCGGTATAACCATCTTCAATAGCACTCTCTATATCACCAAGGGCAGCGGCAGCAATGGAATTAACACTGTGTATCAAGTGGGCGCGGCAGGCACGTTGCCGACCGGTTCCGCCACCGACCTTGCAGCAGTGCCCATTACGATTTTGCCTGGATTTCCTAACACAGCTGCGAGCACAACCACGGCGTTTCCCTTCGGCATTTGGTTCGCCGACGCCAGTACTCTTTATGTGTGCGACGAGGGCGACGGAACGCTGGTCACGCCCGCGGTCAATGGCAACGTAGCGGACGCCCAATCCCAGGCCACGGCCGGCCTGCAAAAATGGCGTCTGATTAATGGCACTTGGGTGCGTCAATATATTCTGCAGGATGGATTGAATATCGGCGTGCCCTACAGCATCCCGTGGTATCCAGCTGCGCTCAATCCTGCAACGGGCGGCTGCCGCAACATCGCCGGACAGCACAATGAGGATGGAACCGTCACCATCTTCGCCATCACGTCCACAATCAGCGCCAATGGCGACACCGGTGCCGACCCCAACAAGCTGGTAAAGGTCACCGACCGCGTGAGCGACACAACGTTGCCCACGGGAGACGATCGTTTGGGTCATTTCACGACCACTCGCAGCGCCCAGGCTCGTGAAGTGTTCCGCGGAATAGCACTCGCTCCCACCGACCACGACGAGTGGTAGGAAGTAAACGTTAAGAAGATCTGGCCGGAGCCGCGACACTGTCACGGTTCCGGTTTTTTTTTGCAATCCGGCACTACACGTGATACTGCTCGACAGCCTGTTTCACGCGATCAACCATCGGAGTGAGGTCTCCGATCAGTCGCGTCGTATGCTGCACGACCCCCACATTCTGCTCGGTCATCGCTGCAACCCGCGTGATGTTCGCGCTGATTTCGCTCATCGCCTCGGTTTGCTGCGAGGAAGATGTCGCGATCTCCGAAACCCGGCGGACGGCCTCCGTCATCAGGGAGTTGATCCCTGTGAGAGCGCTCTGCGCTCCCTGCACAAGTGCAACACCGTTGCTCACCTGCGAGGCCCCGGCACGCATTCCGGCGGTGGCGCGGTCGCTGTCTCCCTTGATGGCGCTGATTAGGGCATCGATCTGTGCGGTAGCCTTCATCGTGCGGTCAGCCAGAGAGCGCACTTCGTTAGCGACCACCGCAAACCCACGGCCTGCTTCACCGGCTCGCGCAGCCTCAATCGAAGCATTCAGGGCCAGAAGATTCGTCTGGTCGGCGATTTCGCGGATGACGCCGGCGATGGCTCCCACCTCGGAGGAGCTGGTGCCAAGAGCTTCCACCTCCGTCGACGCCGCCTTGACCACAGCGGCCAGTTCCTCTATGCGTTCCGTGGCGTGTTGAGAGACCTCAGCGCCCTCGGCAGCCCGGCACCCGGTTTCCTGGACTGCGGACTCGGTGGACTGAAGATGCTGTGCGACCTCGCGAATCGTCAGGTCGAGCTCGGTGGTTGCCGCCGCAACAGAGGATGTGGCCATATTCTGGTCGGCGGCTGCCTGGTCGATTCCCTGGATCGCTACCCGGATCTGTTCCGTTCCCTCCTCGACGGGAACAACGGCATCCTGAATGCATTGAATGGTCGACTGCACCCATCCGCAAAGCAATCCAACCTTGCGCGCTATCTTTGCCGAACGGCCGCGTTGATCCAGGTTGAAAGGGGTCGTAAAGTCGCCCGTGGAAAGCACCTGATCCAGGTATGCGTCGATCTGGTCCAGGTCACGCAGCAAATTGGGAAGGGTGCTGAGCAGAACAAAGAGTGAACCGAGGCCACCGCCTACAAAAGCTGCGTTGCAAATCGCACGAACAAAAAAGAGCTGGACACCCCCGTATTCAACGGTCAAGCCGGCTATCGCTGCTGCGAAACCAAGAATCGCGCCCAGCGCAAAGCGCAGATCCGGGCGGATGAGTTGGCGGATCAACGCAGAATGGTTGCGCAGGGCCCTGCCTTCTTCGATGCAGAGTGTGCGGTCGCCCTGTTGAATCCGGCGGTATGCGCCGGCGGCAGCCTCAACTTGTGCGCGTGAGGGCCTCCGCCGCAGAGATTGAAAGCCAACGATGTGGCCTCCTTCGCCCCGCAAGGGCGAGATCGTGGCGAAGACCCAATAGAAGCCGCCGTCCTTGCGGAGGTTCTTGACCACACCCTGCCATGGGCGGCCTGCCTTCAGGGACTTCCACAGATCGGCGAAAGCCTCCTTTGGCATGTCGGGATGGCGGATCATATTGTGTGGCTTGCCAAGCATTTCTTCCACAGAGTAGCCACTGAGATCGGCAAATGCTTGATTGGCCTCTGTAATGCGGCCCTTGGGGTCTGTCCGAGAGTAGATAAATACGTTCTCGGGAACCAATGTTTCTTTGTTGATCGCATGCATTACAGCCGCCATCGGAACTCTCCCGGTTTCGAATAGAAGGCGCTCGACCGGACGGCACATGCACATCGATCGGCGAGAAGTAGGGTGCGCCTGCTCAATTCGCTCATCGGCTGAAATGCAAAATGGATGAGGAGAACCCAATCCACATCAAAATGCGCCCGCTTCATTCCTCACAAAACCCGTCCGGTTGCCCACTTGCCGCATCTCATGGGGAGGCTTACTATGCCTCACGAGGAGAAGCACTCATGACCACCACCGCCACCAAGCCCGCCCGCAAACTCGGCGCAACCGGCCCTAGCATCTTCCCGATCGCCCTCGGCTGCATGGGCATGAGCGGTGTGTACGGCGCCGCCGACGAATCCGAGAGCATCGCCACCATCCACGCCGCCGTCGACGCCGGCATCAACTTGATCGACACCGGCGACTTCTATGACATGGGCCACAATGAGATGCTCGTTGGCCGTGCCCTCCGTTTCATTCGCGATCAGGTGCTCATCTCGGTCAAGTTCGGAGCGCAGCGCAGCCCCGATGGCGCCTTTCTCGGATTCGACGCGCGCCCCGCCGCCGTCAAAACCGCCCTCGCCTACACCCTCAAGCGCCTCGGCGTCGACCACATCGACATCTACCGCCCCGCCCGCCTCGACTCCAACGTCCCCATCGAGGACACGATCGGAGCCATTGCCGACATGATCAAGGCCGGCTACGTGCGCCACATCGGCTTGAGCGAGCTCGGCCCTGAAACCATCCGCCGCGCCGCCGCCGTCCACCCCATCGTCGACCTGCAGATCGAGTACTCCCTCATCAGCCGCAGCCCCGAAGCCAAAATCTTCCCATTGCTCGGCGAACTCGGCATCGCCGTCACAGCCTACGGCGTCCTCTCGCGCGGATTGTTATCCGGCTCTTCCATCGCGGGCCCAGGTGACATGCGCAACCGCTTTCCCCGCTTCGCCGCCGACAACCTCGCCCGCAATCAGCAGCTCGTCGCGCGCCTCAAACAGATCGCCGAAGCCTGGGGAATTACGCCGTCTCAATTAGCCATCGCGTGGGTTCTCGCCAAGGGCGACTCCATCGTCCCGCTCATGGGATCCCGCACCCGCGCCCAGCTTGCCGAGAGCCTCGCCGCCCTCGAAGTCAAGCTGTCTCCCACGGAAATCGCCGACCTCGAAGCCGCAATTTCACCCGAGGAAGTCGCCGGAACCCGCTACGACGAGCACCAGATGAAAGTGCTCGACAGCGAAAAGTAGTTTTCCTTGTGCAGTACGAACCCGATTTCCCATCCTAGCCGCGCTCTTTGCGGCTGGGGTGGGAAATCGCAATCCCATTCCAGCCCTGTCATCCTGAGCCTCGGCGCGTCTGGGCCCTGATGGCACGGGGAGCGATTGGGGTATGCCGAGCGAAGGATCTGCTGTTGCCATTTGTCTGGAAAATTTGCGCCGCAACGGTTCAGATATAACTCGGAAGGAGAAAAGCTACCCATAAGCCGGCTTTTCGTTAGAAATCAAACTACGCCGTCTTCAATGAACAGTGTCCCGGCGGTTTCCCGACAGCTCTTCCTGATTTGTCGTCGAAAGAAAGTTCAAAATGTCCTGTGTTGCTTTCCAAAAGGAAGCATGGCATTATTCCTGTTGGAAACCTAAAGGTGGGACTTCTGATGAAGGAAACGCCCGACGTCTTGCAAGGAACGCTTGCCCTGATGGTCCTCAAGACATTGGACATCCTTGGGCCGCAGCACGGCTACGGAATCGCTCGGCGCGTCGAGCAGATCAGCGGAGACCTTCTGGCTGTCAACCAGGGCACGCTCTATCCCTTGCTGCTGAAGCTGGAGCATGAGGGCTCGATTGCCTCCGAGTGGGGCGCATCGGAAAACAATCGCCGGGCACGCTTCTATCGCCTTACTGCGGCCGGCCGCAAACAACTGCAGGCAGAGACTCGCGAATGGGAGCAAACCGCGGCCATCATTGCGCGCTTTTTCAAAGTCAAGGCGGAGGACCTACCGTGAAATTCCTGCGACGCTTCTTCCTACGCGTGACGAATCTCGCCACAGGCCGGGGTGCCGACCAACGCCTGCAGGATGAACTCGCCGAACATCTCGCGTTCCAGATCGATGAGAATCTGTGCGCGGGCATGGCCCCTACCGAGGCGCGGCGGCAGGCCGCACTCAAGCTTGGCTCGCCCGAAGCGATACGGGAACACCATCACGCCGAGCAGAGTCTTCCCTTCATCGAGAATCTGCTCTTCGACCTGCGCTACGCGGTTCGCATGCTTCTGCGATCTCCCGGATTCTCTTTTATTGCGATCGCCACCATGGCGCTGGGCATCGGAGCCACCACCGCGATCTATAGCGTGATCGACGCCACGCTGCTGCACCCTTTGCCATATCCAAACCCTGCTGAGCTGGTGCGCGTTGTGGACGACCTACCCGGCGTAGGCGCGCAGGGAGTCGGCATCTCCGTCCCTGAGTGGAGAGACATCGAGGATTCCGGGATATTCCAGTCTGCGGCGATTACAGGCCGCGGCGCAAACGTGAACCTCACCGGCAGTGCACAGCCGCTGCGTCTCAGCTTCAAGCAGGTCACGCCGAATTACTTCTCTGTCCTCGGTGTCGACGCGCAGTTGGGCCGCACATTCGATCCGCACGATGCCACTCCCGGCTACAACCTCGAGGTCATCCTCAGCGACGGGCTCTGGAGGAGGGAATTCGGAGCCGACCCGCACATTCTCGGCAAAGCTCTGCGCCTGGACAACGACGTGTATCACGTCGTGGGCGTCATGCCGCACGGGTTTCGCGATCAGGGCTCAACCAGCGACGAGCAGAATGTGGAGCTGTGGCTGGGCGCCGGCTTTGCCGGTGTGCCGTTTCCACCCCCGCTGCGCGATTCACGTCTGCGCAGTCGTGTGGTGATCGCGCGCTTGAAGCCGGGACTCTCGATTGCGGCAGCGCAGAGGCATCTGGATGTGCTGGTGGAATCGCTGAAGAAACAATATCCGGCGGAGTATCCCGCACAGACCGCATGGACCGTGCGCCTGATTCCGCTCAGCGAAACCGTGGTCGGCAATGTTCGGCAATCGCTTCTCATGCTGTTCGGCGCGGTAGGATTGGTCCTCCTGATCAGTTGCGTCAATGTCGCCAATCTCCTCCTCGCCAGAACCAGTGTGCGGAGCCGGGAGATCGCGGTTCGCCAGGCTCTGGGAGCGCAAAAAACGCGCCTCATCCGCCAGCTTCTCACCGAGAGTCTGCTGCTGTTCGTGCTTGGCGGAATTGCCGGTTTTGCGATTCTCTTCTTCGCCCGGCATTTCCTGCTGCAGCTTGTTCCGGAGAGCCTCCCGCACCTCAATGACATTTCCATCAACTGGGGCGTGCTCGGGTTCGCTCTCGCCGTCTCTGTCGTAGCCGGCATCGTCTTTGGGCTTGCTCCCGCGTGGCTCACGAGCCGTCTTGATTTGACCAGTACGCTTCGTCAGGAAGGACGCGGATCAAGCGGATCGCTTGGTCGCTCGCGCGCCCGCCAGGTTCTGGTCGTCACGGAATTGGCGCTCTCCCTGGTGTTGATGGTCGCTGCGGGCCTTCTTCTGCGCAGTTTCTGGGATCTGTTTGCGGTGCAGCCCGGCTTCAATCCTGACCGAGTCATGGCCATTGAGACGTGGCTGCCGGGGCCCAACGATCCGACGACGGATCCCTATCAAACCGCCACCCAGGAAGCGGTCCTGCTGCGCGAGATTCTTCGCCGCAGCCGAACTCTGCCGGGCGTAGAAGAAGCGGCCATCGGCGACGAGACCTCTCTTCCCCTGGGCCACAGCGATCCCAGCCGGCTGCCATTAATCCGCGAAGGGATCGAAACGATGGACAATCAGGCTCCTCTGATCGAGAGTCCCATCGTTTCGCCCGAGTATTTCCACCTGTTGGGCATGCCGCTCGAGCGCGGGCGCGTTTTCAGCGAGCAAGATATTGAAACGACGCCCCAGGTTGCGGTCATCAATCAGGCCGCGGCTCACACCTACTGGCCTAATCAGGACCCACTTGGCAAACGCGTCCGATTGCGCTTGGATACCCGCGGGCTGTCGAGCTCTGCCGAGTCTGCCTGGACCACGATCATCGGCGTCATTGCGGATGCCCGCACAGAATCGCTGGCGGACGCAGGAATTCCGCAGATCTATCGCAGCGTGTACCAGCGCGGCTCCAAAGAAGTGACCATCTTCCTTCGCGGACAACTCGATCCCAGCACCATCTCGCCGCAAGTGCGGGAGCAGGTCCAGGCCGTCGACGCCACACTACCCGTCTTTCATGCCGAGACCCTGGACGAGGTGCTCTCCACCTCGCTTTCGGTCAGGCGATTCTCCATGGAAATGGTGGCGCTTTTTGCGGTCACTGCCTTGCTGCTCGCAGGGCTCGGAATCTACGGGACGATTTCCTATGTTGTGAATGAACAAAGACGTGAGATCGCCATTCGCCTCGCGCTGGGAGCTCAAAGAGGCAATATCCTCAACATGGTCCTGCGCCGGGGATTCGGCCTGGCCGCCGCTGGCGCCGGGCTCGGTGTGGCCGGAGCGCTCATCATTTCTCACCTCATGGCCGGACTGCTCTTCGGCGTGTCGCCAAACGATCTGACCACGTTCGCTGGCGTGACGATTGTGCTGACTGGTGTCGCGCTCGCCGCCAGTTATATCCCGGCGCTGCGCGCCATGCGCCTCGATCCAATCACGACGCTCCACTCCGATTAACCTCGTGAGGTTGCTTGAGAGTCGTCTTCGCAAGTTGATGCCGAATGTGACAGAAATCATCGGCAGCAGATGCGATTCGTCGATGGAATGCTTCTGGCCGAACCCCGTGTTTGCCGCGCCGCCCGCCGCGGGATGGCCCACAGCGATGCCGACTCCAAGACAAATCGCAATTGGCAGTGTCAAAATCAGGTCGCTGCGCAGCGTCAGGTTTTCCCACCGGAACACCGTGCTGTCGTTAAGGAAACGATGAGGAACAACCGCTCCGGCATCGGGCGCTGACATGCCTTCCAGCATCGCATAGCAGGTCACGCATCCCGCCATGGGTTCAACCCACACCGTGCGCTAGCCAGCGACGGCGTCGCCAACAACCTCCGCCCGTGTATGGAAGACTTGCTCACTGGAATGTGAATTGCGGAGTGAACCCAGCCTTGATGAGGTTCACGCCATCCCCTTGCAGTGTGAACATCGTGCCGATCGCTCCTCCAATGCTCGCGCCGCTCGTCCAGCATCCTTCCAACGCATTCATCAGTTTCGTGAAGTCGCCAATGAACGTTTGCTGACCCGGTGCGTTGGGCGCCTGCGGCACAAAGCTGAACACCGTCGGCATGGTCACTGCCGCGCCCGCATATTGAAAGCCGCTTCCCACCGCAGCTACCATTTTGCCGTAATATACTTCGGCAAATGTGTAGTAGTGCGCGAGATCGGTGGGATCGAATGTGCCTTGGTCGGGGGACGTATCGGTGCCTTCTCCCTGGTCGGTAATCTCATTAATGGCGTTCACTGCGCCCGCCACCGTGTTGATCGCGAATAACTGGTCGCCGCCAACATTTGTCGCCACCTGGTTCAGAGATGGATTGTTGGGCAGATTCCCGCTGGGAAAAACGGTGTTAAAGCCGGCGGCAATTACCTGGTAGAACTGCCCAATCGTCGGCGGAGTTGGCGGCGCAGGCGGAGGCGGAGTGGCAGGTTGTTGCACGACCGGGGTTACATCGGGGTATTCAATCGACATAAATGTCTGCAGAGCCTGGCTACTTACGGGCACCAAGGACACAACGAGCCCCGGATGAACGCCTCCCGGTAAACCGTTGGTCGGATAAGTGGGCACAAAGCTCGGCGTCGCAATCAGTCCCTTAAGCGATCCGCCGGTGGCTGTGAACATGTTGCACGTAAAGCCAAAATGCAACATCTCCTGCACCACCACATCCTGAATCATGTTGCCAACGCCGCCGGGGTCGTTATTAATCGACCATTGCGCGCATAGATAGGGCGGAATCGTCGAGAACTCCAGTTGAATCGCGGTATACAGGGACCCCTGCAGCTCGGTCAAATTGTTAATGCCTTTCTCGACAGTCTCACGAACGCTTCTTGCACGCAACATATAGTGATCTCCCTTTCCTTCGCGTTTCCGCATTCACTTCCGCACTTAAACAAAAGAGGAGAAAACTATAACATTGAAGCAGTTTTCGGAATATGAGCAATTTTTGTTTGCAATGTATGTAAGCGCCTGAACTTATATTGCTCATCGGCAAGAGTAAATAATAGGTAAACAAAGACGCGCGGGTTTACAACCAGCTCGTGCGCAAATCCACTATATCCGAAGAGAGACATTGAAGAGCGTCACCGCATCAAGCAAAGATCTCCGGATTTCTAAAAGGCTTTGCGATCGCCATTGCGTTATTGAGGACAACCGACCTTCCCGGTCCGATGTAAGTCGCTCCTCCAATCGTTCAAAACTCTGTCGATCGGAAGGGCGAGACGAGGATATGGGAAAGGGAGATGAGAAACAGTCGCGTTGCACGATATGTCCTCAACTTGTAAACGCCGCTAAAGTCTGTTTGAAAGCTGTAACCACACAACCCATTCACTACCCTCACTTGGGATTCGCGAAACCGGCGCGTTGATCGGTGAAGCTGCCGCCGGGCAATATGTGCCCGAGAACCCGAACACAGAGCGTCCAGCCAGAGAAAGGAAAACCATGAGCAACTCAGGCAAGTCCAACATCTCCCTCGATTCCGGCTTCCACTTCCACGAAGTCGACCCCACTTCTTCCCACGCCACCGCCGCCGAGACCCATCGGTTGCTGTCGCTGAACCCCGCCCTCGCCGCTCTTTTGGCCACAACACCCACGCTGGACGCGCAAACGAATGTGACATCCGAGCCGCTGGGAGACCTTACGGGGTTTGTCAATTCAGTTGATCCCACGCAAGGTCTTGTCTTCGCCGGTACAGGTTTCAACACCATCTTCCGGCCGCAAAGTCCAACGACTCCCACGCCGCTTCCCGTTCCGGTACCGGGCAGCGACAACGTCCTCGAACTGAACCTGACCGCGGAGACACTCAGCTTCGCCGCACCACTGGGCAG
>Ga0182030_10018603_pt1 | contig 13314 bp, 10 predicted proteins | sample 812S3MmetaG_FD_121299 | JGI IMG/M metagenome (GOLD analysis project Ga0182030, IMG submission 121299) | Permafrost microbial communities from Stordalen Mire, Sweden - 812S3M metaG (Illumina Assembly) | ecosystem: Environmental > Terrestrial > Soil > Wetlands > Permafrost | place: Sweden... | reverse complement strand
CGGCGGCGGCGGCGGACGCCGGGACGGGCGGTGGCGGCGGGACTGCGCTCGGAGGAGCGGTTGGGACGATTGCGGGCCCCACAGCCGGGGGGGCGCCCGGGGATTCGTCCAAGTTCCAGGCATCGACGGTGCACTTCCAGCTTCCGTCGGCCTGTTTTCTCCATATCTCGAGGCGGCGGCCCCGACTCGACGCCGATGTGCCTTGCGAATCGGAGCGCAGTTCATAGCTCTCGATCAGGGAAGCCACATCTGCCGATCGGTCGACCTGCACGTCGATCGGGCGCGATGCCATCGACAGATGGGGCGGCGCCAGAAGTCGCATAACGGCCTGGCGTACGGACTCCTTGCCGCTGGCGAGTTGATCCTGTGGCAATCTAACGATCGCATCGGCGGCGTAGAACGACATCCATGCATCGACGCTGCGCGTGCTCGCCACTGCGGTCCAATCGGCATCGGCCTTGCGCACCTCGGCTTCGGCAGCCAGCGGGTCGCCCGCGGCGCCGGCCGCAAGGCTGGACGCGCCCCCACAGACGGACGCGATGGTGAGAAACGCAAACGACGGCATCGGCCCTGGTCTCATTTTGGCTCCCGGAAGCAAGTGCGCGGTGCAGGTTCTGGCAAAGTCTACAGCAGAGGGGGGCCGCATGACATCAGCGGGGGGCTCCGGCTGCCGGCGCCCATCCGGAATCGGAGCTGCCGTGTCCCGTCAAGCGACCGGCAAAGTGAACGAAAAGCGCGCGCCGCCGCCAGGCCGTTGGCTCGCATCGATTCGACCGCCGTGGGCTGTGACGATCGCGCGGCAAATCGACAACCCGAGGCCGGCGCCTCCCGCGCTGCTTTCGTCGCGGCCGCGATGAAACTTTGCAAACAGCTTCTCGAGATCCTCGCCCGGAAGACCCGGACCGGTGTCCTCGATGCTGACCCTCACGAATTGGTCCTCGAGTACCGCGTCAACCGTGGCATGGGTTCCGGCCGGCGTATGCTTCGCAACGTTCTCGAGCAGATTGGTGAACACCTGCAGCATGAGGGCGCTGTCTACATGCACGGGCGGCAGGTCGGTCGGAACGCGGGATTCCACGGGATGATCGATCAAGCGAGCGCCGAGCCGCTCGAGCGCCGAGCTCACGAGATCATCGACCATCACCCAATCGAGCCGCAAGGATAACTGCCCGCTCTCCAAGCGCATCAGATCCAGCACATTGGATATGATTTCGGTCATCTCCCTGGATTTGGTCTCGATTTGTGCGGCCAGGGAGCGGCGCGCTTGCGGATCGAACGTCATGGTGGGATCGCTCAGTGCGCTGCTTGCACCCGTGATCACCGCGAGCGGGGTGCGCAGGTCGTGCGAGATGGACGCGAGGAGGGTGTTGCGAAGCCGCTCCGTTTCTGCGGTGACGCGCGACTGTTCGGCCTCATCCTGCAAGCCGGCGCGCTCCAGTGCGAGCGCAATCTGGGCGGCAAAAGTCTCGATCAGGTGCCGCTGCTCGGGCAACAGCAGCCGGCGCCGTTGGGTTGGCTCGACCGCCAAAACCCCGAGGGTGCGGTGGCTTCCTTTGAGCGGCAGGTATTGCGCGATGGCGGCCGGCAGCGTGTCGGTGCCGAGGCCCGCGGGCGCTCCGTTATCGTAGACCCATTGCGCGATCGACCGATCCGAGCCCAATAACGAGCCCACCATGGGAGCGCTTCTCGGATGCTGCAAATGACCGCTCGCATCGGGAACCAGCACCACCGCGCGGCTGGCGAAGGTCTCCCCGACATGTCTCACGGCAACACGCGCCAGGTCCTCGAGGCTGCGGGTCGCCGCGAGCTCGCGGCTCATCGCGTATAGCAACGCGGTACGGCGCTCGCGGGCACCGGCCACTCTGGTTTGAGCTCGGACGCTCGCCACCAGCGTCGCGATGATCAACGCCACCGCCAACATGACGCCGAAGGTGACCGCATATTCGAAATCCGACACCGCGAAGGAGAAGCGCGGCGGGACAAAGAAGAAGTCGAACGCCAGGATGTTCGCCACCGCCGCCGCGCTCGCGGGACCCCGACCGAGCCGCAGGGCGGCAATCGTAGCGCCCAGCAGATACACCATGACGATGTTGGTGAGCGCGAAATAGGGGTACATGACGGCGGCAACCGCGGTGCAAGCGAGAGTGATTGCGATGGCGGCCCAATAACGCGCCCAATTGAATGGGTGGGGCACCACGACCTCGGCACGGGCGGGCTTGCCGGGCGAGGGGCCCCGACGGGCAATCACCGACAGATCGAATCCGCCGCCGGCGCGTACCAGCTTCGTGGCGGTGGAGGGTCGGAACAGCGCTCGAAGTCCAAAGCGCCGCGGCTCTCCCACGACGATCCGGGTGATGTTCCGAAGCTGCGCGTACTCGCATAAAGCGGCGGACGCGGACGGGCCGTCGAGCGTAATTGTCTGGGCTCCCAGCGACTCGGCGAGCCGCAATATATCGACGCGACGATTGCGCGAAGCTTCGCCCAATTTGAGCATCGCCGGGGTCTCGACCGACACCACCAGCCACTCGGCATCGAGGGCGTCGGCGAAGCGCTTTCCCACCCGGACCAGCTGCTCGGCTTGATCGTCGAGGTCGACGGCAATCAGGAAGCGATCGCGCGCCAACCAGGGACGCGAAGAGCGCTCCCGATCATAGGCTCGGGCCGCCGCGTCGACCCGGTCCGCCGTGCGCCGCAGTGCGAGCTCGCGCAGCGCCAGAAGGTTCGGTTCGCGAAAATAGCGCCGGGTCGCCGCCGTCGCATGCGCGACGCTGTAGACCTTGCCGGCGTGCAATCTCGCCAACAGGTCGCTTGGGGGCAGATCGATGAGCTCGACGTCCTCGGCCTGGTCGAAAATCCGGTCGGGTATGGTTTCGCGTTGGCGTATGCCCGTGATGCTCGCCACGACGTCGTTCAGGCTTTCCAAGTGCTGAACATTGAGCGTGGTCCAGACGTTGATGCCGGCGGCCAGAATCTCCTCGATGTCCTGCCACCGCTTCGCATGGCGCTGTTTGGGAAGCCCATCTGCGACATTCGAGTGGGCCAACTCGTCGACGACCAGTACGGTGGGGTGGCGCGCCAGTGCCGCGTCGAGATCGAACTCGCGGCGCGTGATGCCTCGATATTCCACCTCGAGCGGCGGCAACTGTTCGAGACCGTCCACCAGGCGTTCCGTTTCGAGCCGGCCGTGCGGCTCCACGTATCCGATGACCAGATCGACGCCGGTGGCGCGTGTGGCGCGTGCGGCCTCGAGCATGGAATAGGTTTTGCCGACGCCCGCGACGGCGCCGAAGAAGATTTTCAGACGCCCGCGCCGCTCCGCTGCTTCATGGTGCTTGAGCGCTGTGAGCAATTCATCCGGATTGAGGCGCTCGTCCCCGGACATCAGTGCAGCGAATCGAGCGCCAGATTGAGTTCCAGGACGTTGACGATAGGCTCACCGAGAATGCCGAGGAACGGCCCGGTCTCGTGCTGCCTGATGAGCGATTGGATGGCCGCCACCGGGAGATGGCGCTCCCGGGCCACGCGCGCCGCTTGGTAATCGGCCGCAGCCCAGCTGATTTCGGGATCCAGCCCGCTCGCCGAGGCGGTTACGAGCTCGATCGGAATGGGCTTCGCATTGTCGGGATCGGCGTCGTGGATCAGTTTCACGTTTGCTTTGACCGCATCGAGTAAAGCCGGATTGAGCGGCCCGAGGTTGGATCCGCTGGATGCCAGCCCATTATACGGCTGGGGCGAGGTGGCGGATGGCCGGCCCCAGAAATACTTTGGGTCGGTGAATTTTTGGCCGATGAGCCGGGAACCGATCAGTGTCTTGCCGGCATAGATGAGGTTCCCAGCCGCCTGCGAGGGAAATAACGCCGATCCCACGCCGGTGACGACGATCGGATAGATCACACCCAGCAATACGGTTAGGGCGATGACGAGGGATACGGCTGGGCGAATAAAGCGGCTGAACATCACGGCTTCCTCAGGTCAGTCCGACGGCGGAGAGCGCCAGGTCGATGAGCTTGATGCCGGGAAAAGGGACCAGGATTCCACCGAGTCCATAGATCATCAAGTTCCGACGCAGCAACACCCCGGCGCCGAGCGGCCGATACTTGACCCCTTTGATCGCCAGCGGAATCAGCAAAACAATGATCAGGGCGTTGAAGATCACCGCGGACAGGATCGCCGAGTTGGGGGTCTTGAGGTGCATGATGTTGAGCGCCGCGAGCTGCGGGTAGGTGGAGGCAAACGCCGCCGGGATGATGGCGAAGTACTTGGCCACGTCGTTTGCGATGCTGAACGTGGTCAGCGAGCCGCGGGTCATCAGCATCTGCTTGCCGGTCTCGACGATTTCGATGAGCTTGGTGGGGTTGGAATCGAGGTCGACCATGTTCCCGGCTTCCTTGGCCGCCTGGGTTCCGGTGTTCATCGCCACGGCGACATCGGCCTGTGCGAGCGCGGGGGCGTCGTTCGTGCCATCGCCGGTCATCGCCACCAGGCGGCCCTCGGCCTGGTGCTTGCGGATGAGGGCGAGTTTCGCCTCGGGCGTCGCCTCGGCCAGATAATCGTCCACGCCCGATTCCGCGGCAATCGCCGCCGCGGTCAACGGATTATCTCCGGTGATCATGGTTGTCCTGATGCCCATCTGGCGCAAGCTGGCGAATCGCTCCTTGATGCCGCCCTTGACGATGTCCTTCAGCTCGACCACTCCGAGCACCCTGCCGGAGTCCGCGACGACCAGCGGCGTGCTTCCTTGTTTTGAAACTCTCTCCACGACGTCGACGACGGCTTGAGGAAATGGCCGCCCTTGTGCCAGCACATAGCGCTTGATGGCATCGGCCGCGCCCTTGCGCACTTCGCGATCGCCGAGGTTCACACCGCTCATCCGGGTCTGCGCGGAGAACGCCACGAACTGTGCATTGAGTGCCTGGATGTCGCGCTGCCTCAGGTTGAACTGTTGTTTGGCGAGCACGACGATGCTGCGGCCCTCCGGTGTCTCGTCCGCGAGCGAGGCCAGTTGGGCGGCGTCCGCGAGCTCCTCGGAGGTCACCTGCGGCGCCGGAAAGAAGGCCGATGCCTGCCGGTTTCCCAGGGTGATCGTGCCGGTTTTGTCCAGCAATAAGATGTCGACGTCACCGGCGGCCTCGACGGCGCGGCCGGAGGTCGCGATCACATTCGCCTGCATCATGCGGCTCATGCCCGCAACGCCGATGGCGGACAGGAGCCCTCCGATCGTGGTGGGGATCAGGCATACCAACAAGGCCACCAGCGCCGTAATGGTGATGGGGGCGCCGAGCTTCGCGGTCGCCACGCTATAGAGCGAGAAAGGCAGGAGCGTCACGATGACCACCAGGAATACCAGCGTGAGCGCCACCAATAGAATGGTGAGGGCGATTTCGTTGGGAGTTTTCTGGCGTTTTGCGCCCTCTACCATGGAGATCATCCGATCGAGGAACGTGTCGCCCGGATTGACGGAGACCTGCACGATGATCCAATCCGACAAAACCCGGGTGCCACCGGTGACCGAGGAGAAATCGCCTCCCGACTCGCGGATGACCGGTGCCGACTCCCCCGTGATGGCGCTCTCGTCGACCGACGCCGCGCCTTCGATGACCTCACCGTCCACCGGGATGACTTCTCCCGCCTGCACCCGCACCAGATCCCCCTTGCGCAGATCCGCGCTCTGCACCTGTACGGTTGCGCGCGATTCGAGGCTCGGATCCGTCAGCTTGTTCGCCATGACCAGCTGACGCATGTCGCGCAGCGTCGAGGCCTGTGCGCGGCTCCGGCCTTCTGCCAGCGCCTCCGCGAAGTTGGCGAACAGCACGGTGAAGGCGAGCCATATCGTGATGGACAAAATGAACGAAGTCGGAGCCTCGCCGTGGCCCGCAAGCGCCTGAGCCAGCAACAGGGCGGTGACGAGCGTACCCGCGTACACGATGAACATGACGGGGTTGCGCACTTGAGTGCGGGGATCGAGCTTCTTGAACGTCTCCAGCAGGGCGGGACCCAGCAGCTGGCGATCGAGCAGTGCCAATGGTTTGCGCGTCATGATGTCAATGTGCTCCGGAGAGCATGAAATGTTCGACCACGGGCCCCAGCGCGAGCGCCGGGACGTAATTGAGGACCCCGATCAGCACGATGGTGCCGATCAGCAGGCAGGTGAACAGCGCGCCGTGGGTCGGCATGGTGCCCTCGGTCACCGGCACACGCTTCTTCGACGCCAGAGAGCCTGCGATGGCGAGTGTCGCCACGATCGGCCAGAAACGGCCGATCCACATGACGATGCCGAGCGATACGTTGTAAAACACGGTGTTCGCGGAGATGCCGGCGAAGGCGCTGCCGTTGTTGTTGCCCGCCGAGGTGAATGCGTACAGGATCTCGCTGAATCCATGCGCTCCGGGATTGAGCACTCCGGCCCTGCCCCCCTCGGTCATCACTGCGATGGCAGTGCCGATGAGCACGACCGTGGGGGTGGTCAATATGAAGATGGACGCGAGTTTCATCTCCCGCGCCTGGATTTTCTTGCCGAGGTATTCGGGCGTCCGTCCGATCATCAGACCCGCGATGAACACGCCCAAAATAGCGAAAATCAGCATGGTATATAGACCGGTTCCCACACCGCCGGGCGTCAGTTCGCCCAACTGCATCAGGAACAACGGTACGAACCCGCCCATGGGCATCATGGAGTCGTGCGCGCTGTTGACCGCGCCGGTCGAAGTGCCGGTAGTTGCGGAGGCAAAGAGGGCGGAGGCCGCGATGCCGAAGCGTGTTTCCTTGCCCTCCATGTTGCCGCCCGACTGGGTGGCTGTCGCCCCGGCATCGACACTCGCCGAAGCCGTCAGCGGGTTGCCGCCTTGTTCGCTGACGAAGGCCACGGCTGCGAGGGCGGCAAACAAAATCAGCATCGCGGCCATGAGCGCATAACCCTGGCGGCGGTCGCCGACCATGACGCCGAACGTATAGGTCAGCGCCAGCGGGATCAGCAAAATCGCCGCGATCTCCATGAAGTTCGACAGTGCCGTCGGATTCTCAAAGGGATGCGCGGAATTGGCGTTGAAGAAGCCGCCGCCATTGGTGCCGAGCTCCTTGATGGCCTCTTGCGATGCGACCGGGCCCATGGGCAGGGTCTGGGTCTGGGTCGTCACCGACTCGGTGACCGGGTTGCCCTTGTCGTCCAAGAGTGGCTTGCCCTCGCTGTCGGTTTTCGGGTTATCGAAGGTGAGCTTTTCGATCGTGGTTGCGTCACGGTAGGAATGCACATTCTGGATCACGCCTTGACCGACGAGGGCCACCGCCAGGAGCGCCGCGAGAGGCAACAGCACATAGAGCGACGATCGGGTGACGTCGACCCAGAAATTGCCGATGGTGGCGGCGGATCGCCGGATGAAACCGCGGATGAGGACGATGGCGACCGCCATGCCGGTCGCGGCAGACAGAAAATTTTGGACCGCGAGGCCGGCCGCTTGGGTCAGGTAACCCATGGTCGACTCGCCGGAGTACCCCTGCCAATCGGTATTGGTCACGAAGGCCATGGCCGTGTTGAATGAAGAATCGGCGCTCACGGCGGAAAAATGCTGGGGATTCAAGGGCAGCCATTGCTGCAGCCGCTGCAGCGCGTAAACCACCATTGCGCCCGCCAAATTGAAGACCAGCAGTCCGATGGTATACGTCGACCAGCCGGTTTCCGAGCGGGCGTCGATCCCACATGCGCGATAGATCCACCGCTCCAGCGGTGCACCCCATCGCAGGGCGAAGTTGGGCTTTCCCTCCATCACATCCGCCATGTAGATCCCGAGCGGCCTTGCGCAAAGAATGACGAATGCCAGAACCAGAGCGCCGAGCAGCGCGAATTGCAGTGGGGCGCTCATGTCAGAAGCGCTCGGCCCTGACCAGGGCATAAAGCAGATAACACAACAATAGCAGCGCCAAGACGCCGGCAAGAACGTAGGGGATGTTCAAGAGCCGTCTCCCAGCCGCCCGATGGCCAGCGTGAGGCCGACGGAGGCCATGAACAAGCCGAGGATCACGAGCAGGTAGATGATATCCATGGTTCCAATCGCTCAGAATTTGACCAAAACGCCGGCACCGTAAACCACCTCGCGGGTGCGAAGATCCGGGAACCAGTCCCCTGCATCGCACTGGCCGGTGACGGAACTGGCACCGCCTCCAACGCAACTTGCCGGCGATCCGTTATTTCCGCCCGGGGGCGTCACGCCGCCCGATCCCGACCAGTACGGCACGCTCGAGTGCCGGAACGTCGCCTCCGTCCACCAGGTGATCCAATCCTTGGGCATGTACTGAAAATTGAGCTGGGAATCCCACTGGAGGAGCTTCTGCCCCGGCGCCTGCGTGAAGTACGGCGAACCGGTAGCCGCGCTTGCCCCATTGATCGGCGGGGTCAGGGCCAGATATCGACCGGGGTTGTCCATGAAGCCGCCGCCGACGGTAACCGCAAATAGATCATTGTGAAACCAGGTGCGGTCGTAGAGCATCATGCCGAAGAAGCTCTCCTTGTTCTTTCCGCTCGAGCAAGTCACGCCGCCGCCGTATTCGCACCCGATGTCGACCGTATAGCTGAACGCCATTCTGGACACCCCAGCGCCGCCCTGGCCGTGCGCGTCGTAATATTTCACCTCGATGCTATCGTCCTCGTGAATGCGCTTCACCCGCGACCAATCGACCGGTCCTCCCGCACCCACATACGAGCCCACCGCCGCGCTGGGGTTGCCGCCGTTTTGCGGCTGACAAAGCGTATCGGTGGTTCCAGGCGATCCGCCGGCATTGTTCGCCTGGCAGCTCAGGTTATCCTGGCCGATGGAATAACTGTTGAATACCAACTTGAGCGAGTCATTGGGGATCCACAGAATCTGGCCGCCGAATCCCGGCTTGCTGTTGAACTTGGCATAGGACTGCCAGCCGTTGATGAGCCAGGGCTCGATCTTCAGGTTCTGCGTCGGCCACCATTGGACGCGCAGACCGTTGAAGAACCACGGTGTGTTGGATGAGACGAACGACGGCTGGTAGGTCCAATTGTCATAGTTGTAATAGCTGAACAAACCGATGTACGAGACGAATACGCCCACGTCGACATTGAGGCCGTGGTTCACATCGAAGTGATATCCGGCATTGGCTTCCGAGAAATACCGGTAGGCATTCTGCAGATCCCATTGGCCCACGGCGGAACTTGCATCGTTGCGCGGTGTGGTGGTGGCGAACATGCCGAACATCGAAAGAAAACGCGCTTTGACATTCTCCCAGTGGAAGTCACCGCCGAAGCTCACCTGTTCGATTTGGAACTCCCCTGAGCGAAATTCCTCGGTTGAGCCCACGATGGTGTGGTCGACCGGGTGGTTGCCGCTTTGCACATAGTTCATGTCCAAGCGGATCTCGGGCGTGAAGAACTTCGTATCGAATATCGGTGCGTGCTCCCGCGGTGTGCCGTTCATCCAACCGACATAGCCCACGTCGGCCCACGGGGTTTGGGTGTCCACGTCCGGCGACGGAGCGGGCGCCTGCAATGCCTCGGGGACCGTGGGCGAGGCTGCAGCTGCCGGAGCTGACGCCAGTACCGGCGCCGAGGCCGGAGTCCGGGGGGTGGCGGGAACAGCCATTGCGATGTCGTGACGCGTAGCCTTGCTGGCCACCACGCTGATACCAGGGACCACGACATCCGGGGCGCCATCGGCGGTCACCGTCAGAGACCATGATCCGGGGGGGACATCGGCGAACGAATAGACGCCGTCGCTGCCCGATATCGTGGCGCGAATGCCGCCACCCTGGCGAACTGCGGTCACGGTGGCCCCGCCGACCGGAGCTTTGGCCGCATTCGTCAAAATGCCGACGATGGTACCGCGTGATTCCGCGGTGGCGGCAGCGGGGGAGTCTTCAGCTCTGACAACCGGCATCGCCAATCCGATCGATGTGGCACACCAAACGACACTCTGCAGGTACGTCGCCATTCTCATATCGTCACCCTTATCCGAGCCCGGCATCTTGAATAAAACCGCCGGCTTCCCACGGAGTCCTGTCGCAGCGACTCGCGTCGCTGCTGCTCCGAGGCCAGCCTGGATCAAAACACCGAACGATGAATTGGTTACTTGGTTTCCCGAGTTCCGTCGGTACTCGACGTCAATGCGCGCAAGATATAGAAAGCGATGTTAAAAGGCCGTTAAAAAAGCGGCCCTGTTGTGCTCATTTGCTCCCGGGGACCATTGTCGACGATCCACCCCGCAGATCCATACGTTGATCTACTCAAATAAGTGCGGGGAACCTCACGCCGGCCGACGATCGCGGGAAGATGCGGCTCGCTAGTTGACGGAGCTCCCGATGGGCGCTTCCTGATCCAGCATCAGACGATAGCCAAGTCCGAGCTCGGTCAGGATATGCTTGGGTCGACTCGGATCTGCCTCCAATTTACGACGCAAGCTGCCGATATACACCCGGAGGGAGCGTGAATCGTCACGGTCCGGCCCCCATACCTCCTTGAGGAGGGTGGAGTGCGTGACGATCCGTTCCGGCTGGCGCGCCAGGGCGGAAAGAATCTTGTATTCGAGCGGCGTCAGATGTATTTCACCGCCATCATCCCGAGTTGCGACACGCTCGCTCAGATTCACGGAGATGTTCCCGAGCCGCAAGACGGCCATCGGCAGATAGCCCCGAACGTGCCGGCGCGACACCGCCCGCACCCTCGCCAGTAGCTCCGGAGCACTGAATGGCTTGACGACATAGTCATCCGCACCATTCTCGAATGCGCCCAAGCGCTGAGTCTCCGCCGTGCGCGCCGACAGCACGACGACGGGCATGGCCGACCAAGCTCGAATGCCCCGGATCACCTCGACGCCGTCGCGATCCGGCAAGCCCAGATCGACGATGACAACATCGGGATTGTAGAGTCGCGCATCGTGGACGCCGCGGGCGGCGGTGTCTGCGACCACCACCCGATATCCGTTCGCCTCAAACAGCATTCGCAATACGCTCTGAAGCGCCGGATCGTCTTCAACGATCAGCACGAGGTGCATTGCTTCGGTCATGCTGCGTACGCCGCTAGGGCTCCCCGAGCGAGTCATTTGCCAACCGATCGTACCGTACCACGCGCGGCGTTAAAACCCCGCAAAGATTTCGACGTGCTGCGCCTCGATTTCGCACTCAATTTCTTAACAGCAAATTAACAGCTGCTTATCTCATAGTTGAACGCAAGGGGTTGGCATAGAAATACATTGGGAGAGAGGACATGCGCCCCCGGGGATGGACTCAGCTGCGTTGACTTTGTTTCTCGGCGTCCTTTTGGCCCTCGACGTGCAAGCCCAGGAGACGAGCCCGACCGGTGCGGAGGGTCCCGCTCTCGAAGAAGTCATAGTGACGGCCTCGAAGCGCGTCTCGACCCTGCAGGACACGCCACGAGTTCACCGGTACGTACCGACAGTTGCCCGGGTATGGTCTGGCGAACGCACGCGCCGGCGTCAAGTTTCGTGAATCGTGGAGCGCCACCTTGTTTGTCAACAATCTGACCAACAAGCGCGCGCGGCTGGAGAGCATGTTCACGGAAAATGAGCCGCAACCGGATTTCACTCGCATCGAAACCAATCAGCCGCTCACGGCAGGAGTCGACCTGACTTACCGCTTTTAGCGGCACTGAAGGCAGGTGTGTCGAGCGCTGCTCATGATTTGCGAGTTGCGTCCATGCGTTATCGCACACGTCGACCCATGAGCTATTTCCTGCGCGCGCTCTTTTTCCTGGGAATCTTTGCGCCCGCCTTTCGCGCCTCCGAAAGTCCGATGGCGATCGCCTGCTTGCGGCTCTTCACCGTCTTTCCCGACCGACCGCTTTTGAGCTCTCCGCGCTTCATTTGGTGCATGGCACGCTGCACTTTGCGCGCGCCGAGCTTTTTCTTCGCTGCCATTACCCCTCCTTCTCGGTCGTCGTAGGTCGACGCCGTTGCGCGATTCTGTCCCCTGATCGCGGGATGGACCGTCAGGTCGAACGCGCGTGATGGCGTCGGACCTGGCTGACCTCAGCGCTGGGTTGTCATCAGCGTTGCGGGCGTGTACCTCGACGCGTCGGTCAAGTCCGTCCGCAGGGCGTCGCCTGCATCCGTTCTTGAATTCCTGGTCGTGGGCCATATTAGGCGGGGGTAGCCGCGAACGGCCGAGTGGATCATGTCGACAATCAGGGACCCATCGATCAAATTCCCCGTGAGTTGTCCCCACTGTGGGGCAGAAATTATCGGCGAGTTCCCCGTGGCGGAGGTGGCGGGAGCATTGCTGTCGAGGAATCAGGAGTTGCGTTTATACGCCCCCTGCCATCGCCATTATTGGAGCCCCAGCCCGTTGGAGCTGAATCAGATTCGCCAGTACCTATGGGCCTGGCTCAACGGATCCACCTACTGACGGTGCCGTCGCCGGTTGGGTGTCGTCGGACGGGGCTTTGTAGGAAAAATCCGTCAGAAGAATGCGACACACCGGCAATAATTGCCCCGGCATCATGCCTCCTCCCAGAGTCCCCATTCGAGGTCGTGAAGCATGGCACTTCAGCAAAGCACTGATCGACTGCTCCAGGGTTGCGCCGCTTGCGGATTGACGCTGGATGAGCTTCTGGCGCTGCCGGCGCACGAGATCGTCGAATTCGCGCAGGACTTGGGGATTGCGCGGGCGGATCTTCAGGATATCTGCGGGCTATTGATGCGGGAGCTGGATGCAGTCGAGGTCGAAATGCTCGAGCGGGTTTCACCAGCCCGGGAGTTCGGCCATCGGACCCGCTTGGAGTAACCGCGCCGCGGCCTTGGATCAACGCGCCACACGCTTCATCCGAATCGCTGCGCGCGTGATCTGGACCCTGATCGCGGGCGTGTGCGCAATCTGGGGCGGCTTTGCGTTGTGGTATCAAGCCCCGGGCGGGCGGGCACTGCAGGCCGTCGCCGTGGTTCTGTGGGGTCTCCTCAGTCTTGCCATGCTGGCCGCACCGTGGCGGGGCCGTGCGATGCTGGGTATCGTGGGCTTCGCGCTTTCATTTGCCGTGCTGGTGATCTGGTGGCACCTGCTCCGGCCGTCGAATGATCGTATCTGGGCGGATGATGTCGCCCGCATGGTGACGGGTACGGTCGAGCGCAATCGGGTCACCCTGCACGACGTTCGAAATTTCGATTGGCGCAGCGACACGGATTACACGCAGCGCTGGGAAACACGCCGCTTCGACCTCGACCGCCTCGAATCGGTCGACATGATCATGTCGTATTGGTCCGGTCCGTCAATCGCCCACATGTTGATGTCGTTCGGTTTCGGCGGGGGCGACCATGTGGTGTTCTCGGTGGAAATTCGACCCGAAAAGGG
>Ga0182030_10018602_pt1 | contig 13314 bp, 10 predicted proteins | sample 812S3MmetaG_FD_121299 | JGI IMG/M metagenome (GOLD analysis project Ga0182030, IMG submission 121299) | Permafrost microbial communities from Stordalen Mire, Sweden - 812S3M metaG (Illumina Assembly) | ecosystem: Environmental > Terrestrial > Soil > Wetlands > Permafrost | place: Sweden... | reverse complement strand
AATTTAGCCACAGAACTATGCCAATTATGACAGCCTTTACAAGGCTATATTTCATCAATGAATTATTCATAACATTTCTGTTGGCTCAGCAAAATGTGGTGAAAAAAAGCGGGGTTTAGCGTCTCATCACTTATTTCAACGTTGGAGGCACCCAAGCGGATCAGTCCAGAATATGACCCGCGATAGGTGCCCTCCCAGCCACCGTGTTCTGTTTTACGCATCGTCACCTCAGCTCCGAGCAAGATTTTCAACTTCTCACGTACTGGTGCAGCATGACCTTTACATGCTTCGGGGAGATTTTTAACCAATTCTTTATAACGATCCACTGCTCTCGGAATAAATGGTTCGATATCTAGTAGGTAACTAGTTTGGGTTGTCAATTCTGTCTCTAGATCTTTTTTCTTTGAGCCAAGGTCGTTTAGTCTCGATGGTAGTATCGTAGAGTCCAACCCAGAGGTTTCTATAGCATCAATGAGATTATTGATTCTCATATCCACATCTTTGAGTTGATCTTTGATTTTTTTGATCGTAGGTTCAAATTCCAGTTTGCGCTTCTTGAGTAATGATGCCACCTCTGTCTTGAAAACGTTTACCGCTTCTGGGGTGAACATATCCAACTTTAGCGATTCAAGAAGCTTTTCTTCAACTTCATTTTTCAGCAGAGTCTGAGAATTTTGACAAATACTATCCCCTCGCCGATGTGCATTTCCACACTTGTACTTTCCCGGTGATGAAATAATAAAGTCGCCTCCGCATTCAGAACACTTCAACAATCCTGACAGAATAAACTTTGGTCCGGGACCAGTACGCGCATTGTGATGCAATTCTCCACGTTTGATTTTTGTACTCGCTCGCCTTGCTTCTTGACGAGCTTTTACAGATAACCATAACTCATCATTGATTATTCGGAGTTCAGGTAGAATCTTTTTGACCCATTCCTTTTCATCTCTCCGACGGGTTTTGGCTTGTCCAGTTACTGGGTTGTAAGTTGTCTCTGTACGATTCCAGTAGTAAGTCCCGATATAAAGTGGATTGTTTAATATCCCACCATGAGGGTTATCGCCACCGCCACAGACAGTGCTAGTTGTCCAGTTACCCCCAAGTAAGGATTTTACTTGCAATCTGTTGAGCTCCGTTGCAACCCACTTGTAAGAACGCCCTTCAGCAACCCACTCGAAAATTTGACGAACCCATTTTGCTTGTTCATCGTCAATCCGTCGAGTCACATATTCAATCTCGGCTCGACCATAGATATCAAATTGTGTTGTGCTGTAATGTGGTACATGTGTATATCCATAACTTCGTCCACCTGCGTTATAGCCATTAAGCGCCTTACCTTCCAGCCCACGATGAACGTTTTCTTTCATCTGGTCCAAGAAGCTATTATTCATCATGGCTTTCATGCCAATCAGCAGTTTAGATCCCTTGGTAAAAGAATCAATACCATCCGATATAGAAATTACTCGAACGCCATAGTAGCGTAACTCTTCAATCAATGTTGTAGTGTTGGTGCTTCGAGAAAGTCGAGAGAGATCATAAACAATCAAAATTTCAAACTTTCCTCTTTTCGCATCCTCAATCATTAATTTGCATTGCGGGCGATCATCTATTCGACCGGACATTTCCATATCGGCGTATTCTGCCCCAACAGACCATGAATTCTTTTCTGCGAACTGCTTACATTCACGTACTTGATCTTCAATAGAAGTTTCACGCTGATTCTCGCTGCTATAACGCGCATATATTACTGCTTCTTGTGACATAACTTCTCCTGTGAATAATAATTAGTTGGACAAAATTTAGTGGCAGCCTATTTTTTTTTGCTGCGTTCTTGAAAAAAGTCTTCAACCGCTATCTTGGCCAAAAGCCGAGTAATGTAAAAAACTTCCTCAGGCAACTTGTTTTCATCCGATTTGATATGCTTTGAAGTCATGCAAGCATCATTAGTTATCGTCTGTGTCGATAACATGTTGACCGATGTATTGCGTGTCCTCGACATCGCCGTCTCTAAGCAAAAAATCCTTGCAAAGCTATTTTATTAGCTTTGCATTGTGATATTGATTGGCCATCGGCGAGAATCAATGAATCTGCAGTTGCAGCATCTTCAAATGAAGTTCCTTGACGACCGCAGCGCTGACTCTTATTAAATTTATTCATTTGTTACCTCCGATACGATCAGATTTGATATTCACTCTTGTCACCCTGGTGCTGAAGATTCCGAAAGTTTGCTTAATGTGTCAAAATACTCACAGCGCCTCAGTGGCTAAACACAAACGTGTTTTAACTATACACGAACGTGTGTATATGTCAACATAATTGTGTATAATGTAGCTTGGTAAGCGTTTTTATGTAGTACAATCGTGTGGCTTATAGCTATATTCGTAGTTGCGGTACCGCGAAAAGCGTATGAATTTCGGTAAAGACGTATGAACATTTCTCTGCGACTAAAAAATATTAGAGGGCAAACTTCATTAAAGGAGTTTGCTGAAACCCTTGGGGTTCACCCTAATACAATCACAAATTATGAAAAGGGGCGCTCCCCTGACTCAGATTTCCTAGCACTAGTTTGTGAGAAATATAAAGTGAATCCAACCTGGTTGTTAACCGGTGAAGGTGAAATGAATACAAGCGAGCCAGGTCTCGATGATGCTTGGAACGTTTTGGTAAACGAGTGGGAGGAATATCACAATCTAGGCAAAGAATTCGATCCAGTCATTTCAGAAAAGCTGACCCGCATTGCTTTCGTTAAGGCATTCAATGATAAACGAGATGATCAGTGGTTTGATTATGAACAAATACCCGATTGGGTAAAGAAATTGGTGCCAAGAATTGACGGGAAGGAGTTTGAGGACAGGGTTCTTCGAAAGAAAATGCAGGATGCTACAAAAGTAGAACCTATCGCGTTGGGTGAAATACAACTGCACGCTAAACTTATCGTACTTATCCTTGAAGCATTACAGACATCCTACGCAGACTCCTACGCAAAATTATCACTAGACAAAAAGGCTGAGTTGCTGAGAGCCACATACTTTCATCTATACGGAATAGGTGCATCGGACAACAAGCTGCCCACATATGAGGGTATAGCTGCCACCGTTAGTATGTTGATCGATTTCAGCGATAAATAGGATGAATAGCGCACGTTGCGACTAAGCTTTCCACCATGGCGCAGAAAACGATGTCGCGAGACCAACATTACCGCCTTTAATTACAATTTTGAGCCTCTCCGTCTATCGAATCACTATTTTTCCACAGGCCAGAGCCACAAGTCCCGCATGTGAAGTAACATAACCACCTTGGGGTATTAATAAAAAGCCATAACAAAGTGGCCTCAGAGGGTTATGCTGCAAGACAAATTCGCAAACAATCAAATCCGACTCGGATTTTCTTCTGGTGGGGCGATAAGCTCACGCACCGCTATGCAGGACGAATTCTCCGTCTTGCTATCATCTGAATCGGTCAATGCTTCGTCAGATGACTACAAGCTCGCTATTCTTGACCACAACGTCCTCGAAAAAGCCACCGCCTCCAATCGCTTAAAAACCTACAAGTATCTGCGCAGCCTATACGCGCTCGATCCCGAAGTTTGTCTGTTTCGGGAAATGCGTCGACTCATGCAATTCGCTGGAACTGACTCAAAGCTGCTCATGGGGCTTCTTGCTATGGCGCGTGAACCTATCTTGCGCGAATGCCTGACCATGGTGCTGCACACCCCAATTGGCAAAAGCATTGGTCGCCCAGAATTTGAAACTTGGATCAGGGAGCATGCATCTGGGCGTTATTCCGAATCCATGTATATTAGTTTTAGTCACAACCTCTATGCATCTTTCTACCAATTCGGTTATCTTGGCGAATCGATTGGCAAGGCACGCACTCGCGTGCGCCCTGTTTCGGGTATAGCATCCGCAACTTATGCCGCCTTCCTGGATTGGCTTGAAAACCGTAGTGGAATTGCATTACTTCAGGGGACATACTCAAGGGCTTTGGATATATCCACCGATGAACACTTGGCACTGTTGCAGTCAGCCGGTCGGCAAGGGTTGCTGAAAGTGGCTTATTCGGGCAGCGTGCTTGATCTTGCCTTTCCTGGTTTTATGAAAAATTCGGAATCGAGACTCACACAATGAACTTGGCACAGACTATATTGGAGAAATTGAAAGAGTACCTGTCGCTTCCATGGCCGGAAAACGTCTCGGCGCGCGAACGGGTTGTGATGGTCGTGTATCCGCCAAACGATGAACGCAAGCTCAGACGCTTGCTGGAGTCGGGCGAGTTCTCAAGGGAGATTGCCACTATTGGTCACGGCTGGACTGAACTCGACGTTGGCCCGGAATTTTCCAAATGGTTGGCTGGAAGTGAATATGGTGAACGTTATCTGCAACGCCCTGAAAGGCTGTGGGATGATGCGGGTAATGTCAGGGGGCTCGGAGATCACCTGATTAGCCAAGTTGCGGAGAAGAGCAAATCGATGACCTCCAACGATGTGCTGGCGCTGGTCGGCGGGGGCGGTTTATTTGGCTTGTTCAGTGTGTCATCCCTGGTTGAACAAATTGAAAGTCATATTCCAGGTCGCTTGGTGATTTTCTTCCCCGGTGAGCATGACTCAAAAAATAATAGTTACCGGCTCCTCGGGGCCAAAGATGGCTGGGGTTATCTGGCAGTTCCCATTACTTGCTGAGGATAGGCAAAAAAGAATGAAAAACCGCGACATATTTGACAAAGATATTGATGCCTTCTCCCTCGAAAACCAAGGCGTAGCCAAGGTCGATGAAGCGTTAGACGAGCAGCAGCGCCAGACACTGCGTTTTGAATTGGAAACTTTCGTTTGCAAAGGGCATTACGAAGAAGGCTTACGCCGCATCCTCGAATCCTTTGTCGAAACATTGCGAAAAGGGCAAGAAGCTCCGGCTGCGTGGGTATCAGGCTTCTTCGGCAGCGGTAAATCTCATCTGGTCAAAATGGCGCGTGCCTTATGGACCAATGAACCATTTGATGATGGCCGCACTCCGCGTGACATTGCCCGACTTCCGGTCTCGGTGGCTGACGCACTTAAAGAACTTGATACACTGGCTCGCCAGCGCAAAACTAATCTCCGTGCAGCTTCCGGTACCTTGAGCCAAGGTGAAGGCGACAGCATTCGTAAGGCCGTACTGGGGATCGTATTCAAGGCCATGGGAATGCCCGCCAAATATGATGAAGCCCGCGCGTTGCTATGGTTACGCAATGAAGGAATCGAGCAAGCCGTGCGTGAAAACCTGCATAGCAAGGGACGCGGCCTGGAACGCGAACTTCAAGACCTCTATGTTTCTTCGCATCTGCATGACGCCATCCTTGCAGCCAAGCCTTCATTGGCGCGCGACGCTTTCGAGTTGGGGGACAAATTAGAAAGCCAGTTTTCCTCCAAAGGCGACATCGACCAGGATCACTTCCTCAGATACTTCCGTGAGGCAATTTGCGGCAAAGATGAATTTCCGGTGTTCTTGCTTGTGCTCGATGAATTGCAGCAATATATCGGCACGGATGCCGCAGGTAATGATCGTGCCTTACGCGTTCAGGAGGTTTTACAAAGTCTCTCTGCGAATGTTAATGGTCGTGTTCTGGTGATCGCCACTGGGCAAAGCTCATTGTCAGGATTAAATACGCTGTCCAAGTTGTTGGGCCGTTTCCCTGTGGCAGTTCAATTGTCCGATTCCGACGTGGAAGAGGTCCTGCGAGAAACTGTGCTAAAAAAGAAAGCATCTGCCAGCACAGCCCTGTCTACGCTGTTTAGCCCCGGCGGTTGTTTGGGTGAGGTTTCGGCACACCTGCATAACAGTCTCTTCGCTCATCGCCGTGAAGACGAAGCGATTCTCGCTCCCAGCTATCCCTTGCTTCCCACTCGTCAGCGCTTGTGGGAAAGAGTGTTGGCCACCACCGATACCACCGGTACCGGTGTTCAGTTGCGCTCCCAACTCCGACTGGCCTTTGATGCAGTGCGTAAAAGCAAGGATGCTCCGCTGGGCCATATTGTCGGCGGTGATTTCATTTACGACGAAATCCGCATGCGGCTGCGCCAATCAAGTCAAATCAGCGCTGAAACTGCTAACGCTATCGACAGCCTCGATGGCAAGAGCGATCCTCATGCCAAGCTCAAGGCACGGGTGCTCAAAGCAGTCTTCCTGCTTACCCGCATCACCAACAACTCGGCTCAGGATACCGGCCTTCATACTGACGCTCAAACCGTTGCCGATGTATTGGTCGATGACCTCACCGGCCATAGCTCGGTATTGCGCAGTGAAGTGCGCACGGTGCTTGATGATCTAGTCGAAAATGATCACCTGTTGATGCGCATCTCTAACGGTGCCATCCAGGAATTCCGGTTGCAAACGAAAGAGAGTGCCGACTGGTTTGCCTATCAGCGCGGTGAAGAAGATGCCTTGCGCAGCGACCCTTCGGCTTATGAAAGCAAAGTTCGCGAACAGTTAATGCAACTGGCGAGCGAACAAGTTCGCAAGCAACCCATCCCTCAAGGCGTCAGCCGCGAAATCCGTCGACTCAAGTTACATACCGATCCCATCACCGCTCCCAAGGAAGATGATGGTGTGCCAGTTTGGCTGCGCTCCGATCTTGATGGTACACAGGCTAAGGAAGTGCTGGTGGACGCCGCACGCGCCGGTCTTAACTCTTCCATTGTGTTTGGCCATGTCGCGTTGCCGAAAAAAGATGAACTGGTGCGAGCCATCATCAGCCGGGAAGCTGCCGAACGGACACTTGGACACTTTGGCGAACCGCAAACGCCGGAAGGACAGGAAGCCCGCAATGCTTTGCTAAAGCAAAAAAATGATGCGGATGGTCGCGTTAATGATTTGCTCAAGGAAGCACTGTCTCAAGCTCAGGTTATCCAAGGTGGAGGACAAGTCGTCGAGGAAGGTGCCACTCTGGATGATCGCCTGAAAAAAGCGGGAAGTGACGGTGCGGCACGCCTCTACCGTAAATTCAATCTGGCCGATGCATCAGGCTGGGACAAAGCATTCAACGCAGCCGAAAAAGGCTTAGTTGACGCCTTGGGAACCGTTGGGCACGCGGGCCCAGCGGAAAGTCATCAGGCGGCTCAAGAAATCCTCACACGTATCGGCTCCGGCGCACTCAATGGCGGCAAAATCCGCACAGAGTTTATGGGCGCTCCCTATGGTTGGTCACAAGATGCCGTTGATGCATTGCTGGCAGTATTGTTTGCCTGCGGTCAGTTGCGTGCCACCAGTACCAGTGGCTCACCTTGGCCTGCGGGGAAGTTCAATCGCCGCGATGTCGCCAGCAGCAATTTCTCACGCGAAAATGCGCCACTTTCTAACGAAGAAAAACGTGCCATCGCGCGCCTAGCGAAATGCAGGCCGGATGAGGCCGAGACACGCGCACCGGAATTCGTCACCAAGCTCAAGGATGCCCATACCCGTGCCACGGGTGCCGCACCTCGCCCGGAAGCCAAACCCAACGGTCTTATCGACAAACTGACTTCAATTTCCGGGCGCGATCTTGTCAAGCGCCTGGCAGAAGAAGAAACGGCGGCATCAGAATTGCTGAATGAGCTTGAAGCCCAAGCCACCAAAATCACCAAGCGAGAACCGGCTTGGAAGCAATTAGGCGAATTGATCGGGCACTTGATCAGTTTACCGGAACACAAAATTATTACCGCAGAGCGCGATGCCATTCTCAATGGACGATTGCTGCTCGATGACCCTGATAAAATTGAGCCTCTGGTCAACCGTGCGGCTGATGCACTGAGAGCTGCGCTTAACACCGCCTATGCCGCGTATCACAGCGAATTTGTTGCCTGCACCAAAGAACTCGAAGGTGCGACAGATTGGGCAAAACTATCGCCTGATGATCGCGCTGTAATTTTGCGTGAAACTCAACTATCCGCACCAGAAACAACCCCAAAACTTGGCACACTGATTGATCTGGTTGAATCCCTCAATAAATGTTCCCCGCAACGCTGGTCAGAACGCCGTGATGCCTTGCGCAGTCAACTGGGTCGCGCTCTGACATTGCTTGCGCAAAAGTTGGAGCCAGAAGTGCAATCTGTTTCGATGCCACACCGTATCGTGCGCTCTGAAGCTGACCTCGATGCTTGGCTGACAGAAGTTAAAAAGAATGTTTTGGATAAGTTATCCAAAGGGCCAGTGCAAATATAATAATAGGCGTAAAAGTGCCTGTTGTATAAATAGTACTTATTAGTCGGCACAAATGTGCCGATTGACATAATTTTATATATATGGCATAAATATGTCCGGCACGAAATGACCTCTTAACAGTATAAATACCAATTAACCAGCACATAATGACCGAATGAGCACGCTGCTATTTAATACACCAGAAGAACTCCAGACTGCCCTGGGAGAGCGGCTACGTCGTTTACGCCTTAATCGCAACCTGGATCAGCGCACCACCGCCGAGAAAGCAGGCATCTCTGAAAAGGCGCTGCGTAATCTTGAAGGCGGGCACGGTTCAACCGTGGAGACGTTGATGCGCGTATTAAAAGCACTCGAATACCTTCAAGGCATCGAAATGCTTGCGCCAGAAATCAGCGTCAATCCACTGGATTTGCTACGGCAATCCAAAGCGCCGCAACGCGTGCGGCGCTCCACCAAGCAACCTAAAGAAATCTGATGGATACCCCGGTCATCGAAGTGCGCATCTGGGGCAAACGTGTCGGAGCCGTGGCACCAGACCCACGCTTGGGTTGTTACGTGTTTGCTTACGACCCCGCATGGAGACGAAGCGGCATCGAGTTGGCACCACTCACCATGCCCTTGGCTGATACCCGTCCTTCCTTTGCCTTTCAGAATCTATCCGAACCCAGTTACAAACGCCTTCCGGGATTGCTTGCCGACGCGCTACCCGACGACTTTGGCAATGCGTTGATCGATGCATGGATGTCCAGCAAAGGGGTCGAAAAACGCGCCGTAACCACGCTCGACCGACTTGCCTATATGGGCAAGCGTGGCATGGGTGCGCTGGAATTCAAACCTGCACGAGGAGCGCACAAAGAGAGCGCCGAACCTTTGGAAATGAAGAGCCTGGTAGAAGCGGCTCGCATGGTAATTAATGGCGACCTTACCGGCGATGTGCAGGCGCAGGCAGCCCTCGCCAATATTATTCGAGTGGGTACTTCTGCCGGTGGTGCGCGTGCAAAAGCGGTAGTCACTTGGAATCCGCAGACAAACCAGATTCGCAGCGGCCAGTTCGATGCAGCTCCCGGTTTCGAACACTGGCTGCTCAAATTCGATGGTGTAGGCAAAGATATGGAGCTAGGCGGAACCGCTGATTACGGGCGCATCGAATACGCCTATCATCTGATGGCCAAGGCTGCCGGCATCAACATGGCGGATTGTCGTTTAATGGAAGAAAACGGGCGCGCTCACTTTATGACCCGCCGTTTCGACCGTGAAGTTAAAGACGAAGTTACCATCAAGCATCACATACAAACGCTCTGTGCCATGGATCACCTTGACTACAAACAACGTGCCACCCATGCCTACGCGCAACTGTTCATGGCCATTTCCAAACTCAAGTTGGGTGACGAAGCTAACGGCCAGGCCTTCCGGCGCATGGCCTTTAACGTCATGGCAAAAAACTGTGATGACCACACCAAGAATTTTGCATTTCGCTTAAGAAAAGGCGAACCATGGGAGCTTGCCCCGGCTTACGATGTAACCCATGCATACAACCCGAAGGGCGAGTGGACTTACCAACATCTAATGAGCGTCAACGGTAAATTCAGCGCGATCACGCGCGCGGATTTATTGGTGGAGGCTGATCGCTTCGGTGTCCGCCGTCCTTTAGATTTATTGGCTAGCGTTCGTGCGGCTCTGGACAACTGGCAGAAATTTGCCAAGCAAGCAGGCTTGAACACCGCCACCTCAGAAAGCATTGCCGCAGACTTTGAGCCGCTTTGAAAACGAAAAAATAAAAATGAAAATAGCCCTCGCCCGCGAACATCGCAAAACATTGGAAACCGTGATAGCTCAGGCGCGTGTGGTTGCCGAGTCAGGTGCGGTTAAAGCTCTACAAGCTCTTGCGGTCGGCGCGAAAGAAGCTCCTGCGCATTTCACCAAAGATCAGATAAAACTGCGCGTGCGCTTGCGTGCGCACGGGCGGCAGTTGGGCGATGTCCTGCGCCCCGATGACACACAAGCCGTTAACCATCTAATCACCGAAGTTGCCTACGAACACTGGCATCGCATGCTGTTCGCCCGTTTTCTGGCGGAGAGCAATTTGCTCATGCACCCACATGGCTATCCGGTCACCCTGCAAGATTGCAAGGAAGATGCGGCCACTCTGGAGCCACCGGCTCGCAGTGAATGGGAAGTTGCCGGTCGCTATGCCTCGGCCATGCTGCCCAACGTGTTTCGCCCCGATACCCCCACGCTGGCACTGGAACTTCCTCTGGAAACCGAACAGGCGCTGGAAGCGCTGTTGAACAAATTGCCCGCTACCGCGTTCCAGGCCGATGACAGTCTGGGCTGGAGCTATCAGTTCTGGCAAGCGCCGAAGAAAGAAGAAGTGCAGCGGCAGATGAAGCAGGCTGGCACCAAGGTTGGGGCGGATGAATTACCCGCCGTCACCCAGCTCTTTACCGAGCAGTACATGGTGGCCTTTTTGCTGGAGAATTCTCTCGGCGGCTGGTGGCTGGGGCGGCATCCCGGCAAACCGCTACCGATTGAAATGCCATACCTGCGCACCATGGAAGATGGCGCTCCCGCTGCCGGAACGTTCGCCGCATGGCCTGACACCCTGACCGATTTCAAATTGCTCGACCCAAGCTGCGGCTCCGGCCATTTTACGGTTTCGGCGCTGTATTATTTGGTGCCTCTGCGAGTGGAGAGCGAAAATATCAGTGTGCGTGAGGCGGTGGACAAGGTGCTGGCTGACAATCTGTACGGCCTGGAACTTGATGCTCGCTGTGTGGAAATCGCCGCTTTCGCGCTGGCACTGGCAGCCTGGCGTTATCCCGATGAATCCGGCAAGCCGCTTGGTCATCGACCATTGCCGCGCCTCAATATCGCCTGTTGCGGTGTCGCACCACGTACACCCAAAGCAACTTGGCTCAAGCTGGCCAATGGGGATAGACAGCTCGAACATGGCATGGAAGCGCTGTATGCGCTGTACCAAAAAGCGCCTGAACTCGGTAGCCTGATTGATCCAGGAGCGGTCACACGCGGCGATTTGGTGGATGCCAACTGGGATGAGTTGCAAGTTTTGATGGAAAAAGCGCTTGCCAACCCAAGTGACGATGAAACGGAAGTTGAAGCTCGCGTTGCCGCACAAGGCATGGCGTTCACCACTCGCATCCTCAGTCGGCGCTACCATTTGGTCATTACCAATCCGCCGTACCTTGGATCGGGACAGCATGGGCCGGTACTCAAGGATTTTTGTGACGAGCATTACAAAACAGCCAAGGGCGATCTCGCCAATGTTTTTCTCGAACGTTGCTTGAAGCTCTGCAATCCGGGTGGCGTGGTGCAATTCGTCATGCCGCAAAACTGGCTGTTCCTGAAAGCTTATCAGAAGCAGCGCGAATATCTTCTTCGAAACTCAATCTGGAGTCTTCTTGCACGGCTTGGCTCAGGAGCCTTTGAGACTATAACAGGCGAGGTAGTCAACGCCATCCTGCTTACCCTGATTCACTCCCAACCAGCGAAAATCCAGATGTTGCGCGGCCTCGATGCCAGCTCACCGAAATCGGCAGAAGAAAAGGCAGTAATTCTGTCTGGCGGATTGATTGTGGAAATTAGTCAGGCAGGGCAATTTAGAAATCCAGATGCACGTGTGTCGTTAAGCGAACTGGGTGAAGGGACACTCCTGTCGGTTTATGCAGACTCATTCGTGGGCTTGGGAACTGGTGACTTTGAAAAATATGGGCGCAAATTCTGGGAGTTTGGCGGCTCTGTACCGAACGGTTGGAGTTATCTCCAATGTTCCCCAGTGAAGGCCGGAAGTTTTGAAGGCCTTTCGCATCTAGTCGCATGGGACTACGAGGTTAACCGCGTAAGCGGCATGGATGCATTGCATAGGGAACGCATACACAATCAGGATCAGAGTGGTCAGCAAGCTTGGGGCAAAAAAGGTGTGGCTGTTAGCCTCATGGGCGATATCAAGGCAACGCAGTTCCAGACCTATAGATATGATAAATCGCAAGCAGTGATCGTGCCGAAGCAAGAGGGGCAACTTCCCGCGATTTGGGCTTACTGTTCAAGTCCTCAGTATCACGATGATGTACGCCAACTTGAACAAGCCGTAATTGTTGCAAGTGCAACATTGGTAAAAGTCCCTTTCGATTTCGCTCACTGGCAGCAAGTTGCTGCCGAGCGTTACCCAACGGGATTACCCAAGCCTTATTCCGACGACATAACCCAGTGGATTTTTCACGGCCATCCCAAGCCTTCGATTGATCCGCCGCAAGTCGCTGTCGCCCGTTTGATCGGCTATCGCTGGCCAGCAGAATCCGATGCCGAAATGGAACTTTCGGACGAAGCGCGTAATTGGATCAGTCGTTGTGCCGAACTCGACGATCTCACCGATGATGATGGCATCGTCTGTCTGCCCGCCGTTCGTGGCGAGCCTGCGGCAATTGATCGTTTACGCGCCTTGCTGGCCCGTGCTTTCGGTGCCGACTGGTCAGCCGCCCGTGAAGCGCAATTGCTCACGGATGCTGGCTGCGACGGTATGCCGCTGGTGCAATGGCTGCGCGATAAATTTTTCGAGCAGCACATTTCCCGTTTCGGTAAACGACCATTCATCTGGCATGTGTGGGATGGACACAAGGAAGGTTTCTCGGCGCTGATCAATTACCATCAACTCACCCATGAAAAGCTCACTACGTTGATTCATCTTTACTTGGGCGATTGGATCACCCAGCAAAAACGTGCCGTCGATGCCGGTAATGCCGATGCCGTGCTCAAGCTTGCCAAAGCCGAAGCGCTGAAAATCAAGCTCGAAGCAATCCTCACCGGCGAACCGCCTTATGACATTTTCGTGCGCTGGAAACCTTTGCATCAACTGCCACTGGGTTGGGAGCCTGACCTCAACGACGGCGTGCGCATGAACATCCGCCCCTTCGTCGCAGCCGAAGTGCTGCGCATCCCACGCGCCAAACTCGGCATCAAATGGGAATCCGACCGTGGCAAGGATGTGCCCAGTGCTCCTTGGTACCGTGCTTATCCGGTTGTCTCCCAAGCCTACTAGATGTAGTATATTAAGCGTCCATGCCCACTTGGAGCGTTCATGGTTATCGACGTACTTGAGCGAGAAGAGCTACCTTTCCCGCACTCGCTT
>Ga0182030_10018600_pt1 | contig 13314 bp, 8 predicted proteins | sample 812S3MmetaG_FD_121299 | JGI IMG/M metagenome (GOLD analysis project Ga0182030, IMG submission 121299) | Permafrost microbial communities from Stordalen Mire, Sweden - 812S3M metaG (Illumina Assembly) | ecosystem: Environmental > Terrestrial > Soil > Wetlands > Permafrost | place: Sweden... | reverse complement strand
CAAGTGCGGGAGGATCTGGTCTTCTCGGACGTAGGCGTTCTTCGGCCTGTCCTGGTCCGGGCCCGTGGCGCTGGTGTATCCGTGGCGGCACCGGTAGGCGGGCTTGCCGTTGGACCACGCTGATTCCAGCCGCCTTTCGCACTGCCCGCACGCGATGAGCCCGGCCAGCAGGTACCTACGGACCGCCTGCCCGGCCGGGCCGCGGGGCACGGCCGTATCCTGTGCGGCGATGAAATCGGCCTCGCTGACCAGGGCCGCATGCGCGGGCTGTTTCGAGATCACCCAGCCTTCGGGCAGGTTCCAGCGCTGCACCTGCCGGTGCCCGAGCGTGGTGTTGGCCGGGTCGGCCAGGTCGAAATCGGTCCGCTGCCGGTTCCACACCTGCCGGCCCGTATACCGGGGATTCGCCAGGATCGCCGCCACGGTCCGCAGCGTCCATGCCGCCCCGGTCCGATGCGGGTTCCGGCCCGGATCGACCGCGGAGGGGCACGGAACCCCCGCATCATTCAGGGCACGGGTGATCCGGGCGGCACTGTGCCCGGCCAGCCGCTGCGTGAACATCCAGGTGACAACCGGTGCAGTGTCAGGATCGGGTTCCAGGCGGTGCGCCCGCCTCCCCCACGCGGCGTGGGCCTTGTTCGGGTGCGGCCCCGCATCACCCAGCCGGTACCCGTACGGCGGACGCCCGCCCAGGTACCGGCCCTGCTCCAGGGTCTGCGCCGCCATCGCGGTCCGCACCCGGACCCGGGTCCGGGTGATCTCCCGCTTCGACGACAACCCCAGCGCCACCATGGTCTGCTCGTGGTCCTCCGAATGCCAGTCCACCCGCCCGCCGACCTCGGGCATCCACAGCTGGATACCGTAATGCTCGAACAGCGGCGCCATCGACGCGAACTGGTTCCCGTAGAACGCCCGCTCATACTCCCCGATCACGATCGCATCCCACCCACGGTCCGGATCCGCCAGCTGCGCAACCAGCGCGGCTGCGTGCGGGCGCCGCGCCCACGGCAACGTCCGGGACTCCCCCGTATCGAAGGACTCCGCCACGATCACCCCGTGCCCCGCCGTCAGCATCACCGCCTGCTGCAGCTGCCGCGCCCGCGACGTCACCGGATCCTGCCAGTCCTCGGTCGAGACCCGCCCGTAGAACACGAACCGCAAGCACCCACGGTCCCGCATCCCCTGCCCGCGGCTGGCCAGGCTCTCCGCCCACGCCGCCAGCGCACCCCCGCCCGCTCGCTGATCCCCGGCGGCCATCATCCTCATCGGCGCCGCGCACATCCCAGGCCACCTCCCCGGCAGGCATATCAAGGGGAAAACAGCACCTGCCTCCATGATCCAGGAATATGCGCCATAAATCCAGCCCCGCATAAAGTAAGGAAACAGCTATTCTATACCTCATTGCCGTCTATCCTGCTTTCGCGAGATATTTCATTTTCTCATATAGTTTGCGCATCTGCCGCTGAGGCATACGGCGCTGGGTGGTATAGCCGTAGCCGCGCAGATACTCCTAGGTTTCGGAGAAGTACATGATTCGGCTTGACGATGAACGTCCACGGGCCGATGACCAGCCAGCAGGGTTTCGTTCTGCGGCCCGGCTAAGCTGGCTGGCGGCTGCTGCTGCATTGATGCCCGGTGCAGGGCTGCTACTCCGCCTATGTCGTCGACGGCACGTGAAGCTGGCCAGTCGAAACGCGGGCTGGTTCGCCAGATCCGCTGCACGGGCGCGTTTCCCGTTGATACCTGCACCTGTGCGAGGAGGTCGTGTCCTATGACCTGGGCGACGAAGTGGCCGATCGCGAATGTGATGGCGTAGATCCGCCGCCCTTCGCTGATCATCGCCTGTACTTCATCGGTGATTGCCGTGTCTACTGTGACGTTCGGCAGTGGCTGCTTGATGATCGTGCCAAGCAGCTCGCCGTTCTCATCTTTGTCTATCTCACGCCGGTAGCCGATAGTCACGAACGAGATCGCAAGAGGCTGCCCGTACCGGTACAGCTCATGGTAGTGACGGTCAGGAACGATACGGGAACGCGGATGCAGGTGATCCATCACCAAGGCCGTCTTCACACACCACGTAGCGAGGAGTTTCTGGCGCGCCGGGCGCAGCCTCATCCGCTTCCCCAAGATCATGGGCGTCAGGAACGGGATCACAGCTTCCTCTAGGTCGTGCATCCATCCGGTGTTGCACGCCTCGCACGGGATCTTCACCACTTGCTGAAACGGTATCGCGGCAAATTCCTTCAGGTTGCCGGCAGCGTCGAAGATCTGCGCCTTCCCGTTGAAGCCTTCTGCCGGAGCCTGGCTCTCAAAGAGCTTGCTGACCCAGTTACCGAAGACATGTTCATCTGTCAGGCGCCTGCTATCGTCACCGCAGAAGGCGCACGCATTAGCCATGAAATCGGACCGCCGAGAATTAAAGGGACATGGTTACCAGGGTTCGGGCCACGACACGCTACAGCCAGCAGCCAGGACCCGCAACCGCATTCGCCGCCGGTGAGCGTGCCGTCCCGCTAAGCAAGCTCGATGCCCATCTACCGATCAGAGGTCCGCGCGTCCTCGAGCCTTACGGGTCACGGTACTGACTCCAGCCAGCTGTACCGGGCATACAGGATTACGCTGGCCCGGTGCGTGAGGTATCTGAGGCGGGCATGCGCCTGCTCGCCGAGATCGTCCAGGACCGGCCGAACGGCCCGCAGGCCTTGTATGACGCGTGGTCCGGCGGGATGATCTCCTAAGCCGCCCGACAACGGTGACTATCCAGCGCTCGAGACGTGTCGTCTCAACGACCTTCTCCGGCCGACGCGCCAAGAGTTACATATAGTAACGAACAAAATTCGGCGATACCCGTAACTCGCCCGTCCCTGCCGATTACAATCGGTCGATCCTGGCAGGATCGCGCAGTGCGACTCAGCGCATATCATCCGTTCGGGCGCTTGGGTCGTGATAGGCGAACTAAGCGTCGTGGCAGTCACGCACGTCCTTTGCACCTGATTCGCGGCGAATCCTAGCCAATAACTCTAGTCAGAACTTGCCCGGGGCACCCATAGTGCCTTCGTTGCCTAACCGGGTAGGTTCGTCTACGTGTCGCAGCAACGTAATGGGAAATATTAATATTCATTGACTACCCATCTTTGGCCTGTCTCGAACGCGCGGCGCGTACTTGTCGAGCGTTATTTAGGTCCGCCAGGTACGTGGCCTGGTCCGGATCGTCGTCGCCCGCGGCGCTTGCAGCGTCCGCAAACAAAGCGATTGCCTGGTCCAGGTATTCTGCCCTTCTCAGCTTTTGGAAGCGAAGCTGCAGCCCATGGCCCAAATTCCACATTCCTTGAGCATTCGGCGCATCCGATGTTGTAGCTACCGCAGCACGGGCCACCGCAATTGCCGCGTCCAGATCCTCATCCGTCCCCGCATGCTCGAATCGCTTCCGCAATATGAAGCTCAAATTCGAAAGGTACCGGGCTCGGTCTTGACTGCTGGCGGGTGTCACGTTTACCGCTTCCTGCAGCGTGTTGACGGCCTCGTCCAGGTCTTCCTGCGAATCTGTCCGTATGGACCTTTCCCTCAACGCGCGTCCGAGGAATGTGAAGTATGCTGCCTTTTCGGGATCGTCGGCCTGTCCGGCCGCTATCGCCTCGCGGATCGCCTCTATGGCGGCGTCAAGGTCGCCTGGCAACTCGGCGCGTTCGAACCGGGTCCACAGCGCGTCCGCGAGGCTGTACAGGTGCCCTCGCCGGTCGGGATGGTCTGCGGAGATAGCGTTCGCTGCTTCGCGGAAAGCTGCGACGGACTCATCCAGGTCGTACGCTGAATCGCTTGTGTCGAAGCGGGCACGCAGTGCATATCCCAACCGCCACAGCATCATGCTGCGCGTGGGGTGGGTGGAGGCGGCGGCTCCCACTGCGGTCCGCTGGGCGTTGATCGCGGCGTTCAGGTCATCGGCGTTAGCCGTCCGCTGGAACCGGATTACCAGCAGAAGCCCCAGGTTCGACCGGTTCTGTGCCCAAGCAGGATCATCGTGTGGGGTTATGTCTGCCCAGTCCTGCGTAGCCGTAATGAGTGCGTCCAGGTCCTCCGGCTCTTCGCCGCGCTCGGACCGGTCGATCAGTGCTTGCTGCAGGCTGAACAGCAATTTCCCCCGGTCGGGATGGCCGGGCGGAGCAGCGTCGACCGCCGTCTGGAAAGCCGCGATGGCTCCGCTCAGATCCTGCGGCTCGCTGCTGTACTCGAACCGCGTGAGCAAGTGGACTCCCAGGCCTCCCAGCACATGGACCCGCTGAGCGTGGTCGGAGGGCACGGCGTCGGCGGCGGCACGGCCAGCACTAATTGCCACGTCCAGGTCCGCGGTGTCCCCGTGCCGTTTGAACCGTGCCGACAGGGCGCTTGCCAGGTTGGAGAGCGATATGAACCTGTCGGGGTTATCGGTCGGCACGGTGTCGGTGGCGGCTTGTCCCGCGCTGATCGCTGCTTCAAGGTCTTCTGACGTTTCCGATCGCTGGAACCTGGTCCACAGTGCGGCCGCGAGCCACGTCTGCAGCATTCCCCGTTCCTTGTAGTCAGCAGGGGCATTGGCAAGTATCCGCTGCCATAGGCGAACGGTAGCGTCGAGTGAGTCATGATCTGAAGAGCTCATTACCTCCTGGAGCGTGCTGGAAGCGAACGGGGCAGCTTGGATGGCCAGGGCCGGCAATAGCCTGCCGGGCAGTTCACCGAAATCGTTGATGAAACAGGGGACGTGGGCCTCGATGGCAGCGTGGAGAAGGTCACTGTCGTGAGTCACCTGGTACTGGTACCAGCGCAGCCAGCCTAGCGTGAGCAGACCTAGCAGGTCACCGCGGCCGTCCCCGTTGAGATACTCAGCCAGACATCGCACTTCTTCTACCGCGTCCGGTCCCAGGGCCAAGCGCAGGTCTTCGTCATTGGCGATAATCGCCAACCGGTCCAATGCCGCTTGGACCACTTCCTCTTGCGCGTTCACGTATCCCCCAGCAGGCAGCTTGCCCTTAAATTAAATTACCCGCTGCAGGATAGCTAGCGGCTCAACTAGAGGAAGGACGAGGAGTCCTACGAACATCGCTATCAAGGCCAGACGAGGGTAGCCTCGGCGGCGCCAGCTAGGTTCGGCTGGAGAGCTCGCATGGCCAGCGATCGAACGTACATGGCACCTCTATTGTAACTTCTTCCTCTGGAGGCACTTGAATCATCCGGTACCGGAATAGCTATGGGAGTTCCCGGAACTGGGCTTGGCCTGCGCTCCTGGCGCGTGGGAGCCTGGCCATCGGGCTATCGCTGACTGAGGTCACATCGGCAGGGAGGACATCGTGAGCAGCGGCCAGTCGTGGGACACCGACGAGGAGCGCGACCGGGAAGCTCTGGCGTACGTGTGTGCTCACCTGGGCGAACTCCGCGTCATGCTGGATGATGACGGCTCGGGCGACTCCACGCCGTTGCAACGGCTGACGGCAGCAATACGAGGCAGCCAGCCATCGATAACCGGGCTCCTCAACGACCTGCACGAGGCGGTGCGAGCCGCCGGGGACGGGGTGGGGGTATACGGGCATACCGGCCGGAGCGGCGCAGGCCCGTTCAGGGTTCCGGGTGTCGCCGCGAGGCCATTGGACATTCTTTATGTGTGCCCGTCTGGACGATGTAATCGCTATGTCTGGCTTGAGGATTCAGGCAAGGGACAGGCTGAGTGCGAGGTCACCGGCGAATCTATGCGCCGGGAACGGCTCGGCTGATGGCCGGACTACTGGGCGAACTCGGAAAGAAACTCGCGGACCGGTGGCTGTCGCTACTAGTCCTGCCCGGCGCGCTCTACCTTGCCGTGTGGATGGCAGGAACTATCCTTGGCCAAGCCCATGCCCTCGATCTCGGCCTCCTGACCAGGCACATCACCGTCTCTATCAAGGCGCCGACGGCGACTACCGCTGGCGGCCAGGTGGTGCTTCTGGCTTCTGTGCTAGCGGGTGCGGCAGTCATTGGCCTGACCGCGCAGGCCCTGGGGTCACTCGTCGAACGGGCCTTCTTGGCTGCGGACTGGCGTGGCCTGCCCAGCCCGCTTCGCCTGCTGGTCAGGCGGCGGGTAGCTAGGCGGCGTGATAGGTGGACGGACGCGCGGATGACCTACCGTGAGGATCGCGATCGCGCCGCGCGGGCGTATGTCCGCCATCAGCACCTCGACCCGGCTCAGAGGTACGCCGCGTACAGGAAGATGACCCGCATAGCCGTTGAACTTCCGGACAGGCCCACCTGGAGCGGCGACCGCATGAATTCCGTCGCGCTGCGCCTGGACCGTGACCTTCACTTGGACCTGGCATCGCTCTGGCCGCCCCTGTGGCTTCAGCTCCCCGACAGTACCCGCAACGCGATCACTGACGCGCGCAACGGCCTAGCCCGCGCCAGTGCTCTCGCGGGCTGGGCGGCGCTGTACGCACCCCTAGTTCTCTGGTGGTGGCCTGCTGCCGTGATCAGCACCGTCCTCACAGCGATTGCCTGGCAGCGGATCCGCGTTAGCGTAGAGGCCTTCGCCCTGACTGTGGAAGCTGCGGTACGGCTTTACGCAGCCGAACTCGCCCGGGCGCTAGGCGTCAAAGGCGACGGCCCCTTCACCCCCGAAGATGGTGATGCCCTCACCCGCTATCTCCATTCCGACAACCCCCGCGCATCACCAGAGGAACACTGAACGCTGCAAAAAACAAATTCATCAGAAGGGAGCCGGACGGACGCATTGACACTGACCGACGAACAAAGGCATGTGGCAGCAAACCGGTAGTCTCGTTTCTAATTAATTAGCATCTAATAGCCACCCGAACCCGCCATCGCCTGGAATTTTCGATTAACCCCGGCCGGTCCCGCACGCAGCTTGCTCGCCCGGTACAGGCGAACAGCCCAGCCGGAACCATAGGAAGACGGATATGCCTGAATCCAGAGAGGAACTGACTGCAGCAATCTGGCATCGGCTGAAGCAGGTCACTGAAGAGGATTTTTCACCGGTCCTGGAGCCAGGTGCAACCGACGAAGCACGGCAACTCAGCCAGGCCCTCGTGGACAACGATATCGAGGCTAGGTACCTGCTCGGCTGGCTGTACTGGTATCGCGCTCAGGCGGCTCTGACCTGCGGCCAAGACTCTTCAGACCTGGGTACGTCGATCGGTATGTTCATCCCCTGCTTCCTCGCCGGAATCGACCACCTGCCCGGCCCGGTCTTGCCCCTCCTCGCCGACAGCGTAGCGGCCGATGCGTCCTCGATGCTCCAGTCTGAAGGCAACAGAGAATCAGTCGATCTAACGCTGTGGTCCCGTCTCGTGCAGCTCTGGCAACGCATACTCAGGGTCACGCCAGCTGATAGCCCCGACCTTTCAACGAGGTTGTCAGCTCTCGGCTTGGCTCTCATAGTCCAATTTGATCTGACAGGCGAGTCATCGGATCTCGACGGTTCCATCGAGGCAACTACACGGGCCCTGGAGCTCACTTCAGCCGACCCGCCCGGTCGGGCGGTACTCCAGTCAAACCTCGGGGATAGCCTTCACACACGCTACGAGCGGACCGGGAAGGTGGCGGACCTGGACGCTTCCATTGAACTCCTGGAACAGGCTCTTGTAGTCATTGCCGACGATCACGTCATTCGGCCGCAGTCACTGACCACCCTCTATCACGCCAGGCGCTCGCGATTTGAAAGGACCGGAGAACTCACAGACTTCGATGCCATGATCGACGTGCTCCAACAAGCAGCAAGAAATAAGCACTGGCCACCCGGCCAGCCCGGAGCGCTGGCAGAACTCGGAATTGCATTGCGGAAGAGATTCGGCCTGACGAGAGAGCAGACGGATCTGGACGCAGCGATCGACGCATGCGAACAAGCACTGTCTGCGATGCCTGACGACCACCGGGGACGGACCGAAATCCTAGCAGAGTTGGCGTCCTCATTGAGGACGCGGTTTGAGCTGACTGGAACACTGGCAGACATAGATGCCGCAATCGATAATCTCGAACGCATTCTTGCCCGTGACCCAGACCCAGACCTGGATCGGGCAGTCTACCTGTCACGGCTGGCGACTGCGTTCCGCTCCCGGTTTGAATGGACCAGGGCACTAGACGATCTCCATTCCGCAGTCCAGTTTAGCCACGACGCAGTCGACGCAGACACCCATGACCGGCCAACGCTACTGACGAACCTGGCAGGTGCGTTGCGTTCCCGGTTTGAGCGGATGGGAGCTATTGATGACATTGATGCCGCAATCAGGCACCTCAAACGCGTAGTAGACCTTACGCCTGACGACAACTCTAACCCCTTCGACGTGGCGATAGATCTGTCCAACTTGGCGAACGCGCTGCACGCCCGTTTCAACCGCACTGGGAATCAGGCGGATCTGGAAGCAGCAGCAGAGACAATCAAGCAGGCGGCCACTGTAGCACCCGCAGATGACCCCAATACGCCAGTAATCTGGTCGAGCCTTGGCAACATCATGCTCCTGGAATACAACGCAACCAAAGCTCCCGCAGATCTGGAGGCCGCGATCGAGGCCAGCGAGAAAGCGGTCACCGCCACGCCAGCAGACCATCCCAATCGGACCCTATATCTGTCCTTCCTCGGGGACTCCCTGTACAAGCGGTTCCGGCGCTCAGGCCTGCAAGAAGACCTGGCAGCTGCCATCGAGGCGTATGCGGAGGCTGCGGAGACACATTCGGCTGCGCCTTCACGCCGTATTGAGATCGCCCGGGATGCGGCAAGGCAGATAACACCGGATGATCCAGGCCGGGCGGCCGCCCTCCTGGAAACCGCAGTAGAGCTGCTGCCCGAGGTCGCCTCCCGGCGTCTTCGCCGAAGTGACCAGCAGTACCTGCTTACACAGTTCGACGGCCTGGCAAGCGATGCCGCCGCACTCGTCCTAAGCGATCCCGCGCGGCCCCGTCCCGAACGGCCTGTGCGGGCACTGATGCTCCTAGAGACAGGCCGGGGAGTCCTCCTCAGCCAGGCACTGGATACCCGGACCGACCTTAGCCGCCTGCAACAGAGCTATCCCGATCTGGCGGCCCGCTTCGCGGACCTACGTGACCGCCTTGACCGACTGCCCAGCCAGCACGGCGAAGGTAACCGGGCAGAAGACGGCACCCTGGCGTCACTGCCTCCCAGGACAGCCAGTCCAGAAGCCGGTCACCGCAGGCTGATAGCCAGCCAGCTAGCAGAGACAGTCAAGCGCATCCGGGAACTGGATGCTTCGTTCGGCCGTCCTCCCAGCGTCGAGGATCTTCTCGCACAGGCGAAGGAAGGTCCTGTCGTTACCTTCAACATCGGTGCCCGCGGCGACGCCCTGATCCTAACCCCCGCCGGCGTTACCCCAGTGGAATTGCCTGGGCTGACACGCGCCACCGTGATCGAGCAGACCAAGACCTTCCAGCGCGCCCTGCGCACCGCCACCGATATTGACACAACCTCAGTCGAACGGAGAGCCGCACAGAAGATCCTGCGCACCACCCTGGAATGGATCTGGGACACCGCGGCTGAACCCGTACTTAATAGCCTAGGCCTCACCGCCGAACCCACACCCGGAACCCCATGGACCCGTGTGTGGTGGGCACCTGGCGGACTACTCGGATTGCTGCCCCTGCATGCCGCCGGCTATCACACGGACCCTCCTGGCGCGCGCAGAACCATCATCGACCGTGCGGTCTCCTCCTATACTCCGACCATCCGCGCGCTGGGACATGCCCGCCAGCGCTACCGCGCCATGGCAGGAGGCGACACGCCTGTAGCCGACGCCCTGGCGCTGATCGTTGCCATGCGTACCACTCCCGGACTTGGTGAGCACGGACTATTGCGCCACGTCTCCGCCGAAGCCGCCGCAGTCACCTCGCATCTACCGCGCCACCTCGTCCTCGCCGAACCGCACCGTCCGGGTCCTGACACAGCTGACCCGGCGGCTGTTCCAACGAAATCCAACGTGCTATTCCACCTGCCCGCGTGCACCATCGCCCACTTCGCGTGTCACGGAAGAACCGATCCGGCAGATCCCTCGCAGAATCAACTGCTCCTGCATGACCACGCCACCGATCCGTTCACCGTCGCCAGCCTGGCACCCACACATGTCGCCAACGCCCGGCTCGTCTTCCTATCGGCCTGTCACACGGCGTTCACCGGTGCCCGGCTACTCGACGAGTCCATCCATCTCGCCTCAGCTTTCCAGCTCGCCGGATTCCCGCATGTCATCGGAACCCTCTGGGAGGTCGACGACGAGGCCGCAGTTGACATCGCCGCAGCCTTCTACGGCAGCCTGTGCGCCGATCCCCACGCGATCGACATCAGCTACGCCGCCCACGCCCTGCATAACGCTGTGCGCTCGCTGCGCGACAGATTCCCCATCACCCCCTCCCTCTGGGCCCCCTACCTTCACTCTGGGGCCTGACCCCGGCTCCGCCGACCACTCAACTTGCCGTGCGGACGGTTTTCCCGGTTCTGACTGCGTTCGGTTGGTGGACCGAGGCAGGCTGGTGACCTCGGGGATGATGGAGAGGTCGGGTTTCCCGGACGGATTTACGGTCCGGATCCGGGTGAAGGGGGTCGGCATGGCAGATGATTCGGTAGGTGCCGCTGAGGCACATGAGGACCTACCGGCAGACCGCCCAGGGATGCTGAATCCCGACTGGCCTGACTTCCTGAACGTGCGCCATCAACTGGCCACTCGGCGAGGCCAGGCGGGGGATGCGGCGGGCGCGGCCACCGCATTGGAGGACCTGCTGGCCGAACAGGTGCGGGTCCTGGGTCCCGACCACTCCAACACCCTGAATACCCGCCAAAGCCTGGCCTTCTGGCGAGGCCAAGCGGGGGATGCGGCCGGCGCGGCTGCGGTAACCGAGGAAGTCCTGGCCGACCGGCTACGGGTGCTCGGCCTGGACCACCCTGACACCCTGAGCGCTCGCCACCAGGTGGCGAACTGGCGAGGAGAACTGGGAGACGCGGCAGCCGCAGCCGACGCATTCGAGGAACTGCTGGCCGACCGGCTACGAGTGCTGGGGCCCAATCATCCCGCCACGCTGGACACCCGCCACGCACTGGCATATTGGCGACGGCAGATGGGGGATGTGGCGGGCGCAGGCGACGCATTCGAAGAACTGCTGGCCGATCGGCTACGAGTGCTGGGGCCCAATCATCCCGCCACCCTGGGCACCCGCCAGGAACTGGCACGCTCGCGGGCCGAGGCCGGAGACGCGGCAGGCGCGGTCGCCGCGTTGGAGGAACTGCTGGCCGACATGGTGCGGGTGCAGGGCCCCGATCACCCCAACACCCTGACCGTCCGCCACGACCTGGCGACCTGGCGAGGACATGCGGGGGATGTGGTGGGCGCCGCCACGGCAGCCGAGGAAGTCCTGGCCGACCGCCTACGGGTCTTGGGGCCCGATCATCCCGACACGCTGGCCGGCCGCTACGAGCTGGCCTATTGGCGAGGCGAGGTGGGAGACGCGGCAGGCGCAGCCACCGCACTCGAGGAACTGCTAGCCGACCGGCTACGAGTCCTGGGCCCCGACCATCCCGCCACCCTGGGAACCCGCCACGAGCTGGCCTATTGGCGGGGGGAAGCGGGAGACGCGGCGGGCGCGGTCGCCGCGTTCGAGGAACTGCTGGCTGACCAGGCGCGGGTCCTGGGTCCCGATCACCCCAACACCCTGAGTACCCGCCACAACCAGGCACGCTCGCGAGGTCTGGCGGGAGACGCGGCAGGTGCGGCCACCGCACTTGAGGAACTGCTGGCCGACCGGCTACGAGTGCTGGGCACCGACCATCCCAACACGCTGAACACCCGCAACGAGATGGCGTACTGGCGAGGTGAGGCGGGGGACGCGGCGGGCGCAGCAACCGCGCTCGAAGGCGTCCTGGCCGACCGGCTACGGGTCCTGGGCCCCGATCACCCCGACACATTGGCCGGCCGCCACCGCCTTGCGCACGGGCGGAGCCGCGCGGGGGATGTGGCTGGCACGGGCTCCGCACTCGAGGAGTTGCTGGCCGATCTGGGCAGGGTCCTGGGTCCCGGCCACCCCGACACCCTTGCCACCCGCGGCAACCTGGCGTCATGGCGGGGTGAGGCGGGGGACACGGCGGGCGCGGTCGCCGCATTCGAGGAACTGCTGGCCGACATGGTGCAGGTGCTGGGCCCCGACCATCCCCACACACTGACCACGCGCCACAACCTGGCGGGCTGGCGGGGTGAGGCGGGGGACGCGGCAGGTGCGGCGACCGCCTTGGAGGAACTGCTCGCCGACCGGCTGCGAGTGCTCGGTCGCGATGACCCCGACATCCTGGCCACCCGCGGCGCCCTGGTGTACTGGCGGGGCAAGGCGGGGGACGCGGCAGGTGCGGCCACCGCCTTGGAGGAACTGCTCGCCGACCGGCTGCGTACGCTCGGCCCCGATCACCCCGATACCCTGGCCACCCGCCATAACCTGGCGCAGTGGCGGGAGCAGGCGGGCCTGGACTGACGTCCCTACCGACCCTGGGTTTCATAGACGGTCACCCGTGAAACAGGTCTCCCCCGCTGGGCCATCCACCAGGCGAAGGCCGCCAGGACGTCGTGCACCTCGGGCGCCCCGTTGAGCTGACGCGCCAGAATAGCCGGTTCTGGCTGTCCGCAACCAGTCGGACAATTATCGCCTGCGGCGTACCGAACGGCGGTACGCGCGCGCAAGCTACGCCGGCGGCGGTGGCGGTGCGTTCACGGGTGCCGCGGATCTCAGGCGACGTGAGAGCTCCTTTGCCAGCTGCCATGCCGGCAGGCTCTGGCCGAGCTCGGAAGGCCCGTCTGATCTGTTCCGGCGCGGCTGGCCGTCTCAACTGCCTTATGGGGGTTCAACTCGGTTTTATGGGGGTTCAACTCGGCGGCAAAGGGTCATCTGGGCTGGTTCGCGGGGACTGCGGCTGCGGTGCGGGGACTTCCGGGCAACAGCGGGAGGCTGTCACCATGCCTGCCCGATGATGGGGCGTCGCGGTGCGGATGCGCCGTCCGGTCCTGGCCTGCAGCTCGGTTCCGGCTGACCGCGGTCATCGTTTCCGCAGGTCAGGTGCTCGGACTGGTCATGCGGTCGGGCGGCGGCGCCGCTATTCGCTTGTGGGATACCGACCCGGGCGGCCCTTGTCATGTTAGCTTTGACTGGTGATAGATCACCGTTTCGGTGATGTACCACCCCGCGCGGGGATCGAGTCCCCCCTCGGACACTGTGGGTTACCGACAGAACTGGCGGTGTCATACCGACAGAACTGTGGCGGTGACCGTTTGTTGTTGTGCCCGTGGAGTCTGACATCGGCTCACCACGGTGCTGGAT
>Ga0182030_10018599_pt1 | contig 13315 bp, 18 predicted proteins | sample 812S3MmetaG_FD_121299 | JGI IMG/M metagenome (GOLD analysis project Ga0182030, IMG submission 121299) | Permafrost microbial communities from Stordalen Mire, Sweden - 812S3M metaG (Illumina Assembly) | ecosystem: Environmental > Terrestrial > Soil > Wetlands > Permafrost | place: Sweden... | reverse complement strand
TCCAGCACGTCGGCGTCGATCACCTCACCGTCGTAGGGAGTGAGAGTGATCGAGTCAGGGTCGGCCAGCTCCGGTTGGCGACGAATGGGCATCGGGGCCGGGCTGGTGGGGGAGAGCTCGGGCGCTTTGGCCGGGCCCAGGCTGGCCTCGGTCACCGCCTTGGCCAGCGACTTGTCCAGGGCCCAACCCGGTATCTGCTGTAGCGGCCGCCCCGAGGCTTCGGTGGCGGAGCGCTGCTTGGCCGCCCACAGGCGGTCGAAGGTCGTCCGCTGGTCGTGGATGAGCTGCCACCAGGTGTAGATGGCATAGATGCCGAAGAGTGGCCACTCGATGGTGTACGCCCAACTCAGGGTGTTCCCACTCCGAGCCGCGTCGTACTGCCATTTGCCGAGGAAGAAACAGGTCGGCACCACGATGAGGGCCAGCAGGTGGATCCACAGGCAACGCCGGGTGAAGTACTTGCGCATCAGTCTCCCAGCGTACCTATCGGTGGATCGAACCCTGCATCGGGCCGGAGGCCCGGTTGACCCGTCCTCATCGGCTGCGGGCCCCTTCGGCACTGTGCCCAACCAACTCGAACGCCTCCCACATGGCGGCGTAACGCCCGCCTTCGGCGATCAGTTCTTCGTGGGAGCCGACCTCGTCCACCCGCCCCGCGTGCAGGACGACGATCCGGTCGGCCGACCGGGCGGTCTGGAGGCGGTGGGCGATGATCACCGTGGTCCGGCCCTTGGAGACCTCCTGCATGGCCGCAGCCACCCGGGCCTCGGTGGCCAGATCGAGGTTGGAGGTGTGCTCGAGAATCACCCCGTCCACGATCTGCCGGGCCACCAGGGGCACCACGGTCTGGCACACGCTGCCCAAGATGGCCGCACCCATGGCCAGGGTCATGTCCCGGCGATGCCGCATCATGTAACCCCACAGTCGCCGCACCCACTCTGGTCGGCCGGCGACGACGGCGATGGTGTGGTTGGGTCCGTCACCGTCGGGCGGACCTCCTGGCCGCGGCCCGCTCGGCCTGCGCTTCCTCGATGGCTCGGCCCAGCTGTACCAGGGCCCGCTGGACTGCACCGCCGTCGGGCGTGCGGGCCAGGAGGGAGTCGAGGCTGTCGATCATGTCGGACTCGATCCTCCCGAGCAGCTCCACTCCAGCCGGGGTCAGCCGCAGGTCCATGGCCCGCTGATCAGCCACCACCTCGTCCCGCACCAGCAGCCCGTGGCGGCAGAGGGCGGCCACCGCGGCGCTGATGGTCGGCCGACCCAGTTCGAGCCGCTCGGCGATCCGGGAGGCCCGCTCGTCACCGGCGGCAATGGCGGAGAGCACCCGGTACTGGGCCAGGCTGATCTGGCCCGATGCCCGTTCGAGGACCCGGGCGGCCCGGGCCAACGCCCGTACCGCGCCGACAGTCGGGTCCTGGGGGTGGGGCGCGTCGACAGTCGGGTCCTGGGCGTGGGGCGCGGCTTCCGACCGGCGGGGTGAAGCGACCATGTGACCAGAGTAGACGGATAGTTCGTAGTCCGAACTATGACCGGTCCTGGCTGGTCATGGGGGTGGCGAGGAGCGGGATGGTGCAAAGGGCCGGGGCCACGGTAGGGTCGGCGACGAAGGGGAGTAGCCCCCAATCGGTGTTCGCCATACCCGGTTCCGCGAGGAGCCCGGACACCGGACCTGTTCGCAGGTGGGCGAGACCTTCGCACCAGCCATGACATCGTGGCCGGGGCGATGGAGGTCCCTTCGGCTCGGCGAGAAAGGTCGACGTGAACCTCGCAATCGCCGCCGCCGTCTTCCCGATCATCTTCATCGGCGAGTTGCCGGACAAGACCATGTTCGCCTCCCTGGTCATGTCGACCCGGGGTAAGCCGTTCTCCGTGTGGCTGGGGGCCGCCGCGGCGTTCCTGATCCACGTGGCCATTGCCGTCACCGTCGGCGTGGCCCTCTTCCACCTGCTTCCGCACCGGGTGCTCGACGGCGTGGTGGCCTTCATGTTCCTGGTCGGTGCGGTCCTGGCCGTCCGGGAGGCCAGACAGGCGCACGACGAGGAAATCGTGGAACGCGAGGTGGCCTCGAAGCGTCGAGTCACGACCACGGCGTTCCTGGTCATCTTTCTGGCCGAGTGGGGGGACCTGACCCAGATACTCACGGCCAACCTGGCCGCCCGCTACCACGCACCCCTCTCGGTGGCGGTGGGTGCTGTTCTGGCCCTGTGGGCCGTGGCCGGAGTGGCGGTGGTCGGGGGACAGAGTCTGCTGCGCTTCGTCAACATCAGGACCATCCGCATCGTCACCGCGGTGATTCTGGTGGGCCTGGCTGGTTTCGCCGCTTGGGAGGCGATCCGGTGACAGCGGCGCAATCACCGAAATCTACTGATATCTGGAGAGTATAGAGATATTCCTATAATTATCCCCATCCGACTCACTCCACGGCCCACCACCCGTGAACTGGGGAAGCACCTTGACGCCAGCGCTTAGCGAAGCGTAAAGTACTTTCCATCATGACAAGTACTTCTCAATTCGATAGCTGGCCTCCCGCTGACCCCGGCGAGCTGCTGAGCTCGGTCGCCGCCGCCAAGAGGGACATCCGGTCCAACACACCGAAGGAGTGGAAGGTATTCCTCCTGTGGGGCGCCTGGGTCCTGATGTTCGTGGCCCCCTTCGACTTCCTCAACGGGAACGTGTGGTGGCCTGTGGTCGTCCTGGCCTCGGTGGCCGGCGGGGTCGCCACCACCGTCTACTTCGTGTCCCGATCACGCCGCCTCCACTGGCAGCGGATGTCGACCTGGCGGAACTGGTTGACCATCTTCGTCGTGTACGGAGTGGTCATGGCCACCGCGGTAGTTGTTCAGAGCCATTTCCGCTACACGTGGACCGCCGCGGCCATCGTGGCCGCCGTTCCCTATTTCATCACGGCACTCGTCATCCACCATCGGGACCGTCTGCATGTCGCATCCTAGAAAAGAGCTGGACGATCTACTCCAACACCCGGTGCGACTGTCCATCGTGGGGGCATTGTCAGCGGCGGTGGAAGTGGAGTTCGCCTACCTCCGGGATCTCTTGGGCGTGAGTGACTCGGTGCTCTCCCGACAGCTCAGCCAATTGGAGAAAGCCGGTTACGTTCATGTCCGAAAGGGCTATGTGGGCAAGCGACCGCGAACTTGGCTGTCTTTGACGGAATTGGGCCGAGAGGTGCTGGACCGTCACACGCGAGCCCTTCAGGAAATCGTGAATTTGTCCGGCGAGCGTCAATCCCGAGGACTGGAAGACGCCTCCACCTGACCACCGCCGTCGGTCAGGCGTGCGCCCGACGGCCGTGGATGACCTGATCAGCTTCCGGATCAGGAAGATCATGGCTCTCACCTTCTTCCTGGGCGAACGGGCCATGGCATCCCAGCGGGGCCCGAGTGAGCCGGCCTGCCCGAAGATCCCGAGGGAGATCAGGCCGATGTAGAGGTGGGTCCGGAGGGCTCGGCCCTCGCCGCTGCCCCGACGGATGGCAGATGCACCGGTCCACTGGCAGACTGAGTTGCGTGGCAGGGGTCGTTGACAAACCGGGTCGAGAGCTCCCAGTAGGCGAGGAGCTCCTGTTGGGCTTCCTCGACTACTACCGCTCGGTGATCGCCCGGAAGATCGAGGACCTCAGCGAGGCCGAGTTACGCACCACCCGGCTGCCCTCAGGCTGGGCACCGCTGGAGCTGGTCAAGCACCTCTTGTACATGGAGCGCCGTTGGTTTCGTTGGGGGTTCGCCGCGGAGCAGGTATCCGAGCCTTTCGGGGATATGGACGGGGCGCGGCACTGGCACGTCGAGCCGGCTGACACGTCAGCCACCTTGCTAGGGGCCCTCCACGCAGAGGGTGAACAGACTCGGCTGATCGTGAGCCGGGCGGAACTCGATGACGTAGCGGCCATCGGGGGTCGCTTCTCGGAGGAGAATCCCCCTCCGACCCTGGCTTGGATTCTGGTCTACGTCCTCCAGGAGTACGCCCGACATGCCGGCCATCTGGACGTGGCCAGAGAACTCATTGACAACGTGACCGGCGAATAGAGCGCCGGCGGTCGGCCGGTGCGATACATCCGTTGGGTCGCGGTCGTGACCCTGTCCTCGGTCCTCTTGCTCGGGTGTTCGCAGCCTAGCTCGACAGGCCCGGCGCTGGACTACGGCCGTCCCGGTCCGTTCAACGTCGTCGCCACCCGGGTTGGCACCCGCGGAGCGAGCTTCGCGGTGATCCGGCCGTCGTCCTATTCCACCCTCTCGTTCCTGAGCCCCATCGTGACGTGGGGAAATGGCACCGGTGCGAATCCCTCCGACTACAGCGCTCTCTTGAGTCACCTGGCTTCCTGGGGGTTCACAGTCATCGCCTCGACGCTGCCCGACACCGGCAGTGGCCGGGAGTTATTGGCGGCTGCTCACTACCTGGTCGGTGCTGATGACCGGACGGGAAGTCCTTACTTCCATCACCTGTCCGTCCATGAGGTCGCCGCCGTGGGTCACTCCCAGGGCGCCACCGGCGCCGTCCGGGCAGCCGAGCTGGGTGGGTCGTTCATCGCCACCGTCGTGACCTTCTCGCTGCCGTGGAACGGTCAAGGACCGGTCGGATCAACCTGGGACCGCCCCGCCGATGGCCCGGAGCCGCTCGGATGGTCAGGAGCGAACCCCGACTGCCCCACGGCACTCGACTGCTGGCCGGATCCCGCCCGCCTTCACCAGCCCACGTTCCTGATCTCGACGCGGGGTCCACTCGATGCCGTCATCGCCAACCCCGCCGTCGAGCGCTGTTACTTCGAAGAGGTCGAAGCGCCGGCCGTCCTGGGCCTGGTTCGCCGGTCTGACGGCAAGGGCGCGGACCATCTCTCGATTGAAGACCCCACCGATGGTGGTAATCCGGGTGGCCTACTGGCTTACATCACCGCCTGGCTGTTGGCCGAGTTGCGCCACGACCCCACCGCGGCCGGCCTGTTCTTCGGAAGGCGGGCGTCGCTGCTGGAAAGCGCCAACTGGTCGGGGAGCCGGGTCAAGGCGGCGTGGTCCGGGGATGGTCCCTGCGGCTGACCTCTTTGTCAAGGGCACCGCCTATAGCGATCAGCTCTATACTTCGGGTGGTAAGTCGCCGTACACATGGAGCGCCACCGGGCTCCCCAAAGGCCTGAGCATCAGGTCGTTGACCGGGCTGATCTCGGAGCCCCCCGCCAGCACGGGTACCTTTACGGCGGTGGGCCTCGACGGCTCCGTCAGCAAAGCGATAAAAGGCGACGCCAGCAGCTACTACCGAGCCGCATGAGAGGACGAACGATGCTCACCATGATGTGTGAAGGCTGACCATGACCGAAGATCCAACCGGCCCCCCGACCGTCGCGGTCATTGGCCTGGGGACCATGGGCTCAGCCATGGCCCGCCGTCTCCTCGATCAGGGCCACCGAGTGCGAGCCTGGGATCGAAGCGTGGAGCCGCTCAGGGCGATCGCCGCTGCCGGTGCCCATAGTGAGGACGATCCAGCCGAGGCCGCGTCCGGTGCGGCGGTTGTGCTGACCATGTTGCCGACTGCCGCCGTCGTGACCGACGTGATGCTCGACGGCGCCGTGCTCGACGCCATGGCGGCCGGAGCAGTATGGGCCCAAATGGGCACCATCGGAGCCGTCGCCACCCTTCAGCTCGACGCAGCCGTTCGAGACCGTCGCCCCGACATTGGGTTCGTGGATGCCCCCGTGTCCGGAAGCAAGGTCCCAGCCGAACGCGGCCAGCTGGTGGTGCTGGCGTCGGGCCCGGAGGACGCCGCCTCCACGGTGGATCCGGTGTTTGCGGCCCTCGGCCGCCGTACCCTCTGGCTCGGTCCGGCCGGCGCCGGCAGCCAGATGAAACTGGTGCTGAACACCTGGCTGGCCTTCGAGATCGAAGCAGCCGCCGAGGCGGCGGCCCTGGCCGACACGTTCGGCATCACGCCTGCCACCCTGACGAGTGCGCTGGAAGGGAGCCCGCTGGTTTCGCCGTACGCCTCGGCCAAGTTGGCCAAAATGCTGGCACACGATGACGCTCCCGAGTTTCCGCTCGAATGGGCCTTGAAGGACCTCGATCTGGTGGGTGAGGCTGTCCCGTCCCAGACCACACCGGTGGCTCGGGCCATCGCCGGCCGCTGGCGAGCGCTGGTGGAAGATGGTGATGGCCGGCTCGACGTCAGCGCCGCCCGCCACGGCCTTGGAACCGACCCCGACGGAGAGGCCCCCTGATCGTCGCACCCTCCCGGTGAACTCCGATCCACTTCGGTCTGGTGGTCAACTCAGGTTCGGGGAGGAACCACCGTGAAGGCGATGGTTGAGACCGCGGCCAACTTGTCGTCCCTCCCAACATCGGTCACCTCCACCTGGAGCACGATGGTGGAACGACCCTGCCGGAGAATTCGGGCGTCGGCGCGAGCCGGTCCAATGGCCACGGGTGACAGGTAATGGATGGTGAGGTCCGAGGTTGCCGTGCTGAAGCCGTTCTCGTGATCGCACGATAGATAGGCCAGTCGACCGGCGCACACATCGATGAGGACGGCAATCAGTCCTCCTTGAAGCGCTCCACGGACGTTGGCAAACTCGGGCCGAATGTCCATCTCGATGACCAGGTGACCTTCGGGGCAGGGGAGGTCCCGCGTTCCTAGCTGTTGGAACAGGTGCTCGCCCCGTCCCGCCACCTCTCTCGTGAGTCTGGCCATCTCGGTCGCGTTCGGAGGTATCGCCATGGGCCAATGATCAATGGAAGGGGTCGACAGCACGCCCTAACGAGGTGCGGCTGAGCTGCTGGATACCCTATAGGTCCTTTGAGCGTCGATGTGGCGCCTGGGCGGGAGTCCCGTCACCGGAAGGAATCGTCGGCGTCCGCCGCTACCGCTTGTTCGGAGTTGTGGCCGCCTTGGCGGTCGACTTCTTCCGGGCTTTTGTGGCCTTTGTGGCCGCCGCCTTGTTCGTAGCGGCCTTGGTAGCGCTGGTCGCCTTTTTTGCGGTTCTCTTGGCCGACTTGACTGCCTTCTTGGAGGCCGGTGCCTTCTTCGCTGGCGCCTTCTTCGCTGGCGCCTTCTTTGTCACTGCCCTCTTGGGAGCGGACTTCTTCGCCGGTGCCTTCTTCGTGGCTGCCTTCTTGGCCGGTGCCTTCTTGGCCGGTGCCTTCTTTGCGGTCGTCTTCTTCGTCGCCGCCTTCTTCGTGGCCGATGCCTTGGAAACGGCCTTCCTTGTAGTGGCTTTCGCCACCTTCTTTACCTCGGTGGCCTTCTTCTTGACCGTGCTCTTCGTCGGAGCGACTCGCTTTTTGACTTGTTCTGCGGTGTCGGAACTACTGATGGCAGTCGCCGCTCCGACAACACCCTGACGTGCCCGCTTGCCGGCAGCTTCTGCGGCCACTTCGAGAGTGCCAACCGCCTGTCCCATTTTGCGGGCAACACGGTTGAGCCTGTTCTTCGCCATGGGGGAAGCGTAGTCCTATCTCGGACGGAAGCCCAGGTCCAAATGCCGCGCCGACCCGGGGCCGGCTCCAGTGATCAACGAAGGGTGGACTCGCGGTGCGCTTTACTCCGCAGCCGGAGGATCCTGGCCGTTGCCACGACGACCTCGATCCCGGCTCCGGCCAGCGACGCCACAAGCAGGGCCACCGCCGTTGGGGCGTGCCCGTGCAGCCGGAGGAAGTTGACCTCCGACGGTTGCGTATTCTCCGCTATGAACACCACCAAGAGAATGAGGAGTAGGACCGAAACGACGACAGCGGTCCAACTGGCGCTCAGTCGGTCGGGGTTCGAGGGCGATCCGTCGCATCCGCACTGCCCTCGCCTACAGGAGCCGATGCGGCCACGGGGCCGGGGTCCGGAGAGGTCCGATTTGGCATCTCTTGCCCAGTGCTCATAGAACCAAGGTGAGGGCTGATGGGCTGCACTGCGAGCGGGGAACATCAGCCGGGTTGGTCTTCAGGTCTCCGCGGCCCTTCAGCCGGTCAGGGAGCTGCCCGGCAACTGGCTCCGCCACGGCTGCTGGTTCCGTCCGGGCAGAGGAGCTCGAACGGGTGTGCGGTCGTCCACACGGCGCCGGATACGTCGGCGTCCTGCAGGTCGGCATCGGACACATCGGCGCCGAACAGATTCGCTCCGGCCAAGTCGGCGCCGGCCAGATCGGCCGAGATGAGCTCGGCGTGGATCAGGTTGGCACCATCCAGGTCGGCTCCGGCCAGTCCTGCGAAGGAGAGCTCGGCGTCCTCCAGGTCCGCGCCGGGCCCGATCAGATAGCCGCTGACCACACTCCAGCCTGTCGGGAGGGTCGACGGCGAACTGGTTACGCCACTGGAGGTGGCACCCATCAAATTGGAATTAGCCATCAGGGTTCCGGCCAGGTCGCTGCTGGTGAAGTCCGCCTCCAACAGGTTGGCTCTGTCGAGGTCCGCTCCAACCAGGTTGGCGCCGGAGAGGTCGGCACCGGACAAATCCGCCCCGTACAGATCGGCGTCGGCCAGATCGGCATTGCGAAGATCCGTTCGCACCAGGTCTGCTCCGGTCAGACCGGCTCCGACAAGGTCGGCACCAATGAGATCGGCGCCGGCCGTGGGTCCGAGCCCAATCGCACACCGCTGCAGATCGGCGTACGGCCCGATGAAGTTGCAGTCGTGGGTGTTCGACGGAGTGGCACGGTCGGCGGCCGACCGCGGGCCGGCGCCGGCGGCGTTGGAGGCGGACACTCGGACGGAGTAGGTCGACCCGTTCCGAACGTCGGACAACACGCAGCTGGCCCGATCGGCCGGCACGGCACAGGCCGATGAACCCGGGCTGGAGGTCACGGTCCACCCGGTGATCGGTGTGCCGCCATCACTGGCCGGTGCTTGCCAGCTGACATCGATGTGCCCGTCGACTCCCACGGTTCGCACGTTGCCGGGTACACCCGGTGGAGAGTCGACCACTGCGCAGCTGTCCGCCTCATTGCTCCAGAGCTGCTGGACGGCGAATCTCTGGTTTCCTGCTTCGATGTCGTAATCGTCCTGGGTGGCGCACCGGTCGGCGATCTCCTCGGTGGGGTGACCGTCGTCATGCCAGGCGTTTCCTTCGGGATCGGTGATCGACTCCGCCAGTTCGTGCCCTTCGGTGATGCTGACGCCGTCGAGCGCCCCGCGGCCCCCCGAATTCACCGAGTAGGCCCCACACTGGGCGCCGAAATGGCTACCGGGGACGTAGGGGAGGGCGGTCAGGACGAAGGCGTGATCCGATGGCGCACCGGCACTGTTCTCGAGCCGCTCGTGGTAGGCGCAATCTTCGTCATCAGCGTCCGCCAGAGAAGCGTCGGGGGGCAGCGCCACCACGATCTGGATATTCGGAGCATCCGACTCCGGGAGTCCCTCGATGGCAAAGTGCCGGACTGCGACCCGTCCTTGGGCCTGGATCTCCGCGTTCGTGGGTTGCTGAGGAGGAACTCCCCTGTTGTCCCAGTACCCGGCCAACTGAGGATCGTTACTGGCGCAGTACTGCTTCACCGTGGACAGCCACGGTGCATCGCCGACCGACGACAAGAAGGAGAGCAGATACGGTCGCTCGCCGGCTGGATCGGACCGCCATCCCCAGAAATCGACGTAGACCTTCGGTTCCGTTTCCACCGGACCGCCGTGGTCGGTGACCGGACCCGGATCGTCGCACGTATCGTCGGCGGTTGCCGGGCTTCTGGCCGGAGCTGCGAGGCGGAGTGGGCCAACGCCGGATCGGACCGCGCCGCCCACGGCCATCCCACCTCGTGGCGGAGCCCGGGTGGACGAGAGGCTGGAACATCCACTTACCAGCAGAACAAGAAGGGCTGCCGCCACCGGAGCGCACGCGTTCCCCCTCGGTCGAAGCGTCTTCGCCGACCACTGACTTGCCACCCTGCGGGCTCTGGGCACCGACTCCATCTTGGTCCCAAAGCCGACCTCCTGCACGGGAGCCGGGGGTTCGGTGCCCGGGTCGGCGCTGAACGGGAGCCCGGGGAACTCGTCCGGGGACCCCGCCGGGAGTGGACAGGCCAGGTAGCGCCACCTTCTCACCTACGTGAGCAGGGCGTCTGCGGACGGCGCCCGGGGGTCCTGGCACCCAGCGCCGTCGCCGATCTCACTCCTCCAGCAGAGTCCGCCTCAGGGTACCTGGGGGCAGAACATGCCGAATGTTTCGCGAAGCCAGGCGGCATAGGAGGGGTGCCGTGCATCGGAACGGTCGCACTCCGAGTGCGACAGCACGAGTTCGCCGATCGAGCGAAGGCGATCCAACTCCCCGGGGGCCTCACGGCGAAGGAAGTCGACCAGTGCACCTGGTCCGGACCAGCGATCATCCATGCCTTCGCGCTACCCGCCAGCACCGGGCCCGAAACCCGGCCGGGCCGCACGAGGCCGGACGGCGCCTGGGTCCTGTCCCTGGCCAGCGGTTTTCCTTCATCAGAGTTTGGGTGACCAGTTCAGGCCCGCCCGGTCACCTCGACCAGCAACAGGGCCACGTCGTCCCTGAGCGACCCCACACGGTCTTCGACCCGACCCAGCAGGAGCTCCAGGGCGTCATCGAACGGATCGTCGGCCACCGGACCGATCAGGGCCTCGTCGAGTTCGATCCAGGTCCCCGAGGCGTCGCGACACTCGAAGAGCCCATCCGTGAAGAACAGCAGACGATCGCCCGGTGACAACGGTGTCGTCGAGATCTTCGGCTCGGGAAACAGTCCCAGGGGCCTGGTCCTTCGTTCGGGGACGATGGCCCTACCCCTGGATCGTCTGGGCAGGTAGACCGGAGAAGGATGTCCGCAGTTGGCCACTTCGATTCCGAGGTCGGGTTCCAACGAGGCCACTACCGCGGTGGCGAAGTCTCCGGCCCCACTGGCCTTGTCCATCACCCTGGCATCGAGTCTTTGTACCAGTTGCTGCAGCGAGTCCGTCTCCGGTGCCCACTCCCGAAAGCAACCGAGCACCGCCGCGGTCATGGCGATGGCATCGAGCCCCTTCCCCTGTACGTCGCCCACGATGAGTCGGATCCCCGTGCCGGTCTCGATGACCTTGTAAAAGTCGCCACCGATGGGGGACTCTTCCGATGCCGAGCGGTAAGCGGAGGACAGACGGTAGGCACCTACTGATGCCGGCACGGCGGGCAGGATGGCCTGGTGCGCCGCCTCCGTGGCCGCTCGGCTCAGATCGAGCGTGGTGGCACGTTGCTGGCGAAAGTAGGCCAGGTAGGCACCGATGCCGATGCCCACCACCATGCCGATGGTCCGTACGACGATTCCTTCGGTGGTGGTTTGGTTCGTCCCGAAGGCATTGTCCGCGGCCAGGACCACCAGCGGTACGGAACCCAACGTCACGACCAGCGGGCTCCACTCCAAGGCCAGAAGAACCGGGGTGAGCGTGAGAAGTCCCGTGAAGTTCTGATGGGGAGTGACGAGGATGTCGGCCAGGAGAACGCCCAGAAAATAGGCGATGGCCACCACGGTCCACTGGTACTTCATCATTGCGAGATCGCTCGCCGCCCCCGCCGGTGTTGCCCTCCCGGAGCCGGGTGAGAGAGCCCTTTTGCGTCACTCCAGCAGGCGGGCCGTGACATTCGTGTCATATATAGTCTCCGTGGGCTGACCGTCCTTAACGCGTTGCCGAGGTGTATTCGGCGGGAGGGGAAGACAAACGAATGTCGCCAGATGCGTTTGGCATTGCGATTCGGGACGTCCCAGGGGCCCACGTTATCTCGTTGACGGGTGAGTTCGACTTGGCGGTAGCCCACCAATTCCTCGAGCGAGCGGTAGAACTGACCGGCGCAACGGTGGTCGTCGATCTTTCGGCCTTGGCATTCATGGACAGTTCGGGGATTGCCGCGCTGGTCAGGGCACGGAATCATCAGGCTGAACAAGGCAACCTTCTGGTGCTTGTCGGCCCTGTGGGAATCGTCGAGCGAGCCCTCGACGTCGTGGGTCTCTCCGACTGGATCACCGAATGGGCGCCCGAGTGGAGTGAGGGAACCGATCAATCTTCGTGAGTGAGGCGCCCCATCAGTCAGAGGAGACTCAGTAGTGGGGAACGGCGATGGATATCCACACTGTTTTGCCACCCTCATTCGATGAAACGCCCCACGCATCTGCCAGTGCCGCCACGATGGGAATGCCCCGGCCATGCTCCAGTGACGGTCCATGTTCCCGCTCGACCGGGACATCAGGACTGTCATCGCTGACCTCGATTCGAAGGAAGGGACCCTCCAACTCCACCGCCAGCGCTCCTCCGGAGTGCCCGTGAACGATGCTGTTGGTGACCAGTTCGCTGGTGGCCAGTACGGCGTTCTCCACAAAGGCTGGTGGGCACGTCGAGAGCTCATGTTCCACGAAGCGCCGGCAGGCTGCCACCGACGCCGGCTCTGGGGTGAAGTTCATCATCATTCGCATCACCAGCTGCGCCTTCATATTCAGACCATGCCGCTCCGGGCTACTGATCGACGTGAGCAGCACACCCAGGTAGGCCTGAGGCCTAAGAGTCCATCCAGCAAGGTGCACCGGCGACGGAGAGGAGACGAATCGGACGAGCCTGCATGGTTGGTCGCGTTTCTCCCGAATACGAATGGATCGGATGAACGAACGGATCAGACGTACGTATCGTCTCGGCGAACAACGTTGCCTCGGCCGTCGTCAATCACGGTCCGGTGTCGGCGAAAGCCTGTGCCGATCAAACCGATGAGGGACAAGGCCGCGCCCACCGCTCCGACGATCATCAAAATGACCCCAACAGTACGGATGTTGAACCCGTGCTGGTAGGGACTCGTGGTGAGCGCGAAATCCAGAACTGCGCCGGTGGCAAAGGCAATGATGCTGGCTACAAGTCCACCAACCATCGGGTACTCCCTTCATCGGTTGTGAACTGGTGCTACCCGAGTAAGGGTGTTGTCAAACAATGGGGGAGCCGCAAGACCCTCGGAGCATCTGTTCAGGATCCAGGTATTCGATGGGCTCCGGTCGTCTTTGGGACACATCGCTGCCACCGCACCGAATGACGTCACCATCGAGTTTGGAGCGGCTGACCGCGGGTAGTAAGCGGACATGGTTGACGGCCGGAAGAGCGTTGTCACCGCACAGGAGCATCGAACCGACTTCGCCACAGGTGTGGTCGATCACACGGACGCGCCCCGATGACAGGCCGACGATCATGACCTCGATTCAGAGGCTCTTTCGTCGCATAGATGCCAGGCAGCAGGAGTTCGGGCCGGCGGCGTTCGTGTTCGGCGTGGTCAAGAAGTTCGGAGATGACCATGCGGGAACTCTGGTCGCCAATCTGGCCTACTCCGGCTTTGTGTGCGTCTTTCCCCTCCTGCTGATCCTGATCACCATCCTCAACAT
>Ga0182030_10018598_pt1 | contig 13315 bp, 9 predicted proteins | sample 812S3MmetaG_FD_121299 | JGI IMG/M metagenome (GOLD analysis project Ga0182030, IMG submission 121299) | Permafrost microbial communities from Stordalen Mire, Sweden - 812S3M metaG (Illumina Assembly) | ecosystem: Environmental > Terrestrial > Soil > Wetlands > Permafrost | place: Sweden... | reverse complement strand
GGTCGCGATGACCACCTTGTCGCGCTTGCCGCTGCGCGCGAACCATTTTCCCAGGATGGTCTCCGATTCGCCGCCCACGTGGCCGGGAATCCAGCGCGAATAGACGTCGGCGGTGTCGATGAAGTTCAGGCCGGAGTCGAAGGCCGCGTCGAGGAGGCGGAAGGAATCGGCTTCGTTGACGGTCCAGCCGAAGACATTGCCGCCGAGCATAATCACCGGAACTTCAAGTCCGGTGTGAGCGAGTTTTCTGGTCTGCATGGTTATTGTCTGGCTGCGATGAGCTTCTTGAGAAGAGCGGCGGTGGATTCGTGCACGTCACCGGTCATGTTGTCGAAGCCGAGTCCGCCGGCGAGGCCCATGGAGGCATCGAGCGGGGTGAGACCTTTCTGGTCTTTGTCGTTGAGGCGCGCGCCGTGATCGGCGAGATATTGCACGACGTCGTCCCAGCCTTTCTGCGCGGCGCCGAAGAGGGCCGACTCTTTGCGGCTGTCGACGGCGTTGATGTCAACACCGGCTTTGAGAAGAAGGTCGATGGAGTCGATGGCTTCCTTCTGTGTTTTCTTGCGGCCAACGCCGTCGGATTCGTTGGTGCCGAGGCCGGCGGCGGCCATTACCGGATTGATGCCGTTGCGCGTGGGAAGCTTTGGATCGGCGCCTTTCTCGAGAAGCAGTGCGATGACGGGAACATCGCCGGCTTTGGCAGCGCGGAGGATCGGCGTGGTGCCTGTGGTGAGCATGGTGTCGTCACCGCGATCGACCTTGCTCCGATACGGCTGCTGGGTCTTGAGCTGCATGTTGACCTGGGCGCCGTGCGCGATGAGCGATTTGATGAGATCGAAGCTGGAGATGTCGTTGGGAGACTCGTCGGGCGACGGGCGGTTCGAAGCCGGCATGGTGTGCGCGTCGACGGCGGCGTAGAGGGCGGCGCGGCCGGTCTTGTCGAAGAGATTCGGGTCGGCGCCTTTTTCGACGAGAAGCGCGGCGACATCGTAGTGGCCGTTGATGATCGAGTTGACCATCGGGGTGATGCCGTCGGGATCGGCGAGATTGAGATTGGCGCCGTGCTCGGCCAGCACCTTCACGCAGGCGACGCAGTTTTCGCGCGCGGCGAACAGGAGAGGCGTGAAGCCGCCGGGAGGCAGCCATTTCTCACGCGGCTCGGCGGTGGTCTGGCGCTCCCAGTGGACGACGGTCGAGGTCGCGTTGACATCGGCGCCGGCGGCGATGAGCGCGGCGACCATTTCGGGATGACGCTGAGCGGCGGCCCACATCAGAGCGGTTTCGCCATGCCAGGCTTCACGAGCGTCGACTTTCGCACCATGGGCGATGAGGAGCTTCGCGGCATCGACGTTGCCGGTGTGCGCGACGGTCATGAGGGGCGTTTCACCTTCAGGGCCGGGCGCGTTGGGATCGGCGCCGGCTTTAAGGAGCTTGTCGATGACTGCGGCGTTGCCATTGATGCAGGCGAGAGACAGCGCGGTCACGCCGTAGCGGTTGGCGGCTTTGGGGTCGGCGCCGGAATGGAGAAGGCGGTCGACTTCGGAGGATTTGTCTTCGCGAACGGCGCGCATGAGGGGCGTGGTGCCGTCGGGCTCGGGAGCGTTGACGGCGGTGGCGGCTGATGCGGAGAGAGCGAGGAAGAACAAAAAGAAGACGAAGAAAGACGCCGGGCGGAAGCCCGGCGGCAGGCACGAATGCCTGGCCCCACTAAGCATTACAAATTCTCCAGGAGGCCTGTGCTGTCGCCCAGGCTGCCCATCGGGATGCCCGTTTTGTTGAGGACTGTGAGCAGCAGGTTCGTCATCGGCGTGTGATCGGGGTAGATCAGGTGGCGGCCGCCTTTGAGCTGACCGGCGCCGCCGCCCGCGACCAGAGTGGGCAAGGGGAAATGATTATGCACGTTGCTGTTCGACATGTTGCTGCCGTAGACGATGATCGAGTTGTCGAGCAGAGAGCCCTGACCATCGCGCGTTTTGTTCAGACGATTGAAGAAGCCGGCCAGCATGTTGGTGTGATAGGTCTGAATCTTCACCAGCTTTTCCAGCTTCTCGGGGCGGTTCTGGTGATGCGAAGTGGCATGGTGACCGTCCGAGACGCCAACCTGCGGATAGGTGCGATTGCTCTCCTCGCGCGCCACCATGAAGGTGAAGACGCGCGTGATGTCGGCCTGCCACGCGAGGGTGATGAGGTCGTACATGATGTTGAGGTGATCGTCGTAGGAGTAGGGGATGCCGACAGGTTCGGCGGGCAGTGCGATGTCGGCGCTGGCGAGCGAGGAGGCGTTCTGAATGCGGCGCTCAATTTCGCGCACGCTTTCGAGGTAATCGCTGACGGTGGCGCGGTCGTGGGCGCCGAGGTTTTTGGTGAGGCCGCTGGTCTCCTGCAGGATCGCATCGAGAATGCTGCGGTCTTCGGCGCTGCGGGCGGCGCGTTCGGCAGGCGAGCTGCCGCCGCCGAAGAGACGTTCGAAAACCTTGCGGGGGTTGATCTCCATGGGCATCGGGGTGGTGTGGGTGCGCCAGGAGAGGGTGTTCATGTAAATGCAGCCGTAGTCGCGGTCGCAGGCGCCGAGGAGGCCGGCGTGGTCTTCGGTGGCGAGCTCCATGGAGGGGAGCGGCGTGTCCTGACCGAGGTGCTGGGCGGCGATCTGGTCGGCGGTGATGCCGGCGTAGGCGTCGACACCCTGGGTGGGCTTGGGGCGAACGCCGCTAAGCCAGGTGGTGGGGCTGAGGGAATGAACGGCGGTGGTGTCGGCGGCGCGATGGCCGAAGCCGCTGACGATGTTGAGGCGGTCACGGTAGGGTTCGAGGGGCTTGAGAATGGGCGAGAATTCAAAGCCCGGGCCTTCGGCGGAGGGAGTCCACTTGTCCATCACGGCGCCGTGCGGCACATAAACGAAGCCAATTCGGGGGCTGGGCTTGGCGGCGGTCTTCGCGAGGGGCGTCTGCGCGGGGAGCATGGAGTCGAGCAGGGGCAGGGCGAGAGAGACGCCTACGCCACGCAGGAACGTGCGGCGCGCGAGATGCTTCTTCGTAATGAACATCAATGAGACCTCCTCTGAGAGGCGTGCGTGGGGCCCGAATGTTACGGGGGTCCGGCACGCCCTCTATATTACTAGAAACGCGGGTGGTTAGGCCCGGCTCGGGTTCGTTTGGCAAAAATTAGTTTGAGGCCGGCGGTCAGGCCGGGGGAACGGTTGGTACCGCTGGTCCGGAGTCGATCGCCTCTCAGGATTCAGTGTACGCCCGGGAAGTGGAGATGCGGGAGTGAACGTTCGTAAGAGGCTGAATCCGGGGATAAGATTACGGGAAAATCCTGGTGATTGGGCTGGCAACCCGAGCGAGCCGTTGGCCACCACGGTAATCTGGGCACAGGAGTAGTTCCATGAGTATCGACATTACACGGGAAACCGAAGCCCGCCTCACCGACGAAGCACGGAGGCAAGGCGTTTCCGTGGACGCATTGCTCGAACGGCTCATGAGCGAACGCGGCGCGGCGGTCCACGTCGACACCGGCAACGGCGCAACAAGCCCCAGGGTGCCAATCCTGCATCTCGGCGTGATTGGCCCGCTCCACCGGCGCGACCTCTACGACGATGTCGGCTGATCCGGGGGTACTGGATGCAAACGTTCTGGCCTATGCGGTAGATGCTGACGCCCCGCAGCACACGGCCTCACGCACTTTGCTGGATGCGGACAGGGACGCTTCGGTAACGCTCTACGTGACCTCGCAGATTCTCTGCGAATTTTATTCGATCATCACCAGCCCGCGACGGGTTAAGGTGGTCTCTTCCTCAGCAGAGGCACTGAGCATCTCGGCGATGCTGGCCCTGCCCGGTCTGTATGTGTTGCCGACCCCGTCCCGCGCGGTCGCGGGGTGGATGCAACTGCTGCGGCGCCACCCCGTCACCGGGGGAGACGTGTTCGATCTGCAAATCGTGGCGACCATGCAGGCCAACGGGATTCACCGGATTTACACTTTTAACGACGATGACTTTAAGGTGTTTCCTGAGCTTGCGGTTCTGGCCCCGTAATGCAAAGTTGACTGCCGCTCGATCCGGGTTGTACCTAAGCCGAGCAAACTTTGCCATGTTCTCTTTCCTGCTGTCACTATCCCGAATTCAGACGGAAATCTGAAGCAAGTTTAATCGCCTTGCCAAGTGCCCCGGAAACCGCCGCTTGCCGGGCGGAATCCCACCGTATAGGGAGTGCGGCAACCCGCCGCGCTGAGAAAAGCGGGCGCATTCCGGCACTCCCACTCTGAGCTGTCGTATCGACCAGGCCATGCGAAACCTTCACGCTATCTTCGAAGCGCAGGCTGCTCTGCGGCCGGACGACGTCGCGGTCGAGTCCGGCGAGCGGACGATTACGTACGGCGCGCTCGATCGACGCGCGAACCGGCTGGCGCGGTATCTGCGGGAGCGCGGTGTAACACGTGGCGCGGCGGTCGCGATGCTGCTGCCGCGGTCGATTGAAGCGTACACGGCGATTCTGGGAATCCTGAAGGCGGGGGCGGCGTATGTGCCGATCGATCCGGCGTATCCGGAGGAGCGCATCAGGTGGATTCTGGGGGATTCGGGCGCGTGCGCGGTGATCACGCAGACCGATGCCTCGATACCGTGCGCGGGGTTTGCCGGGCCGGTGGTGTGCGTGGATGCGGAACGGGGAGCGATTGCGGCGAAAAGCGCGGCGGCACTGACGCCGGATGAGGAGGCCGCGGCAGGGGAAGACCTCTGCTACCTGATCTACACGTCGGGATCGACAGGACGCCCCAAAGGCGTGATGGTGGAACATCGCAACGCGGTCCATCTGGTGGAAGCGGAGCGGGAGATTTTCGGCGTGCGGGCGGCGGACCGGGTGTATCAGGGGGCATCGCTGTGCTTCGATCTTTCGATCGAGGAAATCTGGCTGGCACTGGCGGCGGGGGCGACGCTGGTGGGCGCGACGCCGGAGCTTTGCCGCGCGGGTCCCGACCTGTCGCGACGGCTGGAGGAACTGGGCGTCACGGTGCTCTCCTGCGTGCCGACACTGCTCTCGATGATGGACGACGCGGAATTGCCGGCGCTGCGGCTGCTCATCGTGGGCGGCGAGACGTGTGCGAATTCGCTGGTGGCACGGTGGGCGCGCGCGGGCAGACGGATGGTGAACACGTACGGGCCGACGGAGACGACGGTCATCGCGACGTATGCGGACGTTTCGCCGGGGCGCGCGGTCACGATCGGGCGGCCGGTGCCGGGATACCGGCTGTGGCTGGAAGCGGGAGAGATCTGCATTGCGGGGGCGGGCGTGGGGCGCGGCTATCGCGGGCTTCCCGGGGAAACGCGCGCACGTTTCGTCGAGCGGAACGGGGAACGAGTCTACCGCAGCGGCGATGTGGGGCGCTTCGACGCGGATGGCAACCTGGAGTTCCTGGGGCGCGCGGACGGACAGGTGAAGCTGCGCGGACGGCGCATCGAGCCGGGCGAAATTGAAGCGGCGATTCTGCGGGACGGGAGCGTACGGGCGGCGGTGTGCGTGGTGCGGGATGAGCAGCTGGTGGCGTGCGTGGTGCCGAAGAACGGGGTGATGGACGAAGCGGGCCTGCGCGCGCACCTGCGAGCCTGGCTGCCGGGCTGGATGGCGCCGGCGATGTTCGAGTGGTACAGCGAACTGCCGCACCTCGCCAACGGAAAGATCGATTACGCCACGCTGATGGCGCCGCGCGCGCGGCCTGTGGCGGCGACGGCGCTGCCGATGGACCCGCTCGAGAGGAAGCTGGTCGAGATCTGGAGCGCGCTGCTGGGGACGGCGGCGATTTCAGTGGATGACGACTTCTTTCAGGAACTCGGCGGGCATTCGCTGCTGGCGGCGCGCATGGTTTCTGAAGCGCGCCGGAACGAACGCTTCGCATCGCTGACGATGCGCGACGTGTACAGCTATCCGACGATCGCGCGGCTGGCGGCGATCGTACGGGAGCGCGCGCCGCAGGCGGCGCCGGAGCGGAAAGCGCGCGAGTTCGACAGGGTGCAGCACTTCGTGGCGGGTGCGGCGCAGACGGCGAGCCTCTACCTGGTGTTCGCGTTTCGGGGGCTGCAGTGGATCGCGCCATGGCTGGTGTACTTCGCGATGGCGCGGCAGCATGCGGCGGGCGAGGCCGCGGTGTGGGCGCTGGCGACGGCTATGGCCGTGCTGCCGGCGATGATCGGGATCGCCATCGGCGCGAAATGGATTGTGCTCGGACGCGTGCGGCCCGGGCGGCACCGGCTCTGGGGTTCCTGGTATCTGCGCTGGTGGTTCGTGCAGACGCTGGTGCAGAGCCTGCCGCTCACCCGGCTGGGCGGAACGCCGCTACTGCCGTTCGTCTATGGGCTGTTCGGGGCGCGGATCGGGAAGAACGCACACATTGCCACGAACCTTGTGGCAGCGTTCGATGTGATTTCGATCGGCGACGGGGCGAGCGTGGATGAAGGGGCGTCGCTGCTCGGCTACACGGTGGAGAACGGCGAGCTGGTGATCGACGCAGTGTCCGTGGGGGGCGATTGCCTGGTCGGAACGCGATCGGTGCTCTGCCCGGGCGCGGCGATGGAGGAAGGCGCGCGGCTGGAGGATTTGTCGCTGGTGCAGAGCGGCGTGCGCATTCCCGGCGGCGAGACGTGGGCGGGTTCACCGGCGCAGCGGGTTGCCGCGTCGAGAGTGGACGAACCCGGTCGACCGGCGCGCCGGAACATGGCGCCACTTTACGTGGCTCTGGTGCTGGCGTTCCCGCTCGTGGAACTGGCGGCGTTCGTGCCCGGCGTGGCGCTGCTGATGCACTCGTGGCTGATGGCGCCGCTGGCGGGGGCGTGCTTCATCGCGACGGCGACGGCAGAAGTGGTGGCGCTGAAGTGGCTGCTGATCGGGAGGGCGCGGGCGGGGAGGTATCCGGTCGACGGGTCGTTCTACATCAGGAACTGGGTGGTGGAGCAGCTGATGGCGTTCGCCGTGGAAGTGGCGGGGCCGCTGCATTCGACGATCTTCCTGAAGCCGTGGTACCGGGCGCTGGGCGCGAAGGTGGGACGGTTCGTCGAGATCTCAACGGCAAGCACCACGACGCCCGACCTGCTGGATATCGATGACGACTGCACGATTGCGGACGAGGTTTCACTGGGTGCGGCGCGGGTGGAGCGCGGCTGGCTGACGCTGGCGCCGACGCGGCTGGGGTGCCGCACGTTCGTCGGCAACGGCGCGGTGATTCCGGCGGGGACTACGACGGGAAGGCAATCGCTGATCGGCGTGCTGACGGTGGCGCCGGCAGATTGCCGAAACGGAGGCGCTTGGTTGGGCTCGCCGCCGATGCTGCTGAAGCGCCGCCAGACCTGCAACACGTTTCCGGAAGAGAGCACATTCCGGCCCACGCGGAAGAAGCGGTGGGCGCGCGGATGCTGGGAAGTGCTGCGCATTATTTCGCCGGGCGCGGGATTGATCGTCGCGACAGTCGGAGTGATCGAGACGGCGTTATGGTTGTGGGACAGGGCCGGAGCCGCGGCGACGCTGTGGCTTCTGCCAGCGGTCTTCGCGGTGTTCTGTGCGGCCGCGATGCTGGCAGTGGTGCCGGTGAAGTGGATGGTGATGGGGAGGTTTCGGCCGTTCGAAACGCCGCTGTGGAGCGCGTATCTGTGGCGGCTCGAGTTCGTCAACGCGCTGTTCGAATTCATGGCGACGCCGATCGGGCTGGAAACGCTGCGGGGAACGCCGATGCTGGGGTGGTATCTGCGGATGCTCGGCTGCCGGATCGGACGCGGCGTTTATATCGAAACCACGGGGTTCATCGAATTCGATCTGGTGGAGGTGGGAGACCGGGCGATCCTCAACCGCGAATGCATTCTGCAGACGCACCTGTACGAAGACCGGGTGATGAAAGGGTCGGGGCTGCGCATCGGCGTGGATTGCGAGATCGGGACGAACTCGATTGTGTTGTATCACGCGGAGATGAAGGCTGGCGCGCGGCTGGGAGCGCTTTCGCTGGTGATGAAAGGCGAGGTGGTGCCGGCGGGACGGGTCTGGGCGGGGAGTCCGCTGGGGAGTTCGAGCATCCGCAAACCTGTGCCGGAACCGACGGAGGAGGCGCATAAGCACGCCCTTGTGGCGTAGCGCACTCGTGATCTGTGGTACCAGGTGTCCCTGAATTCCCGGGATTGCGGCGGAGTGGCCGAGCGGGGCTTGGCAAGCCCCGCGCAGGTTGGCAACCTGCCCCACATGGCTCCGGCGCGAAGCGATAAACTTTGTCCTGAGGAGAAGCACTCATGGCAAAGATTCAGGACGAAGAACTGGGACGGCGCGCGTTTGTGACGACGATGTCCGTGGCGGCGGGTGTCGCGGCAACCGGCGCTGCGACAACGACGGCACAGGCGGCTGTCGAAGTCGTTGAAAAAGACGTCGACATCAAGACCCCCGACGGCACATGCGATGCCGCGTACTTCCATCCGGCCACCGGCACGCATGCGGGCGTACTGATCTGGGCCGATGCGTTCGGACTGCGTCCGTCGCTGCGCGCCATGGGGAAACGGCTGGCGGGCGAAGGCTATGCGGTGCTGGTGCCGAATCCTTTTTATCGCGTGGCTAAGAATCCGTTCACGGATGCGTCGACGGTTGACTTTGCGAAGGAACGGGCGAAGATCACGCCGCTGATGGCTTCCGTCAATGCACCCGGCAACGCGGAGAAGGACGCGGTGGCGTACATCGGCTTCCTCGATGCGCAGAAGGAAGTCGACAAGAGGAAGAAGATCGGCACGCAGGGCTATTGCATGGGCGGGCCGCTGGTGGTGCGGACGGCGGCGACGGTGCCGGATCGCGTGGGGGCGGGCGGATCGTTCCACGGCGGCGGACTGGTGAGCGATCAGCCGACGAGCCCGCATCTTCTGGCCCCGAAGATCAAGGCAAAGCTGCTGTTCGCTATCGCGGCGAGCGACGATAAGCAGCGCCCGGGCGATAAAGACGCACTGAAGAAAGCGTTCCCCGACGCGACCGTGGAAGTGTTCGACGGCACGTTCCACGGGTGGTGCATTGCGGACATGCCGAAGCAGGGGGACGGCGCGTCGACTTACAACCAGGCGAGCGCGGAACGGGCGTGGAGCGAGCTGCTGGCGCTTTATAAGTCGGCCCTTGCGTGATTCGCGCCGGACTGCGCTGGCGGTCGGGGCGCTGCTGGTTCTTACAGAATCGTGTTACCTGCGGCCGGAGCTGCTGACCGGCCGCGGGGTGCTGGCGGGCACGGATTATTACCTGCTGCACATCCGGCGCATGCGGTTTGCGCGCGAGGCGCTCCTGGGCGGACGTCATACACTGCCGGCCTGGTATCCGCGAGAGATGCTGGGTGCGCCGTTCGGGGCGAATCTGCAGAGCTTTCCGTGGATACCGACGCGGCTCGTGCTGCTGGCGTTCGATCCGTCGATCGCGTATGCGGTGGGCATCGCGATGGCCGCGGCGCTGGCGGCGCTGTTCACCTTTCTCTATTGCAGGCGCGCCGGATTGGGACGCGTGGGCGCGGTGGCGGCCGGGTTCACGTTCGCCTGCGCGGGATTCTTTGCGACGCGCGTCATGGCGGGGCATCTGCCGTTGCTGGAGGCTTATCCGGCACTCCCGCTGCTGCTGTGGCTGGTGGAACGCGGAGAGGCGCGGTGGAATCTGGCCGGGCTGGCGATGGCGAGCGCGTGCGTGGTGGCGGCGGGACATCCGCAGGTGCCGGCCTACGCGATGGCCTCGGCGCTGTTGTTTGCAGTTTTGACGCGCCGTTTCCGGGCCGCGGGCGCCATGCTGCTGGGGGCTGGCCTGACCCTTGCGATCTGGTGGCCGATGCTGCTGCTGATCGGGCGCAGCACGCGACTGCTGAGTCTGGCGGCGCCGGATAACGACATTTCGATGCCTTATGGGCGGCTGCTGGCGCTGATCGTGCCGGGCATCGACGGTTGGGCGTATCCCGTCAGGCTGGCGGATAACCATAAATTCTCCGGATACCCGAACAACGCCTGGTTCTGGGATACGGCGTCGTATACCGGAATACTGCCGCTGGTGGCGGTCGCCGCCCTCGGGATTCGATGTGTGATGCAACGGCGAATACCGGAATTCCGGTGGACGTTTCTGGCTTCACTCAGCGTGGGAGCTTTGCTTTGCGCGCTGCCGTTCGCGAGTCCGCTGCTGCATGCGCTGCCGGGGACGATTCTGCGGAGCCCGGCGCGGTTGCTGTACATTTCGACGTTCGGCGCCGCGGTCGCGGTCGGGGTATTTGCAGATTGGCTCAGGCAGGTGGGGTGGGCGAAGCAGCTGATTTTGATTCTGCTGGCGATTCATGTGGCGGAGCTGGGGTGGTTCTGCAGTTTGTTCATTCGCGCGGATCCGCGGGATGAAAGCCCCCCTGCGTTTCAGGCGACGATCGACCGCGAAACCGGCGACGCCAGGATCGCCGAGGAGCGAACGTCCGATCTCCGCACCAACGACGATCGCCATGACGACGCGGGCGGCTTCGATTCGATCTTTCTTGCGAACTCTTACCGCGGGGTCATTCACCTGGCAGGGCTCCCGGCGGAGACAAACCGGCAGATTATCGATGCCACAAAATTTCCCAGAGGCGCGCTGGAGGAGATGGGCGTGAGGTTTGTGATCACCGACGAGTCGCGGTCCGATCTGGAATTTCTGGCGACCGAAGACGACGTGAATCTCTACCGCGTGCCGGACCCGCTGCCGCGCGCGAGCTTTTCGGGGCCATTCGACTACCAGCGGCCCTCGAGCGATGAAATTCTACTGCAGACGAGGAGCGGCGAGGCGGGTATGGCGCAATTTCTGGAAGCGTTCGATCCGGGATGGAGCGCAACGGTGGATGGCGCGCCGGCAACGGTGCGGCCTTTGAACGAGCTTGGTATGGCCGTGGACGTTCCGGCGGGGAAGCACGCGGTCCGATTGTTTTACGAGACGCCGGGCCGGGCGGTGGGGGTGGTGCTTTCGGCGATCAGTCTGGCGGGCCTTGTGGCGCTGCTCCGGCGGACGACGGCGGGCCGGTACCAGAACCCATACCCCAGCCCGTACCGGAACCCAGGGCCGTGACTTTCACCTCGTTTCCGGATACACTGTTCTTTCGGGCACAGAAGATCGTGACCCGAAAGCGCCACTGGAAGCGCTCTTCTTCTTAATAGTGTTGTCTTCTTCTCCTTGGTAAGGGCCACGCGACATGGTGGCCCTTTTTCTTTTTGGCGCGAGCTTCAGCCGAGATGCAGTTCGAGCGGGACGCCGGGCTTTGCATCGAGGATTTGAGCGGCAGCGGACTGATTGCCGGAAATCTCGAGCAGCCCCGAACTTCCCGGGATGACGAACAGCTCTCCCGGCGGCATGGCCGCATAAGTTTCGGCTACGCGCGAGACGACGTGCCAGCCGATGCGCAGCTCGAACTTCTGCGCGCTCAGGTGCTGCCATGAGGCGGAATCGAGATTCGTGATCAGGTTGCCGAAACGGTCGATCTTCAGGATCGTGCCGGCCCAGGTCTTGTCGCCGATCTGCGTGGGTCTGGAGAAACCAAGCCGCGAGTAATCGGCGATGATATCGCCGACCTCGGAGGGGGCGAGCCCGGCGGCCAGATGGGCGGCCACGGGCGAGAAGATGTCGCGGCCGTGAAAGGTGCGGCTGACCGGCTGGCGAAAAAGCCGGGCGGCGGTGATCTGGCGGACTTCGTGGGCGGGGACCGCGTCGTAGAGCATCGTCAGGACGCCGTTGTCGGGGGCGACGAAGCGGTGCCCGGCGGCTTCGACGACGATGGGGCGGCGCGGGCTGCCAACGCCGGGGTCGACGACCACGAGATGCACGGTGCCTTCGGGAAAATACGCCCAGGCCTGCGCCAGAGTGAACGCGGCTTCGGTGATGGCAAAAGGCGCGACATGGTGGGAAATATCGATCAAACGGGCGGCGGGACAGAGGCCGAGCATGACGCCTTTCATGGCGCCGACATAATGATCGGCGGTGCCGAAATCGGTAAGCAGAGTGATGACGGGTTCTGGCAGGGAGGTTCCTCGTTAAACTGGAATCAATGCAGCACGTGTACTTCGATCACAACGCGACGACTCCGGTCGCGACCGAGGTATTGCGCGACCTGACGGCTACGCTGGTGGAAATCTCGGGCAACGCGTCCAGTATCCACCATTTCGGGCAGGCCGCCAAGCAGCGCCTCGAAGCCGCGCGGCGCGAAGTAGCGGCGCGCATCGCCTGCGATCCGAAGGAGATCGTATTCACCAGCGGCGGGACGGAATCGGACAATCTGGCGATCTTCGGGATCGGGCGGCGCGCCATTCCGGGAGCGGCGGGAAGGCTGAAAAAGCATGTGATCACGAGCACCATCGAGCATCCGGCGGTTCTCAACGCGTGCGCGCAGCTGGAGCGGGAAGGGGCCGACGTCACGTATGTGCCGGTAGACCGCGAGGGCATCGTGCAGATCAGCGAAATCAAGCGGGCGCTGCGGCCGGCGACCTTGCTGGTGACGATTATGCACGCGAATAACGAGACGGGCGTGATCCAGCCGGTGCGCGAGATCGCGGATCTGGCACACACCAGCCGGGCGGTGTTTCATTCCGACGGGGTGCAGGTGGCAGGGCGGCTGCCGGTGAACGTGCGCGAACTGGGCGTGGACCTGTATTCGATCAGCGGACACAAGTTCGGCGCGCCAAAGGGCATCGGGGCGCTCTATGCGCGCAAAGGGACGCCGCTCGAGCCGGTGATGCTGGGCGGACATCATGAGCGCGACCGGCGGGCGGGCACGGAAAACGTTCCCGGGGCTTCCGCGCTGGGGTGCGCGGCGGCGGTGGGCTTCGACTGGTCGGCGATTGCGCCGGTGCGCGATCGTCTGGAAAAGGGGATTCTCGGGCGCGTGCCCGGCAGCACGGTGAATGGCTCGACGACGCACCGTCTGCCCAACACGACGAATATCCGTTTCGACGGCATCGAAGGCGAAGCGATCGTGATTGGCCTCGATCTGCGAGGTTACGCGGTGTCGAGCGGCTCAGCCTGTTCGAGCGGCGCGGTGGAGCCGTCGCACGTGCTGCTTGCGATGGGACTGACGGCCGAGGAAGCGCGGTCGAGCGTGCGGTTTTCGCTCGGGCCGAAGAATACCGAGCGTGAAGTCGACGGGCTGATTGAGGCGGTTGAGGCCGCGGTGGCGCATCTGCGGCGCATCGCGCCCGCGGAGCAGCATGTCTGATCGGGGCTCTGCTGACCTGATTGCGGTGGCGATGTCGGGCGGCGTGGACAGTTCGACCGTCGCGGCACTGCTGAAGCGCGGTGGCTACAACATCGCGGGGCTGACGATGCAGCTGTGGAACCAG
>Ga0182030_10018597_pt1 | contig 13315 bp, 12 predicted proteins | sample 812S3MmetaG_FD_121299 | JGI IMG/M metagenome (GOLD analysis project Ga0182030, IMG submission 121299) | Permafrost microbial communities from Stordalen Mire, Sweden - 812S3M metaG (Illumina Assembly) | ecosystem: Environmental > Terrestrial > Soil > Wetlands > Permafrost | place: Sweden... | reverse complement strand
GTCATCCGCGAAGGAAAGCTCGAGTGGATGCTGGAAAAGGAAACCATTCCAGCCGGGCCCGGCGACATTCTCTATGCGGCCTCCGGAGAGCTGCACGGCCTGAAGAATGTCGGGTCCACGATAGCCCGCTACAACGTCATCGCCGTCGGCTGAATGCAAAACAAAAAGCCCGGAGCATGGCTCGCCGGTGGCCGTGAAGACGAATGGTCCGCGACGTACAGCGCCTGTAAACCTCTCCGTGAAACAGGGGTGCCTTACGCAAAGACCAAAACCACCGCGGATGTTGCCAGCAAAGGCAGGACAAGGAAGACCTTGAGTAGTGAGTTCATAGAGCCTTTCTCCATTCGCCTTTGTAACCGATCAGCCGGCCAATCGCTGCTCGGCGGCTTCGACCAGAAACCGGGAGCGATTGCCACTTCCTGCGACTGCGTCAATGCGACCTAGCAAATTGCGGGGAATCATGACGTTCACTCGTTCGGCTTTCAGCAGCGCTGGATCCAGGTCAACCAGGAACAGCACCGCGTCGCCTCGGTGCGGATCGCCAGCGAGTTGGTCCATCGTCGACGGCGGGGCAATGTGCATACTTTCCGACTGCAGCAAGGAGACGTGACCGGCGAGTGCTTCGGCTGCCATCGCCTTGGCTTCTTCCATGGTGCTTCCCGCGCTGAAACAGCCAGGCAGATCAGGAAACTCAACGCCGTAGTCGCTATCGCGGTCCTTCCGTAGATACGCGATGTAGGAAGTCATTTAGATCACCTCAACAGGGACAGGCCGCACTGTCGCTCGATTGCCTTTACCGTACCGACAGGAAGATCTTTCTTCGGATGGGGAACGGTCGTCAGGCCCGGCTTAGTAGGGTGCGTGTAGTGGCGATGGCTTCCCGTCACCCGCTTCAACGCCCAGCCATCAGCTTCGAGGACTTTGAGGATCGCGCGGCTGTCCACGTGTGTAATTATACACATCGTGCTTTGGTCGAAGCGTTTTCCAAAACGCCAACAGCCCGGAGGAATGCTCCGGGCCGTTGGGTGATTTTGACGAAATAACTTACTTCGCGGCGGTCTTTTCGGCTTCGAGGGCGGATTTAGCTTGCTCCACGAGGCGGGTAAAGCCAGGCGCGTCCTGCACGGCGATATCGGCGAGGATCTTGCGATCCAGCTCGATACCGGCCTTCTTAAGGCCGTTGATCAGCTGCGAATAGCTGAAGTTGTTGAGCTTGGCGGCGGCCGAGATGCGGACGATCCAGAGCGAGCGGAACTGGCGCTTCTTCTGGCGGCGGCCGGTGTAGGCGAACTTCAGGCCGCGTTCAACGGCTTCCTGGGCTGCCTGGTACAGCTTGGACTTGGTGAGGAAGTATCCACTAGCCCGCTTGAGAATCTTTTTGCGGCGGTCATTCCGCTTTGTGCCACGTTTTACGCGAGGCATGGTTGTTTGCTCCTTTTTGCGTTTCGGTGTGGCGGCTGGAGGCAGGAGGCGAAAACTCGTCCGAAAACGGGCGGCTACGCTTTAGACCTCTTCACTCGCTTTCGATCCCTGAAGTCTGGCTTCGGCCTTGGGCCTTGTCCGGAGTCGCGCAACGCATTCGCGCAGCCCCATGCCCTCGCGGGCACTTCACTTCAGGAAAGTTGAATCAGGCGTACGGGATCATGCGGGCTACCTTGTCGTGATCCGCGTCCGAGACGATCAGGCTCTTGCCGAGCTTGCGCTTCGTCTTGGGGAGCTTCGACGTAAGGATGTGGCGCATCTTGGTCTGGTGCCGCTTGATCTTGCCGGTACCAGTTTTGGAGAAGCGCTTGGCCGCGCCCGTATGTGTTTTCAGTTTGGGCATGATTTTCTCATTGTCCTCGCAACTACCTTGCAGGAAGCGGCTTGGACATCTCAGGAATTCTGAGTTTTAGGGATTGCACTCAGAACCACTTTGGGAATAGGCAGAGCCCAATTCGCAAGGTGGACCAAATCAGTATACCGCAGGCTGAAATTTCTCGCCATTGTCTTGCCCACTGCCCCAGGCAGGCCTACGGTGGATGCATGTCCGTCCTATCAGTTGATCTGGCATGCCGTAGTTGGTCCGATCTTGGGGTGGTCCTGCTGGAACAGCAAGGGCCGCTGATCTCGTGTGACATCCTCCGTTGGAAAGATCCAGGAGAACCACCCGTAGTTGAGCTTGCACAGCGGCTCGACTCCGTTTGCGTGACGCGCAATGCTGGGGTTCTCATGCTGGATGGTCCCCAAGCCTGGAAATCCGACAACAACGGTGAGCTTTTCTGCCGCAAATCGGAGCGGGAGCTGAACACACCCGCCAAGATGGGTCTGCCGGGAAGCGTCTTGCCTGGAACCTATGAGCGTTTTGTAGGGTATTGCCTTGCCCTCTATGATGCCCTGGGCCGGCTGGGCTGGCAGCGGCTGGCAACTCGCGAGCACGCCAACGAATTACCTCAAAAAATCCTCGTTGAAAGCTATCCGCACGCAGCCTGGAAATCGCTGGGAATTGCGCCGCTACCCGCCAAACGCAAGTGCCGGGTCAGTGACTTGGCCGAAGCGTTTGCTGCTTTAACCGCATTGTTGCCCATCACCACTAGCCAACCACCGAACCACGACCAGATGCAGGCCCTGGTAGCCGGCCTTCCCGGGCTGGCGATCGAACAGCGCAACGGCGCGGGTACCCGCATCGCCGGTCAACCTCCTAGGCAGGAGGGCGGTTTCTGGAGAGAGGGCTTTATCGCCGTGCCTCTTCCGCCGCGCGCGAGGCAACGTCCCTGGGCGTGACGAAGTAACGATTTTGATTTCCTCCGGTAACTCTTCTTGGTTACGGCAATGGATTAGATTACATTGGTTTCAGTAGCTAAACCCTAACTAACGAACGACATGGACGCCAACGGGAACCGGCCTTCCTTTCCTTTTGGGAAAGTGTCCCGGTACATGAATTCTTGTTCATGGAACAATTTGTTTATCGTTCTGGACGGTTTCAATCTCCATTTGAGCTTTCTCAAGGACCCTCGGTCGATCGAGAAGCTCCATACAGTCGGCCCTTCGTCCATCTCCAGTGGATGCAGCAGGGCTGGCGGGAATGTCGTCTCATGCGGCCAGCAGCTCCCGGTATCATACGGGGTTGGAAGAAACAGCGAAGGCTTCCCTTTGTCTGCCTGATCTCGGCGGCATGGATGACAATGCTCCTGACAGCAAGGCCATTCGACGGACAGGCACAGCTGCCGGACGCGCCATCGCACATCGCTCCAGCTCCCGCCCAGGAGCTGCCCCATGTCCACGCCCGGAAAGCAACAGGCCCGATTACCATCGATGGCAAGCTGAACGAGCCGGCATGGCGGGATGCGGAGCCGATGCTCTTGACGCAGCAGTCTCCCTTCCCTGGAAAAGTCACCCCGTATGGGACCGAGGTGCGCGTGCTTATCGTCGGCGATGCGCTTGTTTTTGGATTCAATTGCCGCGATCCAAAGCCCTCAGCCATCCAGACTCATACGCTGGAGCGGGATGGCAACCAGAATGGCGACGATACTGTGACTGTGATCTTGGATTCCTTCGGCGACAAGCGGACGGCCTACTACTTCCAGATCAACTCCGTGGCTGCGCGATTTGACGGCTTGATCGCAGGGCCGGGAGACTTCTCGACCGATTGGGACGGGATCTGGGACGCGCGAACGGCACGCACACCGGATGGCTGGAGTGCGGAAATCTGGATTCCAGCGCAGACGCTGACGTTTGTCGGCAGCGGTGGCCATTGGGGATTGCAGTTAGACCGCTCCATCGTGCGCGACCAGACCGAACTACGCTGGGCTTCGCCAACGCTGGACGCCGACCTGACGGACATGCGCCGCGCAGGCGACCTGGAGATCATGAGTCCGCTGAAGCAGGGACACGGCATCGAACTGGCGCCGTATACCGATGGAAAGATGTTGCGAAACTTCGATCCAACCAACCGCAACTGGATGGCAACTGGCGGTGGGGAATTTACCTGGAGAATCACACCGCAACTTGCCGCCATTCTCTCGGTCAACACAGATTTTGCGGAGACGGAGGTCGATTCCCGGCAGATCAACATCACGCCTTTTCCCCTCTATTTTCCGGAGAAACGCGCCTTTTTCCTGGAAGGAGCGAATCAATACGCATTTGGCCTGGATCTGAATCAGACGTATACTTTTCTTCCCTTTTTTAGCCGCAATGTCGGCCTGCTGGGCGGGTACAACATTCCGCTGCAGGGAGGCCTCAAGGTGAACGGGCACATCGGGCCGTGGTCGCTTGCGCTTCTGGATGTCGAGACGCGCAAGACCTGGGTGCCGGACATCGTAGTCGCGTCCCTCGGATTGCCCTTCGCCAAAGTTGAAGGCACTAACCTGCTGGCCAGCCGGGTAGCGTACGACTTGGGCCGCCACACGCGACTGGGAGCCGTGGTGACGCATGGCGATCCGCAGGCCCAGTTGGAAAACCTTCTTGTCGGCAGCGACGCGGTCTGGAACACATCCACCTTCCTGGGCAAGCGCAATCTGCAACTAGGTGCCTGGGCGGCAACCACCCAGGGCCAAGTTCCCATTGGGAATCGCGAGGCATGGGGATTACGCGTGGATTATCCCAACGACCTGGTGAATTGCACAGCTGGGCTGAACCGGTTCGGCGATGGATTCGATCCTCTGCTGGGATTTCTTCCGCGCCCAGCGACGCACCAGACCGACGCCTCCTGCATGTACCGGCCGCGGCCTGCGCCGGACAGCCCCTTCCGCGCCGTGCGCCAATTCTCGTATGACGCCTTGTTTTCCCGCATCACAGACACCAACGGAAACCTGCAGTCGCAGCAATTCACTTTCAACCCGGTGCATTTCACCACCAATGCCGGGGACGGCTTGATCGTGTCCGCCTATGTGCGCCATGAGACGCTGACCAGTCCTTTCTACATCGTCCCATCGCTGGCGTATCCGGTGGGGTCTTATGATTTCCAGCGATACGGAGCTTCGCTGTTCACCAGCCCGCAAAGGCAGTTGCAGCTCACAAATGAGTTTTACGTGGGCGGCTACTACAACGGACACATGTATCACCAGACCAATCGGCTGACCTGGTCTCCGCTGCACGGACGTGTGGAAGCCGGCATCATCAGCGACAACTACTTTGCCCACACGCCACAGGGCAATTTCGTTGAAAAACTATGGCAATTCAAAGGCGCGCTCTCGTGGAACCCGGACTTATCGCTCAGCACCTTTATTCAATATGACAATATCTCCTACGCGCTGAGCAGCAACACCCGCCTGCGATGGACGTTTCGGCCCGGAGACGACTTTTTCGTGATCTGGGATCGGGCATGGACGCGAGATGTGTCGCGGACCGGCATCAACCTGGGGCCGACCGCGGAATCGATTACGGCCAAGATTCGCTGGACTTTCCGGCCCTGACCAGGCCTCCCTGGCCCGAAACCCGGCCTCGCACAAAAGGGGGATTCCAGCTATTTCGCTTCCTCTCCCAACCCCTTTTCCAGAAACTGGACGATGCGTTGGCGTGCATCGAATCCATGCCATGGCTCTGCAGCCGGGAAGCCGAAGATGCCGCCGGCCAGCGGACCGTGATCCTCGCGCGGATAACTCACCATCTCGACCGGAACCCCCATCTGGCGCAACGCCCGATACATTTCCTGCGATTGGCCCAGTGGGTCGGTACCGTCCGACTCCCCTTGCAGCAAAAGAAAGGGCGTCTTGGCCTTGGCAGCACCCGCCAGAGGACTCTGCCGCCAGGCATCTTCCACATGCTCCCATGGCCGGCCAAAGTACCAGCGGTCGTACCAGGAACCGCGTTCGGTCCCGTATTCGCTGAATTGATCGATGACCGGGGCGCCGCTGATGATCGCCTTGAAGCGGTCGGTCTTCCCTTCGGCAAATCCGGCCATTTCCCCGCCATAGCTATAGCCCATCAAAGCCAGCCGGTTGGGGTCGACGGGATATTTCTTGAGCACCTCGTCCACGCCTGCCATGATGTCGCGAAAGTCGCCGCCCCCAAGGTCGTTCTTGTTGGCCGCGGCAAATTTCGTGCCGTATGCGCTCGACCCGCGCGGGTTGGGGCGAAGAATCGCCCATCCATGCCCAATGAGGAACCCTGTCCAGTCTTCGTAGCGATCTTCCCATGCGCCCATCGGGCCGCCATGGACATCGACAATCAAGGGAACCTTGCCCTTCTCGGTTCCCGGCGGGAGATAGAGAAGGCCCTGGATGGTCAAGCCGTCATTCTGCCACTCCACCAGCTGGGACTTAACCGCGAGAACGTGCTCCGAAGCCAGGTCTGGCGTCGGCAGCTTCTGGCAGTCTGCACCCAGTTTGGCGGCAAAGCAGAGAGTCTGCGGCTGATCGCTGCCTTGCGCCAGCCAGGTCCAGCCGGTTTGTTTCAGATTGGCGCCTAGATTCGCGACAAGCGCCGCGGATTGCGGAACGGACTCGGGCGCTGACTTGCCGTCGAGGGCAAAGAGCCGGTCTGTGAGGCGGGTACCTTCGGCAACCGGCACAAGTAGTTTGCCCTCGGGAAGGAAGACCGGCTGACCGGGACCAAGACTACCTTTGAAGTCAGCCATGAGGCGGACCGGGGCCGCTTCGGTGCCGCCCGCGGATGGCAATGCGAGCGCGTACAGCTCTTCTGACCCGGGAGGCGCATCGTCGGGCGACTGTGCAGCATAGGCTATCTGCGAGCCGTCCGAACTCCACGCGAAATCGCCAGCGATTGTCGCCGGGATGGCCTTCAAACCGACAGGAGTCCCGGCGCCAGAGCCGGCAACCGGCACCAGCCACGCCATGGAGGCAGGCCCAAGATCGCTAGCATCGTTTGGCAACTCCGTAACTACCAGAAGACGGTCGCTGCGGGGCGACCATGACGCGGAATGAACATCCGGTGCGAGCGCCACCGGTTTCAATGCTTTGGCGGAATCAGCATCCAAAGTTCCATCGGACTTGAGCCCAGCCAGGTAGAGGCGTTCCCCGTGGCGATCATGATTGACCCAGACAGCATCAGCTTTCGCGTCTTTGTTTTTCTTCTCACCGGCCGTTTCCGGGTCCATGGCCCACACAGCCAGCCAGTGGCCGTCAGGAGAAAGAGCATAGCCCCCGACATTGATGGCCAGCGGCTCGGGTTTTGGCGGTTCCGGACTGGGTTTGGTCGCGTCGGGGATAGGCTTCACCGGCTCCGGTTTGGTCGGCGGAATGGCATCCTTTTCCTTGGAATCATCGACCACCGGCACCACTTTCAAGTCATACGCCAGGGCTTCTCCCCCGGCCATGGGGAGACGGTAAAGCTGGGTCGTTTCCCCCCGCTTGGCGACGAAGAAGACTGCGCTGCTATCCGGAGCCCACGCGGCGCTGCGTTCACCGCGCTTGTCAGCGGCAGGCGAGTACGTCAATTGCCGCGCGGCGCCACCGGCGACCGGCACCGTCCAGAGATGGGCTTTGGCGCCATCCGCGGTCGCGTCGGTCATGGTAAACATCACCTGGCTGCCGTCGGGAGAGAGCTGCGGGCCAGAGATCGCCTTGATGTGTCGTAGGTCTTCGCTGGTAGGAAATCGGGGACCTTCTGCTTGCTGCCCCGCCGATCGGAGAGAGAGCGTAGAGAGCGCAACAAAGCCTATTGCCCAGAAACCGCAGACTGTCTTATTCATTCCGCCAGCATATAACGCCGGGAGAATCTGACAAGAAGAAATGGGAAAGCCCTGAATGGGCAAGAACAAAGGCCGCTTCTCAAGAGAAACGGCCCTTGGTGGAATCCTGATGCGCGTTAAGAAATGCTGAGAATTTCGGCTTTGGGCGCTTTGGCGCGTTGTAACTGGACACGACTTCAGTCGTGCCGGCTAAAGCCATTAGAATGAACCGGCTTTACAGGCTGCGGAAAAAGTCATCGGGTGAAGGGTACGGGCTTCAGCCCGGACATAAGCCCAACAGAATCAATGGGCTTTCGCCCCGAGGCTTGTTTTCCGGCGTAATCTGCGGAATCTGGCCTTTTCCGCAGCCTGTTTGGCCCCTGCTGACTCCGCTCATCCAAAACCCGGCAAATTGGCCTTTTTCAGCACCCGCGTTATGCCTGCGCGACAGGTGGAGCTTGCGGCTTGGGTGGGGCGGGCTGAACAGGCGCCGCAACCTTCGGTTTGGCCTGCTCCGCCTTCTTCGAGGGAGCAATGATGGCATGAAGAATGGTGCCTTCCATGCGCGGCATGAACTCCACAACGCCAGCTTCTCCGATGTCCTGAATGAGCCGATTGATGATGGCGTATCCCAGTTCGCGATGCGCCATCTGGCGGCCGCGGAAGCGGAGGCTGGCCTTCACCTTGTCTCCATCGTTCAGAAACCGTACGGCCTGGTTCTTCTTGGTCTGGTAGTCGTGCTCATCCACGGTGACTGAGAACTTGACTTCCTTGACGACAATGACTTTCTGCTTTTTGCGGGCAGCGCTTTCGCTCTTGTCTTTTTCGTAGAGGAAACGGCCATAATCCTGGATGCGGCAGACGGGAGGAACTGCGTTGGGAGAGACTTCGACCAGGTCGAGGCCGCGTTCCCGGGCTATCTTCAGCGCCTCAAAAGGCGGCAGGATGCCCATCTGTTCCCCGTTTTCGTCAATGACGCGGATTTCACGCGCGCGGATTCTTTCGTTGATGCGAATAAACTGCTTTGCTGAACGCTTATCGAGTGCGATGGTTCTCCTCCATGGTGTGGCCTGGATCCTTGATGCAAACCGCAGGCTCGCGCTCCGAGTATACCATCGGGGGGATGCAGGATGCCGAGCAAGGATGCAGTGCATGAGCGGGCTACTGTGAAGTTTCGAGCCAAAACGGGAAGTCGCGCCATCTTGTTGTTCAGGGCATTCTTGCCCAGGAGACTTTCACATGCACGTTGCGCTGTATGGATCAACCGGCAAATCGGGAAGCCGGATTCAGCGAGAGCTTCTTTCTCGCGGTCATTCTGTAACAGCAATCGTTCGCGATCCACAAAAAGTGGCCTCGGAGCCGGGCTTGTCCGTTGTCGAAGGGGACGTTTCATCCGCCGATGCGATCGCCGGCAAGATCAAGGGAGCCGACGCGGTCGTCAGCGCCTACGCACCCCCAGTCAATGACACAGACTTGCTTCTCGCCGTGACACAGAATTTTCTGGAAGCGGTGAAGCAAGCTGGCGTCCCTCGGTTCGTGTTCGTTGGCGGCGCCGGTACCCTCGAGGTTTCTCCGGGTGTGACGCTGATCGCCAGCGGGCATCTGCCGGCTGCGTGGCTGGGCATCGCGACTTCCCATGGCAAGGCCTTGGAATTGGCAAAGAAATCCAATGTGAACTGGACGTGCTTCAGTCCGGCAGCATACTTCGGACCGGGTGAGCGGACGGGCAAATTTCGCCTGGAAACAGACAAACTTGTCTCGGATGCAGACGGAAACAGCCGGATCTCAATGGAAGATGCCGCCATCGCGATCGTCGATGAACTTGAGTCGCCCAAACATGAGCGTGGAAGGTTCACAGCGGGATATTGAATGTTGAAGGGGAAGAAGGCGGCCGGCAATCGAGACTACCGCCTTCGTGCATTAAGAAGTTGATCACATACCCTTAAGCAGCGTGGTGAAGCGTTTGAAGCCCTCTTCCCAGGCTTTCTTGTTCTCGGCGCTTGCATCGGGGGCCTGTCCGGCGCGCATGAATCCGTGGCCTGCGCCATCATAAGTAACGGGCTCATACTTCTTTCCCGCGGCTTTCATGGCTTCTTTCGTTGCCGGCACCGTAGAGGTGATGCGAGCGTCGTTCCCTGCGTAAAAGCCATAGACAGGAGCTGTGATGGAAGCAAGCGCGGCTTTGTCAGGAGTCGGACCGTAGAACACGAAAGCGGCGGCCAGGTCTTTGCGGTGGGTAGAGAAATTGAAGCTCTGACCTCCGCCCCAGCAGAATCCGCCAACAGCCAGCTTTCCATTCGCGGACGGAAGCTTCCTGGCGTAATCAGCGGTGGCGTCGAGGTCAGCAGTGACCATTTCCGGCTTCAGGCCGAAGACAGCTTTCACGGTAGCATCCTGGTCTGGGAAGCTGCTGCTGCCTCCGCCGCCGGGGCCGACTCCCGAAAGCAGGTCGGGCGCGATGGCGATGTACCCTGCCGCCGCGACCTCGTCGGTCATCTCGCGCATCCAATCGCTCAGACCGAAAATTTCATGAATGAGCAGGACGACCGGCGCCTTTTCTTTCACTTCCGGATAAACGACATACGCCTGTATGCTGCGGCCTCCGTACTTGACCGTGACCCATTCGCTGTGGCGCGGCGATTTGTTGATTTGCTGCTTCGCCCAATCCTGGGCCGCCAGCGACCTTGTTGTGGCAGCCAGCAGACCGAGGGCAAGAAAGAAGCCAAAAGAGATCCGAAAGACGGCGGGGAAGCTGCGATTTGTCATGGCCAGGATTCTATTGAAGCCGTGTCGGCGCGGCAAGGCCAATAAACGGGAAGTTGCCCGCATCAAAGGACTCCGGGTTTCATTTACCTGGCCAGAACATCGGCAATTGCAGCAGCGCTGGCTGGAACTGCGGAGTGATAATCCTCTCCGAGAAGGGCAGCGATGGTGGCGGCCACCTGGCTTTCCGTGACGAGAGTCCCGGCCTCCCGTTCGCCGAGCGGATTGGTGTCAGGGCCGAGAAAGGCCATCCAGGTCTGGCTGGATTCGGGAATCTTTTTGCCATGATCCGTCCAATGAGCGCCATTGCCCCGGCCGTGATCAGGAAGGACGATGAGAGTCGTTTTGTCCTTGTATTCGGGCAGAGTTTGAACCAGATTCCAAAGAGTCGCAAGATAGACGTCGGAGCGATGAGCTGCATTGAGATATTCCGGGTAGCTCCCGCTGTGGGCCCAGTCATCCGTTTCTCCCAAGCCAATGAAGAGGAGCCGCGGCTTGGCGTATTTCACATACTCCAGCGCGGTGTGAAACATGGGCGGATCGAAGATTTCGTCCGGCCAAATGCGGACCGTTTCATCCTTCAACTGGTTCAGTAATGCCAACTCGGGCGTTTCCGGCATCTCTTTGAATGGCGCATAGCTGGCATTGACGGGGAAGCCGCATCGACCTTTGTTGAAGATTCCATCGAAGTCTTCCCATGCACCAAAAGCGACGACGTGGCCATGCAGCGTGGGCTTGCGATTGAGCCATTCGAAAACCGTCTGATTGGGATTGGGTATGTTGTCGTTGGAATCGATCTTCGGATCACCTCGGCCGGTAAGTGTCTCGTTGTAACCGGGGTAGGAAAAGTTATAACCATTGGTCACGTGGGAATCGGACCCGAGATCGCGATTGCCAAAAATCTGCCCACGTACCGCGACCTGATTCCACAAAAAAGGCAGGAGAGCGGCGCGGCTTTCGCGAGCGGTGGAACGCGCAAAGTCGGCGGTCGCTTTGGAGGCCCGCGCGGATGCGGCCGGTAAGGCGTCCGGGCCCTTGGAGTTGAGCAAATTGGGGTCCGCGCCTCGAAAGACTTCCTGCCACCGCATGCCATCGATCATGACCACGATGACGTTCTGTGTCTTGTGCGGAGGAGAATCCTGGGCGTTGGCCAATGCTGGATGGTGCAGCGCGACCAGGAATGAAAAGCCGGCAAACAGCAAGAGACAGGTGCAAAGCTTCGCTCTACGATTCGAGTCGATCATCCTGTTAGATTGCCACAGCCAATGGCAGCAGCGTCTCAGCCGTCTGAATTTCCGCCGCGACAGACTGTTTGATTGTGACGTCGACGAGCTCATTCGCCGGGAGTACCTGGTTGATTTCGATGGGTACGTAGTTATCCGTCAAGGCGCTGGTGCGTCCCCTGGCGGCAATAGTCGCCGGCGTATGCAAGGTAATGGCGGATAGAGTTTGTTCGACCAGGCAGGCTCGAAAGCAACGCGTTTTGGCGGCGATCAACTCACGAAGTGCAGCCATGCGCTGATGAATTTCGACCGGAGGAACCGGCGATTGTTGGTACAAAAGCCAGCCGGGCGTACCGGGGCGAGGCGAGAAGGGAAAGCAGTGCAGATAGGTGAAGGGCTGCCTGGAGATGAAGTCATAAGTCTCTTGAAATTCAGCCTCGCTCTCGCCCGGAAACCCGATCATGACGTCCGCGCCGAGAGCCATTTGGGGGCCAGCGGCTTCCAGGAGGGCCATGACCTTCTCGGCATAATGCCAAGGCCGATAGCGGCGATGCATGCGGCGGAGAACCGCATCCGAGCCGGACTGCAGGGGTAAGTGCGCGTGTCGAGCTATGCGGGCCGTCGGGCTAAACTCGCGCATCAGGGCGATCAGGTCGAGCGTCCAGTCCATCGGCTCGATGGAGCTGAGGCGCAGTCGCGGCAAGTCGGTCTCGTTCAGGATCTGCCTGACGAGATCTGCGAAATTGGCTGGCTCGTTGGCGGCGGGCGTCAGGTCCCGCCCCCAGCGACCGAGATTGATGCCGGAAAGAACCAGTTCCCTGCCCCCGGCTGCAACAAAGCCGCGCACTTGATCCAGAACTTTGGCAGCGGCCAGGCTGCGCGAGTTACCACGCGTGGTGGGAATGATGCAGAACGTGCAGCGGTTACTGCAGCCCTCCTGTATCTTGAGGTTGGGACGGGTCTGAGCACCAGGAATTACCTGCGCATGTTCTCCACCCCGCTCGATGGAGGAGTGGGCGAATTGGTCGTCGACAAAGAGCGAGGGAAAAGGGACCAGGGAATCGGGAACATGAGCGGCGGTGTCCTGGACAAGCCGCTGGACGATCTCCGGCAGCAGGCCTTTGTGGCTGTTGCCGACCACTGCGGTGACGCCGGCAAGCGCGGCAATCTCTTCCGGAGCGCGTTGGGCGTAGCAACCGGTGACCACAACCTTGGCGGCCGGATTTAGACGCTGAGTCTTGCGCACAAAGGCGCGGGCGTCGCGATCAGCCTCGGCTGTAACGCTGCAGGTGTTGACGACAACAACATCTGCTTCCGTTAGAGCCTGCTCGGAAAAACCGTCCGACAGCAGGCGCGACGTAACAGCCTCGCCATCAGCGCGGGCGGCGCGGCATCCGAAATTTTCGATGTAGAAGCTGGGCATCGCACTATCAGGATACCAACGGCATCGTTTGTCAGGCGGCTTGGCGATGTTTAGAGAGGTTAGCGGTCGCGCCGTCGAACCAATCCTTTGAATCCTATACTGGAGACATCGCCGCGGCAGAGCATCACTTTTTGGCCATACCCCTCCACTTTGGAATTTGAATGACCACAGCCACCAACGAGCCTCCTCTCTCTTCATCGAATTTGACGGGCCGCATTCTTCCCTATGTCTTGATGACCTTTGCCTGCTATCTCGCCATCGGCGTGCAATTGGCGATCCTGCCCTCGTACGTCCATC
>Ga0182030_10018596_pt1 | contig 13315 bp, 10 predicted proteins | sample 812S3MmetaG_FD_121299 | JGI IMG/M metagenome (GOLD analysis project Ga0182030, IMG submission 121299) | Permafrost microbial communities from Stordalen Mire, Sweden - 812S3M metaG (Illumina Assembly) | ecosystem: Environmental > Terrestrial > Soil > Wetlands > Permafrost | place: Sweden... | reverse complement strand
CGCATCTACGAAAATGCGGGACGATTTCCCGCGGATGATTACCCCTCGCACAACCACAGCCTGCAACAAGTCTTGGACAGTTTGGGCGCAAAGCTGGTCTTCGACGAAAAAGAGAATTAACCCCGAATTCCGAAATTCAAACCGGCAAGAGGACGCAATATCTTGGAGCAGAAACGAATCGAAAAAATCGAGACATACCCGAAGCGGTCTGTCGAGATTTTTTCAATTCGTTTATGCCCGATACATGGTGGCAGATTGCCGGTTTCAATTTCGGATTTCGGGTTAACGCTATAATCCCATTGTGCCAACTCGGGTTGGAATAGATTTGCCGCAGTCGCACCGTCCCGCTAATTTTTTGTCATGCGAAAATTGCTTCATGAGGTGGCATTGGAACGGCGGTTGGTTTGCGATGGAGCAATGGGGACACAGTTAATGTTGGCCGGGCTGGAGAGCGGAAATTGCGGCGAACTTTGGAACCTCCACCACCCTGACCGCGTGCTGGCCATTCAACGGCGTTACGCCGAGGCCGGCGCCGATTGCCTCATCACCAACACCTTCGGCGGGAGCCGCATCACCCTCAAACGCCACGGGGTGGCCGACAACGTGCGCGAGATCAACCAGGCCGCCGCCCGCATCGCCCGCGCCTCATTCGGCGGTCGCGAAGGCTACGTCCTCGGCGACATCGGCCCGGTCGGGGCGATTCTTGAACCTTACGGCGATCTTTCGCAAGAGGACGCCCGCATCGCTCTGGAGGAGCAGGCCTCCGCCTTGGTGGAAGGCGGGGTGGACGCGATCATTATCGAGACGCAGACTTCCCTCGACGAATTGGGCCTGGCCATTGACGCGGCCAAAGCCGCCGGGGCGCCCAGCATTATCGCCTCACTCGCCTATGATTTGTCGGCCGACAAAACCTTCTTTGTCACAATGATGGGGGTGTTTCCTGAGAGGGCTGCGGAATTCGCCGAGGAGCGCGGCGCGAACTTTGCCGCCTTGAATTGCGGGACGGACATGGACATGCCAGGCGCGGCGATGGTGGCGAAAATTTACCGGCAATCGAGTCGGCTGCCCATCATGGTCCAACCAAACGCCGGCCTGCCGATTTTGGAAAAGGGAAAAGCCGTCTATAAGCAATCGCCCGAGGACATGGTCGCCGCATTGCCGGAAGTGCTGGCGGCGGGGGCAAACATCGTTGGCTCCTGCTGCGGCAGCACCTCGGAACACACCCGCGCCATCCGCCAGGTGGTGGACCGGTTCAATGCCGCGCCATAAAAAAGGGACGCCGAATCCTGCCAGAAATCGTCCTCTTGCGGTAGGGCGAGACTCTGTCGAGCCGCAACTTCCTTCCTACATATGAGTTGCGTATCAAGCCATGCTCATAACCTGCCAATCTACCGCTTATCACTGGCAATTGGTCTGCTTCGAATGGAAACCCGCGATTGTCTGTCAAACTGTCATCGGCAACACCCCTCGCGGCCATCCATCTACCGTTTCCGCGCAACCTCCTCAAAGACCACAAGCGAATAGATCGCCACGGGGATGCTGTATAAAATCGCCAGGATCCAAGTCAAGAAATGGCGGCGGTTCTGGTAGAGCGTAAATACCTGCCAAGCCCAGGCAACAGGGAATAGAACGACAATGATCCCCGGGATACCCGCCACAGCCAGAAAGACCGCCAGGAGAATACCGAAGAAAAACCAGCACGAAATCTGGAGCGGCCTCTGGCTGAGTCTGTCAACAGTCATCTCTCGCCTCTTTCATCTCCCCTGCTCCACTTTGGTCGCCGGAGGAGGTTCGCTGGTGAAGCCACGCAGAATATCTTTGTACTCGTTCCACTCTGCGGCCAGCGGATCATTCGCGATTTCCTTGTCGTACTGGCCAAGCTGCCCGAGGACGCCTTGGGCCTGGCCTTGAATCTCCAAAATGCCGATGTTGCCCGACTGGAATTGTTGCAGATTGTTGAAAAAGGAATCCCGGGCGGCGATCGTTCCGGCGTCGGTTCCATTCCCGATGTAGGTTGCGACAATGCTTTGCACCAGAGCCTGGCCCTCCTGCGTTTGCAGGAGCATTCTCATCTCGTCCTCGGTTTGGGGTTTGTTGAACTCGGCGATGACGCTGGCGGAGGAATTGGTGGATGGAGAGGACGGGGAGGATGAGGCGGCAGCCGCATTCACGCCAGGCGGATTCCCCCCCTTGGTCACAAGGTTCGTTTCACACCATTTGATCTGGCTTCGGGGTATTTCTATCTTAACCCCAAAGCTGGACAGGACGAGATTGGAAGCGCTCTGGCTGACCAAAGTTCCGGTATAGAGGACACTATTGGTAGTAACCACGGTCAGGCGGACTGCATCAACTTTCTTGGACGCGTGGCTGGTGAGGACAAATTCGCGTTTTGGCGCGGGCGAATTGGTTCGTTGAGTGCCGTCTGTCGTCTGCGCGGAAAGCACCCCCGCTGTGGTCAGCAGGGCCAATAAGATCACGCATCGGTTCATGGCTTGCATCCTTGTCGGTCCCGTCGGTAAATGGCGGGAACGGAGCTTGTGCGATCCAAATCAATCGCTGCGGTCAACGTATCATCCATCAAACCCCAGGTCAACCGCGAGTGAGGCATCAAGCCGTGTGTTTCACCCGCAAAAGGCGCATAAACACAAGAACTTTTGCGTTTTTTGCGCCTTTTCGCGGCCAATTCTTTGTCTTCTATCTCGCGGACCGCTCTGTAACTGGTGGAAATTGGATCACTCGGCGTGACGCTTCTAATCACGCCACGAGGATTGGTTCTTGAATGCCAAGGAGCGAGGCGAAATTCCTCAATTTGGTCAGCAGAACAGGGGTAATGGACACTCCTGCCATGACTATTTTCGTGCCGTCGGGCGTGAGCACGTCCGACATGAGCACCTGCCCGGCGCGCAGATCTTTAACCAAGCATGGCCGCCCGGCGGAATACTCTTTGCTGTCGGCGGGAACATAAGCGTCAAAAGCCGCCGCGATGAAATCCAGCACTTTTGGATCATATCGCCCCGGCACTTGTTGCATATTGGCCAGCGCCTTGATTTTGCCCACGTCATGATCCTCGATCAGAATCAAATCGGCCAGAACTCGCAAAATTCGCGAGCCAATGGGAATGGCCTCCCCGGCCACGTCATCCTCGGGGAAACCAGAGCCGTCAAAGTTCTTGGCCTGGTAGCGGACGATGTTCGCCACCGCCTCCAGACGCGGGATATTCGACAGTAGGTTGAAGCCGAATTCCGGCATCCGGGCGAGCATGTCGCTTTCATCACTGGACAGATTCTGCCGGGACCGGCTCCGTTTCAGCACGTCCGCTGGGATGGTGACGAAACCTATTTGGGAAACGGCGGCGGCAATTTCCAATTCCCACGGCGGCGCAATGTTGAACGATTTCGCGCAGGCGGACATGTACCGCCGCAAGCGTTGCGCCCGGCTGAAGGAATCCGGATCCAGCATGGACAGAATATCCGTGAGCATTTTGATGCTGCCGTGCAGGGTGTTTTCCAACAACTCGCGCTCGGCGGTGACCAAGCCATATTGCTTGAGACCGGCCTTGAGCATCTCCACCAGATATTCGGCCTCGCACGGCTTGGTCATGAAGCGAAAAATGTGTCCCCGGTTGACCGCGTCCACCGCGGTTTTCTGGTCGGCATTGCCCGTGAGCATCATGCGCACGGTGTCGGGCGCTTTGGCCTCGACTTTGGCTAGGAATTCAATTCCGTTCATTCCCGGCATCTGCATGTCGGACAAGACCACCGCAAATGGCCCCTGCTCGTGTATCATGGCCAGACCCTGGGGGCCGCCGAGAGCGGCTTCCAAGAGAAAGTCTTTGCGCAGCTTGCGCTGGATGCCGTTCAGCAGGTTTTGGTCATCGTCCACCAATAGAATTTTATTGTTCATCGGTTCGCTTTGGCTCCTTTGGTTTCCGCCGTCAATTCCATTTCGCGCCACGCCTCCACCCGGTGGGTCAGACCCAGGCTGGCAAGATACGGGCCGTCCAAATCATTTTCAGTGGAAGCGCGGGACCCGTGGTCTGCTTCGTGCTCAAACACGTTGGCCGCGTGGACGGCGGTCAGCGCGCAAAAACCGGGAGCGGTGGATCGTTGCGGGGCGTGATGCAATGCGATGGCCTCAACCACCGGGACGGGCAACCCCCAAAGCCCAAGGAGGTATCCGCCGACGCTGGCGTGATCAACCCCAAAAACTTCCTTTTCCGCCACGCAGTGTGAAACCCCGCCCTCCTCAATCAGCCGGGTCACTTTCTGGTAGTCCGTTGGACGATTGGCGGCCAAGAGCAGCTTGCCGATGTCATGCAACATGCCGCCCACAAAACATTCATTCCTTGTTTTGACCGTGGCGTCTTCCCATTCGGCGATCAACTTGGCCCGCCCGGCGGTTCTCAAGCTGTGGTGGATCAGGGCGTCAAGATTGAATCCCTGGTTTCCGAGATCATTGAATTGGGAAAACGTGTGGATGGAGAGGACCAGGGCCTTGATCGTGTCAGCCCCAAGGAAAAGCGCTGCTTCCGCTGCACTGGTCACCGCTTGGGAAAGGCCGAAAAACGCCGAGTTGACCAGTTTCAAAAACTGCGCCGTCATGGCCACATCCTGGCTGACGATTTCACCAATGTGTTCAATCGTGGCCGATGGTCGGTTTAATTCTTCGACAATTTCCACATAAAGCGAGGGGAGACAGGGAAGCCGCTTCATTTGCCCAACCACCGCTTTGAGCGTTTCGCCCTCCGCGGTGCTTTCCAGTCCGCAAGCTCGCCGCACCGTGGCTTTGATGGTCTGGGAATCGCACGGTTTGGAAAGAAATTGATGGGTGGAATTAACGCATTTCAAAATCAAGTCGGTGTCCGCGTGGCCGGACAATACGATGCGGATGGATTCGGGGTAAGAACGCGCCACTTCATTGAGCAGTTCGGCGCCATTCATCCCCGGCATCCTCATGTCCGTCACCACCACATCAAACGGAGCTTGCGCCATCCGCTCCAAGGCTTGCGCGCCACCAGCCACAAATTCCATGTCCCACTCGCCGCGCTGCCCGTGCAACATCCGTTGCAATGCGCTTAACACGAACGGATCATCGTCCACAAAGACAATTCTTTTCCTCATGGCGCTTTTCCCCTGGCCGTCGCATCGGCCACGGGCAGTCGCAGGATGAAGCTGGTTCCACGCCCCACTTCACTTTCAAAAGTGAGTGTGCCGCCGTGTTTGTCCACAACCACGGAGCGCGCGATGGCCAACCCCTGACCGGTGCCTTTGCCGACTTCTTTCGTCGTAAAAAAGGGGTCGAAAATCCGGTGGCGGATTTCCTCGGGAATGCCCGTGCCCGTGTCGGAAATCCGGATCTCCACCCATTCCTTGTCCAGCCGGGTGCTGATGTGGATGGTTCCCTTGCTGCCTTCCACATGCTTGACCACATCCCTGATCGCGTGCGCGGCATTGATGATGAGATTGAGGATAACCTGGTTGAATTCACCGGCGAGACACTGGACCGACGGCAACCCCGGCGCAAATTCGGTTTCCACTTCGGCGACGTATTTCCACTCCCCGCGCGCCACTGTGACGGTTGTTTCGATGGCGTGATTGAGGTCCAACGCCGTCTTTTCCTTGCTGCCCGGATGCGAGAACTCCTTCATGGCGTTCACAATGTGCGAAACATGCCTCACGCCTTGGAGGGATTGCTGGACGGCGGCCGGAATTTCTTTGCTTAAGTAATCCACATCAGCCTTCGCCATGGAGGATTCCACCGCCGCCACCAACTCCGGCGTCACCGTGTTCGACTGCACCGCGCTGGCCAGCTTCCGGTAAGCTTGCAACAACCCGGTCAGGTCGGCGAATGACTCCTCGATGAATTGAATATTGTCGCCAATATATTGAATCGGGGTGTTGATTTCGTGCGCAATCCCGGCGGCGAGCTGTCCCACCGACTCCAGTTTCTGCGCTTGGCGCAGCTGGACCTCGATCAGGCTGCGGTCCTTCTCCGCTTTCTTCTGGGCCGTGATGTCCACGACAAAACCCTGATAATGCAGCAAGGAGCCGTCCAGCTTGGTGACCCGGCAGGCCGTTTCACTGATCCATTTCCGGGAGCCGTCCTTGCACTTTATTTCCGACTCAAACTCGTGAACGACTCCCTGTTCCTGCAATAATTTCTGAAATTCCTTCAGTCGGCTCGGGGCCGCATAGAGCTGGGCCTGAATATCGGTCATTTGCTCGATTAACTCCCGCTGTGAAGCGTAGCCGCAGATCGAAGCCAGCGCGGGATTGGCGGTGATGAAGCGGCCTTCCCGGGTGCTTTGAAAGATGCCTTCCGGTGAATTCTCGAAAATGTGCTTGAAGTTTTCCTGCTCCTGAACCACCTGGGCCGAACGGAGGATGACCGTCTCTTCCAATCCGGCCAGTTTAAGTTTCGAATCCTGCAACAAGTGCCATTTCCGGGACAGGCTGTTGGCCAACTGCAGGACTTCAACACTGTCAAATGGTTTTTTTAATATCACCAAACGGTCCGATCGCCCCAACTTGTCCAGCATATCGTCCCAGGAGCAATCCGAATAGGCCGTGCAGATGACGACCTGAAGATCGGGGTCCACTTCCCAGATTCGCGCGGTCGTCTCCACGCCGTCCCAACCGGGGGGCATTCGGACATCCACAAACGCCAACGCATAGGGCGCGCCTAGCCCTAGGGCTTGCTGGACCAGGGCGAGACCATCCCTCCCTTGGTAGGCCGAGTCCAGTTGAAACCGGGGGGCGGGATGGGCGGCGGCAGTTGGCGGATCATCGAAGAGTTGAGCCGTCGCTTCCTTAAATTCGTCGGAGGAGTGGTCTTCTGGGATTAAGATTTTTCGGAAGTCGCTATGAATGGCCTGATTGTCGTCAATGACCAACAGGCGGGATGCCTCGGTCACCTCAAAATTATTCATGGCTCCCGTGGTTCAGTTGGCAGGGAAGATCCAGGACAAAGGTTGCGCCCTTGCCCAACCCATCGCTTTGCGCGGTCAAAGTCCCTCCCATTTCGATGGCCGCGAGGCAACTGCTGTGGAGACCAAAACCATGGCCGTCCTTCTTGGTGGTGAACCCGTGGTTGAAGATGCGGTTCAGGTTTTCCGGTGCAATCCCCACGCCATTGTCGCTCAGGGCAATGCGCACACGGTCGTGGCCATTGGTGACACGAATGGTGAGTTGCTTTTCCGCCGAGTCGGTTGCGTCGCAAGCCTGCTTGGCGTTGCGGATCAGGTTCACCAGGATTTGCAGGGCCTTGTGCTTCTCCAAGGTTATCTCAGGCAAGTGCTCGTCATACTCCCGAAAGACTCGCAGGTCGTGACGGATGAGGGAACTGGCATTCATCCGCAACGCGTCCTCGGCCAAATCGGTCACTTTGACCTTCTCGGCCACGCCGGATATCTTCACGCAACTCTGCTGCATGGCGACAATGTCTTTGATGTGGTCAATATTCTTGGAGAGCGACTCAAATTCATTGAGCAAGCCGGCTTTTTCCTTGGCCAGATGTTCGGCCAGTTGGCCCAAATAGCCGGGCAATTGCCGCCCTTTTGGATCACTGGTCATGAAGGCCGCCAAATCCGCCGCATGTTCGCGCATCAGGTCCGCCACTTTTGCCACCATGTCGCTCTTGGTCTTCTTTACTTGGTCGGAAACGACGCTGACCGACACATTGACGCTGTTGAGGACATTGCCAATGTTATGCAGAACGCTGCTGGCCACTTCCGCCATGCCTGCCAGCCGGGACGCTTCCACCAATTCTTTGTGCGCGCGGTTCAATTCGGCCTCGGTCTGTTTCATGGCGGTGATGTCCTTGGAAATCCCGAAAGTGCCGACGATTTCACCGGCCCGGTTGCGCAGTGGAATTTTGGAGGAGAGCGCCCAAGTCTCGCGGCCGTCCTTGGCGGTTTCCTTCTCAACCTTGCCGATCAAAGGAAGACCGGTGCGTATGATTTCCTGTTCGTCCTCAAATGCCGGTCGGGCGTGTTCCTCGGTGAACAAATCAAAGTCCGTCTTGCCAACCAGGTCCGTCTGGCTGCCGCCGTACCGTTGCATCTGCGATTTGCTGTAACGAATAAAACGCGACTCCCGGTCTTTGAAATAGATGCAGTCCGCGGAAGTTTCGAGCAGGTTTTCCAACAGATCGCGTTCCAGGGTCAGTTCCGCCTCCATCCTCTTGAGATCTTGGATTTCCCGCCGCAGCGCCTCCGTCCGTTCCTCGATTAATCGTTCCAATTTCTGGTCGGCCTCCCCTGGCATTGGCGATAATGTGTTCATGTTCAAAAATGCGCCTCTGGCGGGGCGGTTTTAGTGCCCGCGGCATGTATGGCTCATGCCTGTCTATCGGCATTCATGAGCACACTCTTAACCGGAGTTTCCCTTTGCCAAACCAACCCCGCCCCCAAAATCGTCGAGCCACCGTATCCTGGACGGCCCCAAACCCATCCGAAAAGACGCAAAAGAGGGAATTGTTTGCCCCTTTTGGGCTGTTTTCTTGCATTGAAGGGTGAACGATAGGAACGACGCATGCCTCAGACACCTGAACGCGAAATTGAGATTTTCAACGCGGCGCTGGAATTGCCGGCCGCAGAGCGCGTCGCTTACCTCGATCAGGCCTGCGCCGGCGACCCCGCCTTGCGTCAACGCGTCGAAGCACTCCTTCAGGCCAGCGGCGGTGCGGGCGGCTTCCTTGCAGGCCCGGTGCCAGCGCCTTCCGGACCGCGTGGCACGATATTAATTAATCCTGTTCCCGTCGAAAAGGTCGGGAACCGCATCGGTCGCTACAAACTGTTGCAACAAATCGGCGAAGGCGGTTGTGGCGTGGTTTACATGGCTGAGCAGCAGGAGCCAGTGCGGCGCCAGGTTGCCCTCAAGGTCATCAAGCTGGGCATGGATACCAGGAGCGTCATTGCCCGCTTCGAAGCCGAACGTCAAGCCCTGGCCATGATGGATCATCCCAATATCGCCAAAGTCCTGGACGCCGGTGCCACGGACCTGGGCCGGCCCTATTTCGTGATGGAACTGGTGCGTGGCATCAAAATCACCGACTATTCCGACAAGAATCATCTTTCCACGCGCGAACGCCTGGACCTCTTTGTCCAAGTTTGCCAGGCCATCCAGCATGCCCACCAGAAAGGGATCATTCATCGGGACATCAAACCGTCGAACATTCTGGTCACGCACAACGACGGGGTGCCAATGCCCAAAGTAATCGATTTCGGCATCGCCAAAGCCACCCAGCAACCGCTGACCGACAAGACACTTTTCACGGCGTTCGACCAGTTTATCGGGACACCGGCCTATATGAGTCCCGAGCAGGCGGAGATGAACGCTTCGGGCATTGACATGCGCAGTGACATCTACAGTCTGGGAATCCTGCTGTATGAATTGTTGACCGGCACTACGCCGTGGGATGCGAAGTCGCTGATGGAAGGGGGCCTGGAGGCGATTCGGCGCATCATCCGCGAAGAGGAACCGGCCTCGCCTTCCAACCGATTGAAGACGATGACGGCGACGGATCTGAGCGAGGTGGCCAAGCGACGCCGGACGGGAACCTTGAAGTTGAGCGGGACGGTGCGCGGGGAACTGGACTGGATTGTGATGAAGTGCCTGGAAAAGGACCGCTTCCGGCGCTACGAAACCGCCAACAGCCTGGCCTCCGATGTGCAACGTCATCTGCGCAACGAGTTGGTCCTGGCCCGCCCGGCCAGCCCTCTTTACCGGCTGCGGAAATTGTTACGCCGGAACAAAATGGTTGTGATGATCGCCTGCGGAGTTTTGGCAGGGCTGCTGATGGGGTTGCTCCTGGCCGCCTGGCTGGTTGTCTATCAATCTCGCAACAAACCTGCGGCAAGCGATCCGGCGACTAGCTTGAACGGCAACCCCTGAGAGGCATAGGACACCATGAATACAACGCAAAGTCCAACGACGACGAAGACATCGGGGCCGAGATCCGGCTCGCGCCGCCGCTGGCGCTACCAGCTCGGCTTTCTGGCCGCCTTCGCTTTGACCATCGCGCTGTTCTATGCCGAGGAAAACTGGCGCGGCCGGCGGGCTTGGGAGAATTCCAAACGGGAATTGGAGGCCGAGGGATTCAAGCTCGATTGGGGTTACTACATCCCGCCTCCCGTGCCGGAGGACCAAAACGCATTTGGCGTGCCGGAGATGGCGAAATGGTTTGAGGGACGGGGAGCGAATGAATTCACAGGAAAGCTCAATTATCCTGGCTGGCACACGAATGAGAGTGTGCGTGTGGTTGTGGCTAATGTGACCATTGGCCTGCAGGGGTCAATCGCTCCCAGCGGCAGCTCCGTGTTGAAATGGGCGGACGCGACCAACGCACCAGTGCCTACGGCCCGGCTGATGAAGGAGGCGATTGGACCAATGGGGATGGATCCGAGTGGTTACGCCATCATGGCCAGAACGCCGAAGGAAGTCCGGCCCGCCCAAATCTTCTTGGCGTGTGAAACCGCCCCATCCGTCAAGGAGTTGGCGCAGATACTCCCCAAACACATCGTCCCGAGGCCGGAGCAGCTTATCGTGGCTGGGGCGGAAGTTATCCAAGTTGAACCCGCTGGCAGCAATTCGTTCCGTGTGACCATGCGCCCGCCTCTCGGCGCGGCAGATTATGTGGCGTGGGGCGAGAAGGTTGAACCCGATTTGGCCTTCCTCCACTTGGCGGCGCAGCGTCCCTACGCTCGACTGGAGGGAAATTATGATGAATACCCTGGGCTGGTCCCAAATTTCGTCAACTATCGCGCTGTCTCGCTAAGGCTGGCAGCGCTGGCTGAAAGTTACATGCTGCTCGGTCAGCCCGAGAAAGCCTTGGACGAGCTGACCTTCCTGAATCAAGTGCGCCGCACCCTGGAATTCCGTCCATCGGGCCAGCGCATGACGTTGGTGGCCGCGATGCTCGATAGCGCGATCACCGGACTCTACGTGCGCTCCATCGAGGATGGAATGCGGTTGCAGGCATGGCGCGAACCTCAACTGGCCGCCTTGCAGGCACAACTCAAGGAAATCCAATTGCGTCCCTATGTGGCGGCAGGCATCTCCTTCGAATTGACCGCCACGATCCACCGCGTGGAGATGGCTCCTCACTCCTGGGAGAAAGCGCGAATTGAGCCGGGGAACAAAGCGTCTCTCTTCTGGTTTCCTCCGGAGCTGCCGGAAGGCTGGATTTACCAGAACATGGTCGTCTTCGCCAATCTGGAACGGAAGCAGACGGAATGTCTGCCACCGCATCGGGAGGATATTGTGCCGCACCAAATCTTTGCCGAGTTGTCGGCCATCGAGGCCGCGAAGGCCCGGTGGTCACTCTTTAAGCCCCTGGCCACCTTCGCCATTCCCAATATCAATCGGACCCTAAGGACTCTTCACCAGAACCAGACTGCGGCGAATCAGGCGCAAATTGCTTGCGCGTTGGAGCGTTATCGTGTGGCGCACGGTGAGTATCCGCCCGGCCTGGAGGCGCTCATGCCGCAATTCTTTGATAAAATTCCGCCCGACCTCATCGGTGGCCAGCCGCCCCGCTATCACCGCGCCGATGACGGGAAGTTTCTTCTCTACTCCATCGGCTGGAGTGAAACCGACCACGGCGGCAAGAGCGGCTCCAACGGGCAGGACGGTGATTGGGTATGGGGGGATGAGTAAGAGAATGAACTTTCGCAACGGCGGGGAATTTGATAGCAATCCTGCGTTGAGCGACGTTACCCGCATTCTTGGGTCCATAGAGCACGGCGACCCCAAAGCCGCAGATCAAATACTGCCGCTGGTCTATGGTGAGTTGCGTAAACTGGCGGCGTCGCGCATGGCTAACGAAGCGCCCAACCAGACGTTGCAGCCCACCGCGCTGGTGCATGAAGCCTGGCAACGTCTAGTGGGAAAGGACAATCCACAATTCGCCAATCGCGCTCATTTCTTCGCCGCGGCGGCCGAGGCCATGCGCCGCATCCTCATCAACAACGCCCTCCGCAAGCGCGCGGCGCGTCATGGCGGCGGCCAGCAACGCGTGGACCTGGAGGGTTTGGACGTTGCCGCGCCGTGTGGCGACGACGAACTTCTCGCCGTAAACGAGGCGCTGGACAAGCTTGCCGCCAACCACCCCGTCCAGGCCGAGGTGGTCAAGCTGCGCTATTTTGTGGGCATGACCAACTTGGAAACCGCCCAAGCTCTGAACCTCTCCGAGCGCACCGTCAAGAATTACTGGACCCACGCCCGCGTCTGGCTCTTCCGTGAAATGAAGGCTGCCCGAACCGCGGGTTGAAATTGTCTGGCGAAGACACGGACCGGCGGCCTGCGGCCTCGCCGCCCGGTTTGTGCGTCCGCCGATTCCGGCCCTGCCCGGCCGCGCCCAAAACTGACGCGCGACGATTCAACAACCTTATGCAAACCCAGGACTCGTCCCATTTTCGCGCCACTCCACAAGCCGCATCCGCCGGGTCGCCCGCCCAAAATCGAATAATTTTGCCAACCGCCTCCGCCCCGGCATACTATGCGCAAACTATGAGATGGATTGCCTCACTTTTGCTTCTGCTTGCCCTGGCCTCCGGCGTCCGCGCCGACGGGATTGACGACCAGTATCTGGTCATCTACAACCAAATCCTCCAGGGCGATGCCCTCCAGCAAACCGGCCACCTCGACGCCGCCGCCGTCAAATACCGCGATGCCCTCGCCGCCCTGCAAAAAATGCACGCTGACTTCCCTAATTGGTATCCCGCCGTCATGACCTTCCGTCTCGCCGATTTGACCGAGAAATCCCAGACCCTGGCCAAGTACCTCCCCGCCACCAACACCGTCCTAGCCATCGCGGCCGAAGCCCCCGCCCCCGCCAACGCCAGCCCGGAAGCCCTCCAGATGTACGAGGCCCTCTCGACGCTGGCCGAACAGCGTCGCAAAGAGCGCACGGAGCTCGACACCCGTCACGCCGACGTGACCGCGCACGAGGCCGCCCTCGACGAAGCGGCCGGGCGCCTGGGCGAGAACGTGCGCGCGCAGGCCGGCGCGGCCGAGGAGACTTCGCGCCTCATCACCACGCTGACGGCCGCGGTCAACGAGATCGCGACCCACCTCGAGACGCTCACGCAGAGCGCCGAGGAGTCGTCGAGCTCGATCCTGCAGATGACCGCCACCAACGACGAGGTGGCCGAGAACGTCGGCGAGCTCGCCGGCAGCGTGCGCGAGACGGTCAGCTCGATCGAGGAGATGGCCTACTCCATCAAGGAGGTCGCCAAGAACGTCGACGCCCTCTCGCTCACCGCCGAAGAGACCAGCTCGTCGATGAACGAGATGGACGTCTCGATCGACCAGGT
>Ga0182030_10018595_pt1 | contig 13316 bp, 15 predicted proteins | sample 812S3MmetaG_FD_121299 | JGI IMG/M metagenome (GOLD analysis project Ga0182030, IMG submission 121299) | Permafrost microbial communities from Stordalen Mire, Sweden - 812S3M metaG (Illumina Assembly) | ecosystem: Environmental > Terrestrial > Soil > Wetlands > Permafrost | place: Sweden... | reverse complement strand
TCAATTTCAGCTTGACTGATGTTGATAGAAAAAGTGGACATATTTTGTGATTTCGCACTTACAAAATTGCCACTTTTTTAATGTGTCAACAAATCACTTTTTATCCCTTGCGGAGTATAATTACATTCTCTTTTGGATTTGGTGTGATTTTATGTATTGAGGAGTGTGGTTTTACTTCGTCTGTACCTTGTATAAGCAAACTTTCATCTATCTCTATTGGCTTACCTGGACACACAGAAATGTATTTAGCAAGAAATTCCCCCGCCTTGTCCAAATCTGATTTTGAAAAATAAACATCGTTACTCTCTCCGTATCTATTTATGGTATATGATATTTCTGAAAAGTAAAATAAAAGTTCCTTATCGTGTACAACTCCAATATTCAAAACTGGATCTATGCCGCAATCTTTTACAAACCATAAAAAATGTAAAAAGTCCGTTAGATGCTCACCAACAAATATGGTTTGCTCGGTCAGTTTATTAGCAATTTCAGCCTTATTCCAACGTAACATTTCTGGAGTCGCTTGTATTAATGCTACCCCAAATGTCTTTCCATCAAAAGGGAAGGTGTAATTAATAGAGCCGGTTTTTTTCTTAAAGTCATCGGAATGGAAAAGCTCTTTACGCAATTCATCATTATTGCATAATATAAACCTGTCGGTTTTGTAATCTTGCAATCCTTGCAATTGCAATCCGCGAATACTGCAAAGTATTCTGTAATCCATGACTGATAATATTGGCTGTCTGTAAAGTACACTTTTTATTCATTGTCTTTTTTTTCGGATACCTCAAATTTTTTACTGCCAAACTCAAAGAATGAATCGAAATCTATTTTACAATCACACCAAGACGTTTCTTTTGAGGCAAATTCCCATAAAGCAAGCCATGCACTTTTTGTTTCATCGTTTGTATATTATGTTCTCTGTAGTCATAAAATAAAAATTGCCGGGTTGTGACAAATAATTGGAATAATTCAAAAAAACTTGTGGATAAAACGATTTCTATTTTTAATGAGAGTGGTAATCAAACTGAGGGCATATTCTATGATGAACATGACACATTAGTCAGAACAGAGAAATATAAGAACAATGCCACTGGTCAAAAAAAAGAAATGGACAAATTCAATGCATCAAATGCCTTTCAGGGAAAATCAATATATTATGCCAATAACGTAGGGAATGATACGGAAGCTATGAACTATACCGCAAATAACTCCTTTTATCATAAGGAAATATATACATATGACTGCTATAGTAATCGAATTGAAGCTCGTTTCTATTATCCTAATGAGAAATCAAACTATAGGATTATCAACAAATATGATGATAGTTGCAATTGTATTGAAGTTACCTATTACGATGTTAATGATAGCATTGCAAGTCATTTTGAATTGCAATTTGAAGGTATGTGTAAGATCGTAGGAACTAAATACTATAGTAGTTATGGAACATTAGTCGATGAAAAGACAAAGTTTGAAGATTTTGATGACGTAAAAAATTGGCTTAAAGAAACAATATTCATTAAAGGCGAGCCTGCTAGATGTATTGAAAGACAAATCGAATATTACAGATAGATAGATTATTTTGAACATCAGGAAAAGAACAAAGCTGTACCCTCAAGATTTTCCTACCTGCAGCAACACCTTTTTATTTTTCTCAGTTCCACATTTACATCACGACCAAAGCACGAATAACGAACCTGTCGGGGTGAACCGAGCCTACTCTGAGCGCTAGCTGAAGAGTCGAACCCTGCCATAGAAGGATTTGGAAAATTAAACACAGTCAATCCGGCCATTATGGACACACATAATTAAATTATGTGGCGTATTAAAGGCGATGTTCATGATTTAGCTTTCTGCTGATGCTAGGGATCCTTCGGCGTGGCTGCAGGATGACACGCTATTTTGCTGACGACGGCTTTGATGGGGCTTGTTTGTGGGAACTGTGTCTCACGCAAAGGTAGCTATTAGAGTATATACTAAAAACCTCATTAGATGGCAAAATTCCTTTGCGGATGTTAATTGGCTTACTTTATGATGAGGGTCAGTGATACCATTTTTACATTTGCAGCATGGATCGGTACAAAGTATTATTCAAAGATAATAAGGCAACTTCCGCAAGTATTATAGGTGAAAATTTTGATAGACATCTCCAAATAAACTTAATCAACAATAAAAGAATTATTGAATCATTTATTGTTTGGGGAAATAATAAAAATGACGCTATGGAGTTAGCTACTGACGTTGTAGATAAAATTGCAACTATAATTTAAGCCTTTTTCCCCGCTGCCCGGGGTTTTTAATCCCGTGCTCAATTGCCTGGGCTTTGTAACCACTTCCCCACTCCCCAAAAAATATTCCTACCCATAGCAACATCTTTTTTTATTTTTCTCCATCCTACATTTACATTACGAACCAAGCACGAACAAAAAGCCGAATAAAGCATTTGTCAGGTTGAACCCGAGCCTGCCCTGAGCGATAGACGAAGGGTCGAACTCTGACATAGAAGGATTTAGAAAATTAAACACAGTCAGTCCGGCTATTATGGACACACATAATTAATTTATGTGGCGTATTAAAGGCGATGTTCATGATTTAGCTTTTTGCAAATACTCGGGATCCTTCGGCTGGGCTCCGGATGACACACGATGGCGCGAAATGACGGCTTTCATCGGGCTTGTTCGATGTTATGAGAACCGAAGGGATTTTGACTATGTTGTGAAACCGATGCGCCATAAAAAAAATTAGTCAAAGAGGTTGCTGCGCTCTTTGACTAATAAAATTCATTCAATTGATTATCAACTTATCATCGAATTCTCAGCTCCATTGTTTGCTGGAGAACCGGTCGCTCACGACTAGTTCCTTGCTGCCGGGGGTATATTTATAAAAGCCTTCTCCTGATTTTACACCGAGGTAGCCTGCTTGTACCATATTTGCGAGTAGGGTAGCAGGAGCATATTTCTGATTACCAAAGCCCATGTGCAGTACGTGCATGATGGAATAGCAAGTATCAAGACCTATGAAATCGGCGAGCTGTAACGGGCCCATAGGGTGTGCCATACCGAGCTTCATGATGGTGTCTATTTCAGTAATGCCGGCAACGCCTTCCTGCAGCGCCAGCACTGCTTCGTTGATGAGCGGCATTAATATACGGTTAGAGATAAATCCGGGATAATCGGCTACCACGCAAGGCACTTTGCCCAGCAGTTCTGTGAGTGTATATATGGTTTGTGTTACTTCCCTGTCTGTACCGTAGCCATTGATGATCTCTACCAGTTTCATTACCGGCACAGGGTTCATAAAGTGCATGCCGATAACTTTTCCGGGGCGTTTAGTAACGGAAGCTATGCGCGTAAGCGATATAGAAGAAGTGTTGGAGGCGAGGATACAATGTTCCGGGCAAAACTCGTCGAGCTGTTTAAAAATATTGAGCTTTAGTTCTATGTTTTCTGTGGCCGCTTCCACTACCAGGTCGGCATCAGCAACTGCTGATGCCATGTCTGTATAGGTCTTTATGCGGCCCAAGGCCTGCTGCTTTGTCTCTTCAGTAAGGGTGCCTTTTGCGACCTGGCGATCCATGTTTTTACCGATAACAACAAGTGCTTTGTCGAGTGCACTTTGGTTGATGTCCATCATGTGAACGTTAAGCCCGCATTGAGCAAAAACGTGGCTGATACCATTACCCATAGTACCCGACCCAATAATTGTAACGGTTTTGATTTCAGAAGATACCATTTTGTTTTGTTTTTCTAAAATAACAGTTTCTAATTCTACCGACATAATTTGTGATGTTTCGTTTTTTGAGCCGCCAAGGTAAGCATTCCTGTTTGCATGGGCAAAAGGGAATTTATCAATATTTTACTAATCTGTGATTTTGATGAAACGGCATTATTTTTGTTGTAATTTGCTGGCTCAAACACGAAGAATCTATGGCAAAAATAAGTGCTATCAATTGGTTTGAAATACCGGTAAACGATTTCGCGCGCGCTAAAAAATTTTATGAAACCATTTTTGACTTCGAGATGAAGGAGCAGGTGTGGGGCAATACACGTATTGGCTACTTTGAGTGGGACAGAGAGGAAGATGGCAGGGGAGGCTCTATAGTTTATGATCCTGAGTTTTATACACCATCTGTTAATGGCCCGCTTATCTATCTGAATTGCGAACCAAGGATACAACTGGTGTTAGATAAAATAGTAGCAGCAGGCGGCAAAGTATTACAGAACAAAACTATAGTTGCGGCCACGTTCGATCTTGGTTATTGGGCGCTGATGCTGGATACGGAGGGGAACAGGATAGCGCTGCACGCTCTGGAATAATGTCAACTATCTTCAATCCATGAAATTTCTCATTGTCGGATTAGGCAATATTGGTATGGAGTATGATGCTACCCGCCACAACATAGGATTTGATGTGGCGGATACGTTCGTGCTTAAAAATGGGGGTAATTATTCTTTGGATCGCCACGTTTATATATCTGAAGTAAAGTGGAAAGGGAAAACCTTTGTTGTGATAAAGCCCACCACATACATGAACCTTAGTGGGAAGGCTGTAAAGTATTGGCTGGACAAGGAAAAGATACCGCTGGAAAATATGCTGGTGATCGTAGATGACTTGGCGCTGCCGCTGGGTACCTTGCGCATACGTGCTTCGGGCAGTGATGCGGGGCATAACGGCCTGAAAAATATACAACTGGTGCTGATGACAGATAAATACCCGCGCCTCCGCTTTGGGGTAGGGAATGATTTTCCTAAGGGTAGACAGGTGGAATTTGTGCTGGGCAAGTGGAGCTCATCAGAGATTCCTTTAGTAAAGGAGATGATGCTGAAGAGTGTGGATGCGATAGAGTGTTTTGCTTCGCAGGGGATAGGCAAGGCGATGACTTTTTTTAATAAGTGAGGCGGGAATGAGCAAGTGAAAAGACTAAGTTATTTGCTTCATGTTTAGTTATTGCAAAGAAGCGATTTTTTGTTACATTTGCAGGCAATTAAGGTCGGATGGCCGAGTGGCTAGGCACAGCTCTGCAAAAGCTGCTACAGCGGTTCGAATCCGCTTTCGACCTCATTTTAAAAACGTAAAACGCTGTAAGTCAATCACTTACGGCGTTTGTTTTTTGCTTGGGGTACAATTAGGGGTACAATTAGAATCGTTTAAGTTTTGCTTACCTTGTTGCTGTATATGCAATTTTTCATCAGAAACTTTAATTGGAATCCAACCAAGCGAAACAAATAATTGACACAAATAAATAATAGCAGTTGCGATAAATACTGCTTTCAAAATAGTATTTGTATTTCGTGTATTATTATTGGTTTCAATTTGATTATCTAATAGTTTTGTTTGAAGTGTAAAATTAGCTATTGCTACCTCACTATCGAATTGTCTCAAAAAACTGGAAAAATCATATTTTATATTGGCTTTTTCTTTTTCAATTATGCGGTATGTCCTTTCAATAAACATAACTGCATCTGCCTTACCTTCCATCAATATTTTAACTTGTTCCTTTTCAGCTATATTTTCTTTTGCAGAAAAGGCTGCATCAAGAAATAAATATTCAATATACTCATAAGGTTCATATTCCCTTTTTTCGTCTCCTACAAAATAAATTGCCTTACTCTTGTCCTCAGAAAGTGCAATACTTGTCTTTGATTTATTATTAACGGCAAAAATGAAAAATGGATAATCTATTCCATTTTTAAACTCTTCTATTGTCATACAATTTGGTTTCGCACGCTAAATATAAAACTAAACTGCGTCAAAAGGAGAGTGTCTTAATGAGATTTGCAGGCTTGAATTACCGCGATAACTATACTGGTAACAATACTTAGTCCGGCTAATAATGCAGCCCACTTAGACCATTTTACAGCGTCCCTTGCGTACTTAGTTTGATTGATATTGTTGTCAAATAATAATCTTTGATCGCCTGCCTCTTTACTATAACCGCCATTTTTAATAAAATTATTTGTCCCTGTCTTTAATTCATATCTTGTTCCATAGGATGAAGTGTCAGGAAAAATACGTTCATCTTGTTTTAAAAAATCTAAATGTTTTTGCAGTATTTTGCCATCAATTCCTAATTCCAACATCATTTGAGGAGAATAATTTTTATCCCATTCCTGATGGATTTGGATATACTTTAAAATCTCGTCAAGCTCTTTTAATTCCGATACTTCCATAATCATTGTAGTTTGCAGTTGCCGGGCTAATTGCCGTGTAATCCCTCGGCAGGTAATTGAATAGTGTGATTAAAATTAATATCCTCTGCTCCATACCTTTTAAGCCATTGCTGTATTTCATTTTTCAAATCTTTGGAGCATTGTATAAACCCGTCCCAATTTTTGAATGCAGGCACATTATTGGGGTACTCGAAAATATCATCTTTGTCGTTGGAGCATATAACAACAAATGTATCCGGGGCTTTAAAAAAAGGGCAATAGCTTATCCTTGGCGAATAAAATGCATGTAGTCTTTTAGCTATCGGATTGGGAAGTAAGGGATTGTTCATATAATTAAGAAATGGAAGTGCTTTAAGAACTTCTTTATTTAAAAAAACGCTTTCATATTTTTCTTTAGAATTATCAATTGTAGAAATGATAAACAACGAATAAGGCCACTTCTCAACGAGACTTTTTCCGGGGGTTCCCATTTGTTCTAAAATATGTTGGGGTATTTTACTTTCAAAACTTACAGAAATAATAGTCTTATTAATATCCTCAACTAAATTTAAAACGGTTTCAAGTTGTTTATTTATGTGGGTTTTTTTAGCGTCAAAATTTTTGAAAATTTGGTATGCGATAAATAAAGTAACGGCACTTATTATTAAGCCAATTCCGCTAAATATTGCATTTAATAAATCAGTAATTGAATACTCCCCAAACTTATTATTAGTCATTTGCGATAAAAATGTATTTATGGCAAGTTAATCATTAATTCAAAAACGACGGAATTGCTATTATAAACGTTTTGGCTTTACTTCCTTATATAGTTTATGTTACTTGCTCCCTGCGATATTTATTCAGCTAATGGAATTTCATAAGGTACTGTAAACACTTTTTCCCATGCTGCAATATATGGAAGATTGCACTCGTTTACATCGGTAACTGATTTCAAATTTTGTAGCCAAATTTGTAGTCAAATGCTAAAACTAAATACAGTAAATTCAGTAACGGCGCGGGTTTTAGGGGTATTTTTGTAGCCAAAATTTGTAGCTAAACTTGTTGCAACATTTATTAATCACAATTTAAATCACAAAGTTGAAAAAGGTTAGCTGATTTTTACGGGTGCAATCTTCCAAATATTGCATGACCGCCCATCCCTCTGGCAGTACCTTACGATTTTGCAATGTGTAATTATTTAATATCAAAAAATTTCATTTTATTAGCATTGATATGGTATTCATCTGTTTCCCTTGAGGCAAATGTTATTCTTTTAAACTTCAATAGGTTTAACTGATTGTATATACTATTGTATATCCTATAGATACTGGTTTCATCTTCAAAATATCTACTTGTTAATCTTAAATTATCATTTGACATACGATATTCTATTCGGAATACTCCATTGGGAAGATTTTTTTCAGATATAGTTTGCCCATGATTTTCCTCGCTAAAAAAATTAACGTATGTATCATACCCGTATTTCAATGTAAGGTTATGTGCTAATGCGTAAGCAAAATCACGTCTTAGTTTACACAATGAAGAATCTGGCAATGAATTGATTTTATAGATTAGGATTGAAATTTCTTTAGTTATTTCTGCATCCTTTTCATTATGTAAATTATAGTTATTTGATAAAATAGCGAATTGGTTTATATCTTGCAATGAATCATTAAAATGTAAGATTTTTAAGCTATCAATCTCATATATTTTTTCTTTTAAGTATTCTTTGAAATGAACGCCATTATTCAAATTGGAATTTAAAAGCGGTGTTTTTTGATTGCATCCAATAGTCATAGATAAGACTGTGAATAATAAAAATGTATGTTTCATATTTTTGTTTTTTGATTAGCTTTTCATTGTAGCAATATCATTTCCAATAGCCTGCTCATCATAAATAGTAAGTGACTTGCCGGGGCCACGCAAGGCCGCATAATAAGCCCTGCCTGCTGTCAATGCAGCCGCTTTATTAGTTCCTCTTAAAGCGTTATCATACTGGTCTTTTAGCTTTTCAATTTTTTGATTTCGAGCGTTTCCAGCTTTCCCAAGAAAATATATTATTGCAATGACAATAGCTAATCCAATGAGGGTTTCAAAATAATCTCCAATTTGATTATTGCTTTCAGGATCATAGTTGCAACCACGCCATATTAATAACCCAAAAAGAAGAAATACAACTATAATGATTATATTTTTATTATTTTTATTGTTATTGCCACGGCGCAACACTTTATTCCTATAACTGGAGCCATATTCCATTTGAGCTTTATGTAAGTCATCTGCATACTTTTTATTCAAATCTTCCTGATTGCCCATGTTTATTTTATTGAAGTAAAATCTTTTCAGTTACCCACAAAAAAAACTGCGTGGGTGATTCATCTATCTGTAGCGAGGCTCTGACAAGCCCAAACAGAAATAAACGAAGCCCACGCATTGGTGAGCGTTTCGCTTATTACTTCTGTTTGTATAAAATTGTCAGATTTCGCTACAAGAAATAATGCTAAACGCAAAATTGTATATACCCTTATTAGTTAATTTATTTCAGTCGCAAATATTTTTAGTAGGTCAAAAATATTCTTTAAAATTCACTTGCTAAGAAAATTGTTTTTTTGTTGGCAGCGGTTCACCCTGCCACATAAAATCCTTTGTCTGCTATTAGCTCATTACAGCCCTGCAGCCGGTCTTTAGAGCGTAACCCCTTATCCCTGAATTGCTCCCAAATTTGCCACTGCCTTGCATCGCTATCGTCCGGGTTAATAATTAATGCCTGCTTAAATTCGTCTATCAATTCGCGCCGGGCTGCTTCACTGGTAAGATAATCGCATAGGTCGGATTTGTCCGGTAACTGGTATTCCTTCGCTGCTGTTTGTAGTAAATCGTTTACCTCTATACTGGTAATGTCGGATAATTCCCCGGCTAAGTGTTGCCAATCTTCCAAAGCTCCCAGGTCTGGGAATAGTACCACTTTGCGCCCGGCCAATACTTTGAATTTTGCCCTTAGCAAGTCGGGTACTTCGTTTAGTTCACCCTTTTTATTAAACATTTCATATCCTTTACTACCCGTTGCTATCCAAATAAATTGAGGGAAAAACACACTTGCAATTATAGCCGTCTTTTCGCTTTCAACTATGGCAATAGGTTTACTTGTATCCTCACTAATTAGATGTTGACCGTATAGGCATTGTTGCAGGTTAAACGGATCCATTTTTAAGACGCTATGTACCCAATTACTAACAGGGATTGCCGCCCGGTCACGCTTTCCGGTGGCGGGGCTGTAAGGCATTATTTTACCGCTGCGAATATTACCCAATTCATCTACCTGCCAAAATATGCACCCGCCCGGATAATACTTTGATGTGCCAATACAATATTTTTTAATCAGCATGTTTACAATGCAAGGCTCAAAAAGGGTATGCAGGAATTTTACAAGGTTGTTACTATTATAGTGGCTCAATGTGGCGTTAAATACCTCTTTAGGTATGTATGACACTGGTAGCGCCGGGGCTGTCTGTATTTGCTTGTTAGGGGGCAAAGGACGGCTATAGTTCCGGGTTGTGGATGTGGTTTCATCTAATGGTAAGTGGTAAAAATTAGCTAACCATTTCATTGCTCCCATAAAGTCAATTTTTAAATGTAGCTGTAGAAATTTAATTGCGTCCCCGCCCATCCCACAACCGTAACACTTAAAAATTCCTTTTGCCGGGGTAACAATAAAAGAGGGTGTATGTTCACCATGCAGAGGACATTTACAATTATAAAAACGGCCTCTTTTTTTCAACCGTTCAAAGTAGCCTATAACATCAATGATGTTTATTTGGCTCTTTATTATTTCAATTTGTTCTGATAAGTTGATATTCATTTTTCATTTTATTTTCAAAAAAACAAAAGGTTATTTCTTTGCTACACTATCTACACTTTCTACACGGTAAAAAATGGGTTGTGTAGTTGGTGTAGATAGTGTAGGTTCAAAAAACACTTTCTTTTTTTATGATAATAGCCATACCATAATTTTTGCGCTCTATTACAAACCCAATGTTTTTTAGTCGTTCGCTAAAGGTTTTTAAAGAGCAACATTTATACCTGCTATTATTGCAATAAACACAGTATTCTGAAAACAAATCTTGCAAACGTTTACTTTCATTCACTCCCTTTGTATAGCCTTCATCTTCTAAAAAAAGTTGTACACTATCAGACTGTTTTTTGTAGTTTTCTAATTGGCCGTTTACCGCTTCGCTATAAGTAAAATTGTTTTGGGCAAGTAACCGCTCTAACCCTGATAGTACCCAGTTAAAAACCCCTGATAATTCGCTTTTAATAATTTTTGCGGAAAGTTGTTTATCCTGTTCCGGGTCGGGTATCGTTATTTCAAAAGGAATGATTAACAACCGTCTGAAAAATGCGGTTGAATGTTCTATGTCTTTAGGTAATTCGTTACAATTGAAAATTAGTTTCGCATAGTCAGTCAATGTAAAAGGTTCGCCATAGGGTAAACGGGCTTCTACAGGTTCGCCGGATACTAATTGTTTGAAAATTGAGGTTTCCAATTTGCCGTTTATCTCACTTGCATAGTTAACAAGTTTGTTTGCTAACATTGCCCGGAAATAGCCGTTTTCATTGGTAAGACTATGTAATGAATAATTACTTACATTGTCATTGCCGCCTAACAAAGCGTTCACAATCTCAAAGAATACCGATTTTCCATTTGCCCCGCCGCCATACAGTAACAATGTTTTTTCAAGTTTTAATGTGCCGGGCCTTATAAACAAATAGGCTAAATATTCAGCTAAAATGTGTTGCCTTGTAATATCGGGTTGTACCTTGTTAAGGTATGCTTCAAACAAAGAGGCTTTGGCATTGGGGTTATAGTCAAAAGGCAATTGGTAAGTAATAAAATCCTTTGCCTGTGGCAATCTTAAAACTTGTCTTTCCGGGCTTATTTCAAAAGTTCCGTTTTTCAGGTTAATAAACACAACTTCATTTTGTGATTCCGGTCTTGGTAAATAAGCTAAGGCATGAAATTGTTTATTTAATTGTTCCCGGAAAGAATAAAATCGGGAATTAAATTTATCAATACCCATTTTTTCTGTAGCATTGCCTAAAAAGGCTTGTAATACTTCTTTGTCCAATGCTTTCCAATATGCCCCGTTATATACATAGGCATAGCCATTATTCTTGCAAATACCCCAATTATTTTGCTTTGCAATCAGTAATATTTGCTCTATGCTGATTACTAAAAAATGATGTGGTTTTAACTTTTCGGTTTCACTTGTTAGCCCTGCTAATTTTCTAAAATCAACTGGTTTTATTTGCTCAATAAGCAAGTTTATTATTTCTTCATCCCTTTTGTGTGTAGTGGGTGTTTCCGGCTCATTTTTCAGGCTTTCGCCTTGTTCCGCTATTGTTGACCGCAAAGAGGTTTTTTTGTCGCTATTCGCTTTGTCTGCTGCTGTTTTCATCTAAAGAATTTTAGTAGCTAATTTTCACGTACTAAAATTTGCTGAAAGGTGGGAATGTCTTAGATTTGCCCTGTAATCGTTCCAACAAAAAATTTAGTTTATCCCTTTGCGGTCTGTCAACCATTAAGGGATATTTTTTGTTGTTATGCTGCAATGTTTGAAGTCTTAACCTTGCTAAGTGCTGCCTGTATGTCGCTATCCTTATAAAGTACCCGGTTGCCTATCCGGTTCGCTACTATCTTTCCCGTTTTGGTGTAATCGTTAAGGGTGGCAAGTGTTACCCTCAATATTTTGGCTGTTTCCGTCCGGGTGCGCAATTGATCGCCGGGGGCTGCTGTTGGGGTTGGGGCTTCTGATAATGGAATAAGTTTTGTTATCTCATTCCGTACCGCCTCACTAATAAGGTGGCTTAAATTTTCCGGGGTGGTAATTATTAATCCTTCCATCTTTTGAAATGCCTTTTTGTAAATGGCATAGTAAAAGTGAAACAATGACGTAAAGGGGAAAAACGGGGGAATTATCTTTTTTGCAAACTCTTTACAGGGTTGGGTTTCGTTATACCTAATCTGGTTAATTCACCCCAAACCGTCTTTAAATTTTTTTCCTTTAGCGGGTAATTCTTATCAGTTGACTGGGGGCTGCTCAATATCCCTTTAATAGAATGTCCCCCTTTCTTATCTAATCCCAAAATCATAGAAAGTAATGCTATTTTATCAGTCTGTTTCATATTATCAAACTGATGTTTATCTTTCAGGAATTGAATAATACCTAACTGATCTAATAAAACATACTTGTTAACAATGGTTTCCAGTTCCGGGGTTTTAATCGTTTCATTTTGTTGTGTTTCTTCCGAAACGCTAATGTCAACAATAGACTTGTTAAAATTATAAAATGTAGCTGTAGCCATTTGGTAAGCCCTATAAAATTCTTTATCATTACTTTTAAGGCTGTCAAAATATTTCTGTAAATCTTCATCGCTTAAATCGAAAGTTGGCTTTAGTATGTTGTTACTGCTTTCTATTGCTGCAAAACCCTTTCTGATTTTTTCGCATTCTGAATGAATGTAGTTTACAACTCTTTCTGAGCCTTTACCATTTTGAAAAATCAGGTCTTTTATTTCACTGTTATAATTGTTATATTTTAAAGGCAATAAAGGGACACTTTTATACATGAAATTGGCTATATATTTATTGGTATATTCTTTTTGTCCTTCTTTTTGACATTCAAACATAATTAATAGCAATTCAAAGTGTGCTTTGAAATTATCAAAATGTGCAAGTAAATTGTTATTTGTTGTTTCCATTATTATTTTGATTTTAGAAAGCTGTTAAATGGCTATCTTTTTTGTTTGCTCTGTTTTCTTATCGCTCCATATACCCGCCATTATTTTAGCGTGATCGTCCGGGGTTACCTTTATGTACTTCATAAATGCTTTCTCTGTTTTGTGGCCTGTGATAGCCATTATACTAAGTGTAGGCACTCCGTTTAAAAATTGGTTGGTAGCAAAGCTGCGCCGGGCTGTATGGGTGGTTACTAATTTCCATTTTTCCAAAGTTTCTGTTATCAGTTCCCCGCCCTTAGTGAATGAGATACTAACTTTCTTTTCTAATGCTTTGCATTTTTCGGCAACGTCTTTTAATGCTGCATTGGTTTTTTGGTTGCTTAATGCTGCTGGCAATTTCCCGCCGTACTTATTCATTATTTCGGTTAC
>Ga0182030_10018594_pt1 | contig 13316 bp, 12 predicted proteins | sample 812S3MmetaG_FD_121299 | JGI IMG/M metagenome (GOLD analysis project Ga0182030, IMG submission 121299) | Permafrost microbial communities from Stordalen Mire, Sweden - 812S3M metaG (Illumina Assembly) | ecosystem: Environmental > Terrestrial > Soil > Wetlands > Permafrost | place: Sweden... | reverse complement strand
GCTGCTGCCACTGTATTACCTATGGCATCTAATACTTCCATCTGGAAGTTATCGTCTTCTAAAGCAAGGTTATCAAATTGCTGATGCAAGTCTACCAACAGGGAAGTTAACTGGTTCAGGATATTAAGGGTTACAGGCGTATCGTTAATGAAAGCGCGCGATTTACCATTGATGGCTATTTCCCTGCGGATAATGCATTGTGTGTCATAGTCCAGTTCAGCATCAGTAAGGGCTTTTTTGAAAATATCATTATTGGTTACGTCAAAATACCCTTCTATTACTGATTTCTCATTTTTGTTAATCAGCACGGAACTATCTGCGCGTTCACCCAATATCAACGATAATGCGCCCAATATAATGCTTTTCCCTGCCCCTGTTTCTCCAGTCACAGTATTCAAATGGGCATCGGGTTCAATAGTTAAATGGTCAATAATAGCGTAATTCCTTATTACTAACTTTTGAAGCATAGTTTACAGTAAACAGTGGCTGTAAAGTTAATCTTAACTTACTACTTAAAGTTATTTTGGTCTTGCTTTCTATTCTCAGGCTTTATATACCTTCAAAGCAGCTTCCAGGCAATCCATGGCTGCATTTATATCATCTTTATTAAGCACATACGCAAGGCGCACTTCATTCCTGCCTTTGCCTGCCGTGGCATAAAAGCCGGCTGCAGGTGCCATCATTACCGTAGCGCCGTTATGAGAAAATCCTTCAAGTAACCATTGGCAAAATTTTTCGCTATCGTCCACCGGCAGTTGTGCCATTGCATAGAAGGCCCCGCCAGGTACCGGACACTTTACTCCCTGAATAGCTTTAAGGCGTTTTACCAAAAGGTCGCGCCGGGAGGTATATTCTGCATGCACTTCATCAAAATAATCCGCAGGCAGATCAACGGCGGCCTCACCCAGTATCTGGGCAAAAGAAGGCGGGCTAAGGCGCGCCTGGGCAAATTTCATCGCTGCATCCAGTACAGATTGGTTCCGGGTGACGAAAGCACCTATGCGCCCACCACATGCACTGTAGCGCTTGGAAATCGTATCCAGCAAAATCGCATTCTCTTCCAGGCCTTCCAATGATAAAGCAGATATGTGCTTTGCACCATCATAGCAAAACTCGCGGTAGGCTTCATCGCTAAACAGGAAGAGGTCATGCTTCAGACATATTTCTTTTAGCACATCCAGCTCTTCCTTGCTATATAAGTATCCCGTAGGGTTATTGGGATTACAGATCATTATTGCCTTGGTTCGGGTAGTCACTGCCTTTTCAAAACCTTCGATAGAGGGTAACGCAAAGCCGTTCTCAATACCTGAAGGTATGGGTACCACCTTTACTCCTGAACTGGTGGAAAAACCATTGTAATTAGCATAAAATGGCTCCGGAATAATGATCTCATCGCCCGGATCAAGGCAGCTTTGGATGGCAAACATGATGGCCTCTGAACCGCCTGTGGTAACAATGATCTGGTTAGCCGTTACATCTATATTATTTCGCTGGTAATATTCTACCAGTTTTTTACGATAACTGTCAAAACCGGCGCTAGGGCTATATTCCAGCACCTGCATGTGGTTATTGCGCACCGCATCTAATATAGACGGCGGCGTAACTATATCAGGCTGGCCAATATTGAGGTGATATACTTTCGTACCTCTTTTTTTAGCTGCGTCAGCATAAGGCACTAATTTGCGAATGGGGGAAGGCGGCATCAGCGCGCCACGATGTGATATTACCGGCATAGGGCAAAAGTAATTCTAATTGGTTAATGGCTCAATGACTGAATGGCTCAATTGACACTAAATTTTATAAATAATATATAAAATCACGCCTTTATTGCCTTGATATTTCTTTGTATTCCTTTCCACTTCGATCTTTTTAGTGGGGAATTCTTAAATGTTTTATTAAACGCTTCTTCTGTCATTGTTTCCCATTCCTGTAGTGAGAGATTGAGTATTTCTGGTATAGGAGTAAAGAGTTGCTCCGTATTTTCTTTTGAGAACCGGTTCCATGGACATACATCTTGGCATATATCGCAGCCAAACATCCAGCCATCCATTTTGCCCTGAAATTCAGAGGGTATCAGCGCATCTTTCAACTCTATAGTGAGGTAGGAAATACATTTACCGGCATCAATTTCCGTAGGTGAAACAATAGCCTGTGTTGGGCATGCATCTATACAACGCGTGCAGGTGCCACAATGATCTGTGGCAAACGGCGCGTCAGCAATAAGGTCAAGATCCGTGATCAGTGTAGCAATAAAGAAAAATGAGCCGGAATGACGGGTAAGCACATTCCCATTCTTCCCCACCCAGCCAAGTCCGCTACGCACCGCCCAGCTGCGCTCTAATACAGGCGCACTATCGACAAAACCCCTGCCATCCACCTCGCCTATATTATCCCTGATAAATTGCAGCAGTTCATTCAGTTTATCTTTTATCACATAGTGGTAATCAGTGCCGTAAGCATATTTTGCAATTTTAGGCGCATTCGGTTGTTGTTGGTCTGATGGATAATAATTAAGCAATAACGTAATCACCGATTTAGCCCAAGGCACCAACTTACGCGGGTCAATCCGCAGATCGAAATACCGCTCCATGTATTGCATGCCGCTATTGTGGCCTTTGTTCAACCACTGCTCCAGGCGGCGGGCATCGTCGTCGAGTTGGGTAGCTATTGCGATACCGCAGGAGTTGAAGCCGAGGCGCAGGGCTTCGGTTTTTATTAAGTTGGTATTTTTTTCCGTGGAGAGCAATAGGCAAATTTAGCTGCAAAGATTTGAATAGCCGGCATTATAACATCACTAGTCAATTATCAATAGAGTTGAATGGGAAGCAGATTTTAAAGCATTCAAGCATAAAATATAGTTTGAAATCAAGACTACTAAACGCCAGTAGCTCCCTTAACCGTTACCCCACGAACCGCCGAAAGCATTTTCCAATAATCATCACTATTCACCACCGGAATGCCAGCTATTACCGTGCAAAACAATTGCAGGTCCTGCTGATAAATGGTGGCTTCTGATTGTTTTAAAAGATAAAGAACTTCTCCCATAGCTGAGTAATCAAAGTTGATTTCAAAATAGTCTTCTATCCATTTTTCTTTCTTTGGTACGTTTTCGAGAGCCATTACTGTGGCTGTTTTATAAGCATTTATCAAGCCGGGAACGCCCAGCAAAGTACCACCAAAATAACGCACCACAATAACCAACACATTTTTAAGGCCCATGCTGTCTATCTGACCCAGAATTGGCTTGCCAGCGCTACCCGAAGGCTCTCCATCATCATTGGCCCGGAATTGAGTGCCTTCTGTACCCAGGCGGTAAGCATAACAATGGTGCGCTGCTTTAGGATGCTCTTTCTTTAGCGCCTGTAGTTTTCCCTTTACATCTTGGGCCGTGCTTACCGGGTAGGAATAAGACATGAATTTACTGCCTCTATCCCTGAAATCACCCGTTCCGGGTTTGGCTATTGTTATGTATTTCGTTACTTCTTCCATAGTGTTATGTACCCAGTAGGTGTGCCAGACCTGTAATCTACCTGTTTCCAAATGCAATCAGCAAAATAGCGATTATTGACATAGCCATGCCTATAATCCGCAAAGTATTTACATGCTCCTTGAAAAGCAAAATAGCTGTAATTGCAGATGACGCTAAAATACCAATATTCAAAACCGGGATGGAAGCCGAGCTTTCCAGCACATTACTGTTAAGCATGCGGATAAAGTAATAGATAGAAAAGTAATTGGGAATGCCCATACATATACCTGCAACTATATTCCGCCATTTAAGCACAATTTTCTTCAATATCAATAAAACAACGAGCAGCATCACGCCTATAGAGGCCGCTGTGGCAAAACAAAATATAGTATAGTTTGCCTCAGCTTCGGTTGTGTTAAGAAAATGCAGCTGTATATAATTAGTGGCAGTGTCTAACATTCCTCCTCCTAAAAAGATCAATACAGGCCATAAGAGATTTTGTGGTTTATGATCGTCTCCCTCCACACGGGTGGTGAGGTAAACCGCCGGGAAAGCTAAAAGTATACCCACTATTTTTGCCGTTGTAGCATGTTCCTTATACACTATCAGTGAAAATATTACTGGTATCACTAACGACAGCTTACTGGCTATGATAGTAGTTGTAATGCCATCAACCCTTGTACTATATGCCAGGAGATTAAAAATGCAGATGAATGCCACCCCCATACCAAGCGCCCAGGGCAGCCAGTCAGCATGTGTGGCTTCCGTATTAAATGGAGTCCGCCCAATAGAAATACAGCCTGTAATCACACATACACAATAGTTGGCCACTACTGCCTGTAGCGTGTCTATATTGTACTTCGGAAAAAGCTTGAACATTACCGAAATAACAACATTCAATAAAACAGTAGCAATAAGGTAAAACATCGGCTTGCACTTATAACTCCATACCCACTACATAAGGGTAACGGGTATGCTTATTGATAATTACCTGCAAGGTATCACTTCCTATAACGGAATCGAACGCATGCGTCCCACCATTTAATACGGGGCTTGGTATGCCGTCATTTATAATGGTCTGACCGGTAATTATCCTTGCCTCATCCCACAATCCTTTTTTTATGAAGCTGTTTAATAACTTCGGGCCGCCTTCCACAATCAGCGACAAAATTTTAGCGTGATGCAGACGGAGCATTAGTTGTGATAAAAGTGTATGATCAAATACCAGTTGCATTAAGTGCACATTCCCCTCAAGGGTTTCTGTATGGTCATTCACTATCCAGGTAGCAGCAGCCTTGTCATATATGTGATGTGTATGCGGTATCTGAAGCTTGCGGTCAAGCACTATACGTAGCGGATGTTTGCCCTCCCAAAGCCTCGCCGTAAGTTGCGGATTATCACCTAGCGCAGTAGTAGCGCCTACCATTATCGCAGATTCTTCAGTACGCCATTTATGCACCAGTTGCTGGCTTTCAGCACCCGATATTTGTACACGGCTTCTATCGGCAGGCGCTATAAAACCTTCTTTTGTCTGTGCCCATTTTAGTATAATATATGGCCGCTGATGCTCGTGGGAACAAAAGAAACGCCTGTTAACCCACAAGCCTTCTATTTCTAAAACACCTGTTTGCACCGCAATGCCCCCCTTTTTTAATATCTCTATTCCTTCGCCTTTTACCTGGTCAAAAGGATCTTTATTAGCTATAACTACCTTCCTGACTTTCTCGGCTACTAGCCGGGTGGCACAAGGTGGCGTTATGCCATAATGGGCACAGGGCTCCAGGTTTACGTACATAGTACATTCCGGTACCAGGTGCTTATCTGCCTCATGTACATTTTTCAGGCAGTTCACCTCTGCATGGTCTGCCCCATAGAAGTGGTGCCAGCCTTCGCCAATGACACGGCCATTATAAACCAATATGGCGCCAACCATCGGATTCGGAGCGGTATGCCCTTTTGCGCGTTGCGCCAGCTCAAGGGCACGACCCATATAGTCCCCAGGCGGCAGAATACCTTTATTTATATCGTCCATGTACGACGCAAAATAATCAATTTCGCAACATGCGTAATCCCATTAGGGGTTTGGGATTATCTTTACTCCATGGCCACCTACCACCAGGCATTTTATGAATTAAAAAATAAACTACAGGCTCTATACGATGCGCGGGAGGCTGAAGCTATTGCCCATGAAATACTCTTTTATATAACCGGCTACAACAAAACCGAAAGGCTGCTGCATAAAGACCATGCATTTACCGAAAAACAGCAAGCCAAATTCGAACTGGCTTCCTTTGAATTGCTAAAAGGAATGCCCCTGCAATACGTAACAGGCAGTGCGTGGTTCATGGGCAGGGAATATTTTGTAAACGAGTCTGTACTCATACCTCGGCCTGAGACTGAAGAATTGGTACAATGGATATTGAATGACTGGAAAAGCCGTGATGAGCAGATAAAAATCCTTGATATTGGCACAGGCAGCGGGTGTATTCCGATATCATTAAAATTAACTTTAATCCAGGCCGATGTGGTTACCTGCGATATTAGCGGCAATGCCCTGGAGGTAGCGGAGCAAAATGCGGCTAAACTCCAGGCTGATATCAAATTAATGGAACTGGATTTTTTAGATACTGCACAGCACAATAAACTGTCTGTTTATGATGTTATTGTATCCAATCCCCCTTATATCCCCTTTTCAGACAAAGAACGCATGCATATAAACGTAACTGAACATGAACCTGATATTGCGCTATTCGTGCCAGACGGAGATGCACTGGTTTTTTATTGTACCATTGCTGCATTTGGTAAAAATCATTTGAAAAGTAACGGTTATATTTATTGCGAATTGGATTCGGCCCGTGCTGAACGATGCAAGGCCCTTTTTGAAGATTATGACTACAGAAATGTGGATATTAGAAAAGATATGCATGGCAACTGGCGTATGCTGAAAGCAGAGATTTAAAACCCCAACCCTAAAGGAGCTATAATGAATTCTAAATTCAGTAAACAAGACAAAATATTCATCGGCATTATAGTGCTGGTGCATGTTGTGTTTTTTTTGCTGGCATGTAATTACAAGCGCATTTACATGGGCGATTCATTTGAGTACATCTATGAGGCGTTCAATATTAAAAGGTATTTCTTCTTCTACAGCGGCAATCCGGCAATGCCCCTCACCCCGGAATATATGACCCAGCGGCAGCCTGGGTATCCGCTATTTTTGTTGGGCATTTACCTGTTTATTATAAACAATTGGGCAGTTATTGTGTTACAGAACCTGCTCTCCGTCTTTAATATTTATTACATCAGAAAGATATTGTTAACCCTCGGCTTTCAGAAAAAATATGACTGGCTTCTACTCGTTTTTGTAATTGCCTACCCAGCCCAGTTTATTAATGCAAATACGATAGCGCCGGATATTTTACTCCAAACATGCACTTTGCTGTATTTTGGCTTTTTTGTTTCCCTGTTGCAAAAAAAGGAACAGAAGTATGTTGTGTGGATGAGTCTTGCCCTTGTTGCAGGTCTGCTGGTAAAACCGGTTTTGTATCCATTTGTACTCGTTCACTTGTTCATTATCGTTATTGTTTTCGCTTTACAAAAAACGAAGCTCCAACGACCACTCATTATAGCCATGCTACCTTTATGTGCAGTGCTTTTGTATAACTATTGGAACTATACTCGTACTGAAAAATTTCATTTTACCAGCAACCAATCTTTTAACGCCATCTATTATTTTTATTCCTACATCAGCCAAAAAGAAGGTGTTGACAGTGCACAAAGGTTTTTGAATAGAGAACGCAACAATATCGCAGAAATACCTGAGTACAAGGACCGTTATGACTATGCCAATGAGCGGGGGATGGAATTGCTGCAGCAAAATTTCATGCCGTACTTGGTTTTTCACTTTAAAAACAGTGCGCGCATTTTCATAGAGCCCGGCAAGGGCGAGATGGACTTATTTACTGGCAAGCTTACCTATGGCAAACTCTACAGCAAAGAAAAAACCGGCTTCTATGCCACATGGAAAAACAAAGGATGGGCCGGTATGCGAGATTACATAAGCAACAATCCATCCATGCCTTTTGTGCTTTTGGTGCTGCTATTTAATTGTATCAGGCTAATCGGATTTGTGCGCTTCTTACTGAAGCGGAATATAAACAGGTTGATACGTTTTTTTGTGTTTGTGCTTATTGCCTATTTTGCAATAGCCGCAGGCCCTATTGCCAATACCAGATATTTTTTACCAGTGTCGCTGATAATGATAGGTTGCGCAATAATTGGATTTATGGACATGCTCAATAAAAGGGTAACAAAAGCAGCTTCTTAACGGATGGGCACCATACAAAAATATACGCCATTTTTTGTATCGGCATTGCTGATGGGGATGGTACTGTGTTTTATTTATCCGCATTATCAATATTATATTGACCCTGATGGCACAGCCTATCTTACGATCTCACAACGCTATGCCAATGGCGATTACCTAAAAGCTATCAATGGCTACTGGAGCCCGTGGAGCTGCTGGCTTACCGCCGGGGTAATAAAACTTGGCCTGCATGCTATACCCGCATCTGTCACTGTAAACTCGATTGGTGCGGCAGGCTTCCTGTTTATTTCCCAATCTTTTTTTCTGCGTTTTGGTATGACACGGAAACTGCAATGGTTACTGTGTATCACACTTGCACTTTTCCTTTGCTTTGCTGTTTTCTGGCAGTCTTTTGATGACCTTTGGGAGTGTTTCTTTTTGCTTTCTGCGCTACGGCTTATGCTTTTTGAAGGCTTTAAGAATAAGCCAGCACTATGGATCATTTATGGTATGATCGGCACACTGGCTTACTTCGCAAAAGCTTATTCTTTTCCTTTTTTTATACTGAATACACTTTGCTGTCTCTACTTTATTTCAAAAGAAAGCAAATCACTATGGTTGAAAATAAGTATGGTTTCTATAGCAGTAATGCTACTCTGTAGTTTGCCCTGGATATGGGCGCTGCACAATAAGTATGGCATCTGGACAACTTCAACAGCGGGGTCACTGAATACTTCATGGTATCTTGTCGGGCATCCGCACTGGAAAGATGGCATTGACCTGTTGATCCCACCTACATACAATAATAGCCCTTATTATTGGGAGGATCCCTGGTTTGCAAATGGAGATACTCCTCATTTCTGGAATTCATGGCATCTCTTTGGGTTACAGTTCCTTCGTATTGGGTTGAATATTTGGAGATTCATAGTCAGCAGTTTCCAATTGTCGGTGTTTTTTATCCTTATTGCAGGATACGCAAAATGGGCAGTAATATGGAGGCGAGGTGTTGCAGTAGCTAAAGACACACAGGTACTGATGCTTTCTTTTCTGTTGTTCACACTCGGTTATGTGCTTGTAAACTTCGAGTCGAGATATATTTGGTACATGCTGCCGCTGGGCATGGTGATAGGAGGCCTGCAAATACAAAATCTAAAAAATGAATCCTTGCGAAATTTTCTGATCCTGATTTTCCCGCTCACCTTTCTTATTTATCCAGCCAACTGCATGAAATCAATGTGTAACGACGGCGACAATGAATATAAAATTGCAGCCCAATTAAAACAACTGAACATTCACGGCACTTTCACAAGCAATGCCAAACCTGGAACTGATATGCAGCACATAGAGCGCCTTGGCTATTTTTCAGGCAATCAACTTTATAGCCTTACGAGGCAAAATTTTTCTCAACAGGACTTACTTAAAGAGATGCGGCGTTATCATGTAAATTATTATTTCGCGTGGCAATCTTCCGGCGAAAATAATTTTGTAGATGAACAGGGGAGAGTGTTTCCTGAGATTACAAAGGGTGCAATTACTGGGTTGAGTGTTTTCCTTGTTAGCCCAAAATAGTGCTTGCCCACTTTTAAGATATTTGCTATGACTATCTATTGATGTCTTTTACCAATAGCTAATCCGCAATATTACAAATTTCTGCTTTTGACTTTTAACTTTTTTAAGATACCTTTGCACCCACTTCAAAAAAAATAATATTATATGTCTTCAAAGATCAACGAACTATTAGGCGACAAAGCCGAATATTATTTAGGCCATACCAGCAAAACCTTTGACAAGTCAGCATTTCACTTTCCTTCACCCACACACCTGGATGAGAATTGGACACTGTCTAACCGTAATACACAAACTTTACGCAGTGTTAATACTTTAATGAGCCATGGCCGCCTTGCCGGTACCGGCTATGTGTCCATACTCCCGGTTGACCAGGGTATTGAGCACAGCGCCGGCGCTTCCTTTGCCCCAAACCCCATATATTTTGACCCGGAAAATATTGTAAAGCTCGCTATCGAAGGCGGCTGTAATGCTGTAGCGTCCACCTATGGTGTTCTTGGCGCCGTAGCGCGCAAATATGCACACAAAATACCGTTCATTGTAAAAGTGAATCATAACGAATTCCTCACTTATCCCAATAAGTTCGACCAGATCATGTTTGGCACTATTAAGGATGCCTGGAATCTTGGCGCGGTTGCTGTGGGCGCCACTATATATTATGGCTCTGAGGAAAGCGCGCGCCAGATAGTGGAAGTGGCCAAAGCATTTGAATATGCGCATGAGTTGGGTATGGCTACCGTACTGTGGTGCTACCTGCGCAACAACGGATTTAAAAAAGACGGCGTTGATTATAGTACTGCTGCCGACCTGACCGGCCAGGCAAACCACCTCGGTGTAACTATACAGGCAGATATCATCAAGCAAAAACTGCCTACTAACAATGGAGGTTATACTGCGATCAACTTTGGCAAGACCAGCAAGCTGGTTTATGAAAAGCTCACCACCGATCACCCCATAGACCTTTGCCGCTATCAGGTAGCCAATTGCTACATGGGTCGGGTAGGCCTTATCAATTCCGGCGGTGAATCGAAAGGCGCTACTGACCTCGCAGAAGCAGTAACAACTGCTGTGGTGAACAAGCGCGCTGGCGGCATGGGACTCATAAGTGGTCGTAAAGCTTTCCAAAAACCAATGAAAGACGGTATTGAATTGTTGAATACCATACAGGATGTGTACAACGACCAGTCAATTACTATAGCCTAATTCTTCCAAAATAATAAGTTACCAAAACGGCGAGGGCTCATTCCTCGCCGTTTTGCATTATTCCCCGCCAGGAGTTTAAAATAGCTTTTCATATACTATCTTTATGTGTAACCATACATGTTATGACACAATACATTGCTTTTTTGCGCGCCATAAATGTGGGTGGCAGAATGGTGAAGATGGACGAATTGAAGAAAATACTTGCCATACCTGGCATTAAGAATATGAGCACCTACATACAAAGTGGGAATGTGATTTTTGACAGCGCAGAAACAGATAAGGATGTGCTTGTCAAAAAAATAGAAGCGAAGCTGCAAAAATCACTTGGCTTTGAAGTAAAAACTTTACTGAGGACTATAGAGGAAATAGACAATATTATCAAAAAAAATCCGTTTACAAAACTAACAGAAGATATGGCTTTGCACGTCAGCTTTCTTTCGGAAAAAGCTGACGATATGCGTGCCAGGGAATTACTGGCATTGCAAACAGAATTTGAGCAGTTCCGGTTTATAGATTCTGAGGTCTATATATTGCTGCGCAAAGGCGCCTACGGTGAAACAAAATTCTCTAACAATTTTCTGGAGAAAAAACTAAAATTATCCTCCACTACACGCAATTGGGCCACCGTGAACAAAATGCTGGAATATAAAACTGCGTAAAGCTATGGATATTCGTATCAGGGAGATGAACGACGCTGACGCAAAAACGGTATGCGTTCTTTCGAAGCAATTAGGCTATGCAGTTCCCGAAGAAAACACCGTAGCACAAATATTGCTGATCAATAATAGTTCAAATGATGCTGCCTATGTAGCAGTCCACGATAATGAAGTAATCGCTTGGATTCATATATTTTTAGCATTGCACCTGAAATTACAACCATTTTGTGAAGTAGCGGCTTTAGTGGTTGAAGAACGATATCGGGGCAAAGGAGTCGGCAAAATACTCCTTGAAAAAGCGGTTGAATGGACCAACGGCAAGAACTGCAAACGGCTAATGATACGCAGTAATGTGAGAAGGAAAGAGGCGCATCAATTTTATCTGAACATTGGCTTTAAAGAGATAAAGCAACAAAAGATTTTTGAGCTAACGTTGATTTAAGGAAGCATTTTGGTATGAAGAAGGTAATAGTATTTATCTCGTTCGTAATGCTGGTATCCATTGCCTCTGCACAGCAGTATAAATACCTTGTGCTGAAAGGTGGCGGAATAAGAGGTATTGCCTATGCAGGTGCTCTACAAGTGCTGGAGGAAAAGAAAATAACGGATGGATTAGAAAAAGTGGCCGGCACATCAGTGGGCGCCATTGTGGGGCTGTTATTTAGTGTGGGCTATAGCGCGCGGCAAATTGAGGAGATAATGTTTGATCAGGATATTGCTGCTTTCAATGACGGAGAGGGATATTTTATTGGAGGGCAAAAACGGCTAAGAAAAAGATATGGCTGGTACAAGGGCAAAAACCTGGAACGATGGATGGCCGGTCTTATAGAAGCCCAGACCGGAAACGAAAATATGACGTTCCTGCAACTGCATGAATTAACTAAGAAAGACAGGCGTTGCAAGGACTTATATGTAACGGCCGCTAATCTCACCAAACAAAGCCTGGAGATATTCAGTTGGGAAACCTATCCCGATATGCCTGTGAAGACAGCCGTACGGGCCAGTGCCGCAATACCTATTTATTTTGCCGCCGTATTTATGGATAGCCTCGGAAAAATAATTGAAAAACCTAAAAAGGACGGACATTACAATGTATTTGTAGATGGTGGATTGTTGGCCAATTATCCGATTAATATTTTCAGTGATGCGCAGGGACAATTAAATACAATAAATGAGCACACTTTGGGACTAAAACTGGAAAGGCCGCAGCAAATAGCCTACTCTCAAAGTAATAATGGGATAGCGCCTTATGATATTCATTCGTTCGCAGGTTATATAGGCGCATTATACAACCTGATCATCGAACAACTGAACAAAGGAGTAACGCCGGATGAAGAACGAAAACATACTATTTATATCAGCACAAGTAACCTGAACCCCAGGGTAAGGCACATAACAAAACAACAAAAAGAGTTATTGTTCAATAATGGCGTTGATGGCGCCCACCGGTTTTTCGGAGTGCAATAGCATCCAACTCTTAAAAGAAATTGCTTTTCGATTTCTTTATGTAATTTTCTAAATAATTTAATACCTGACTAAATCAGTAATGGCAAAACAAATAAAGAAAAGCACACCGATTGCTAACGAGAAAAAAGATGGTGCTTCTGATTCAACTATTTCGCAAGGCAAACTGGCAGCTAATAAATTCTCCATTTTAAGTTTCCGTACACAAGCCATTATACTGGCGATAATAGGCTTTATATTTTATTGCAATACTTTTTCTAATGAAGCTGCTTTTGACGACCGCATGGCAATAGTGGATAATGAATATGTGCAGCAGGGCTTTGCAGGCATCCCTGATATACTCACAAAGGATGCCTACCAAAGTTACCTGGAACATAAAAACGGAAGTAACCAGTTGGCTGGTGGCCGTTACAGACCGCTTTCACTCATCACCTTTGCCATTGAGCAGCAATTTATGGGTGTGACAAATGATGAAACAGGAAATGCAAGAGATGCAAGGATAGCCCAGGAAATGCATTCCCGGCATGTGGTTAATGTATTGCTGTATATTCTTTCTGTAATAGCGCTGTTGTATCTTTTTAGGTATATAGTATTCCCTGATAAACCAATGATAGCATTTATTGCCGCACTGTTATTTACTATCCACCCTATT
>Ga0182030_10018591_pt1 | contig 13317 bp, 13 predicted proteins | sample 812S3MmetaG_FD_121299 | JGI IMG/M metagenome (GOLD analysis project Ga0182030, IMG submission 121299) | Permafrost microbial communities from Stordalen Mire, Sweden - 812S3M metaG (Illumina Assembly) | ecosystem: Environmental > Terrestrial > Soil > Wetlands > Permafrost | place: Sweden... | reverse complement strand
TTCATCGCGACGTCGATTCCGTCGACCGTGGCGACACCCTGCTCGAGCAGGCGGATGGCGCTGTTGAGATACGGGAAGAGCAGCGCGTTGACGATGAAGCCCGCCTGATCCGTCACCTCCACTGGTTCCTTGCCGCAGGCCAGCGCGAAGTTGGTGACCGCCTCGATCGTCTCGTTCGAGGCGGTCAGGGGACGGACGATCTCGACCAGGGTCATGGTCGAGGCCGGATTGAAGAAATGCATGCCGCACACTCGTTCGGGGTGCGAGATGGTGGTCGCCAACTCCATCACCGAGAGGGTCGAGGTGTTGGTAGCCAGAATGGTGTCCCGTGCCATCACGCGGTCCAGCTCGGCGAAGACCCGCTTCTTCACGGCGATGTCCTCGACGACCGTCTCGATGATGAGATCGCAACCGACCAGGTCGTCGAACGAGACGGTCGCCGTCACGCGCGCGCGAATGGCGTCCGCGTTGGCGTGGGAGTGCTGCTGCTTGAGGACCTTCTTGGCGAGCGACTTCTCCAGGCTGTCCAGCACGGCCTCGAGCGACTCTTGACTTCGGCTACGCAGCACCACCGTTGCTCCGGAAGTGGCCACGACCTCGGCGATGCCGCTGCCCATGATGCCCGATCCGACGATGCCCACTTTTTGGAAGTTCATCTTGAAACCCTACCGGGTGGCGTCGACGCCACCCGAACGGCCTCGTGGGCGAACCGCGTTGTTCGAGAGGCGTCAGGCCTCGGTGATCGTCACCGACTCGATGACGACGCGCTCTCGTGGCGAGCCCGACTTCGTGCCGAGCGCGTCGATCGTCTCGACGACGTCGAGGCCCTTGACGACCTTGCCGAAGAGCGCGTAGAGCGGAGGCAGACGCATGCCGTCGGGCCCGGAGATCACGAAGAACTGCGATCCGTTCGTGTGGGGTCCGGAGTTGGCCATCGCCAGGGAGCCGAGCTCGTAGCGACCCGGCTTCGGCAACTCGTCGTTGAAGCGGTAGCCGGGTCCGCCGGTGCCCGTGCCGGTCGGGTCGCCGCCCTGGAGGACGAAGCCGGGGATCACGCGGTGAAAGACCACACCGTCGTAGTAGTGCCAACGTGCCAGGTAGACGAAGCTGTTGACCGTGACCGGCGCGCCCAATGCGTCGAGCACGATCTCGAGCGTGCCCTTGGACGTCACCATGGTGGCCGCGTAGGTCTTGGCGGTGTCGATGATCATCGGCGGCGCCGCGTCGAAGCGCTGGCGCTGCTCGCTCGAACCATCGGGATCGGGGATGTGGTCGGTCATGTCTTCCTATCGGGTAGCGAGCGAGTGGTGAACGTCGATCACGGTGCTGTGACCTTCTGAAGGTCGACGATGAAGACCAGCGTGTCGTTCTTGGCAATGCCGGTTCCGGGCGAAGTGTCGCGGTAGCCGAGGGACGGCGGGATAATGAGTTCGCGCCGGCCGCCGACCTTCATTCCCACGAGGCCGTCGGCGAAGCCGGGAATGACGCTCGAAGAGCTCAATACAAAGCTGAAGGGCTTGGACGTCCAGGACGACTGCACGACCTTTCGCGACGAGTACGTGCCGAGCACGTACTCGGCGGTCAACGTGTCACCCGCGCGAGCGAGCAAGCCGGTGCCCGTAATCAGGTTCTTCGACTCGAGTGTGGTCGGCGGCGTTCCCGGAGGGATGACCATCGTCGGGGCCTTTCCGAAGGTGCCGGCGGGAGACGGATCGGCGATCGTGCCGATGGTCACCTTCGCCAACGTCGTCGTCGTCGTCGCGACGGTCGTTGTAGTGCTCTCGGTGGTCGTCGTGGTTGGCGTGCCCTTGCCCGAGAAGAGCAGGGCCCCGGAGCCGACGACGAGGATGGCCACGATGGCCACGATGACGGAACGGCGAATCGTCTTACGCCGCTTGTTCGCGCGCTGCTCCATCTCCAACTTTTGACGGCGGGCCGCCTTCTGCCGTTCACGTTTGGTAGTTGCCATGGTTGCGACTTTAGTGGCGATTCGTAGGGCCTCCGATCGCCTCAAGTAGTTTTGAGGTATGGCACTGGTCGTTCAGAAGTTTGGTGGCACCTCGGTCGGTGACGCCGAACGTATCCGTGCCGTCGCTGATCACGTGGCAAGAACTCGAGCCGGCGGCGACGAAGTTGTGGTCGTGGTGTCGGCGATGGGCAAGTTCACCGACGATCTCGTGCGTCTCGCGGACGACGTGTCTCCGACGCGACCGCCGCGCGAATTGGACATGCTGCTCACGGCGGGTGAACGAATATCGATGGCACTCGTGTGCATGGCGCTGGCGGCGAGGGGAGTCGAGTCGGCGTCGTTTACGGGTTCGCAGGCCGGCATCATCACTGACACCGACCACACGCGGGCCAAGATCCTCGAGATCCGCCCCGACAGGATTCGCGAGGCGCTCGACTCCGGTCTCGTTCCCGTGGTCGCTGGCTTCCAGGGCGTCTCGACGGACAAGGACATCACGACCCTGGGTCGCGGGGGCTCGGACGTCTCGGCGGTGGCGCTGGCGGCGGCGCTCAAGGCCGACGTCTGTGAGATCTATACCGACGTGACGGGCGTCTTTTCGGCCGATCCGCGAGTGGTCCCCAAAGCCCGCCGGCTCTCCAGGGTTTCCTTCGACGAGATGATGGAGATCTCGGCGACGGGCGGGCGGGTCCTGATGCTTCGTTCGGTCGAGCTCGCTCGCCGTCACAGCGTGCCGTTGCACGTCCGTTCGAGTTTCACCTGGGAACCAGGTACCTGGATCGTGGAGGAGGACCCCACTATGGAACAAGCCGTCGTTTCGGCCATCACCGATGACACGTCGGAGGCGAAGATCACCGTCGGAGGTGTTCCCGACCGACCGGGCGTGGCCGCGCGGCTCTTCCGCGAACTGGCCGATCGCGGTATCAACGTCGACATGATCGTCCAGAACACCGGGACGAACGGCATGACCGACATCTCCTTCACCGTGGCCAAGACCGACCTCGACGTGTCGAGGGAGGCGTGCAACCAGGTGAAGGTCGACATCGGCGCGGCCGTGGTCACGACGGATGACGACATCGGTCGGGTCTCGATCGTGGGGGCCGGGATGAAGTCCAGTCCCGGCGTGACCGCCCTGATGTTCGAGACGCTCTACGAGCACGGCATCAACATCGAGATGATTTCAACCAGTTCGATCCGAATCTCGTGCGTGCTGCGCGCGGATCGTGTCGCTGACGCCGTGCGCTATCTGCACTCGGCGTTCGGTCTTGACGCCGTGCAGTTCTAGATTCGTCTCGACGCCCCAATAGACTGCGTCTATGCGAGTAGCGATTGTCGGGGCCACGGGTCAGGTCGGGACCGTCATGCGCTCGATCCTGCTCGAGCGGAACTTTCCCGTCGACGAGATCCGGTTCTTCAGTTCCGCCCGTTCGGCCGGCTCGAAATTGGACTGGAAGGGCGAGTTGATCGAAGTCGAGGACGCCGAGCTGGCCGACTTCAGCGGCATCGACATCGCGCTCGCCTCGTCGGGAGCGACGTCGTCTAAGGTCCTCTCACCGCGCCTCGCGGCAGCCGGAGCCGTCGTCATCGATAACTCTTCCGCGTGGCGCATGGACCCCGAGGTGCCGCTCGTGGTGCCCGAGGTCAACGCGCACGCGCTGCGCTCGATACCCAAGGGGATCGTCGCGAATCCCAACTGCACGACGATGGCCGCCATGCCGGTGCTCAAGCCGTTGCATCAAGAGGCGGGACTTCGCACGATGACGGTGTCGACCTACCAAGCGGTGAGCGGGTCCGGACGCGAGGGTGTCGACGAGCTCGCCGCCCAGCTTGAGTCGTTGTACGAGAGCGACGTGCGGGTGCTCACCTTTGACGGCGGGGCGCTCGTCATCGAAGAAGGCGTGAAGTTCCCCAGCGGTATCGCGCACAACGTGATCCCCCTGGCCGGTGCGATCGTGGACGACGGGACCTTCGAATCCGGTGAGGAGCAGAAGCTGCGCTTCGAGAGCCGCAAGATCCTCGAGATCGACGACCTCTTGGTCGACGCGACGTGCGTGCGAGTGCCCGTGTTCACCGGGCACTCCCTCTCGATCACCGCGGGCTTCGAGCGAGCAATCTCTCCCGAGCGGGCGACCGAACTCCTGCGAGGGGCCGCGGGAGTCGTGGTGCACGATCTGCCCACGCCGCGTTTGGCCGCCGGCAAGGACGAGACGTACGTGGGAAGGATACGCCGAGCCGAAACCGTGGCGAACGGTCTGTCGATGTTCCTCAGCAGTGACAACCTGCGCAAGGGCGCCGCGCTCAACGCCGTCCAGATCGCCGAAGCGCTGCTCGAACTTCGCTAGTCGCCGCCGTCGCGACCGACCTGGCGTCGGGCCAGGTTGACGCAGTGATCTCCGAAGCGTTCGTAGAAGCGCGCGAGCAGGGCCAACTCCACCGCCACCGGCAGAGCCATGGACCCCGACGTCAACTCGGCGGTGAGCGAAACGTGCAGGTCGTCGAGCTCGTCGTCGATGTCCTCGATCGCGCCCACCGACTCGCGTTTTCCGTCGATGATGATGTCGGTCGCCTCACGCCAGATCATCGAAGCGACTTCACCCATGCGTTCGACGAGCCCGCGGCTTCGCGGCGACATCTCGTTGCCGAGGCCCCGCGCAGCGCGGCGAGCGATGTGTTCGGCGAGGTCGCCGTTGCGTTCGATCTCGGGAAGTATCCGGATCAAGGTGATCAGCATGCGACGCGATTCGATCCCGAGGGTCGGCTCCTCGAGCAGACGGATCTCCGCGGTGTTGACCATCCTGTCCACGAGGTCGTCGATCACGACGTCCTGGTTGACGATTCTCTTCGCCAGCTCACGATCGCCGGCCAGCAGGGCGTGCGTCGCCCCGGCGATGGCCTCACCCACGAGGGCGAAGACCTGGATCGTCTGCAGGCGCAGCTCGGGGGTGACGCCGACGTCCGAGATCTCCAGCTTGGCTGGTTCCCTGGGTGATCCGAAGAGGCGTGACATGGCCAAAGGCTACCGCTGCGTCACAGGACTTCTCTAGGGTGGGGGCAACGAGCAGAGGAGGATGGACCATGGTGGGACTCATTGGTGGCGTCGTCGGCCTGCTCATCGGCGCGGCGGGCGCGTGGGCGGTAGCGACGAGGCGCACGGCGTCGTCGCGCGAGGCGGCGGCTCAGGGCAAGGCGGACCTCGCCGTGCGCGACTCGCAACTCGCGGCGGCCAACGAAATGCTCATCCGCGAGCGCGATGAGCACGACAAGGCGCTCAAGAACATGGAGATCACCTTCGAGAACATGTCGAACCGCGTGCTGGCCCATACGGTCGAGCAGTTCAATCAGTCCCAGGAGCAGGTGGCGAAGGAGCGGGACTCAAAGCTCGACCTGACCCTCAAGCCCCTCGAGTCGCTGCTGGACGAGTACAAGAAGAATCTGGTCGAGTTCAACAAGGAGCACACCGGTGCCCTCTTCGACGTCAAGAACCGCGCGGCGGAGCTCCTTCAAGCGCAGCACAAGTCCCAGGAGGAGACGCGACGGCTCAATCAGCTGCTTGGTCGCGGCGATCAGCGGGGCCAATGGGGCGAGGTGCAGCTGGCCAACGTCATGGACGCGTCGGGCCTTCGACGCAACATCGACTACGACCTCCAGGTCTCGGGAGTGAACGACGCCGGTCGCGCGCTACGACCCGACTGCGTCGTCAAGATGCCCAACAACGCGAGCATCGCGATCGACGCGAAATTCCCCTTCGACGCCTTCGAAGCGGCGAACGCCACCGAAGACGCCGAGCTTCGTCGCGTCAAGTACGTCGAGCACGCCGCGGCGTTGCGCAACCACGTGAAGACGCTGAAGGAGAAGTCGTATTGGGAGCTCATCTCCCCGGCGCCCGAGTTCGTGGTCTGCTTCGTGCCGAGCGACTTCGCCATCACGGCCGCTTTCGATGCCGATCCGACGCTGCACTCGTTCGCCGCGAAGGAGCGGGTCCTGATAGTCGGCCCCACCAACCTGCTCTCGCTGCTGTGGTCGGTGGCCATGGTCTTGAGGCAGCACGACGCGACGCTCAACGCGCAGGAGATCTTCACGATCGCCGAGTCGCTCGTCGATCGGATCCGCCTCGTCGCGGAGCCGATCCTCAAGATGGGTAAGTCCTTGGACGACACGATCGACTCCTACAACAAGATGGTGAAGTCCGTGGAGTCACGCCTGATACCCGCGGCGCGCAGCGTGCGCGCGATGGGCGGGGCGCAGCGGGCCAAGGCGTTGCCCGAACTGGAGTCGATCGATGAAACGGCGGTCAAGCTGAACGAGGAGAAGTGGGGTGTCGATCCGCACAGCCCGTTGCCCGAAGGCGTCTCGGAGATCCTCGAGCTCGAGGGGTTCGACGAGGAGTAGGCGCCTCGCGCTGACGCCGCGAACGGTTTATGGCGAGGGCAGTAAGTTTCTAGGTCGTGGCCCGCACTCGCGCTCAGCGTCGTCGACACTCCTTGTTGCTGGGTGTCGCCGCAGCCGTGACCCTGCTCGTGTTGCTCTTCGCGAGGGATGTCACGCACGCGGCGCACAGTTCCTTGAGTCCCCGGCGCAGCGAGAATCGCAGTTTCGCCGCGCTGGCCTCGGTGCTGATCGATCAGGAGAACAGCCTCGACCTGCGCCTCAGGTATCTGCTCAGCGACGGGCAGTCGCTTTCCCGCGCGGTCTTCGCGGCGAGACTCACCCAGCTCGGCGACCAGTTGGTGCTCTGGCCCAACGAATCGAACCAGTTGCGCCGGCCCGCGCTCGCGCACGACGTCAATGACATCCTCGCCCAGGAGGTCTCGACGCGCTTCGACGACTACGAGGTCATCGTGACCGACGTCGACGAATCTCTGCGACTGCCCGCGTCCACGCTTCCCTGGCCGGTCGGCGACATGAACGTGCTCGATGCGAACGCGGCCCAGGCGTCGTTGCTCTCGACGAGCAGGCAGTGGAGCACTCGACGCTGGTCGCTTGCTCGCGAGCCGGGCCGCGTGGTGCTCGTGGCGACCACCAATGGCGTCGCGCTGACGCCGCTGTCGAGCGACCTCGAGGCCCTGCGGACGTCGACGAATCTGGTGGCGACACGAGGGGTGGGGATCGCGGCCGTCTCCGTCGCGCCGTCGCCCCTGCCGGCACCGGTGGGCGAACTGCTGCTGCCGCCGGTCAAGTCGGTGCACCTCGGCGTGTCGGTGCTCAACGGGAACTACATTGATCAACCGGTCACGATGACGGTGACGCTCGTCCCGACCAACGGGCGCGGAGTCCGTCAGAGCCAGACGATGAGCGTCGTGCTCGGACCACTGCAGTCGTTCGCCTTCGTTCCCAAGCTCCTCACCACGCGCGCCAGCGAGCGCGCGACGTTGATCATCAAGGTCGCCGGCGCGCCGAATGCGCTAAACATGACCCGGTCGCGGGTGTATCACGTCATCATGTCCCCGTCGGGAACGACATAGCGGCATTGGCTTACCGGCGAGTTCGCTACGATGGGCCTGGCCCTGAGTTGAAGTGAGGAACTGTGAAGCAGTCAATTACCGTGACCGACAACCGTACCGGAGAAACCAAGGAGATCCCCATCGAGAACGGCGGCGTTGCGGCGCACGAATTCTCCAAAGTCGTGCCGGGCGTGTGGTTCTACGACCCCGGCTTCACGGCGACCGCGATGGCCGAGTCGTCGATCACCTACATCGACGGTGACGCCGGCATCCTTCGTTACCGCGGCTACCCGATCGAGCAGTTGGCGGAGCATTCGACCTATCTCGAGGTGGCCTATCTCTTGAACCATGGCGAGTTGCCGACCGCGGAGCAGGCCGCGGCGTGGAGCGAAGAGATCACCTATCACACCTACATCCACGAGAACGTCCGAAAGCGCTTTCTGGAGGGCTTCAACTACGACGCGCATCCGATGGGCATGCTGGTGTCGGCGGTCGCCGCCCTTTCGACGTACTACAAGGACGCCAAGGTGCTCGGCGATCCCGAGATCCTGCACCGCCAGGTCGTACGCCTCATCGCCAAGATGCCCACGCTGGCCGCGGCCTGTCACCGGTTCTCGGTGGGCATGCCCTTCGTGTACCCCGACAACACCCTCGAGTACGCGCAGAACTTCCTCTCGATGATGTGGAAGGTCGCCGAGCCGCGCTACGAACCCGATCCCGTGCTGGCGCACGCGCTGGACGTGCTCTTCATTCTTCACGCCGACCACGAGCAGAACTGCGGGACGACCGCGATGCGCATCGTCGGCTCATCGCACGGCGACCCCTACACCGCGACGGCCGCGGCCACCGCGGCGCTGTACGGACCGCGCCACGGCGGCGCGAATGAGGCGGTGCTCAAGATGCTCACCAAGATCGGCAGCATCGAGAACGTTCCCGCGTACGTCGAGACCGTGAAGCAGGGCAAGGTCCTGTTGGACGGCTTCGGGCACCGCGTCTACAAGAACTTCGACCCGCGAGCCACGATCATCAAGAGGACCGCCGACGAGGTCTTTACGGTGACCGGGAAGAATCCGTTGCTCGACATCGCCCTCAAGCTCGAGGAAGTGGCCCTCAAGGACGACTACTTCATCTCGCGCCACCTCTATCCCAACGTCGACTTCTACTCGGGACTCATCTACCAGGCCATGGGATTCCCGCCGGAGATGTTCACGGTCCTCTTCGCCATCCCGCGCACGTCGGGGTGGCTGGCCCACTTCCAGGAGCTGCTGGAACAGGACGTGAAGATCGCGCGTCCCCGTCAGATCTACATCGGTGCCGAGGAGCGCAACTACGTGCCCATGGCGCAGCGCGCCTAGGGCGACACCTGAGCTACTGGGCGGCCGCGATGCGCTTCGGGTCGAGGATGCGCAGAAGCCCCTCTTGGACCATCGAGACGCACAGCTGGCCCGACTGGTTGAAGATGTAGCCCTGGGCGAGTCCCCGCGCGCCGAGGGCGATGGGCGAGTCGATGTCGAAGAGCAGCCAATCGTCGGCGCGCACGTCGCGATGGAACCACATGCAGTGATCCAGGCTGGCGCCCATGAAGTTATCGCCATCCCAGCGCATCGAGTGCGGCGCCAGCATCGCGTCGAACAGGCTCATGTCGCTCGCGTACGCGACGATGCACGCGTGCAGCAGCCGATCGACGGGCAGGTCGCCGTCGGCCCTGATCCACAGCTGTTGGTGGGGCTCGCGGTTGTGCTTCGCGCTCCACGGGACCTCGCCGATGTATCGCTGGTCGATCGGGTGGCGGCGTTTGAACCACTCGTCGTTGCTGCCGAACTCGGCGAGTAGACGCTGCGCCATGGGTTCAATGGTGTCGGGTCCGGGGACGACCGGCATCTCGAGCTGATGCTCGAAGCCGGCCTCTTCGATGTGGAAGCTGGCCTGCATGTTGTAGATGGCCCGACCGTGCTGTATGGCGACGACGCGTCGCGTGTGGAAGCTGCGCCCGTCTCGGATGCGGTCCACCTCGTAGAGGATCGGCGTGCTCGTGTCGCCCGGACGCAGGAAGTAGGAGTGCAGCGAGTGCACCGCGGCCGCGTCGACGGTGCGGCCGGCGGCCATCAGGGCCTGGGCCGCCACCTGGCCCCCGAACGTGCGCTGGCGCTCCTCCTCGGGGTGCTTGCCGCGGTAGACGTTGACTTCAATGGCCTCGAGATCGAGCAGATCGACGAGGAATTCGAGGGCTTCGGACATCCCGCCATTCTGGCACTCGACGAGCGGATCGGCGTTGGACGCGTGTTGGCCCGGACCTTTGGCACTGCGAGCAGGGTCGGGTCGCGAACTAGAATCGTCGTCGTGCCAAAAAACTATCGTGAGTTTCTAGCGTGGTCCAAGACGCACGAGGGCAAGAAACTTATCCGCTTCACGCTGAGCTCGGTGATCACGACCGGCGTGTCGTTCACCGCGATTCTCATTGTCTACGGCTTCCATATCATCACCGGCATCATCGGCGCGACGCTCTTCGGCAACGTGCTCGCGATGGTCCCCTCGTACTACCTGAGTCGTGCGTGGGCGTGGGGCAAGCGCGGGCGCAGCCACTTCGGCAAGGAGGTCGTGCCGTACCTGCTGATGTCCTTCGCCGGCATCGCCTTCTCGTTGCTCGGCGCTCTCTACGTGAAGCACCTGGTGCACACGCACCACTGGAGCCACCTCGTCGACACCGTGCTCGTGGGCGGCGTCAACGTGTTGAGCTTCGCGATCTTCTGGGTCCTCAAGGTGCTGCTGTTCAATCGAATCTTCCACACCGACCGGTTGCACGACATCGAGCTCACCCTGGAAGAGGAAGAGGAAGAGGAAGAGCAGGCCGGCGGTCGTTAGTCGCGAAAGTTGGTGAATTGAAGGGGAACCGAGATGTCGGACTCCTTCAAAGCGGCAATGGCTCGCTGCAGGTCGTCACGCTGCTTGCCCGAGATGCGTACCTGATCGCCCTGGATCGATGAACTCAGGCTTTTCACGCCCATCTCCTTGACCAGTTTGTTGATCTGCTTGCCCACGTCCTGGGAAATGCCGGCCTTCAGCGCTACCTTCTGACGGGCGGCGCCCTGGCTCGCTTCCTCGATCTTTCCCGCGTCGAGCGATTTGAGCGACACCCCGCGCCTTACCAACTTCTCCTCGAGCAGTTGGTAGAGCGCGCGAAGCCGGTCCTCTGTCGAGGCGCTCAGCTTGAGTTCCTTGTCGGAGAATTCGATGACGGCGCCGGTGTTCTTGAAGTCGAAGCGGGTCCCGGCCTCGCGATTGGCCTGGTCGACCGCGTTTCGCACTTCCTGGAGGTCGATCTCGGAGACGACGTCGAAAGTAGGCATGAGCAGATGCTAGAGGCTGGGGCTCGGTTGGATGTGGGTCGACGCCGGGCAGTAGGATTTTCGCGGGTCAGTGCCCGAGTGGCCAATGGGATCTGGCTGTAAACCAGACGGCTTAGCCTACGGGGGTTCAAATCCCTCCTGGCCCACCATGGCCAATCCAGCGCGCGGCTGGATTGGCCCTGCCCGCATTTGGCGATTAGAAGTACGGTGGCGATGTTTGGGGCGAGAGGAGAGGCGTGGATCGACTGAAGTCGAGGCCGAGGCCGAGCGACGTGCGCCGGCTCTACGAGCGCCTGGCTTCTCGTTTCGAATCGGGCGTGCAGATGCTCGAGCGCCGCTACACCCCGCTCGGTCGCTTCCGCCCCGGGCCCTTCGAGGGCTGGTCGTTCCTCTGGCAGCCGGCCCTGCTCGGCTTCGTCGCGATGCTGCTCATCCTGGTGAGCGGCTCGTTCACGAACTCGCCGTTCAAGCTCGACATGACGGGCACGTGGTTCTTCGGCGAGCCGTCCGGCGCGGCGGGCACGCCGAGCGAGACGAGGCTGCTGCTCTCGATCGTGCTCATGTACGGGGGGCTGTTGCTCCTGATGCGGGTGTGGCTGCGCCTCGCCGAGGTGATGAAACTGCACCCGGGCGCGAAACTCAGGTCCCTGTGGTGGATGCTGCTGCTCTGGGCGGCGCCGATGATCGTGGCGCCGCCGCTCTTCTCGCGCGACGTCTTCAGCTACGCCGCGCAGGGCGAGATGACGCACCTGCACCTCAGCCCGTACTTCCTGGGTCCCTTTTCTCTGGGATCGACACCCTACGTGAATCCCGTGGACCCGTTATGGGGCAACACCCCCGCGCCCTACGGGCCCTTCTTCCTCTGGATGGACGGCATCATCGACCGCCTCACCCGGCCCGACCTGCTGGCGACCGTGGTGGGACTGCGGCTCCTGGAGGTCTTCGCGGTGGTGATGATCGGTTACGGCGTCGTGGTGCTGGCCCGGGGACTGGGACGCGATTCCGGCGAGGCCTTCGTGCTGAGCGCCCTCAACCCGTTGGTGCTGCTCACCTTGATCGGTGGCGCGCACAACGACGCCATCATGGCGGGTTTCTTGGTGGTGGGCATCGCGCTCGCCGTGAAACGACATCCGATATGGGGCCTCATCTTCATATCCTGCGCGACGGCGATCAAGGCGCCGGCGGCGCTCGGCCTCGCCTTCGTGGCCTGGAACTGGCTCGGGCCGCGGGTCGCCATCCGCCAGCGGTTAAGACCCATCGCCATCGCGTCGCTGGTCGCCGCGGCCACGCTCGGCTTTTGGACGTTGGTGGCTGGATTCGGCTTCGGCTGGGTGGACAACCTGCTTTCCAACGGCACGGTGCGCTCGTGGGCGGCTCCGGCTACCGGCGTCGGCATGGCGATCACGAATACGATTCACGCCCTCGGCCTGCATTCGCTCTCGCTCGCCAGCGTGTTGTCGGTGACGCGCTTCATCGGCCTGATGATCGCGGTCGCCTTCACGCTCTGGCTGCTCTGGAGGTCCGAGGATCGGGGCTGGGTGCGCTCGCTCGGCCTGGCGCTCATCCTCTTCGTGGAGCTCGGCCCGGTCGTACAGCCCTGGTACCTCGCGTGGGGCCTGATCCTGCTCGCCGCCAGCTACGAGGGGCGCGAGCACTTCTGGTTGCTGGCCCTGTCGATCACGGGGCCGTTCGTCGGCCTGCCCGGTGGGAGGCAGTTGCTGACGGGGCTCGCGCACAGCAACCCTCTGCTCATCGCGGGCGCGTTGATCATCATCGGCGGTCTGCTGCTCGTGCCCATGGGGCGCTGGACGCAGTGGTCCTGGCCCGAGGAGGGGACCGAACTCGTTGTTTAGGCCCGGTCCGGCACCACGTACTGGTACTCGACCACGTCGAGCCACCGTCCGTGCTTGCGTCCGATCTCGATCTCGGTGCCCACGAGGGTGAAGCCGCACTTCTCGTGCAGGCGGATCGAACTCTCGTTCTCGCCGACGATGCGCGCGATGAGGGTGTGGAAACCCGACTCCTGAGCAGTTCTGATGAGCTCGAGCAGCAGTTTCTCGCCCACGCCGCGTCCGCGGGCCTCCCGGGCGACGTAGACCGAGTTCTCGACCGACGTGGCGTAGGCGGGGCGTTCGCGGAAGGGCGAGACCACGGCGAAACCCAGGATCCTCTCGCCCCGGGCCCCCGTTTCGCCCAGATTGTCCTCGTCGTTGACGGCCACGATGCACGGATGCGTGGCCTGGTGGTGCCTGATCCAGGCATCCTGGTCCGCGAGCGACCGGGGCACCAGGTCGAAACTCACGCTCATTTCCATCACTTCGGGGTTGTAGATGTTCATGAGCGCCGCGGCGTCGCCGACGTCGACCAGGCGCGTTCTCATAGCAGACAAGGGTAGTGCGAGGCGAGGTGGAAAGACCGGCCTTGGTCAGAGTACAATTTACCCTCGCGTGTTTTTTCACGCGGTGCCCTCTTAGCTCAGTGGTAGAGCACTTCCATGGTAAGGAAGGGGTCGTCGGTTCAATCCCGACAGAGGGCTCGCCAGGCGGCGTAGCTCAGGTGGTCA
>Ga0182030_10018590_pt1 | contig 13318 bp, 10 predicted proteins | sample 812S3MmetaG_FD_121299 | JGI IMG/M metagenome (GOLD analysis project Ga0182030, IMG submission 121299) | Permafrost microbial communities from Stordalen Mire, Sweden - 812S3M metaG (Illumina Assembly) | ecosystem: Environmental > Terrestrial > Soil > Wetlands > Permafrost | place: Sweden... | reverse complement strand
TCGTCGAGGCGAGCCCTGATATCCACGACGCGGCCGTTGGCCAGCGAGATCACCGGAACCTCGCGGGAGATGTCTGGAACTACCGAACCGGTAGCCTTCAGCTCGCCGGCCAGCTCGATCTTCTCCGCGGCGGCAAGCTGGAACTTGCCCACATCGTCGCTTTCGATGGTGATCAGGTTCATGTCGGTCACCTGGACGACATGGGCCGGCGGCGGCGCGCCATCACCTTCCGGCTTGCTTTTGCAGCCGGAGAGAATCATGGCCAGCGATGCCGCCAGAGCACACGCCAATGAAGCTGCACGGTATCGCCTGAGCGAGCTATTCGACATCATTGAATTACCTCACGTCCTACTGCGAGATTGAGTTGTCCGGCGGCTGCCAGATAGGAGCCGACCAGTTGCACATAGGCCAGTTGCACGGTGCGGTAGTCGCTCTGCGCGTTGAGAAAATCCATCAACGACGCGCCGCCGTTTTCATATGCGTAAGTAACGGTGTCGCGCACCTCCAATGCCTGGTCCTTGTATTGCGCCTTGTAAGGCTTGAGCAGCGCGATGCTGCTCACGATCTCGGCATAAGCCGAGTCGACATCGCTGAAGACCTGCGCCCGCGCGGCGTCGGTGAGCTGCTGGTTGCGATCGATGTCGATTTGTGTGCGCTGCTTTTCACCCTGATTGCGGTCGAAGACGCGCAACGGAACATTCACGCTGGCGCCGATCGTGTAGCGGCCAAAGGGATTGTTGAACGCGGGATTGTACGAGTACCAGGAGGCGAAGGTGGGGTCGGCCGAGCCATTGGCGATGGCCAGTTTGTGATTGGTCTGGGCCTGTTCGATGGATTCGAGCGCGGCGCGCAAGTCAGGCCGCTGGTCGAGGGCAATTTGGCGAAAATCATCGAGCGGTTTCAGTTCTTCCGAAAAGTCGAAGGGACCGGTGACGTCGAATTGTTCCACCGGGGTGCGGTCGTTGAGCAGTTGCTGAAGCTGAATCTTTGCAGTGCGCAGGTCGACGATGGCCGACTGCAGTTCTACCTCGTATTGCGCGCGCAGCAGCTCGATGCGAATCAGATCGATATGCGCAAGGTCGCCGGCCTTGAATCGACTGCGGCTGATCTCGATGATCTTGTCGTAATAGGCCAGGTCGGCGGTGGCCAGGTCGAGCACCGCCTTGGCCTGCAGAGTCTGCACGAAGACCGAGCGCAGATCGAAGAGCAGGTTGCGTTCCAGATCATCGTGCTGCGAGCCGGCAATCTGTGTGCCCTGTTTGGCGCTTTGCAGCCGCAGCTCGCGCTTGTGCTCGCGCTCGTGCAGGTAGCTGATGCTGGGGACAAGCTGGGTACCGGTCAACGGCAGCCAGTGCTTGCCCAGGCCGGGCGTGGTGTGCGGCGCAATCTGCAATCCGTCGCTGGCCAAGCCGATGGACGGATTGGGGCGGAGGAACGCCGTGACCTCGGCGGCCTTCATCTCGTCCACGTTGTCGGCATCGGCTTTAAGCGCCGGATTGGCTGACTCGAACTTCGCTTTTGCCTGATCCCACGTAAGACTCTGTTGCGCCGGGCAGAACGACGCCACCGCGAAGATCAACGCAGCCATGACGGGAGCACGCCCGGAAGGGAATATCTGCTTCATACGCATCCTTTACGCCGCGTTTCACACGGCGATTACAGGAAGGAAATAGGGAGACAGCTCGAAACGAGAATGGAGGAGGGTGATCAGGCCGCGGGAGGAGGGCGATTCTCGATCGAGTCAAGGGCGGGATTGAAGACTGTGAACAACGAGGAAAGCCGAGGCGCCCTGCAAACCAGGATTCCAAAGCTCAACTCCTCAACTGCGGGCGTAGGAAGGGATGCGACTGCCGGGAAAATGGAGTGGGGACAAGAGACGCAGTGATCGCGGCGCTGGCATCCGACTGTCTCCGCCGGATTCTGGGCTGCCCACAAGTCATCGCTCACCGAAATCACCGGAAACAGAATGACAATGAGCATGGCAAGCGCAATGAACCGCAAACGCCGGTCCGCAGGATCGCGTCTTTCAACCCGCAGCCAATGGCACACGATCACCACCGACAAGAGGGCCCAGGCAGTATTGAGGAGTAGTTCCATGCGCTCCAGCAATTCTAATTCAGGACAGATAATCTGGTCGATGCCGCGGATGATTTTTCTCGCGCACGCCTCAGTCTTGACTACAGAGCGCCACTTTGGGTGCAATCAGAATCTTGGGAATCGCGTGAATGATCGATTCGGACCACTGTTCGACTGGAAACAACTCGAAATGAACTAAGGTCTGTGGGTGTTAAAGAAGTTGGCGCTGTTTTCGCGTGTTTTGGGGGATTGAACCCCGCGGTCGATTGAGTTGGTACCGCTATTGCCTGCACCTATGCAGTGGCAGACACCAGTGGCGTTGTTTGCCGGCTGAGGAATCGGTTGACTTTCTTCGAGTTCACGTCCTGGCTTGCGTTCCCAGAGGGGATCTTGTCTCGGCAAAACAGACTGACTTGCCTTTCACACAGTTTCGCTAAAGCGGTAACCGATATGGGATTCCGTCAACAGGTATTTGGGATCTCCGGGATCGTCTTCGATCTTCATGCGGATCTGCCGGATAAACGTGCGCAGATACTCAAGCTCATTTCCGTATTCCGGCCCCCATACCGACCTGAGCAGTTTTGCGTGGGGAACCGGTCTACCGGCATTGGCCATCAGATAGTGGAGCAACTCAAACTGTTTGGGAGTCAGATGGACTTGGCGTCCCTTCTTTTGAACCAGATGCCGATCGGGATCCAGATGGACATCGCCGACCACGATTGCTGTAACTCCCGTATCCGAGGACCTGCCCCTCCGCACGGCGGCTCGTAACCGCGCAGTGAGCTCGCCCAAATGAAAGGGCTTAGTAATGTAATCGTCGGCGCCGGCTTCGAAAGCATCCACCTTACGATCCTCGTTGCCTTGAACGGTCAGCATCACAATCGGAAGGGTGGCAGAGTTTTTGCGCATGATTCGGCAAACTTCTACTCCTCCCATGCCCGGCATGTTGATGTCGAGCAAGATGGCATCGAATTGCGCCGTCCGAACCAATGCTAACGCCTCTTCTCCCCTGGCCGCCTCGACGATCGTGAAGCCGATACTTGAAAGTATGGTCCGCAGCGATAGCCGGATCGATCGTTCGTCGTCCACTATCAGCACAGTGCCCTGATCGGGGTTCATTGCCGTCTCCTTCCGTCTTGAGGAAGCGAGAGAAAGAAGGTCGTTCCCTCTTCCGCTTCGCTTATTACCCACACATGACCCCGGTGTACGTCGGCAGCCATTTTTACTGTCGATAGGCCAATTCCGGTGCCCTCAGCGAGGTGACTCGATCCCTCGCTGCGATAAAAGCGCTGAAAGATCTTCTCCCTGTCGGAGATTGGAATTGCGGGTCCGTAGTTATGAACAGATAGAAGAACTTCGGAGTGGCTCTCGCGCGCTGCGACCTTGATCGCCGTTCCCCTAAAGGAATACTTGGCGGCATTTTCGAGGAATTGCGCCAAGGCCGTTGAAAGCAATTCGCAATCCCCTCGAACCGTGATATCCGGATCCGGCACGGCCACCTCTACCGTGTGACCAGCCAGGTGCCCAGTTTGTTTTTGCAGCGCATTCGAGACCAAGTCTCCGATAGCAATCTCTTCCTTTCCCAGGCTGAGCTCCTCGGCCTCGAGGATTGCCGTCTGCAGCAGCCGTGTGCAGAGTTGGCCGAGCTGGTTCGATTCCTCTTCAACCAGCGACACTAGTTCATTTTGCGGGGCGTTGAGCTTGCCAACTTCGCGAAGGCCGGCATTTGCGGTTTGGATAGCGGTAAGAGGCGTCTTGACCGCATGAGCAAGTGAGTCGAGCACCGCGGCACGAAGGCGCTCGCTTTGATGCGCCGCCTCAACGCGGCTCTCTTTTTCAAATGAGACACACCGGTCCAATGTGATAGCCGCCAGCGACGCCAGCGCGTCGGCGACAAGTGGACTGAGATCGCCGCGAATCGTCAGGGCTCCTATTGTGTCAGTGCCGATTCTCAATTGTCTCCGCGTTGTTCGTGTCACCAAGTCCTCGCCGTCCAAATGCAGCAGAAAGCACTCTTTCGCCAAATCCAACTCATCCTCAGACCACGCACCGGCCCGGTCGCATTGGCCGGAGTTGCCATCGAAAATGGCAACTCCGATGACGGCAAAGATGCGCTGGATCAACTGTGTCAACTGGGGCCCAGGGGGCTGATGAAGGTTGATCAGCAGGGTGCTGCGGCTCAGTTCGTATAACTGCTCCATCGCTGTGCGCTGCAGGGTGGCTTCTCGCGAGCTTCGCTGTTCTCGCGAGGAAATGCGGCTGACGACGAGCGCGCTTAACTCGAATGCGCCCAGCGAAACCCAATCCTGCGGGTCCCCGATGGTGAATTCCAAGACCGGAGTGTAGAAGAAGTAATCCAGGCATGCGCAGGCCAGAATGGACACAATTGTCGCTTGCCAGAATCCGCAAAGAATCGCAACTGTTACAACGACCAGAAGGAACAAAAACCCTACGGACGCGGAGCCGAAATGAAGTACATATCCAGAGAAGCTTAACAGGGCAATAATCCAGCAGCCGGCAAGACTTTCGCCGAGAAACCTGGAGTACTTATTCCGATTCTGTCTTTCAAGGATGTCTGCAATTTTCATTGTGCCCAGGGATTCCTGGCTTCGGCATCCATCTGTATAAAGAAGGTATCCGCTTTTTCATCAACAATGCATAAATAAAGTACAAAGATGGCGTAAGGGAATACCGGCGTAACATATTGATGCCACGCCGGATCAATCCCATATCTAAGGCCTGAAGTGCATGATCTCCCTTAGCGGCCAATTGTTGCGAGTTTGTAGACAGGCTCTCATAATGCGCAGCGTGCTGGCCCTTCTGATTCGCCTCATAAGTAAAATATTCGTACCGGTTGTGGGATGAATCGACGGGCCACGGATACTTTTGTTCGGCGGCGGCGTTGATCTTGCAACGCCGATCCCATTCCGCCTTCTTAGCCAGGGCTTGCTTCTCCAGTGCCTCTTGCCGGGACCCAAAATAAGTGGACAGCGCCTGATACTGCTGGGTTGAATGCGCCGACCAGAGCCTCGTCTAAAGCTCGGCACGGCTGTACTCGGTGGCCGTCTGCGACTCCGAGTACGACATCCCGGCCGCTAACACAATCAGAGAGACTACGATCTTGGCTTTGTAATTCGTTGTAACCTCCTTCGTCAGGTTGCGTATGGGATTACCGATCTGAATGAGGCGTGAGGCTAAACTGTAGATTGTTCCAAACCTGTACTAACTTAGGGATCCTTTATAACTTCGCGCGATCAAGCGATCTGGCAGGCTGAGAGCAAACGCGTCTCGCCTTTCGCAACTGGAGCATTCTCCCTATATGTACGAAAAGCATTCTTTACGCGGAATCCGGTTGCCGTTATTCGCTTCCGCGCGCCTCCTTTACGAAACCGAGAAACCGACGCGCCAATTCATGGATACGGTGCTCTTGGTGGCGGCGGATCGCCTCCTTGGGTAGCAGCTCTGAGCCAACCCCAAGAGCCGTTGCCCCAGCGAGAATAAAACCTGTCGCCGTCTGCTGGTTGACTCCGCCCGCGGCAATCAGCGAAACCTGTGGTAGGGGCAGTTTCAACGAACGGATGTATAAATCGCCACCCAACGCCGCGGCAGGATAGATCTTCACATAATCAGCGCCCGCTTTCCACGCGGAAATCACTTCTGTGGGGGTGAGGGCGCCGGGAATCACAACTACACCCCTCCGGTGCGCGGTTCCAATCACTTCCGGAACCAGGCCGGTACTCGTGATGAATCGGGCTCCGGCATCGAGACAGCGTTCCGCCGTCTCCGTGTCAAGCACGGTGCCCGCGCCCACGACCATGTCGGGGAACTTCTGCGCCAGTTCCCCGATTACGTTAATCGCACCGGGAACTGTCATAGTGATTTCCGCGATTGGAATGCCAGCCGCATAAAGGGTCTTGGCGGCGTAGAGCGCCTGATCGGCGGAACTAACGCGTATGCCGGGGAAAATCCCGATTTCCTCGATACAGGCTTTGACTTCTTCCCGTGTCATAGGGCGAATCCGTCCTTTACTTGATTCGAGTAACTTCCAATCTTTGCCGAGGGCATCGGTAGGCCCACGCTCCCTGGGGATAGTGCCCTTACTGGATGGCCTCGCTTCCGACGGCAAGATTCAATTGACCCGCAGCGGTAAGGTAGGCGCCAATCAACTGCGCATAAGCCAGCTGAACCTGGCGATAGTCGCTCTGCGCGTTCAGAAAGTCCATTAGCGAGGCGCTGCCGTGCTCATAAGAGTAGGTGACCGTATCGCGCACGCGCAACGCCTCGTCGTTATATTTGTTCTTATACGGCTTGAGGAGCGCAATATTACTGCGCACCAGTTCGTAGGCTGTGTCCACATCGCTGAACACCTGCGCCCGCGTAGCCTCACTGGCTTGCTGACTGCGGTCGATGTCGATCAGTGTACGCTTCTTCTCGCCCTGGTTTTTGTCAAAGATGCGCAATGGAACGCTCACGCTGAGGCCTAGGGTCTGAGGGCCAAAAGGGTTGTTGGTCGAAGCGTTATGTGTGTACCAGGCTGAATAGGTCGGATCTGTGGATCCGTTTGCCTCGGCCAGTTTATGATTTGTCTGAGACTGTTGAATCGTCTGCAGCGCTGCTTGAAGGTCAGGCCGTGCCGCTAAAGCAGCATCCCGATAACTCTCCATAGGCTGCAAGTTATCGCTGAAGTCGAATGTGCCCGTCACATCGAATTGGTCCGCCGGTGTGCGGTCGTTGAGCATCTGCAAGAGCTGAATCTTTGCGGTGCGCAAGTTGACTATTGCCGTCTCGATCTCCGACTCATACTGAACTCGCAGCAACTCGATGCGGTCAAAATCGATCTGGGCGAGGTTACCATCCTTGAGGCGGGCGCGGCTGATATCGATGATGTGGTCGTAGTAGTCGAGGTCCGCTTTCGCAAGGTCCAGAACGAACTTGGCTTCGAGCGTTGACACGAACGCTGTGCGCAGAGCAAAGATCATGTTACGATTCAGATCCTCGTGCTGCGATTGCGTGATGCGCGTGCCTTCCTGGGCGCTTTCGAGGCGCAGTTCCCGCTTGTGCTGGCGCTCGTGCAGATAACTGAAGCTGGGCTGTTCAGTCGTGCCCTTGAGGGGTTGCCAGACCCCATCGTGCCGCGCGATCTGTGAGCCATCAGCTCCCACAGTGAGCTGTGGGTTAGGGCGGAGAAAGGCGGTAATCTCTTCGGCTTTCATCTCGTCGATGTTGTCCGCATCGGCTTTGAGCGCAGGATTAACCTGCTCGAACTTTGCCTTCACCTGATCCCAGGTGAGAGCCTGCTGCCCGCACGCACCCGGCGTCAGCGCCAGACCTACGAACAGGGCGAAGATTGTCATGGGCACAGCCCACCGCCCTGTCCTGCCCGGGACTAAGCGAATAACAGCGTAATCAATGTTCAAAGGACGCCTCCTCTTCCGGTTTCGGCAACTTATCGTCCTCGCGCGCAAACCAGACGTACAAGGTGGGTAGCAGGAAGATGCTCAAAAGCAGGTCGGAAATCAATCCGCCGACAATGACGATCGCGAAGGGACGCTGCGAGTCGGATCCGATGGCGTGCGACATGGCTGCGGGCAGGAGGCCCAATGTCGCAACCAGCATGGTCATCATGATTGGCCGCAACCGCAAGACTGCGCCCTCGACAGCGGCATCCGCAACTGTGTAGCCACGAGCTCTCAATTGGTTGATGTATTCAACCATGATGACGCCCGTCTGAACCGAGACGCCAAACAGCGCCAGGAAGCCGACTCCGGAAGATACGCTGAAGAATGTGCCGGTCACGAGCAAAGCGAGCAGGCCTCCGACGCGAGCCATTGCCACGTTGAGAAGAATGAGCAGCGCCCACTTGAAAGAACGAAACATGGCGTAGAGAATGATGAAGATCAAAAATATGGTCAGAGGCACAATGAAGAGTAGTCTCTTTTCGGCTCGTGTTTCGCTATCGTATTCTCCCGACCATTCGAGGTGATAGCCACGCGGTAACTGCACATTCCTGGCGATCTTGTCGATGGATTCCTTGACCGTGGTGCCCAGATCGCGCTCGCGAACCTCAAAGCGGATGGCCACGTAGCGAGAGCCGTCTTCTCGGTAAATGTCGTAGGCATCATCGCGAACCTGGGCTTTGGTCACCTGAGCCAGCGAGACGCGCTCTCCCGAGGGAGAGAGCAGTCGAATATTCTGAATAGCCTCCTTGGTGTCGCGATACGGTTTCTGATAGCGCACGACCACGTTGTAGACTGCCTCTCCCTGCAACACCTGGCTGACAGGGTTACCGCCGACAGCGGTCTGAATCGCATCTTGAATATCTGCCACATTGATGCCGAAGCGCGCAGCCGCCTGGCGGTCAACGGTGAGATCGATATTCGGCTGGCCTGTATCGCGTTGAATTCCCAAATCCTTGACCCCGTCAATTTTGCCCATAACATCTTTGATCTCTTCGCCCTTTTCCTCGAGAACGTCCAAGTCCGGCCCGTATAACTTGGCACACAGTCCGCCTTTCGTGCCGGTCATCGTCTCATCCACGTTGTCCTCAATGGGCTGGGAGAAGTTCCAGAAGGCCCCTGGGTGTTTCTCCACCTCGCGATCCATCGCGGCGATCAGTTCCTCTTTGTTCTGATGAAAGATGGGTCGCCATTGGTCCTTGGGTCTCAAGTCGATGAAATATTCCGTGTTGCCGAATCCTCCCGTGTCGGTTCCATCGTCGGGCGCCCCGGATTGCGAAACGACCTTGGTGACCTCGGGGAACGAGGCGAAGATATAGCGGTTTTGCTGGGCGAACTGCGTGCCCTCCGTCTCGCCTACGCTGTTCGCCATCGCGCCACGCGCCCAAATGGCGCCCTCGTCCAGATGCGGCAGGAACTCCGAGCCAATGACTCCACTGAAAGTCAGGAAGATAGCGACGGCCAACGAAGCCACGCCAACGCCGACTACAAACAAACGGTGTTCGACAGCCCAGCGCAAGCTCGTCCGGTAGCGCCTGATGAGAAAAACCATGACCGGGTTGCGCCATTCCTTGACACCATGCGGGAATAGAAGGGCAGCAAGCACAGGGACAATGAAAATGGAGAATACTATGGCGCCGAGTAGTGCGAAGGCAACGGTCCAGGCCATGGGCCGGAACAAACGCCCTTCGACTCGTTGGAGCGTGAAGATCGGCATGTAGGCGGTGATGATGATGGCGATGGCGTAGAAAACCGGCCGTTGGACCTCGTGAGCAGCGTCGCGGATCTTTTCGACTGGGGTCTTAACGCTCATCGTGGTGCGGCCAGTACCCGCTGAGCCATTGCCGCCATGGCTGCCGTGGCTCAAATGCCGCATGATGTTTTCCATCATGACGACCGCGCCGTCGACGACCATTCCAAAGTCGAGCGCGCCAAGTGAAATCAGGTTTGCGGGGATATTGCTCAGGTTGAGAAAAATGGATGCAAAGAGCAGTGCAAACGGTATGGTGAGAGAAACGATGATGGCCCCGCGAATATTGCCTAGGAACAGAAACAGGATGATCGTAACCAGAATCATCCCCTCGCCGAGGTTGTGCAGCACCGTGTGCAACGTGTAATGAAGCAGATCGCTGCGGTCGAGCATGGGAATAACCTTCACACCTTCGGGCAGGATGTGATTGTTGAGCTCGTCCACCTTTTTGTGAATCCCTTCGAGCGTGGGACCTTCTTCGGCACCCTTGCGCATCAGCACCCCGCCCTGAATGACGTCGGGCTCATCCACAATGACGCCATCGGGACGATGATCGGCTCTGGCCATGTGCCCCAGCCGAATTCTGGGGCCCCAGTCGACGACCGCGATATCCTTTACGCGAACTGGAGCCCCGTGCGCAGTCGTCAGCACGGTATTCTCGATATCCTGCACATTGCGGTAAAGTCCGAGTGCACGGACGTTCAGTTGCTGCGCACCCTCTTCGACGAAGCTGCCGCCGGCGTTCACGTTGTTGCTGGCCAACTGGCTCTCCACCTGGGCGATGCTCAAGCCGTAGGAGATGAGCTTATTCGGGTCGACGCGCACCTGATATTCGCGGGAGGTGCCGCCAAAGTCGCTCACGTCCACGACGTTCCCGACTTTCCTGAATTCCTTGTACAGAGTCCAGTCTTCGATGCTCCTCAAATTCATCAGGTCATACGCCGGATTATTGCTGCGGAGCGTGTACCAATAAATCTGGCCCGTCATGCTCCAGTCCGTGCCGATTTGAGGCACCACGCCCGTCGGCACATTGACCTGCGTGAGCCTTTCGAGCACCTTCTGGCGGTTCCAATCGTTGACGGATGAATCGTCGAATATCAAAGTCACCAGGGAAAGACCAAAAATCGATTCCGACCGCACTGTCGTGAGATGGGGGATCCCAAACATCTGAATTTCGACGGGGACCGATACTTGCTGTTCCATTTCTTCGGCGGAGCGCCCGGCCCACTGGCTGATGATCGTCACGTAATTGTCAGCGATGTCCGGATAGACCTCGACCGGCATGTTGTGAAACGACACCGCCCCCCAGCCTAGCAACAGCAACCCAATCGCCAGCACCACGTACCGATTATTGAGAGCAAAGTCTACAAGATTGCGAATCATCGTCTCTTCCTCGCGTCCCAGGGCCGTGTGTCATTCATTGTCGATTGCATTTTGGAGATTGATGGCGTTTGTCACGACCTGCTGGCCAGGCTGCAACCCGGATAGAATCTCCTGCATGTTGTTCGGCAACTGTTCACCGCTGACGACCTGAATTCGCTTGAACTTCCCTTGCGCAGGGATGAAGACCCAGTCGCGGTCGTGCAGATGCACAATCGCGGACGCCGGCAGAGCCGTGTAAGTCTGCTTGCCCTTGCCGAACAAAGTGGCCGTGGCGAACATGCCCGGCCGCATCATCTCGCCCGGATTGGCCACTTCAATACGGACCTTCGCTGTGCGGATATTTGGATCGAGAATCGAGCCGATGTTGCTGATCGTGCCCTTGAGTACTTTGTCCGGATAGGCGTTCAGCTTGATCTCGGTGGGTTCTCCTACGCGCACGCTGGCCATGTCGCTCTCGTAGACATCGCAGACGATCCACACGGTGGTCAGGTCTGAAATCGTGAACGGGTTCGGCGCAGAGTAAGCCTGCACGGCCGCCCCGTTCGTCACTTCCTGATCGGTGATCACGCCGGAAACCGGGGCGAAGATATCGACAATTCCCTTCGGGTTATCGGGATCGCTGCCGAGCAGGCGAAGATGCTCGGTGGCGGTATCGAGTGTGGTCTTGGCGTCGTCCTCGGTGTCTTGCGCGACCTCCAGGTCTTGCTGCGCTATGGCCCCGTGCGCGTAAAGGTCCTTCGCTCGATCCAGTTGCTTGCGCGCCAGCAGCTCATCGGAGATGGCCTTACGGTAGGCGTCGAAGCCTCCCGAAATGTCGTCGCTGCGCACACGCAGCAAGAGTTGGCCCTTCTTCACTGCGTCGCCTAGGCGAGCGCGAATGTCCACAATGCGGCCGGAGGCAAGCGAAATTACCGGAACGGTTCGCGCGATGTCCGGAAATACTGTGCCGGTCACGGACAATTGCGACGGGGCCTGGTATTCGGTCGCTGTTCCGATCGGATAATACTCCGGATGCTCGACCGCGAAAAAGGTGACGTCCACTCCGGAAGCCACCTTCGCTGGAGGCGGGGCTTCCGCGTCCGCATTCACCTTTTCGCTCTTGCAACCGTCGATAACGAGAGTTGCGGCCAGCGCCATCGACATTGCAAGTTTCATTACGTGACGTTTCATAGGTTTCTCCGCACCTCACCGTGACTCGCATTGCCTGTCATACACTCATCGCGTCCTCGTGACTTTCACAAATACGGAGTAGGTCGCACAATGAGAGAACTTCTGTCTCTTACATTCTTACCGGACACAACGTAAGAGAGTTATAAGGAAGTTACAGCAACCTATCGGCCACTCAACCGCAGTAAGTTGCAGCCATGCGAGCCTCTCTGCTGCAGAAATGGGCAGCGTTACTGGATGGCTTCGTGGATAACTTGTGAGCGCATAACTCAACTTTGGCAACGGCGATGTGCCGGGCAGCGGCGGCAGGAAGTAAACCGGCCCTGAGTTATATCGAATGAAAGGAGTGGATCAGGCTGCGGGAGGGGGGCGAGTCCGAATGGAGGAGAGAGCGGGAACCTTCAAAGCCGGGACATGGAAACCGTCCGGCACGGTAGAGCGAATCGTGTTGAAAGGAAGCTCCGCGGCAAGCGCGGGAGTCGTTGCCACCGCTGGGTGAAATGGGGTGTGCGCGTGCGCGCCTAAATCATCTTCGCGCTGGAAACAGCGTGTCTCGGCGGGATTCTGCGCCATCGCCATGTCGTCATAGATCGAGATCACGACAAACATATTGGCGAGGACTAACGCGAGTGCAATGAACTGCACCTTGCGCCCTGGACCCTCACGCCGCGCATGGCGCACCCACAGCCAGCACATCAGCGAGGCCAGCACCACCCATTCGAGATTGAGGACCCAAACCATCAGCCATCCCCTTCGCGCCCAGCCGCCATCCCAGGGTCTTGCAGTATTGTCAGCATCGGCTTTCTGCCGGCCGCCATCGCAGACTAAAACCAAGCCTCGCAACTTATTCCACGCAATTCGCCATAAGAATCGCATAAACGAATTCGAGAGAAGTTGTAATGACGCTCGCCATTCATCCTGTCGGGAAGACTCTTGAATGTCCGAGCCTACGCCATTCTTCCGGCGCAAGCCCTGATGCCATTTACACAGGCACGTTAGAACTTCACCATCACGCCGATGTCGATGTACTGCTCGTCCTTACGGCGGTCAGGAACCAGACCCCGCTTACGTAACCTTCTCGCGTATTTATCGAATCAGGCATATCGGTGATCCCGAGTGTTACACATCTACCGGGCGCGGCCGTCTTGATGAAGGCCGCGACCGGCGTGTTTGCGGCATCTAGAACCTGACCTTTATTGCAATGGTTGTGTTGGTCTGGTTGGTGCGTAGATCAGGCCACCAGATAGCGGTTGTATCTGTGCCGCTGCAAGCGCTTTCCGCCGAACTGAGCGAGCCGTAGCCGAAGCCCGAGTCGCCACCTCCGGCGCATTGGTAGTGTGCAGGGTTTCCATTGATGCCGCCGGGAGGAGTGATGCCGCCGCGGCCGGTCCAGTATGGCACGTCGGAGTAGCGGTAGCCTTCCTCAATAGTGAAAGTGATGAACTGGCTCGGCATGTAGTCGAAGGTGATGGTTCCGTCGTGCATC
>Ga0182030_10018588_pt1 | contig 13319 bp, 10 predicted proteins | sample 812S3MmetaG_FD_121299 | JGI IMG/M metagenome (GOLD analysis project Ga0182030, IMG submission 121299) | Permafrost microbial communities from Stordalen Mire, Sweden - 812S3M metaG (Illumina Assembly) | ecosystem: Environmental > Terrestrial > Soil > Wetlands > Permafrost | place: Sweden... | reverse complement strand
GACGTGGGAGGTCGACGCGCCCTGTCCCGTCCCGCAGCCCGAGACGTATCACAACGATCCGCGCATCGCGCAGGCGCAGGCCAGCATCGAACTCTCCGAACAGATCGTTCCGGGTTTCCTGGCGTTTCACCCGATGGGCGCGCTGGTCGGGCAGGAGTGTGTCCGTATCACCGCCAGCGAGTTCACCAGCATGATCTACACCGTGCAGTACCGGCTACCGAATTACTACCGGTGGCTGCTGTACGACGCAGACCACACCGGCGCATACCGCTATCACCGAATCTTCTTGCAGCATCTGCAGTCTGGCGTACCTGGGCAGTGGGTGCTGAAATCCCCCGCGCATCTGTGGCAGCTCGACAAGCTCATCGCCGAATACCCCGACGCGTTGATCGTGCAGACCCACCGCGATCCGCTCAACGTCATCTCGTCGATCGCCGCGCTGACCCACCACTTGCGGCGGATGGGCAGCGACGAGTCGAACATCGCCGAGTGCGCGGCCCAGTCGTATGAGGAGATCACCGTCGGCCTCGAACGCGGGATGGCGTCGCGCGACAGCGGCGTTGTCCCGGACGGCCAGATGATCGACGTGCAGTTCGCCGACTTCATGAACGACCCCTGGACCACCATCAAGGACATTTACGACAAGCTCGGCCGCGAGCTGAAACCCGATGCCGCGCAGAAGATGCGAGATTTCTTGGCCGCGCATCCGGGCGATGGCGGACGCGGCCGCTACACCTGGTCGGATACCGGGCTGGACGCCGGCGAAGTGCGGGAACGGGTGCAGCCATACCAAGAGCGCTACGGCGTGCCGACCGAAGAGCTGCGCTAACTCGCCGCGAGTGTGCGGCGCGCTATCCCGCTGGCTCGTAGCGCAGCAGGGTGACCTCGTGCTCGGGGTAGTCGAAGAACACCGGCCGTACCCGCATGCCGACTCGCAGGTCGCTCGGATCGACATTGACCATCTCGGTGGAAAACCTTGGGCCCTCGTCCCATTCGACGATGGCGAGCAGTTGCGGAACCGCGTCGGCAAAATGCGGGCTGACCGGTCTGCGCGCGACGGTGTACGAGTAGAGCGTCCCCAGGCCGGATATCTCGCGCCATTCCAGGTCGTCGGCCAGGGTGCCCGGCGCGCGTACTCGCGGATAGAAGACGTAGGCCTGTGACGACGGCGAGTACTGGATGACAATGCGGTGCTCGGCCAGCACATCCCAAAACGGGGCGCTGGTAGGCGTTTTGACCGGCATTGGGCGCTCGAAGGTAGCCATGTCTGATCAATCTCCTTGGAGGATGAGCGTCGTCTGCTCGGACAGGATGCCGCCGTTGCCGGAAACGAAGGCGCGGTTGCAGTCGCCGACCTGAGCCGCGCCCGCCCGACCCATAATCTGTCGGGTGGCGTCACAGACGTGGTGCATGCCGCCCGCCAATCCCGCTTGGCCGAAGCCGAGTTGGCCGCCGGCGGTGTTGAGCGGAAAGTCGCCCCGGAAGGTCAGGTCATGGTTGGCGACGAACTCCATCCCCTTGCCCTTCTCGCAGAAGCCGGCGTCCTCCAGCGACAGCAGCACGGTGATGGTGTAGCAGTCGTAGATCGAGACCATGTCCATCTGGTCACGGCTCAGATCGGTCATGGCGAACGCGGTATCGGCGGCCTCCGCGATCGGGGTGTGCAGCAGGTCCTTGGCGTAGGTCGGGGTCTTGAACGGCACATGCTCGCCAAACCCCTTGATCCACACCGGCCGGTTGCGCCCCCGCCGGGCGACGTCGGCGTTGGCGACGATCACGGCGGCGCCTCCTACACACGGCATCACGATCTCCAGCATGTGCAGCGGGTCGGCGATCACCGGACTGGCCAGCACGTCCTCGACGGTGAGCGGCTTGTCTTTCCAAATCGCGCCGTCGGTGTGGTTGGCGTTGACGCGCGTGTCGACGACGAGTTTTGCCATCGCGCGTTCGTCGTAGCCGTAGATAGCGGCGTAGCGCTGGGCCACCTGACCGTAGGGTCCGTTTTGGCCGAGGTTGCCGTAGGGAATCTCGAATTCTGCTTGGGGAGAGCCATATTGGTTGCTCGACGATCCGAAATACAATGCGTCGCCATACGTCTTGGGCTTCTTGCTGGACATCGGCGTGATGTAGCGAGCGGGCAGTGCACACAGCACCGCGTCGCAGATCCCGAGTTCGACAGCCGCGGCAGCCCGCCACACCATGGCAGCGGCGCTGGCCCCGCCGAGATCCACGTGCTCGGCGAATCGTGCTCCGACGCCAAGGTATTCGGCGATGGTGGAGGGTACAAAGATCTCCGACTCGGCCAGGTGCGACGCCACGATGCCGTTGACGACCTCGAAGGGCAGTCCCGCATCGTCCACCGCCGCGGCGCCGAGTTCCGCCCATTGTTCGATAGCGAACGGCGCGGGCGTGGCCTTGTTCATCCGCTCGGGCGGCAGCTCGACGTAGCCGACGATCGCGGCTTCCCCACGTAATCCCATGTCGTGTCCTTATTTCCGAGGTAGGCCAAGAATCATCTGCGCGATGATGTTCAGCTGAATCTCCCTGGTTCCGCCGCCGATCAGTTCGGCAGGCAGATGCAGATAGGTCTGCACGACCGGGGGTTCGGAGTCATCGACCATGGCCGTCTGTCCTGCCAGGCGCAACGTCGCCTCGAACGTGCGCCGCAGCAGCATGTTCATCGCGACCTTGGCGATGCTCGACGCCGGGCCCGATGCCTGGCCGTCGAGCAGCCGGATGGTTTCCCGCACGCCGAGCGCTCGGATGGCATTGGCGTAGGCGTCGAGTTCGCCCAGCGCCCGCTCGGCGTCATCGCGCTCGGGTCCGGGTTCGGCCGCAAGGGCGCGCAGTGCGACGGCCCGGTCGAATTTCACGTATCCACTGATCGCCGAACGCTCTTCGGCCATGGTGGCAATCGCCAGGCTCCAGCCGTCGGTGGGACCGCCCAGCAGCATGTCGTCGGGGACGAATACATCGTTGAGGAATACCTCGTTGAAATGTGCCTCCCCGGTCGCCGTCTTGATCGGCTGGACCTCTACCCCGGGGGATCGCATATCGAGGATGAAGTAGCCGATGCCGCGGTGCTTGCTGGCTTCGGGGTCGGTGCGCGCCAGCAGGGCGCCCAGGTCGGCGTACTGCGCCAACGACGTCCAGATCTTGTGGCCGTTGATCCGCCAGCCGCCATCGACCTTGGTCGCCCGGGTGGCCAGCGACGCGAGGTCGGAGCCGGCTCCCGGCTCGCTGAACAGCTGGCACCAGTGGATGTCGCCGCGTTGTGTCGCCGGGATCAGGCGCTCCTGCAACTCTTTTGGCGCGCCAGCCAGCACCGAGGGCAGGATCCATTCGGCGATGTTCAGCGACGGCCGGACCAGCCCGGGACGCTTGGTGAACTCCTCGTCGATGATGAGCTGTTTGAGGGGATCCGCGTCGACGCCCCACGGCGCCGGCCAGTGCGGCGCCATGAGACCGGCGTCGGCGATCAACGTGCGCTGCGGCCCCATGGCCTGGTCCTCGTAGTCGCCGTGCGGTGCGCGTTTGTCGTTACGTAATTGCATTGCAGCATCAAGTGTTTCGGCGACCCAGGATCGGAAGTCCGATTCGGCGTCACCTAGATTGACCGACATATCGCGCTGCTTCGTACACCCCAGTTGTCCCAGCAGCCGGGCCCAGCGACTGGCCGGACCAATCGATCCCGCCAGGCTGATGGCCCGCCGCCAATACAGGTGCACGTCGTGTTCCCAGGTGAAACCGATGGCGCCGAGCATCGTCAGGGCGTCGAGCACCAGGTCCGGTACCGGCGAGACCGCGATGGTCGCCGCCCCGGCCGCTGCGAGCCGGTGCTGGTCGGCCGATTCGTCTGCGGCACGCACCGCGTCCCAGGCCGCCGCGGTGGCCAACTCGCTGTTGACCAACAGCATCGCCGCGCTGTGCTGCAGAGCCTGGAAGGTCCCGATCACCTTGCCGAATTGCTCCCGGGTGCGCAGGTGCGCGGTGACGACGTCGACACACCACTGGGTGATGCCGGCCGTCGTGCTGGCCACCAGGCTGACCACGACGCAGGCCGCACGGTCTGGGTCGATTCCGGTCAGAATGTCAGACTCGGCCGCACGATACTCGGCGAGCCGCAGCACCCCGACGTCGGCGACGAGGTCCGTGCCGGAAGCGGATTCGACTGTCGCAGTGGACTGTCCGGTGTCCACCGCCACCCAGACGACCTCATCACTGTCGGTGCGGGCTCCGACCAGGACCACGCGCGCCGAACACACGCCCGCGATGACCTTCGAGCTACCGGTGACCAGCCATCGCTGACCGTCCTGACGTGCGTGGAAGTCTCCGTCGTCGGGAAGGACGATCGCGGCGGGGGTGCCAGAGGCGAGTTCGCGGATCAGTGATTCGGCATTCGACGGCGGATCAGCCAGCAGCGCGACGGCGCCGGTTGCCACGGTGGGCAGCAGCGGGCCGGGCAGCAGCGCCTTGCCCGCGGACTCCAGCACGCACGCCGCATCGATCAGCCGGCCACCTTGTCCACCGAGATCCTCCGGCAGATGAACCGCGTGAAAGCCGTTGGCGACCAAGGCATCCCACCATTCCGGGAGTCGGCCTGCGGCCAGCGCATCGAAGGTGGCCCGGGTTGCGGCGATGGGTGCGTGCCGGCCGGCGAACTGCTCGACGGCGTCGCCGAGATGCTGTTGCTCCGGCGTCAGACCCAGGCTCATGATCGCGGCCCAGAAGTGTCGAACGTGGGCTTGGGCCGCACGGACTGCTATCCTTCCGTCTTACAAGACGAACCGTCTCGTCTTGTGGCAGATTACGGTCCGGGCCAGGATATGTAAAGCGGGCTCGGTGCCTGCGGCGAGGGGCCGCGACCACGCGGGATCTGAGAAACGAGGATCACCAGATGCCAGCCGATCTCACTCAGCAGACCGCACAGGCCAGCCCTCCGAGGCGCCGCAGTGAGAAGTCGCGCACGGCGATCGTCACCGCCACCCGCGAACTGCTTCTCGAGCGCGGATTCGACGGCCTGACCATCGAGGCCGTGGCCGCCCGCGCCGGGGTGGGAAAACAGACCATCTATCGCTGGTGGCCCACCCGTCCCGCGCTCGTCGCCGACGTCATGCTGGAAGACGCCGACAAGATCCTCGCGTCGGTGGATCACACCGGCGATCTGGCTGCCGACCTGGTGGCCTGGGTACGCAAACTCGCCGCAACGCTGACCACGGCTCGCGGGGCGGCGATGCTGCGAACCTTGACCGTCGCCTGTATGGAGCATGAGGACACCGCCATGCGATTGCGCGCCGGATTCAGTCTGCCGCTGCACGATAGCGTCCGAACCCGATTGCTCGCCGACGGTATCGATGAGCCAACCGCCGAGTCGGCCGCCGACGCCATCGTCGGCGGGGTGGTGTATCCGATCCTCTCTGACGCCCAGTCATATTCGCGACGTCGCGCCGAACTGACCACCCGGCTCATCGTCGACTCGCTAGTTCGGCGACACTGAGGTTTCACTGAGCCTGTTAGTCGCCGGCAAGCGCGTGTTGCCCGATGAGCTCGCCGATACCGCTCGCACCGAGTCGCTCACGGAACGCCTGCGCTGTGTAGCCGACGGCTGTCGCGTCGGTTCGGGCGCGCACCGTCGCCGAGCGAGGCATGTGGAATAACACACCGATTTCGCCGAAGTAGTCCCCGGGCCCGGCTACCTTAACCAATTCCTCACCGCCGTCATCCAATTCGCGCACAATGTCGAACTCTCCTTCGGACACCACGTAGATCAGATCGCCCATCGTGCACTGTTCGAACAGCATTTCGCCGGCGTGCAGGCGGACGGTTTCGGGTGGCCGGTTCGTTGACGCGAGTGCGGGCGCCAACTCGACGACATGATCTGCCATCGGCAGTATCCGGCTGTCGTGAGTGGCAACCACCACCACACGCTCGCCCTCCGCGAGCGAGCGGATCAACCGCAGCACCTCCTCCACCTGGATGAAGTCGAGGTGCGCGGTCGGCTCGTCCGCCAGGATCAACGGGGGTTCGAGCGCGATTGCGCGAGCGATCGCGACGCGCTGCTGCTGCCCGCCGCTCAGATCGCCCGGTCGGTGTTTCATTCGCTCCGCAAGATTGACGCGCGTCAGCAATTCCTCGGCACGCCGACGCGAGCCCGCACGTGACATCCCCGCCGCGCGCAGCGGCACCATCACGTTCTCGAGGGCGGTGAGGCTCGGCACCAGGTTGAACGCCTGGAAAACGATGCCCACCTTGTCGCGCCGATAGTGCGCCAGTGCGGTGCGCTCGAGCGCCGTGACGTCGACGCCGTCGAACTTGATTGCCCCAGACTTCGGACGCAGAATGCCGCCGAGGCAGGACAGCAACGTCGTCTTGCCGCAGCCGCTCGGCCCGAGCAGGATCACCAGCGACCCTGCCGCCACCTCGAGGTTCAAGCCGTTGATCGGCCGGACCGCGTACCCACCGCTAGAGTATTCGACAACCAGGTCCTGAATCCTCAGATCGCCCATCGCTTAGGGACCTCCAAACGCAAGCGCCGGATCGACGGCCACCGCGCGCCTGAATCCGGCAAGGCTGGCCAGCAGACCAACCACAATCGCCACCAGCGGTAGCGATATGTAGGCACTCGCAGGCACCACGATGAGCAACGGGAACAACGGTGCCAGCAACCGCGAAAGGATCACGCCCAGCGCCGCCGCGAGCAGCGCGACGACGACAGCCTGCAGCGCCAGCCCCGCCAGGATCGAACGCGCAGGCACGCCAATCGCTTTGAACACCGCAAAGTCGCGCAGGCGCTCGAGCGCGGAGAGGTAAACAACCGACCCGACGATCAACACCGCGACGATCCACAGCAAAACAGCCACGATCGTGATGGAACCCCCCGCGACCTTCACCGCGCGCATCAGGTCGTCGACACCGGCTGCTCGACCGACGGTCTGGTAGCCGTCCGGAAGCTGCCGGGGCGTGCCCTGGATCGCGATAGACGTGACGATCGGCTGCCCGTTGTACGCCAATTGCTGGACGCCCTCGGTGGTCAGGAAGACATTGGGCATCTTCGCCAGAGAGGTGGAGTTCGGCACGATGCCGACGACATGCATAGTGCGCACGCCGACCTGGATCTCGTCGCCTACGTGGTGGCCGAGTGTGCTCGACACAGCGACCTCGTCCGGCGTCGACGGAGCCCGCCCCTCCGACACGCTTGGCATGCCGAGTCCGTGTGCTGGTGCCCCGAACGCCGTGACATTTCGTCTTGACGAGCCATCTTTCACCGTCGACGGCGCACACGCCAATGGAGCCGCGACCGCGACGCCCGGCACAGCGGCCACCCGAGCCAATTCAGCTTCGGCGAATGGTGTCGCACCCAGGAATGGTCCGGCCGCCCCGTCCTTGACCACGAACGTATCCACGCCAATGGAACCGACGGTTCGCTGGGCCTCGACATGAAACCCGTTCGCGAGTCCCGTCAGGACGAGCGTCATCGCGAACACCAGTCCGGTGCTGACCACCGCGATGGCGAGGCGCCGGCTTCGCCATTGCATGTCGCGCAATGCCGCGAACAGCATGCCGACGACGCTACAACGGTGCCTCAGCTACTGCTACTAATCGGCGGCCTCAAGAAGAAATCGTTTCGACGACTTCAGCTGTGGAGAGAATGGCGCTGGCGTAGTTCGGGATATTGACTTCCAGCGCCGCGTGCATCTCCCGATCCGAATAGCTCGCTGTCGCGTCGTTGACCACCGTGACTTCATAGCCCAATTCGGCGCCGTATCGAACGGTTGCCTCCAGGCAGGTATGGGCGATGAGCCCCATCACGATGAGTTGATGGATGCCGTGCTTCTTGAGTAGTAGATCCAAGTCCGTGTTGGCGAAACCGCTTGAACACCAATGCTCTTGGGCGACTATGTCACCCGGGTGCGGCTCGAACCCGGGATGCAGCTCGCCGCCCCAGGTTCCGTATTCGAAGGTCTTGCGCGACCACGCGGCCTTCTGGATCGGCGCGATGTACTTCCAGGTTTCGTAGTCGCCCGGGCGATACCGATGATGCAGCGCATAGAAAACGCTGATGTCTGCGGATCGTGCGGCGTCGAGCACTTGAAGCATATGGGGCACACACCCGTTGGCTTCGGCAACACCTTTGAGGCGATCCCAGACTTTGCCGCCCTCGGATATGAAATCGTTGTACGGATCAATAACGACGAGCCCGGTTAGCTCCTTGCTATATGTCACAACGGTCATATTCCCACGCGCGCCGTCAGCGTCGGTGGCCTTTGGTGGGCCACAGCGCCATCCGATCGATGAGCTTGTCGCGCAGCACGAGGGTGTGGAACAGCACGGCGCACATGTGCGCGGTGAAAGTCGCAAAGAGGAGGAAAGCAAGGACCCCGTGGCATTCCCGCAGTGCCGCATAGAGATCGATGTTGTGCGGTGCGATACCCGGCAGCCGGATCGGGCCCACCACGACGATCGGAAATCTCGCGGCCGACAGCATGGCCCACCCCACCACAGGCTGGGCCAGCAGCAGCGCGTAGAGCGCGTACTCCGACCACATCGCGATCCGGCGTTCGAGGCGGCTCATGGTCGCCAGGAACGGTGGCGGGCGGTGCGTTAGCCGATTCGCCAACCGCACCACCGCGAAAACCAGGATGGCCAGTCCCAGCGGCCGGTGGATCGCCAGGAGCAGCGGGTAGTAGCTCAACGAGGCGATCATGGTGACCCCGATGAGTAACTGCGCGATCACCATCGGCGCCATCGTCCAGTGCAAGATGCGGGACGGCAGGGTGAAACGAGCCGCAGCGCTGGTGCTTTCGCCGGTCGACGGTGTCATTAGCGCACCTGACGTACGTCGACCTCGCTTGGCGATTTGGGTTCCTCGGCGCGACGAGTGAAGGACCGCGCGTAGACAGCAGACCGGGCTGCGAGCAGGGGATCGTCGGATGCGGTGATGCCGTCGGGTAGCACCGTCGGGTCGAAGTTGATATCGCGGGCGTTGCCGGCTTCCTCGGTCTGCACCGCAGTGATGGAGATGGTGCCGGCGTCGACGGAGCGCCGTGACGTGGGCCAGGGCTTGGTGGCGTCGTTGGTCGGATCGCCGGGCTCCCCGATCGTGAGCACGAGTCGCCAGGTCAACGGTCGCTGTGCGAGCACCCGGATGAGTTCGTCGAATAGGTAATCCCTGCCGACCGATCTCGGTGGGCCAGCCTCGCCGGCCTGCTGGGGAACAGCCGACCAACGCACGGGAGCGCTGGCTCCGGCACTGTTGGTGAACCAGAACGCATTCAGACCGTGAAACGTGCTATCCGCGAATCCGGTGCTCGGCGGTGATTGCTTGATGATTTTCATTGCCGTTGCGGTCTCGGGATGGCGGTCCAGGAAGGCGGCCATCTTCTGCGGGTCCGGCTTGCCCGTATCGGGCATGGGTTTGGACGCAAGCAAACGGTCGTAAAACCCTTGCGGAGTGGCGTCGGTGAAGACGGGAACGTTGACCATCGCCGTGCGCCACTGCTGGCCGTTGGGCACCTGGAACAGCAGACCCAGACCCCGGACCGTGTCGGGCTTGTCGGGCTGGTCCGGCAGACCGCCTCCCAACGAGAACCGCCCGATCAGCGGGACGCTGCCCGACCGGAACACTGCTGCCCGGCAGATGGCTGCGCCTGCGCCCGTGCTTTCGAAAGTCCCTGTGGCGCTGAGCCCTTTGGCATGGTTGCGCCGAAACCCGTCGTGCCGGCCGTAGACGTGTTCGAAGCCATCGGCGAAGCGCGGTGGGGTCAGCGCGGCGGGCCCGGAAAAGCCTAGCCAGCCGCCGGCGTAGGCGAACCCGCCCACGTCCACCGCGGCGACACCGGCCACTGCGCCGATCCCCAGCAGTGCGCCTCGCCGAGTCAGCGCGCGGGGTTTGGTTTCGGCGGGGTCTTCGAAGCCGGTGTCCTGTTGGCTGTCGCGATCAGCGGGCTCCATGCCCACCGTCCTTTCCGTCCTTTCCCTGCCGGGCCGTGGCGTGGGAACGAAGTCGGTGACGCCAATTCACCCACGGGGCCGACGGGGTGCGCAACCGTTGTGCCGATCGATGCAACCGAATGACGGCGGGCGGCGGGGAATCGTTCAACCCGTCGCGACGAATGCCTTCACTATTTACGGTACGAGGCGTAGCGTAATGGTCGGCCGAGGCCGGGCGTCCCCCGGTCTCGCGTCCACCAGCTTCGGCCAGCCAGCCCATGGCGACCCCGAACAGACTCGGAGGAAACTCGTGTTCGACCTCAAGATCACTGGTGGCACTGTCGTCGACGGAACGGGTGCCGAGCGCTACCAGGCCGACATTGGCATCAAGGACGGCAAGATCGTCGACGTGGTACGCCGCGGCGCCAACGATCCGGCGATGGGCGGCGAGGCCGCGGAAACCATCGACGCGACAGGGCATGTGGTGGCCCCCGGCTTCGTCGACATCCACACCCATTACGACGGGCAGGTCAGCTGGGACAGCTTGCTGGAGCCGTCCAGCGGCCACGGCGTCACGACACTGGTGACCGGTAACTGCGGTGTCGGCTTTGCCCCGGTGCGGCCCGGTAGTGAGCAGTGGCTGATCGAGTTGATGGAAGGAGTCGAGGACATCCCGGGTACCGCGCTGACCGAGGGCATCACCTGGGACTGGGAGACCTATCCGGAGTACCTCGACGCGATCGGCAAGCAGAAATACGCGGTCGATGTGGGCAGCCAGGTAGCGCACGGGGCCATCCGCGCCTACGCGATGGGCGAGCGGGGCGCTCGCAATCAGCCGGCCACGCCCGAGGACATCGCGGCGATGGGCCGACTGGTCACCGAAGCGATCGAAGCCGGGGCGCTCGGCTTTTCGACGTCACGCACGATGGGACACCGCGCGATGGACGGTGAGCCGGTGCCCGGCACGTTCGCCGCCGAGGACGAGCTGTTCGGTCTTGGCCGCGCCATGGCGGCCGGGGGCCAGGCGGTGTTCGAGCTTGCCCCGCAGGGATCCGCGGGGGAGGACATCGTCGCCCCGAAGAAGGAACTGGACTGGATGCGACGGTTGAGCGGCGAGATTGACCGGCCGGTGTCATTCGCGCTGATCCAGGTAGACGCCGATCCGAAATTGTGGCGCGAGATGATGGACCTCTCCGCGGACGCGCACGCGGCGGGCAGTCGGCTGTACCCCCAGATCGCGGCCCGCCCGTTCGGCATGATGTTCGGATTCCAAGGCCATCACGGCTTCAGCCACCGACCCACCTTCCGCCGGCTGAAGGGCGAGTGCGGCCGGGAGGAACTCGCGCAGCGGCTGGCCGATCCCGCGGTGAAGGCCGCCATCCTGTCCGAGGACGACCTGCCCGCCGACCCGACCCTGCTGTTCGACGGCATGTTCGCCATGGTGCAGCACTCCCTGAAGCGGCTGTACGCACTCGGCGATCCGCCCGACTACGAGCCCACCCCGGACCGCACCGTCGCTTCCATCGCAAAAGCACGCGGCGAGGACCCGTTATCCACTCTGTACGACCTGATGCTCGAACAGAACGCGACCGCCATGCTGATGCTGCCGCTGTTCAACTACTCCGATGGCAACCACGATGCGATTCGCGAGATGATGCTGCACCCCGCGGGTGTGCTGGGGCTTTCCGACGGCGGCGCGCACTGCGGGATGATCTGTGACGCTTCCTATCCCACCTTCCTGCTCACACACTGGGCGCGCGACCGCCACCGCGGCGAGAAGCTGTCGCTGGAGCACGTGATCCGCAAGCAATCGCACGACACCGCACACCTGTTCGGCCTCACCGACCGCGGCACCATCGAACCGGGGAAGAAGGCCGACATCAACGTCATCGACTTGGGCGCGCTGACGCTGCACCCCGCGGCGATGGCCTTCGACTTGCCAGCCGGCGGAAACCGGATCCTGCAGGGAGCGAGCGGCTACGCGGCGACCATCGTCAGCGGAACGGTGACCCGACGCAAGGATGTCGACACCGGAGCCCGGCCCGGGCGCCTGGTGCGAGGAGCGCGTTAGGCCGCGTGCCCATGAAGGCAGCCGCAGGCAACCCGACGCGCAGCCGCGACGAGGACGCCATCGGCACCCCGCCGCCGAGCCCGACTCTGGTGCCGGCCGAGCGCTACTACTCTCCGGCGTTCGCGGCGCTCGAGATCGAACGGATGTGGCCGAAGGTCTGGCAGCTCGCCTGCATGATCGACCACGTCGCTCAGCCGGGTGACTATTTCGAGTACCGCTGCGGCCCGTACGGGGTGTTGATCGTCCGCGGCGATGACGGTGTACTGCGCGCCTTCCAGAATGCTTGCCGCCATCGCGGCAACTCGCTGTGCGTGGGTTCGGGTTCGGGACTGCGCGAGCTCAAGTGCGGCTACCACGGCTGGACCTGGGACCTGGCCGGCATGCTCAAGCGGGTGCCCAACCGCAAAGGCTTCGGCGCGCTGCATATGTCCGACTTTCCGTTGCTACCGGCCCGGGTCGACAGCTGGGACGGTCTGGTCTTCGTCAATCTCGACCTCGATGCGATGCCGTTGCTCGACTACCTGGAGGCGGTACCCGATGACATCGCCTGGTGTCATCTGGGTGACTTCCGCTGCTACGCCACCCTCACCGTCGACGTCGACGCGAACTGGAAGACGATCGCCGACGGCTACAGCGAGACCTACCACATCCAGACACTGCACCCTGAGCTACTGCGCTGCGTCGACGATATCCACGCGCCACAGCAGATTTGGGGGCACACCGGCAAATCGGATCAGCCCTATGGGGTGCAGAGCCCACGCTTCGAGGGCATGCTCAGCGACGAAGAGGTATGGGACGCCTACGTTTATACCCAGGGCGCGCTGATGGGCGCCGCCGAAGGCACGCCGTTTCCCGAACGCCAGCCCGGGCAGACGGTGGCCGACCTGATCGCGGTGCGCACCCGCGAGTTCGCGGCCAGCCGGGGGGTCGATCTCGACTGGGCCGACACCGACCGGGTCACCCGGCTGCACCAGTACAACGTGTTCCCGAACATGACGTTTCTGGCCAACGCCGACCACCTGACGCTCATGTGCTCGCGCCCGGGCCCGGATCCCGATCGCGGCGAATTGGTCATGTTCCTGATGACCCGGATGACGCCGGGCGCGGCGCGTAATAAGCCGACCGATGTCCGCATGCCCGCTGATCAGTCCGAGCCGGGCGTGGTGCTCACTCAAGACATCCGGGTGCTCGCGAGTTTGCAACGGGGCATGCACCAGCCCGGCTTCACTCATCTGGTGCTGTCGGGTGAGGAACGCCGGGTGATCAACATGCATCGCAACCTCGAGCGCTACCTCGACCTACCCGAATCCGAGCGGAT
>Ga0182030_10018584_pt1 | contig 13321 bp, 6 predicted proteins | sample 812S3MmetaG_FD_121299 | JGI IMG/M metagenome (GOLD analysis project Ga0182030, IMG submission 121299) | Permafrost microbial communities from Stordalen Mire, Sweden - 812S3M metaG (Illumina Assembly) | ecosystem: Environmental > Terrestrial > Soil > Wetlands > Permafrost | place: Sweden... | reverse complement strand
TCGATACGGCCGCCTGCATCAGATTCGACAGACGCCGGGTTCCTGGGATCACAAATCGATTTTCATAAAGCAGCTTGCGAGTCGCCGTCAACAAATGATCGCCGCTGACGCCAGCCCGGACTACATCGCGTAGAGATAGCAGCAACTTATCCGTATCCGTGGGTTCAAACCGGATCATCCCGAGAAATTCCATCGCCCAACGCTGGTGCTCGTACAGCGTGCGACGTCGCTTCATGTACAACGCCCGTAACGTGGCAATCGTTGGTGCCGCAATCTCGAGCTGCTCACCCAAATGTTTGAGCAAATCGGCCGGCACGCGCTGAATGGCATCGAGCGGCCGTCCACTCATCTTGAGAAATCCAATCTGCAGGGCGGCACCGAGACGCAACGAGTCGCGGTACCGGGTCAACACGGCGCTCCGCTCTTCCGCGCGGAGCGAAAAGAAATGAGTGATCTCGAAATCGGAGACTTCGGCCGGAAGCCGCGTCCAGCCCAGATAGGGAACGTGCCAGGCGAGCATGTCGAGCGTCCTTACTCAGCGGTTTTGGCGCTTCAGGATGCCTGTCCCGAGTCAAAATGCCAAATAGACGGTGTTACTCGGTTATGATCAGACGCCCAGATAGGCCGCACCGCGGACAAATCCGTATTTGAAAACGGCACTTTTGACATTCATTGCACGTCCAGGCCGTCCTTTCTGGACGCGTTTTTCGAGTCCTACGCCTCCATTGAGCTTCCGATCTGAAGGGTCTTTAGTGGCGAACAGCCTTGGCCCGGAATACCACTGACTGACGAAGGTATGTGGGAATAAATATGGAAAAAGGTCGAAGCGCTTAAAAAGACCAACCCTAAAGGGCGTTATTTCGCGCACCATAGTATCGCCTATGGCGAATCCGCCCGCGCGCTTTAACTAAAAAGTGACCATGCAGCCGCCAAACGAAATTGCCATTCTGAAGTCCATCTGGAGGAAAGACGAAAAAGTCGCTTGGACGGTGCATGATTCACAAACCCTCACGTTAAAGCCACGCGCTGGCTTCGATGCGCGATACTTCAAAGTAAAGAACGATGTAAACCTCCTCACATCGCACCCCGGCAAAATCTTTGAAAATGTCTTTGCCACGTTTGGCACTACGGAATTCTTAGTCCGGCAGAGCATTGTGCCCATTGTTTCGTGGCACGACGGCGACAAAGAAGCGCGATCCATTGGCACAGGCTTCTTCATCAGTGCTTCCGGGCTTTTGATGACCGCTGCGCATGTCATTCGTGATCCGGTGGATGAAGGGCATACACAACTGACGCGGATGGGCGAAAGGTCCTTCAAGTTCGACGAGTCGTTGCGATTCGGGATTATTCTTCCTGCGAACCCGGCGATGAAGAATGCTCCTTTTATAAAGCCCAATCCAATCCAAGATGCGAAATGGTTTTTGTGCCCGTTTGAATGGATACTGCACTGGGGCCAAAAAGTGGAGAGTCCCCTTTTAACTTCGAAGCCCGACTACAAGCTCGACCTTGATATTGCAATCTGCAAAGTCCGAGACAACATTGTCGGGGGCTCCTATCAGCCGCTGAATATCGGTCCGCACAGCCTCAAGGTTGGAGATCGCGCCGTTGCGATAGGTTACGCGGAAATGAAGAACATTCCGCTCGACGGCAATGAGGAATATGAGCCAGAACTGGTAGTGTCGGTCGGGTCCGTAACACACGTCTATCCCGACAACATCACCGATAGGCAATCAACGACACCCGGCCCATGTTTCGATTTTGATGCAAAGATACCGGGGAAAATGAGCGGAAGTCCTATATTGGTTGGCTCGGGAATTCTTACCAAAGGAGTCGTGAGCCGAAGCTGGCAGGGAGAGAACCTGGCCTCCGGTGGGTTGATTGCGCCGGTGTTAGGCTTGAAGCTCATAAGGGGAAAAAGCCTGCTTGAGTTAATCGATGGCGGAACCGAAGGTATTGCAAAGTTCGTTGGGGCTGGCCTTTAACGTAGCTAATTGATCCAATGAAAAGGAAACTTGATGGATACAAGCGCCCACTCGCGCCAAAGGCTATTGCGCGACGTCAAGTCGTGACGCCAACGACTTGATAATTCGGCTTGCTGCACCTCCACGAAAGTTCGCATAACGCATTGTCTGTTCAATGGCTTCGGAGGCGACTTTTCGGGCTCGCAAAATATAGATTGCGGACCCTTACTCGCGGCGGCTTGATCGCAAGACAGACGGAGTTTTAGTCTCTTCGTCGGAGCTTCAACCTCGACATATTTTCTTGATGATCGTGTACCTTTGTTGCAAGACTGTCGCCCTGAACAGTGCTCTGCACCAGAAAATGGTCCTTGGGCCAGCCGGAATTGCCCGGTATCCGAAGCGGTAATTGCTGAATTACGCGCACTCCACAGTCACCGGATTGTGCTAACACCAGTGGGATGTAGTGTTGTTATAGACCGCACTTGCGCCTATGAGCAACACTGAGGCACAATCACCGCGACATGAAGACCTTTGACGACCTGGAAGTCCGGCGACCGGAGCTCGCCCGAAGCTACCTCGAGCTTATGAAGGCGCAACCTGGGCGCCCGATCGCCCTGTTTGCACCGCGCCGAGTGGGGAAGACCTTCTTTCTTGATCAGGACCTGACGCCGGCAGCACAAGCAGCAGGCTTTACGCCGGTCTACGCCGATATTTGGCTGCACCGAACTTCCCCCCTGAGCGCCATCAATCACGCCCTTGAAGAATCCCTCGATGATGCGACGGTGCCGGCATCCGCGGTAGGGAAGGCTGCCAAAACGACAGTCAAAAAGGTTGAGGCATTGGGCGCCGCGCTCGAATTCGGAGAGGAGCCGAAGCGTCGAGCTTTGCCGTCAGAACCCGCCCTGCGTCTGGATACACTGGTTGCTCGCCTTGCGGCGGCCCGCGGCCAGCCAATACTACTGATGTTGGATGAGGCGCAAGCGCTTGCCGAATCCCCTGAGGGCGCCAGCATCATGGCCTCGCTTCGTGCAGTCCTCCAGAAACGCAAGCGGGGTGTACTTGCGGTGTTCACGGGCTCCTCCCAAGACGCATTGGCCGCCATGATGGCCGCCTCGGGTGGCCCGATGTACCAGTTCGCGCAGTTGCTGAACTTTCCAGTGCTGGGCGACGATTACCTCAATCTCTTGGCCCAGCATTTTTCGCGGGTCCACAAAGGAAGGCGCTTGGAACTGACTGCGCTTCAGGCCGCGTTCGAGCACCTGGGCTACAAGCCGGCACTAATGAAGGATCTCGTCAAGGAGCTTTCTGCGGAAGGCTCGACCGACGTGGAGATCACGCTCCGTCGCATGGCCAACGATACGAACAATGTTAGGGGTTGGAAGGCGCTACTGGCACCCCTGAGCCCCTTCGATCGCCATTTGTTGGTATTGCTCGCTCATAAGAAGCCACCGATTGGCAAAAATACCCTGAAGGAGCTCGCCCGAACCGAAGGCAAGACCCCGACCGTTGCGAAGGTTCGGGCCGCGTTGGAGCGACTCAAACGTGTTGGCATCTTGAGCGGCACGGGTGGCGAGTACCTGATTGAGGATCCGCTGCTCGTAGATTACCTGTTCGCCAATGGGCCGGATCGCTTGCTGTGAAAGGCAGAGCACTCAATGAAGAGGAGCAGGGCAGGGCGGTTTCGCCATCGAGTTCAAGTGGCAGCTACTTGCCGCGAGTCGTCACGCGCTTAGGACCGTGCGCAACATGATCCCGGAGACCCTGAAGCAACTCAGCCTCAAGGTATCCCAGTACTTTCTGGATTTCTTGGAATCCGATTTCAAGCGGCAACAGGCCCCTCGGCGCCGCGTGATCTTGCAGACATCATCGGGATTCAAAGCGGGGATGGCTCTCGCGGGTTACCGTAGTCTGCAGGATGCCATTTGGAACGCCCTCGGCAAGCCGTGGGACGCCACCGAGATTGCGATTACTCCGCGCGCCTTCACGAGGTCACTTAGCCAACCGCTAAGGCTCATCCTGAAGGAGCAAGTTGCTGCCCTTAACCGGGAATCGGTAGACGCCGTCATCCTGGCGGTCGTTCAGCAGGCGAAGCATTCCTTACCCAAGAGCTCATCGCACCCAGAGGAATGGGTTTCCTTGGTGAGGCAGGAGCTGGCGAACAGTCTAGGCGCCAATATTGTCCGTCCAATGCTCTCGTTTCTGGATACGGCACTGAAGGACCAAGCGTACTCCTCGATTGATTCGGTCTTCAATGCCGAAGGCGATCTGATTGCGACACTCGCCGAACCCCTGGATGAGCAGCTCCCAGAGGTGCTAGCGCGGTTTTCTGTGTCGCGAGATACCACGGAATTGATGCAGGCATCGGTCAAGCTGCTGAACCTGGATTTCGTCAAACCTGCGGTTGCAGGGTTCTTCGAGTCGTTTGCCGCGTCGGACGCGTTTCTCGAGTTTCGAGATCTTGAAACCTATGTCGCAACTTCCGAGGGCAATCAGATCTATCTCTACATCGGCACCATCAAGTATGGCTCCTCGATCTATCCGCTGTTGTACCTGCCGCTAGAGACCCGGCGAGATGACAAGAACGGCACGTACACGATCAAGTTCACGAATCAGTTATATGCCAACAAGCGCGCAACGGACTTCATTCTGCAGGAGCTCGGTTCGCGGTCACAAAAGCAATGGCTGAGCCCGATTCCTGAGCGCATCACCTATTTGGCTTCAATGGGGTCCGTCTTGGACGTGGTTGCGCCCATGTTCAAGAAAATTACGAAGGTGTTCGGCTTCCTCGATGACGTCAAGCTTTCGTCGGGGCCGGTGTCACAGCAATCGGACACCAAGGTCGCGATCGCCAATAGTTTGTACTTCTGCGCCTTTGAGAAGGCGGATGAAGCGCTACTCAATGACTACGAGGAGATGATCGCTCAGGTCAGAACCAACAAGGAAGGGGTCGTGACGCTCTTCCAATCCATGATCGAAGGAGTGATTGCTGGGAATCCGGTGAGCATTGATGCTGCAATCGAAAAGCAGTGGAGTGAGCTGGCCGTCGATCTTCGAGCGGTGCCAGATACACCGATTCCGCTCAATGAGGAGCAGCAGAAGGTTCTCCAGGCCATTCGACACGATGAGGGGCGCATCATCGTTGTAGAAGGCCCGCCTGGCACTGGAAAATCGCACACCATCGTCGCCATCGCTGCCGACTGTGCCTTCCGACAAAAGAGCTGCCTGGTCCTTTCGGACAAGGCGGAAGCCCTGGAGGTGGTGTACGACAAGCTCTCGAGAGCGATGAATGAGGTCCGCGGATCTGACGACTTTCCAAATCCACTACTGCGTCTGGGAACTGAGCAAGCCAATTTTCGGAAGCTGACCTCGGCGAGCACACTTGCGCAAATAGGCGCCCAAGTGAAGGCCACCAATGCCAATCGAGGCCCCTTGGAGGCAGATCGGGACCATCGGCGCCAGACGCTTCGGGCCAACATAAGTTCCATTGTGGGAGCCTATGGGTCCATAAAAACGGTGGACATCGCCGCCCTCGAGCGGCTCGCGCAGGAGTTGGACTCGCAGTGCGGGGAATCCCTATCGACCGTCATTGACGGATTGCACTATTTCGCCGAGGGCGCTGACGGGCCCTCGCCGAACCTTGACTACTCCGCACTAGAGCCGCTCGTGGTCGACTTCCTTGGGAAGCAGACTCCGGCGACAGGTGCGGCTTTAGAGGCCTGGCTCGCGACCTACAGCCTGGCTTCCGAATTGGCCGCCGAGGCGCGCGGCCCGCATTTCTCCGATTGCCCGGCTCTCAAGGCAGCGGATCTACCGCGCTTGACCGAGATCATCAATGAAGTCGAGTCTGCTCGAAAACCCGTGATCGGATGGCTCTTCTCGGGCGGCAAATTGCGGGGCCTGGCGGCGAAGTGCCAGGGTGTCTCGACTTTTGCAAAATCGCTCGAATTCCCCGCCGATCTGAACCTGGTCAAGGGGGTAGTCGCGGCAGGCCATCGACTCGCTGCCGCCATTGAAGGCAAGGCGGACTCGAGAATAACGTTTGAAGGTTTGTACGCAGCGCTCGCCAAGGCCACCTTCCCAATTGCGGGTATTTCGGAGTTACGTGGATTCGTTGAAGCGATTAACAGGGTTCCCGGGAACCCTGCGATCGCTAATCTCTACGCCAAGGCGCCAGCGTCATCGGCATCTCGTCTTTGGGTGCTGGCATTGCTCTACGCGATCCAACATCGAGCGATCTGCGCTCAGTTCAGCCAGGCACCACACCTCGAGTACGTCGCCCGAAAGACGGAAGTGGAGAAGCTCAATACCGCTCTCATGAACGCAGAGGTGGACACCCGTTTGGTGTCATTCATGCAGAATTCGGCCACCGATGCAAAAGTCCTGGCCAAGCTCATCAGGGATAAGCAGAAGTTCCCGGAGGAGAAATTCGAGTCGGTAAAGCAGGCCTTCCCGGTAATGATCGCGAGTATCCGGGAATTCGGGGAATACATGCCCCTGAAGAAAGACCTACTGGACGTCCTCGTCATTGACGAGGCCTCCCAGGTGTCGGTGGCTCAGGCGTTTCCCGCTCTGTTGAGAGCCAAGAAAATCGTTGTCATGGGCGACTCGAATCAATTCGCGAACACCAAGTCGAGCAACGCCAGTATCGAGCTCAACCAAAAGCACCGCAGTGAATTGGAGGCGTTCTTCAGACGGGAGGTGTCCGAGGAGGCGGCCATGCTCGAGCGGTTAAGCTACTTTGACGTGAAGCGGTCAGTTCTGGAGTTTGGTCAACTCTGCGCCAACTTTCGAATCATGCTCAGGAAGCATTTCAGATCCTATAAGGAGCTGATTCACTATTCCTCGACGACCTTCTATGGAGGTCAGCTGCAGGCGATCAAGATTCGCAATGTTCCGCTGGCAGATTGCATCGAGATAAACGAGCTAGAGGTACTCGAGCCGAACTTCGTCCGCAACACAAATCCGGTCGAGGCCAACTACATTTTGCAGCGCTGCACAGAGCTTTTGGAAGAGGAATCCCCGCCAACGGTAGGTATCATCACACCGTTTCGCGAGCAGCAATCGTTTATCAGTCATTTGCTCGGAAATGATGCGAGGGCGACCGACTTTCGCACGCGCTTGAAGGTCAAGGTCATGACATTTGACAGCTGCCAGGGGGAAGAGCGGAACATTGTCTTTTACTCAATGGTGGCTACTCGCAAGCAGGATCTGCTGAACTATATCTTCCCAGTCGAGCTCAAGAATGCCGACGAACTGGTCGGTGAGAAGCTCAAGATGCAGCGATTAAACGTCGGGTTTAGTCGCGCCCAGGAAATGGTGTCGTTTGTGTTGTCCAAGCCCGTAACGGAATTCAAGGGCTCGATTGGGCAGGCGCTACGCCATTTTCAGAACATGCGTCATGCACACAAGGCGAGCGCTGACGACACGGACCCGCTGAGCCCGATGGAGCAAAAGGTACTCGATTGGATTTATGCGACAGCGTTCTACCAGCTGAGGTCGGACACGGTAGAGGTTCTACCTCAATTTCCTTTGGGCGACTACTTGCGACAGCTCGATCCGACGTACCGGCATCCGTCCTGGCGCGTCGATTTTCTCATTTCAGTAGACACGGAGTCATCGGTTATCTACGTCGTCGTGGAGTACGACGGATTTGAATATCATTTCAAGAAGGGTGCGCCGGTCGGTCCGGGCAATCACGAGCGGTATTTGAATGAAGCCGATGTCGAACGCCAATTGACGCTCGAGAGCTACGGCTATCGCTTCTTGCGACTGAATAGATTTAATCTCGGCACAGACCCGGTCGCCACTCTCTCCGAGAGATTAGAGCAAATTGCCGCTTCTGCCGGAAAGGCCGATGCAACTGGCGCGGTCAAAGCCATCAGCGAACAGGCCAGCGCGCTCACAGATAAGAGTGCCAAGGCATGCGAGCGATGCGGCGCCATCAAACCCCTGGCGCTGTTCTTTGATAGGACTCTCGGTGGCGGGAAAGGTGGTTCGGGCCGAATCTGCGCACACTGCAAACAGGCAGAACGTGTGCCGCAGACTCCCGGTCGAAGGCGGCGTCGGCGGTGGCGTTAGGCTCCAATCTAACGACAGGAAACGGGCTGATGAGGCCAAGAGTTGCGCGAGGAAGGTGCTGCTAAAGTGACTGTCAGGTTTCTTCATACGAGCGATTGGCAGCTGGGGGTCACCCGGCATTTTCTCGCACCAGGACCCCAGGACCGTTGGGCCGCTGCCCGCAATGAAGCCGTCACCGCTTTGTGCACGCTGGCGACCGATGAGGACTGCGACTTCATCGTTGTGGCAGGGGACGTCTTCGAGACCAACCATGTCAGTCGCGCCACGGTTCTCACTGCGATCGAGGCATTGAAAAATTGTCGATTGCCCATTTTCCTGCTTCCGGGGAACCACGATTGCCTGGAACCGACCAATGTCTATGAGTCGAACGTATGGCGGCGCCACAAGCCATCCAACGTTCACGTACTCGCAGATCCGGGCAAGTGCGTGGAGGTGAAGCCCGGTGTGGAAGTGGTAGGCGCTCCGTGGTTGTCGAAGAGGCCCACGGTGGACCTCGTGGCCGAAACAGCGAAGGTGCTCTCTCCGCTTCCTCATGGATTCCGGGTCATGGTGGGACATGGGGCGGTCAGCACGCTGTCCCCCAACCCCGACAACCCGGCAATCATCAATGTTGAAGCGGCCCGGCAGGCCATTCGGGAACAACAGTTTCACTTTTTGGCCTTGGGTGATCGGCACTCGACGACGAATGTCACAGGGGAGACTGATGGCCGCATCTGGTACAGCGGTACGCCGGAAGCCTTTGATTTCGTCGAGACGGACAATGGCAATGTGTTGCTGGTGGAGGCGGACGACCTCGGAGTACGGGTCACGCCCAAGCGGGTGGGGACCTGGAAGTTTGTCGTTCACGATGAGGTGCTGAACAGTCAGCAGGATCTGGACGCCCTTGCATCTGCCATTGAAGCCATCCCGGATAAGCCCAAGACCATGCTGAAGCTCGGATTGACGGGCACGCTGGGTATGACCCAGAAAATGGCCTTGGATCAGCTTCTGGATCACTGGGGAGACTTGTTTGCCGCCGTCGTGATGTCCACTTCGCGCACCGAACTGGTGGTCGTGCCGGCCGATGCCGACTTTAGTGAGCTTAGACTCTCTGGCTACGGGGCCAAGGCACTGGAGGTGTTGCGCGGGAAACTGGCGGCAGGGGCAGACCGAGAAGCGGCCGGTGACGCGCTGGCACTGCTCTTTAGGCTTCAAGGGGATGCGACATGATGCGGGTCCATCGCATCCGGATCACCAACGTGGCGGGGGTCTCCACGCGGGAAGTAAGGCTGGCCGAGCGCGGGATCACGTTGATTGCGGGGCAGAATGAGTCCGGCAAGAGCACGTTGTTTCTGGCGCTCCAAGCACTTTTGGACCACCCGGATGATGCGACTCACCGGGAAGTCAAGGCGCTCAAGCCGCTGCACACGGGTTTGACCCCGGAGGTGGAGGCGGAACTGTCCATCGGGCCCTATCGGCTCACGTACTCTAAGAGTTTTGCCAAGGGGAAGGCGGGCGGCACTACGCTGCGCATCGATGAGCCCGTGCCCGAGTCACTAACGGGGCGCGAAGCGCACGACCGGGTGACTGCAATTATCGATCAGAACCTGGACCGGGCACTGTGGGATGCGATGCGGATCACCCAGGGCAGCGCTCTGGAGCTGCCCATTCTGGCGGGAGCGCGGTCCTTGTCAGCTGCGCTCGATCATGCGGTGGGTAATGACATCGCCGGGGAACGGGAGAGCAGCCTCCTCCAGCGGGCATCCCAGGAATTTCTTCGCTACTGGACGGGCGGTGGCAAACCGAACAAGGAATGCATGGATCTGGACCAGAAGGCGGCCGATGCTGTGCACAATGAGAAGGCCCTGCGGGAGAGGCTCCAGGAACTGGAATCCGACATCACCGCCTACAAGGCTAAGACGCGCGAGCTCAGTACCGCCAATGGCCAGACCAGCAGTTTGGTCGCGGCCCGAGACCGAGCAGCCGCCGACAAGTTCCGAATCGATGGCCTGCTCGCAGAGGTCAAGAACAATGACCTGGCCGTCAGCGCATCGCAACAGACGCAGCAATTAGCACTGAGCACTACCGCCCGGCGTGCAGAGCTGATCGCGGACCTGGCGGCTACAGAGGAGGCCCTGGCGGCTGCCACGCAGAATCGGGAGCAGGCCCAGACTCGCCCCGCCGAACTGGGCGCCAAGGTCACTACTCTGGAGGTAGAAGCGGTCGGCGCCCGATCCGCACTTGAGACGGCAACTACGGCACTGGCTCTTGCCGAAAGGGATGCGACCTACCTGCAGAACCGGATGGATCTGATGTTGCTCTCGGCGCGCCTGCAGGCCGTCACGCAGGCGGACGGTGAGATTGCCGAGGCGGCGGAGATCGTAAAGTCCCTGCGGGCAACCAAAGAGGACTGCGCAGCCCTCGCCAAGGCGTCTACGGCCATCGCTGTTGCAAAGGCGAAGCTGGAACTGGCGAGCCCCAAGGTCTCCGTGCAGGCACTTAGGCCCATCCGAGTACGCCTGAATGGAATCGACAACGATCTGGTTCAGGGCCAAGCCGTATCCGCACCGCCGGGCAATAACACCAGAATCGTGATCGGGGAGGTCGCCGAGATCCTCATCGAAGGCACTCAGGACGTCGCCCAATTGGAGCGAGCGCTCGAATCGGCCAATCAGGTTCATCAAAGCATCCTGGATCGGCTGGGTGCTGCGACAGCTGATGAGGCGGAATCTCAGCGTCAACGTCGTGAGAGCGCGGCCGACAGGCTCGCTGCAACTCGAAAAGCCGTGACCGGAAATCTCATCGACCTGACTCGCGAAACGATGAGGGAGAAGGTTGAGCAGCTTAAAGAAGCGACTGCCGACCATCCGGGCACTCGTCCTGCCAGCGCCACGGCGTTACCGGAGACACTGGAATCGGCCAAAGCAATCGCCAATGAGACGCGAACGGCGCTCGAGAGGACGAGGGCGGCGCTCCAGGCGATCGAAGCCCAGTTGAGAGTCGCTACGGCTGCGGCCGCCGCGGCGCGCCAAGATGAAGCGGTGGCAGAGGCGACTCGGGTGTCGCGCGCGGATCGTCGAGATCAGGTTGCCAAGTCTCTGGCGACGGCCCGACAGGAACGGTCCGATGAATCCCTGCAAACGGACCTGGCGAAGGCTCAATCGACTGTTACTGCAGCGATTGGCAAGCGCGATGCGGCGAAGGCGGCATATGACGGAGCAGATCCCGAGCGGGTTTCTGCCGGTTTGTCGGCGGCCGAGAAGGCCCTGACAAACCATGAACGAAATCTGCAGCGGATACGCGATGACGTAAACAAGTTGAGCGCACGCCTAGAGATCAACGGAGAGAACGGTCTGGAGGAGGAGTACCAGAAGGCGCAGCGCGATGCCTTCGTAGCACAGGACGCCGTGGCACGGTTCAAGCGCCGCGCACATGCGGCCGCGCTTCTATACGAGACCCTAAAGGAATGCCGAGAGGATGCGCAGCGATCCTACGTCGCGCCGCTCAAGAGTGAAATTGAACGCTTGGGTAAGGTCATCTTCGGGGAGGAATTCCGCGTGATAATCGGCGAGGATCTCAGTGTAGAGGGGCGCGTCATGAATGGCACCACGATCCCCTACACAAGCTTGTCCTCCGGTGCCAAAGAACAGATCGGAATCCTGCAGCGTCTGGCGACCGCGCGAATAGTCGGCAAGGGAGGTGTGCCGTTGCTGCTGGACGATGCTGTGGCGTATACCGACAATGTTCGGCAAGAGACGCTGGCCTGTGCGCTGGGCTTTGCGTCCGCCGATACGCAGACCATCATCGTCACCTGTGCTCCAGAGCGGTACGCGTATGCGCCGATTGAGGTACGAATCGATTTTTAGCGGCTCTACGACAGTTTGAACATTGGTCGCAAAACACTCTCGGTCTGGCGATGAAAAATACGAATATCACCCCATTTCTGCTATTTACGAGGCTGTGACCGTGAGTGCTCGAAAATGGTCGAAAGATGCCGTAATCGCCGACGCTAGAAAGTACGGCTCTAAGACGGAGTGGAGCCGCGCTGGAAGCGCCTACGTAATTGCTCACCGTAACGGGTGGCTGGATGATGCGTGCGCCCACATGCAGGCCAAGTGGGAAGCGAAATGGGATAAAACGGCCGTATTGGCAAGCGCTCAACAATACGCCGCTCGGGCAGATTGGAAAGCTGCGGAGCCTGGGGCGTACAAGGCAGCAGTGCGCAACGGCTGGCTAGCCGAAGCTTGCGAACACATGCATGCGAAGCACCGTACGTGGACGCTGCCCGCGTTGGTGGCCAGCGCAGCACCGTTTGCGACTCGCGCTGCGTGGAAAGAGGCGGATGGTTCCGCGTACAAGGCGGCTCGCGAACACGGCGTTCTAGATCGCGTCTGTGCGCACATGACCTGGGCCAGCAAACCAGATGGGTGGTGGACGAAGGCGCGCGTAATGGCAAGTGCCAAGGAATACCGATAGATCGTGACCTGGAACGATGCAGAAACCTCGGCGTACCAGATGGCAAAGAAAAAAAGGTGGATGAGTGAGGCTACATCGCACATGGATGCGGTTCCTATGCCGATCGGCCCTGCAACGATCCATGAATTTCTGATGACCCATGGCATCTCATACAAGGTAGAACATCGCTTCCGCGAACATCCCGAAGTTGCGCGCATGCCGTTTGATTTCTTTCTTCCCCAGCACCGACTGTTGATTGAGTATCATGGGCGCCAGCATGCGGAAGGATGGTCGCGCGACCCCGAAAGCCGCGATGAAATACGGCGTCGAGACGCGATTAAAGAGCGGTGGGCCGCAACCTCAGATTACCTACTAGTTTCTATCCTCGCGTGGCGATCCAAGACCCCAAAGGCGATTCGCGCCGTGCTCGCGAAAACTTTTGGTGTTTCGCCGGAACTCCCGAGGCCACTTACTGTGGCGGAAGAGCAGCGGATCCGTAGTGGTTTGGTCTGGACGATCGATGGCGTGATCGCTGATGCGAAGCGATACCAAACTCGTGCTGCGTGGGTGCAGGGGTCATCAAGCGCTTATCGCTTTGCCATCCGTCACGGTGTATCGGACATGGCGACCCGCCATATGAAATACGTGGTCGAGCACGGGAAGTGGACAAAGGCCGCTGTACTTGAATCCGCTCGGAAGTACGAGACCGTTAGTGACTGGAGGAAAAATCAAAATAGCGCATACACAATTGCGCGTCGCAATGGCTGGAATGAGGAAGCATGCGCACACATGCGCATCACCAAACGGCCGAATGGATACTGGACTCCCGCGAGATTGTTGGCCGCTTC
>Ga0182030_10018583_pt1 | contig 13321 bp, 11 predicted proteins | sample 812S3MmetaG_FD_121299 | JGI IMG/M metagenome (GOLD analysis project Ga0182030, IMG submission 121299) | Permafrost microbial communities from Stordalen Mire, Sweden - 812S3M metaG (Illumina Assembly) | ecosystem: Environmental > Terrestrial > Soil > Wetlands > Permafrost | place: Sweden... | reverse complement strand
TGTTCTTTTGAATTTCTGACGCGCCGCCGCCAATGGTGTCGATCACCGTGTAGCGATAGGTCGATTCGGAACGACCGGCCATTGGTCCTTCGGGGGTGTTGACCCGAAGTTGGCTTCCGGGTCCAGCGATGTCCATGGCGGCGTTGGCCAAGCGCTTGAACAGTTCGGTCGCGTACAACTTGTACTCAGAGGCCTCCACGGTGGGCGCGGCACCGCCCTTGCCGGCCTCGAAGACGAATTTGAGGCCCATCACCCGGGCGACCTCGAGCTCGGTGGCCAGTTGGGCCAGGCGTTGACGAACGATCGGGTCGTCTTTGAGCGCCACGCCGTCGCGCACGGTCGTGCGCACGTAGTCGCGCAACAACTCGAATCGCTGAGCGATCGGGGCGAAGGTGAACATGGTGAAACGCTCGAGGTCGAGGGCTTCTGAGATGTACTGGAACCCCTTGTTCAACTCGCCGACGACGTAGTCGTCGGGCACGAAGACGTCATTGAGGAAGACCTCGTTGGTCCGCTCGTCGCCCATGGTCCAAATGGCGTTGACCGTGATGTTGGGTTGGTCGATGGGGACCAGGAAAAGGGTGATGCCGGCGTGCTTGACTGCGTCGGGGTCGGTACGCGCGCCAACCCAATACCACTCGGCAAAGTGCGCGGAGGTGGTCCAGGTCTTTTGCCCATTGAGGACCCATCCGCCGTCGACCTTGGTCGCTTTGAGTTGCATCGACGCGGCATCCGAACCGGCGTTGGGCTCTGAGTAGCCGACCGCGAACTCCACTTCGTTGCGCAAGATCTTCGGCAAGAACTCGGCTTTGAGATGGTCGTTGCCGTGACGGATCAAGGTCTTGCCGATGATGCCGACGCCCTTGCCGATCTGGGGTCCGCCGCGCCCGGCCAACTGTTCGTTGAGGAGGTACTCATAGACGCCCTCGCCCTCGCCACCGCCGTACTCTTTGGGCCAGGTCATGCCCAACCAGCCCTGCTGGCCGAGCGACGCCATAAAGGCACGGCGCTTGGGCGTGTCGACGATCTGGGCCATGTTCTCGCGAGTCAGGTCGAAGACGTCGGGGTCGTCATGCGCGTCGAGAAATGCCTCGACTTCTTTGACGAACGCGATCTGCTCGTCGGAGAACTCAAAATCCATGCGGAAACGACCTCCAGGGCCCACAAGCGGCGCCAGGGTATCCCGGTCGCCCTCGAATCTGACTACCCGTCAGATTAGATCAGGACCGGGCTCCCTGTCGCCCGTGCACCCTCGAGGGTGTCACCGGCGGTTTCCCGCACTTGGGCCGCCACCGGCTCACCTCGGATGTGGTGCAAACCAAGTGCGAGACCGACCATCGCCGCCCCGAGGGCGACCAACCCGGCGCAGACAATCGCGCCGCGGACCCCGAACAGCGCCACCAACGGGGCGGCCAAGGCCATCCCGATGGAGATCGCCCCCATGGTCGCCGCCGTCAAGACCGCACAGGCCCGTCCGGCTATGTGCGCTGGGGCGCGCTGGAGCAGCAGGGTTCTCGCCCCGACCATCTGGATGCCGTCGCCGATGCCACCAATGCCATAGGCAACGATGGCCATCCACATCGTCGGGGCGAGTCCACCGGCGGCCACGCCGAGGCCGAGGACGACCAAGGCAATGATGATCCCCGACCCGAGCGCGCGAGCGCTGAGGCGCCCGGCAATCACCGTGCCGAGCGTCATGCCCCCGGTCCAAGCGGTGATGAGCAGGGCGTAGCCGGTGGTCCCGCCGTGCAGCACGTTCTCGGCCAAGAAGAGCTCGACCACCATGGTCACACCCAAAAAGGCGATCGTCATCGAGACGACGAGCACCAAGAGCCCCATCGGACGATCGGCGCGCAAGTAGCGCAGTCCCGCCGCCATGCCGTCGTCGGCACCGTGGGGCACCTCTGGGGTGACATGGCCCAACCCGAGGAAGAGCACCGCCACCGAGAACACCACCGAGACGAACGCATCGAGCAAGAGGGCGGTCGAAGTTCCCCCAATGCCACCGATCACCCCGGCCAAGAGCGGGCCGAGGGCCGTACCGCCCATGGCCGCGCCCTGGAGTCGGCTGGTGGCGCGCACGAGCGACACGTCGCCGGCCAAATGGGGAACGGCGGCTGTCAACCCTGGCTGCAGCACGCTGTCGGCGATTCCGAAGCACAACACGAGGCCAATGGTCGCCATCAGCGAATGAGCGAAGGCGAGACCGACCAATGACGCCGCCACCATCACGCTGGCCGCCGAGAGCAGTCGCCCCATCGCCAGGCGATCGAGCAGGAGTCCGGCCAGGGGGGCGAGGACCACGACGGGGAGGCCACCGGCCAAGAGCACCATCGTGACCGCAAGGGTCGAATGGGTCTCTTGGTAGACGCGCAGCGACAAGGCGACGTAGGCCAACCCCGCCCCCGCTGCCGTCATGACCTGGAGTGCAGTGGCAAGACGCAGGGCGCGACCGGGCTTGGGCGAGGGCGCGACGAGACGGACACCGGCGCGCTCGGGCGCACCGGTGCCGGGTTGGCGAGGGCGTTGTTGGATTTGGGGGTCGGTCGGGTTCATGAGAAGTGAGGTGATGGGGAGAGTCCGGGTGAATCGAAAACAAGTGCAGGGTCCAAAGCGCGAGAGCGCCGCGGCACGACAGAGGAAATGATGTGGCAAATACCGTCAGGAGTAGATCGCCCGAGGTCGGACCGGGCCGCGGGCCCGGGACCTCATCTGTGGCGTTACTCAGCGTGACATGGAACCAGGATACACGCAGTGCCCCGGTCCCCTGACCCGCCCTCTTCCGCCGAGACCTTCTGCGAGGCGCGGCGTCGGACCATGGCGAGGTTGGGGCCCGATCGTGGCGCAGCGGTGCGTGTCGGTCGGGGTGGTTTGCGAATCTGACGGTGCGTCAGGAATGCCCAAGATGGCCCGGTAGGCTCGGCGACCGTGTCAGGCATCCTCAGTGCAGCAGGCTATGTCCCCTACCGGCGGCTCCCTCGTTCCGACATCGGCGCTTTCATGGGCGGCGCCTCGGGCAAAGGGACCCGATCGGTCGCCTCCCATGATGAGGACACCACGACGCTCGGGGTCGAAGCAGCCAGATTGGCGCTCAAGAGCGCAGCGCTGAGCGAGCCCGATGCCCTTTGGTTCGCGACCTCTACCCCGGCCTATTTGGACAAGACCAACGCCACCGCAGTGGCTGCAGCGCTGCGCCTTGGTCGAGCGATTCCCGCCTATGACTTCGGCGGCGCGCTGCGCTCGGGTATTGGCGCCTTGGTGAGCGCCTTGGACAGCGCGAAGGAGACCTTGGTGGTCGCCGCGGACATGCGCGACGGCCTCCCGGGAAGCGCCGATGAGTCAGCTGGCGGGGACAGCGGTGCCGCGGTGCTGGTCGGACACGGTGAGGGCGTCTTGGCTGACTTCGTGGGTGCTGCGTCGGCCACCGACGAGTTCACCGATCGCTGGCGGGCCCCGGGCGGGCGGACGTCCAAGCTCTGGGAGGAGCGATTCGGCGAGAACCGCTACTTGGCCCTCGGTGCGGATGTCTTCGCGCGGGCCCTCAGTGCCGCCGGACTCGAGGCGGGCGGCGTCGACCGGGTCATCGTGACCGGAATGCACGCCCGAGCGGTGGCCGGGTTGCGCAAACGGCTCGGCGTCGATGAGTCGGCCCTCATCGACGACCTCGCGGCGTCGGTCGGTCAGTCGGGCGCCGCACACCCGCTCTTGGTGCTCGCATCGGTGCTCGAATCACTTGGGGCCCAAGGGGCGCCGGCCGGCACGACCGTCGTGCTCATTCACCTCGCCGACGGAGCCGATGCCATTGTGCTGCGCACGACGGCCGCCCTTGCGCAGTGGCAACCGACGCGACCGCTCGCCGACCAGATCAACGGGGGCGCACCGCTGTCGTATTCGAAGTTCTTGGCCTGGCGCGGGCAACTCTTCCCCGAGCCGCCCCGCCGACCTGAGCCGGCTCGAGTCTCGAGCACGGCCGCCCACCGAAGTGAAGATTGGAAGTTCGGGTTCGTCGGATCACGAGACCGCACCAGCGGGGCGATGCACCTGCCGCCGTCGCGGGTCTCGATGGAAGGTGGCGCGGTCGACGACATGGAGCCGGTCCCAATGGCCGACGCCGTAGGCACCGTCGTCACCTCGACCATCGACCGCTTGGCGTACTCGCCGAGCCCGCCCATTGTCTTTGCCATCGTCGACTTCGACGGCGGCGGGCGCTATCCGGTCGAGTTGACCGACGTCGACGCGACCGAGATCGGTGCGGGCAGCCGGGTCGAGATGACCTTCCGTCGGCTCTTCAGCGCCGACGGCATTCACGACTACTTCTGGAAGGCGCGGCCGTTGCGCGACGGCCACGCCCCGAGCGAGAGAGGGGCCGGCTAGTGGGTTCGCACGGCATTCGAGATCAGGTCGCCATCGTCGGCATGGGGTGCACCCCCTTCGCCGAACTCTGGGACAAGGGCCTCGACGACCTGATCGTCGACGCCAGCACAGAGGCCTTTGCGTCGGCCGGCGTGCACAAAGACGATGTCGACGCCTACTGGTTCGGGACCGCGCAAAGCGGCATGAGCGGCATCACGCTGGCCCGCCCGCTGCAGTTGCACAACAAGCCGGTGACCAGGGTCGAGAACTACTGCACCACGGGCTCGGAGGCTCTGCGCGCGGCGGCCTACGCCGTGGCGTCGGGCGCGTACGACGTCGCCATGGCGGTCGGGGCCGAAAAAGTCAAGGACAGCGGTTTCCAAGGCCTCAACGCGATGAATCCGCCCAACGACGGGACCCAACGCACCTTGACCGCGGCCGCCATGTTCTCGATGGTGGCCCCCGCCTACGGCAACAAGTACGGCGTGGACGAGGAAACAATGAGCGACGTGCTCGCCTCGATTGCGGTCAAGAACCACTTCAATGGTGCTCGCAACCCCCGGGCGCAGTTCCGCAAGGAGATCACCAAGGAACAGGCCAAGAAGTCCCCCCGCCTGGCCGGAAACCTCGGGGTCTTCGACTGCGCCGGGGTGGCCGACGGTGCCGCGGCCGCCATTGTGGTGCGCGCCGAGGACGCCTTGGGCTACACCGACAAGCCGATCTACATCAAGGCCCTGTCTTTTGCGGCCGGGAGCGGGTCGGGCCTCATTGATCCGGGCTTTGACTACACCCATTTCCCTGAATGCGAAGCCGCCGCCGCCGACGCCTACCGCCAGGCGGGCATCACCGACCCACGCCGCCAGTTAGCCATGGCCGAGGTACACGACTGCTTCACGCCGACCGAGCTGGTCTTGATGGAAGACCTCGGCTTTGCCGAGCGGGGTACGGCGTGGAAGGAGGTGCTGGCCGGCACCTTCGCCCTCGACGGGGAGTTGCCGATCAATCCCGACGGAGGGCTGAAGAGCTTCGGTCACCCGGTCGGCGCCTCGGGACTGCGCATGTTCTTCGAGTGCTGGCTCCAGTTGCGCAACGAGGCCGGACCGGATCGCCAGATCGGCACCATCGACCGCGGCCTGGCCATGACCCACAATCTCGGCGGGTACCCCGGCGAGATGGTGTCGTTCGTGTCGGTGGTCGGCTCCGCTCTGGGCTGAGTCAGGTCGCGAGCAGCTCGGCCAACGGCGTCACGGGCAGCCCGTGCGCCTCGCCGACGGGCGCGTAAATGATGTGCCCGTTCGCCACATTGACCCCTTCGGCGAGGGCTGGATCTGCCCCGATTGCTGCCTTCCACCCGCGGTTGGCGATGGTCAGGGTGTAGGGAAGGGTGGCATTGGCCAGGGCGTGCGTTGAGGTGTGCGGGACCGCACCGGGCATGTTGGCGACGCAGTAGAAGATCGACCCTTCGACCTCGAACGTCGGATTCGAGTGCGTGGTCGGCCGGGTGGACTCAAAGCAGCCGCCTTGGTCCACCGAGATGTCGACGAGGACCGAGCCGGGCCGCATCTTGGCCACGAGGGCGTCGGAGACCAGGCGAGGGGCCCGGGCGCCGACGACCAAGACGGCCCCGATGACGATGTCCGCGTCGAGGCAGACCTCCTCGATGGCATGCTCGGACGACGCAATTGTCTCGAGCGCGCCACGGAAGTGGTGATCGACCTCGCGCAATTTCTCCAGGTTGCGGTCGAGCACGTAGACGTCTGAGTGCATGCCGACCGCCATGGTGGCCGACGCCATGCCCGCGACTCCGGCCCCGAGAATCACGACCTTGGCGCAGCGAACCCCGGGCACACCGCACACCAACACCCCGCGTCCCCCGCCCGGGCGCATCAGATGATGGGTCCCCATCAGCGGGGCCATCCGCCCGGCCACCTCGCTCATCGGGGCGAGCAGCGGCAAGGAGTTGTCGCTCTGGCGCACCGTCTCGTAGGCAATGGCCACGTTGCCACCAGCGATCAACGCGTCGGTACAGGGCCGAGAGGCCGCGAGGTGCAGGTAGGTGAAGAGGACCTGGTCCTTGCGCGCGCCGAGGCGCGGGTAGTCCTCGGCCACCGGCTCTTTGACCTTGCAGATGAGATCGGACTCGGCCCAGACGTCATCGGCCGAGGCAATGATCGTGGCTCCAGTGCGCACGAACTCAGCGTCGGCCATCGACGATCCGGCCCCGGCGTCCTTTTCGACGTAGACGCTGTGGCCGGCCGAGACCAGCTCGCGTACCCCAGCCGGGGTCATGGCGACGCGGTACTCGTCGTCCTTCACTTCTCTTGGTATCCCGACAATCATTGCGTCCTCGCTCTTCTATTCTTCGATGTTGCTCATGACGTGCTTGACCCGGGTGTAGTCCTCGAATCCGTACGCGGAGAGATCCTTGCCATAGCCCGAGCGTTTGAAGCCACCGTGGGGCATCTCGGCCACCAGGGGAATGTGGGTGTTGATCCACACACAACCGAAGTCGAGGTCGCGGGCCATGCGCATGGCCCGTGCGTGATTGGTGGTCCATACCGACGAGGCCAAGCCGTAGTCGGTCCCGTTGGCCCAGCGCAGGGCCTCGGCCTCGTCGTCGAATCGCTGCACCGTGATGACCGGGCCGAAAACCTCGGACTGGATCAGCTCGTCTTCTTGGCGAAGCCCCGCCACCACCGTTGGGGCGAAGCAGTAGCCCCGCTCGCCGACCGGTGTTCCCCCGGTCAACACGCTGGCGTGTGCGGGCGCCCGCTCGATGAAACCGCGCACCCGATCGAGTTGGTTGGCGTTGTTGAGGGGCCCGTAGTCGGCATCGTGGTTGTCGGACCCGCCGACCGTGGTGCCCTGGGCTTGCTCGACCAAGGCCGAGACGAAGTCGTCGTGGACGCCTGGAGCTGCCAACACCCGGGTGGCCGCAGTGCAGTCCTGACCGGCGTTGAAGTAGCCAGCGCCGGCGATTCCCTCGGCGGCCGCCGCGATGTCGGCATCGTCGAAGACCATGACCGGGGCCTTGCCCCCGAGTTCGAGGTGGACGCGCTTGAGCGAGGGCGCCGCGGCAGCTGCCACCTCCATGCCGGCGCGCACCGAGCCGGTCACCGACACCATGGCCGGGGTCGCATGCGTGACCAGGGCCCGCCCGGTGTCGCGGTCGCCGCACACCACGTTGAAGACGCCGGCTGGCAGGTGCTCGGCCATGATCTCGGCCATCAACAACGTCGAGACCGGCGTGGTGTCGGAGGGCTTGAGGACCATGGTGTTCCCCGCAGCGAGGGCGGGAGCCCACTTCCATACCGCCATCATCATCGGGTAGTTCCACGGCGTGACCGCACCGCACACGCCGAGCGGCTCGCGGCGTACGAACGATGTGAACCCACCCATGTACTCGGCCGCGGCCAGTCCGGAGAGATGGCGCGCGGCGCCGGCGAAGAAGCGGATCTGATCGACCATGGGGGGAACCTCCTCGTCCATGGTCAACTGGAACGGCTTGCCGGTGTTCTCGCATTCGGCCCGCACAATGTCCTCGGCGCGGCCCTCGATCGCATCGGCGATGCGGATCAGGGCCAAGGAGCGCTCCGACGGCGTCGTGCGCCTCCAGGTGACAAAGGCCTTCGCCGCCACAGCGATGGCCGCATCCATGTCGGCCGGCCCCGACACCGGTGCTTCTGCGAACGCCTCCCCCGTGCTCGGATCGATCAAAGGGGCCATTGGCCCGTCCTCGGCGTCTCGGTACTGCCCTCCAACGAAGTTCGACAACCTGCGCACGATGCTCCCTTTCTGACCTGGTGAACCTGTGCCTACAGAATCACATAAGCGCGCACGCCACAAGCGATACCGCAGGAATTGAGCACCATGACGCCGAATTCTGATTGAATAGGGGCAATCAAGTGACATAATTCGGCACAGATGCCACGGCGAACTGGAGGAGCCTCCAGATGCAACGGGATTGAGGTGCGAGATGGCGGATCCCAAAGACACCACACCACCAGCGACCCTCGACACAGAGGACCTCGGTGCCGCGCCAGCCGTCCTCGACGACGCCAACCGGGCCATCATCGAGGCGCTCCAACACGATGGGCGGCGCCCCTACGGCGCCATTGCGAGTGAGGTCGGGCTCTCAGAAGCGGCCGTGCGCAGGCGCGTCCAGCGCCTTCGTGAGGACGGCATCATGCAGATCGTGGCGGTGACCGACCCGCTCCAACTCGGCTTCACCCGCCAAGCCATGGTCGGGATCTCGGTCGAAGGTGATGTGCGGGCCGTCGCCGACAAGCTCAGCGCGCTGGCCGAGGTCGACTATGTCGTGATGTGCGCGGGGTCCTTCGACCTTCTCGCCGAAGTGGTCTGCGAGGACGACGAGCGCCTGCTCCACGTCCTCAATGATTCGGTGCGCTCGATCCCGGGCGTGCGACGGACCGAGACGTTCTTGTACCTGAAGTTGAGCAAGCAGACGTACAGCTGGGGCACCAGGTAAATCGGCTCGGCCGAAACCGACCCCGATGAGTGGAGGAATGATGAGCACGACCAACACCGAGAATGCGGACCTGAGCGACATGGCCCGCCGACATCTTTGGATGCACTTCAGCCGTCTGGGCGCCTATGAGAACAACGAGGTCCCGGTCATGGTGCGCGGCGAAGGTGCCTATGTCTGGGACCAGCACGGCAAGAAGTACCTCGATGGGCTGGCCGGCCTGTTCACCTCCCAACTCGGCCATGGACGCATGGAACTAGCCGAGGCCGGTGCGAAGCAGGCGGCGACGTTGGCCTACTTCCCCTTGTGGACCTACGCCCACCCAAAGGCCATCGAACTGGCTGATCGCCTGGCGTCGCTCACCCCAGGCGACCTCGACCGCGTCTTTTTCACCTCGGGTGGTTCAGAAGCGGTCGAGTCGGCCTGGAAGCTGGCCCGCCAGTACTTCCGCATGACCGGCCAGCCCCAACGCACCAAGGTCATCAGCCGCGATATCGCCTATCACGGCACCACCATGGGGGCGCTCTCGATCACCGGGCTCCCCGACCTCAAGACCCCGTTCGAGCCGCTGGTGCCCGGAGCCATCAAGGTGCCCAACACCAACTTCTACCGGGCCGAACTTTTCGCGGACGACGAGGTCGCCTTCGGCGAGTGGGCCGCCGACGAGATCGAGCGGGCCATCATCCGAGAGGGTGCCAACACGGTGGCTGCGGTCTACCTCGAGCCCGTGCAAAACGCCGGCGGGTGCTTCCCGCCCCCGCCCGGGTACTTCGCCCGCGTGCGCGAGATCTGCGACCGCCACGGCGTGTTGTTGGTCTCCGACGAGGTCATCTGCGCGTTCGGCCGCCTCGGGTACATGTTCGGCTCAGAGCGCTACGGCTACCAACCCGACATCATCACCGTCGCCAAGGGACTCACGTCGGGCTACGCGCCGCTCGGGGCGATGATCGCCTCTGAGCGACTCGTCCAGCCCTTCTTGGCCGAGGGCGCATCGTTCCTCCACGGGTTCACCTTCGCCGGGCACCCGGTGAGCTGTGCGGTCGCCCTGGCCAATCTCGACGTCTTCGAGGGCGAGCACATCCTCGAGCACGTCCGCCAGAGCGAGGGCGAGTTCCTCGGTGCCCTCGAGACCCTCTATGAACTCCCCATCGTCGGCGATGTGCGAGGTGCGGGGTTCTTCTACGGCATCGAGTTGGTCAAGGACAAAGAAAAGCGGCTCTCCTTCAACGACGAAGAGTCCGAGCGCCTGTTGCGTGGCTACCTCTCGGGCGCGTTGTTCGAGGCCGGGCTCATCTGCCGGGCCGACGACCGGGGCGACCCGGTGGTCCAGCTCTCGCCCCCGCTGATCTGTGGACCCGCAGAAATCGAGTTCATCGTCGAGACGCTGCGTGAGGTGCTCTCCGAGGCGTGGCGCCGGATGTAACCCCACCAAAGGGAGTGCCCGAGCGCTACGCGCACCTCTCCCTTTGGTGGGACGACGTCAAAGGACCCTGGCCGCACCGCCCGCCGTTGGGCCGCGACATCGACGTCGACGTCTGCATCGTGGGTGCGGGATTCACGGGATTGTGGACCGCATATCACTTGGCCGAGCGTGACCCCGGACTGCGTATCGCCGTGGTCGAGCGCGAGGTGGCCGGCTTCGGCGCGTCGGGGCGCAACGGTGGGTGGTGCTCAGCCCTCTTCGCCACCTCGGATGCCGCGCTGGCCCGCCTCTATGGGGTCGGGGCCATGCGGGCCATGCGCCGGGCCATGCAACACAGCGTCGACGCGGTTGGTGACACGGCGCGCGCCGAGGGCATCGACTGTCATTTCGCGAAGGGCGGCACGGTGGTTGCGGCGCGTTCGCCCGCCCAACTCGGGCGGGCGCGAGACGAGATCGCCACGGCCAGGGCACTCGGATTCGGCGAGGACGACCTGCGCTTCATGGAGGCCGACGAGGCCCGGTCCCAACTCGGGATCGACGGCCTCCTCGGGGCCACCTTCACCCCGCATTGCGCGGCCATCCAACCGGCCCTCTTGGCTCGTGGTCTCGCCGACGCCCTCGAGCGCCGCGGTGTCAGCATCTACGAGGGCACCGAGGTCACCGACATCGTGGGGGCCGAGGGCGCCCGCAGGCCCGTCGTCTCGACGCATGGGGGCGAGGTGCGCTGCGAAGTGGTCGTGCGCTGCATGGAGGCGTGGACCCCGACCCTGCCCGGGCTGCGGCGCGCCGTCGCCCCGGTGTACTCCTTGATGGTGGCGACCGAGCCACTGTCCGACGATTTCTGGTCCGAGGCCGGCCTGGCCCAGCGCACCACCTTTTCGGACTACCGCCACATGATCATCTACGGGCAACGGACCCACGATGGACGAATTGCCTTCGGTGGGCGCGGGGCGCCCTATCACTTCGGGTCCGCCGTGCGCCCCTCCTACGACGACGTGGCATCGGTCCACTCGCTCTTGGGCCAGACGCTGCGCGAACTGTTCCCGGCCCTCGGACGCGCCGAGATCACCCACTCGTGGGGCGGCCCCCTCGGCCTGCCGCGCGATTGGCACTCCTCGGTCGGCCTCGACAAACACCGCGGCATCGCGTGGGCCGGTGGCTATGTCGGCGACGGGGTCTCGACCACCAACCTGGCCGGTCGCACACTGGCTGATCTCATCTGCGGTGTGCCGAGCGACCTCACCGCGCTGCCGTGGGTCAACCACCATTCACCGGCCTGGGAGCCCGAGCCCTTCCGATGGCTCGGGGTCAACGCCGGCCTGTGGACCATGAAGCTGGCCGATCACAGCGAGGCACGCCGCGGGCGCCCGAGCCGCCTGGCCGCTCGGATGGAGCGACTCCTCGGCCACTGATCGGTGCCACAATCGCCACCATGGACCCCACCCCCTTCGAGGCGATCACCCGGCTGATCTACACCTATGGCGAACGGATCGACGCCGGTGACTTCGCCGGCGTCGGCGAGGTGTTCGCCGATGCCACCTTGACCTTCGAGGGATTCGGGGACGCCGTGTCGGGTCAACACGACATCGAGTCCCTCTACAAGCGGACCACCCGCCGCTACGAGGACGGCACGCCGCGCACCAAGCACGTGATGACCAATGTCATGGTCGACGTCGACCCCGACGGGCGCCACGCGACGAGCCGCTCGTACTTCACCGTCCTCCAGGCGGTGCCCGGGGCCCTCTCCCTCCAACCGGTGATCGCCGGCCGCTACCAAAACGCCTACGAGCTCGTCGGCGGCGAGTGGCGCTTTCGCGCCGTGCACATCATCATTGAGCTGATGGGCAACCTCGAGCACCACATGCTCTTCGACCTCGAATCGTGAAACTCTCCTTGTCCTATGAGTGGGAGTGCACCCCCGAAGAGTTCTGGGCCCTGTACTTCGACGAGGACTTCGTCGTGCGCTGCCACACCGAGGCGCTCGGTTCGACGGCGGCCGAGGTGCTCTCCCAAGAAGGCGACATCACGTCAGGCCTCGTGCGCACGCTGCGCTACACCCAGCGGCCCAACATGCCAGGTCCGGTGCGCAAGATCTTCGGCGAGGAGATCACGAGCACCGAGGTCAGCACCTATGACCCGGTGACCTCGAGTGCCACCATGTCCTTGACGCCTGGGACCATGGCCGACAAGACCCACATCGACGGCACGATTTCGGTTGTGGGCGACGGAGCGCACAGCACCGAGACGTTCGCACTTGAGGCGAGGGTCAAGATCTTCGGCGTCGGGCCCATCGTCGAGCGCTTCATCGAGCACGAGGCCCGGGGCACCCAGGCCAAGTCCGTCGCCTTCATGCGGACCCAAATGGGTCTCGCCGCCCGGTGAGCGCACCGGAGCACCCCGCGTTTGAGCGCGCCCCGATCTGTGGCGACTGCGGGGTGACCGCCCTCCCGAGCGAGGACCTGGGCGACGACTTCGTCTGTGAGAACCCCGAGTGCGCGGCCTTCGGCGACGTCATCGCTCCGGGTGATTGACCCGGGCCTGCGCGCCCTAGGGCCCGACCGCGACGATGCGATGGCCGAGCATTTCGCCCTGGTCCCCTTCGAGGGATGCGCCGGCCACCAGTGGTGACTGGGTCAGGGCGAAGGCACCGGCCAACATCACCATCAGCGACACGACCTCGAGGGCGACGTAGCCAGGCCCGCTGCGCACGTGCTCATCGAGCACGAAGATCCCGATCATGACGCTGACCACGGGATTGACCATCAACATCGAGGCGCGCGACGCCGCGATGGGTCCGGCGTGGAGGGCATTTTGCAACAAGAAGAATCCCAAGAGGCCGGTGACGGCGATGGCGTAGGGCTCCCAATGGGCAAACACGTGACCCCACCCGCCGGTAATCAAGGTGGTCGTGGCCTTGATGAGCGATGCGTTGTAGGCAAAGAGCACGGCGGCTGCGGCACCGAAGGCGGTGGCCCGCCACCAGCGCGGGCCGCGGCGGGCGGCTGCCACCAGCGCACCTGAACCACACACGATGATCAAGGTCACGATGCCCCATGCTT
>Ga0182030_10018582_pt1 | contig 13322 bp, 12 predicted proteins | sample 812S3MmetaG_FD_121299 | JGI IMG/M metagenome (GOLD analysis project Ga0182030, IMG submission 121299) | Permafrost microbial communities from Stordalen Mire, Sweden - 812S3M metaG (Illumina Assembly) | ecosystem: Environmental > Terrestrial > Soil > Wetlands > Permafrost | place: Sweden... | reverse complement strand
CGAGTGGGCAAATCAATAGAACAAATACTTGCGCCACTTGGCGTCGCTGCGTCCCATCATCCGCATCAGGTGGCGGCTGGTATGCAGTGAAAATGGGCGTGGTTCCTTGATTGGACGCATGCCACACTCGTGCGCCAGCGCATTTCCTTTTCTGCGATTGCATTCATGGCAGCAAGCCACCAGGTTCTCCCAGGTGGAGAGTCCGCCACGGGAGCGCGGCATGACGTGATCCAGGGTGAGTTCGCTGGCCGGCAGTACCACGCCGCAGTACTGGCAGGTGTTACGGTCGCGCAACAGAATGTTCTTGCGGGAGAGAGCGCGCGTCTGGTGCGGAATGCGGCGATACTCCAGCAGGCGGATTACCGATGGAACACGTATTGCGACCCTTGATGAGTGCATAAAGTGTCCGTTGATCTCCTCGGTGGCGGCCACGCCCTTCAGCACCAGGACGATCGCGCGCCGCGCGGCACAGATATTAATGGGTTCGTAGGAGGCGTTGAGAACAAGCACAGGAGCGTGCATTGCCGAGTAACCGCGCTCGGAGTGATCGTTGTGTGAACGGAATGCTCTGTGACTCTCCATGGGCGTAATCCTCAGAGCGGGCAGGTTCGCAATGCGCCCCCGCCAACTCGTTGCGCTCCGTGCTTCAATGGGATGCCGCGACGCTGGAGGAGGCTTCCCAGCGCCGTGCCCGGCGATTTTGAATCGAATAAAGACACCGAACTTTCCGGCGAGGATGGTGCGGCAACATTGAAGGCGCTGGTGTCGCGCTCTTCAACCCGCTCCAGCGCAGCATGTCCGAGGGCGCGAGCCGGAGTTACAACCCAGACCCGCAGGGCGCCGGCATGGCGCAATTCGCGGGCACATTCGGAGGCCGTTGCGCCGGTCGTCAGCACATCATCGACCAGCAGAATTTCGCGTCCCTTGACGCGCTCGCGCGATGTCACCTTGAAGGCTCCGCGAATCTGCTGGCGCCGCGTTTCCTTATCCATAGCCACTTGTGATTCGGCAAAGCGCACCCGCAGCAACGCGGTCACTTCCAGCGTCACTCGCCGTCCAATCGACTCTTCAATCCCCCGCTGCGCGGCGCGCGCGATCAACTCCGCCTGGTTGAATCCGCGCGAGCGCATCCGCAACTTGTGTACCGGAACCGGGATCATCAGCAACTCTGCCACGTCGATGTCACCCTCGAGTTGCAGGCAGGCTTGGGCGGTAAACCGGCCCAGCGGATTGGCTGCCGCACGCACCCGCTCATACTTGAGCAGATGAATCAGTTGTCTGAGAACTCCGGTGTAGGCTCCAAAGTTAACCGCGCGCGCAAAGGACGGGCCCTGGGTCGAGCATTCCGCGCAACAGGCATCGCCAAACACCGCTTCAGCCCGCGCCAGCAGATCTCCACAGACATTGCAGCGCGCCAGCAGAATGGGTTGAACCGATTGCATGCAGGAGGAACAGACCGGAAGGCGTGAAACGGAGAAGAGTGAGGACTGGCAGATTCGGCAATCGGAGGGAAATAATGCCGCAAGAAGGCTTTTCACCGCATCTCCAACTATTTGTGGAGCCTGCGGCCTTCCTTTCGGCATGTTCTCCAAGCGACTGCTGAAGACTGGCCTCCTTTGGAAGCGTCAAAGCCTGCAGGCAAGAAGGGCGAGAAATCAATTCCCGTTTCGATCTGCAGCTAAGAGGCTTCAGTATATACCAACTTGTCTCGCTCCATCTGCACTGGGTGCGAGCCGCGATAATCCGCAGCCTAAGTTGGCCGTAATGGATTGGCATTGGTGCTGCGTCACGGCTTGGCGCATGATGCGGAAGAGCCGCACCTGAATCCTCCGCACTTTCCGCCCTCCCGGAGTAAAGTAAACACCAGACATCGTCCGATCATGATAAGTCCGCCGTAATCCTGGGAGGGTGAGCCTCGTCCAATGTTATGAGCGGCAATGGAAGATACCCTGACAGCACCGGTAATGAGTGACGTGGGTTGGAGCGCTGCTGAATTCGACGAGATCATGCGCGAGCACCAGGCCAGGATCTACCGCGTCTTGTGGTGCGAGCTGCGCGACGACGAAGCGGCCGCAACCTTGACCCAGGATTGCTTTCTCAAGGCCTACCGTGGCCGCGCTGACTTCCGTGGCGAAGCCAGCGTGGGCACATGGCTGGTGCGAATTGCGGTCAATCTGGCTCGCGATTACCATCGCAACCGCCGTCTGGGTTTCTGGCGGAGGCTGCTCTCGGGCAACGTCCGCGAAGCGGAGCGGGCGGTCCAGATGGCCGTCGACGGTACCCCTCGCGCCGACCGGGCTCTACTGGCCCGCGAGCAACTGCAACTGACGATGGAAGCGGTCAAGACCCTTTCTCCGCAGCAGCAAACCGCCTTCCGCCTGCGCTACCTCGAGGAGCTTTCAGTCGAGGAGATCGCAACGGCGATGAGACTAGAGGTCGGAACCGTGAAGTCGCATCTTTCGCGCGCAGTCAGCGCATTGAGGCAGCAAAGGAATCAACCATGAAGCACCTGACGGACGAACAATTGGCGGGCTGGCTGGCGGGCTGGCTGGCGGGTGAAGAAGAGCAGCAGACGCGTTCGCACCTGGATAGCTGCCCGCAATGCAACACCGAGGCGCTGGAACTCCGCGATGGCATCTCGCGCTACGCGGTTGCGATGCGCCGGCAATCGTCTCTCGCCGAGAACGCGCACATGAACGGAAAGCTCGCACCGCGCAGGGCGTTGGCGCTGCACCGTCTGCGCTGGGCCGGCGCCGGAGCGCTGGCGCTGCTGCTGGTAGCCCAGACGGCGTGGCTGGTGAAGCCGCGCCACGCCCCGGCAACCGCTCTGCCAACGGCCAGCTCACTTGTCAGTCCGCAGAATGAGGCGCAACCTGCCACCCAGTTGAGCGACGACGAATTGCTCGAAGCCGTCAATAACGATCTGAACCGCGAGGTGCCGTTGGCGCTCGCCCCAGTCAGCGCGATTACCGTCGCGCGCAACAATATCGCCGCCGCTTCGTCGCGTGCGGGCACCACCGGCGAGTTTTCCGGTAAATAGTTTAAGGAGAAAAACAGATGTTCCACAAGCTTTTGATCGCAATCCTGCTTTTGTGCGGAATCGCATTGGCCCAGCCACCTCAGGGCGCTCCGGGAATGCACGGAGGCCCCGGATTCGGTGAACCGCATCGGCATTTCGGGCCGCCAGATGGCGGCAGGCACATGCTGTTGCCCCCAGGGCGCTGGTGGAAGAACGCCGAAGTTGCCAAGAGCATCGGACTCAACGACGGGCAGGTGCAGAAGATCGAGCAAGTATTCCTCGATAGCCGCATGAAGCTCGTCGATGCCCACGCCAGTCTGGAAAAAGAGGAGATCAAGCTGGAACCCTTGCTTGAAGCCGACAATCCGGACGAGAGCGCCGTCTTGAGCGCCATCGACCGCATCACCGCCGCGCGTGCATCGGTTGAGAAGGCCAACGCCCAGATGGCCTTTGCCATCCGCCGCGTTCTTACTCCGGAACAGTGGAAGAAGCTGCGTTCGCTGCGTCCTTCCAGGGGCCACTTTCCTCCGCCCGAGGGTGGACCGCGCCGGAACTTTGAGCACCGCGGGCATGATGGCGAGTTCCATCACCCCATGCATGATCGCACTCCCGGCGGGCAGCCAACTCCTCCGGCTAACGGTGCCGCTCCCGAAGCCAGCAAGTAGCTTCCTGGAATCATGAAGTTTCGGCTGGCGCGTGGCTCGCATCTTCAAGAAGAGTTTGCGTAAGAAGAGTTCCTGACTTCCTTGCAGAAGTCAGGGACTCTTTTTGCTTTCACTTTTCAATGCTTTTTTCTTCATCGATTTCCACTCCCGGAGCGCGCTGGGAAAGTTCTCCGTGCGCATTCACAGCGGCTAGGGCAGTTCCTGTAGTGGTGTGTCCTGCCCGTCCCACCTTAGCCGCGCAAAAGCAGCGCGTCGAAGGTGGGGCACCCGGCTGAATTGCCTTTGAGACTGCATGAAATATTTGAGCGGTGCAGGGATTCCTCGCGGCGACGGAATGACAACCTGGGGAGGTTGCAGCGGTGGTATGTTCTGGCCATCCCGCCTTAGCCGCGCAAAAACAACGCGTCGAAGGTGGGGCACTCGGCTGCCCAAAATTTGCAGCCAGTATACTCCGACAATTCTCTTATTTGTGATCGTGGGTGTGAGAGTGGCCGCGCGGGGAAGGTTGCAGCCGTCCATGGCAGTTGCAGGCCTGCCCGGCTTGTTCAATGGCTGTTTCGACGGCGGAGTTAGCGTCGTCCCAGGCGAGACCGTAGGCAAGAACAACCATGTCCAGTATCATCTCCGGCGTGCCGGGAGGAAGATTTCCCTCGACATCGACGGGCAGGGCGGCGGAGACGCAGTTCACGCGCAGGGCGTGATCGCCGCAGCAGGCGAATCCCTTGATGTGGCCGATCACCGCCTTGTGCGATTGCACCTTCCGGGCGATGTTTTCAACAAACGTGCGAATAAGTTCAGGCCAGATTTCATCTGGGCTGTCGCTCTCGCGACGCCAATACACCTTTGCCGCAAAGGGATCGAGGCTCAACTGAGGCATGGGATCAGCTCCCTCAAAGACGCCCGGCCAGTCTCGCTCTTCATGTCGACGGCGACGCAGGGGAGCTCCGGACGAAGGCTGGCAATCCATTTCCGCGCAGCCTCGATCTGTTCCGGCGTGGCTTCGTCTTTCTTGGTGATAATGGCGATGTCGGCCACGCGAAGGTGAGACTCCATGAGCGGTTCGAGAACCGTCACGAGTTCTTCGAGGCGCAATGGGTCCACGATGGCCAGCCAGCTTATGCGCAAGAGTTGAAGATCTTTACTGTATTGCAGTGCGTCGGGAATCCGGCCTGGATTGCTGGCTCCCGAGGGCTCAAGGAAAACGTAGTCGGGAGCGTAGTCGGCTGATATTTTAGAGAGCGTCGTTCCCAGGTCGGCGACCAATGTGCAACAGATGCATCCGCCCAAGAGCTCCCACATGTTGGCGCCGAGCTGCTTGAGCAGAAGATTGTCGATGCCAATGTCGCCGATTTCATTGACGATAATGGCGACCTTGGCTCCGCTGCCGCTAAGCTCGCGCGCGAACGACAACAGCGCGGTGGTCTTGCCCGATCCCAGAAATCCCGTAAGTACAATTAGTTGCATGATGCCTAATTACCTCCGGGCAAGAATCAAGCCGGCACTCGGTTGACTGCCGACAGTTGCGATGTGCAGTGACTCTGCCATGGTCCTGATTCCTGCCCGATTGCCGCATTCCGTACGGGCAGAATCTGCAATCAATATCCCGATGCGATAAACCTTACCTGATTCCCACCAGCGCCAGCATCCGTCCAGTCACATGTTCCTTGCGGTAGCTGAAGAACAGCTCGGTGTGGCAGGCCGTACAGAGGTTCATCGATTGAATATTCTCCGCCGGAACTCCGGCGTCAAGCAGTTGGCACCAGTTGGCCTTGACCAGGTCCAAATGCCTGGACATCGCCGGCTCGCCGTGTCCGGGCGCGCGCTGGTTCAAGAAGAGCATCGGGTACTTGGTCTTCAGGCTCCAGCTATCGAAGACATCCTCGAACAGTTCTTTCGAATAGGCAAACTGCGAGACAAACTCGTTTTCGACTTCCTCGCCAATTTCGTAGCAGCAGGCCCCAATGCCAGGGCCGATGACGGCCACCAAATCCTCCGGGTCGCAGCCAAGCTGCCGCCGCATCTCGCCGATTCCTTTTTCTACAATGCGCTGGACCGTGCCCCGCCATCCCGCGTGGAAGACGCCCACCGCCTTGCGCTTCCGGTCGGCCACAATCACGGGGAAGCAGTCGGCGACCTTCACTCCCAGCAGCACTCCCGGCGTGTTTGTGATCATCCCGTCGCCGCTGCTCTCCACAACTTTGTTCTTGCGCAGCCGCGCCCACTCCGGCCCCCGCTGGCCATACACCCGATGGATCGCCGCCGAGTGTACCTGGTTCAGCAGCAGCAGCGGCCATGGTCTTGCGGCCCCGTCCCGCGCATTCAGCTTGCGCAGCAGGCGGGTGCGGTTCCGGTCCACGTTTTCCGCTGTGTCTTCGGCCGTGAATCCAAGATTGAGTTGCTGGCCCCCATATTCCTGACTCACTCCGCCTTGCCGGGTGCTGAAGCCGTGCAGCAGCCAGGGTATCTCCGAGAGCTTCTCCGAGGTAAGTATGTTGAGCGCAGGAGCCTTCAGCGGACGCGGGGTGGAGCGCTCGCGGTCGCGCTTGGCGCGCTGTTTCTTCAGGGTTGAAGCCGCCGCATCCGGGTTGAGGGTTTTTTTCCGTACCGTCACGGTCTTGATTGTAGCCGATGGCGATGATTCATCCAGACACCCTGATTTCTCCGCTTCGGCTAGAGATTCCCCATGCCAAGTTTCTTGTTTTGCGGTACGCTATCGAGTCTATATTTCCGTAATCCGTTGCGAGCTTTCCTCCGGCGGATTAGAGTTCTAAATATATGTATGAAGATTTCAGTACCGCCGAGCGTTGGACCGGAGGCCCGGTCCGCTGTATTTATCAGTGCATCATGCTGGCGATTGCAACCCGCCATGCCGATGCGGTGGACGTGAAGTTCCTGGTCAACGGGCGTGCGGTCTGGATCGCGTTGGCCCATCCCGCTTGGGCCGAGCACCGGCGCCTGACGGGAAACGTTATCACCGACCCGTTGGCAGTCGAGATCGCGGGCCATTACTTGCGCAGCATTCTGGAGGATGGCGAAGAGAGCGGGCGTGACCTTTATACGCTCTCGGTAGCCGAAACCCTCCGGCATCTGGATGCCGTTCTTGAAGAGGCCGGCGTTGCCGCCAGTTAGTTTTTGCAGGGTAGCGCAGTGATTGTGTTTGCCGGCGCCTAGTTGGCGCCGGAGCTGCCCATTCAATACGAATCCCGTCACCGACCAGTGTCTGGGATTTTGTGTATCTTGATCAATGAACACGAACCGTCGGCAGATTTTAGCGCACGACGCACCAGGCAGGGAGTTTATGAGCAAGCAGCTAAGCAGCGAGACCAAACATGCCGCACCCCTAAGCAAGAACAAGAATCTGCTGAAGTGGGTTGAGAAAATTGCAGCGTTGACGAAACCAGCCGCCATCCACTGGGTTGACGGTTCGCGAGAGGAGTACGACGAACTCTGCGGCGAACTGGTGGATAATGGGACATTCACCAAACTGAACCAGAAGCTGTGGCCCGGCTGTTATTACGCCAGGTCCGATGCCGGCGACGTTGCGCGCGTTGAGGACCGTACATTCATCTGTTCGCATTCCAAAGAAAACGCCGGACCGACCAACAACTGGGAAGATCCGTTTTCCATGCGCAAGAAGCTGAAAGGCCTGTTCGATGGGTCCATGCAGGGCCGCACGATGTATGTGCTCCCGTTCAGCATGGGGCCGGTCGGATCGCCCATGTCGCAGCTCGGTGTGCAATTAACGGACTCCCCGTACGTCGTGGTCAATATGCGGATCATGACGCGCATGGGCTTGCCCGTATACCGCGAGATCGACAAGGACGAAAAGCGCGTGGTGCCTTGCGTACACAGCGTGGGCAAACCGCTTGCAGCTGGGGAAAAGGACGTTCCCTGGCCGTGTAACAAGGAAAAGTACATCGTCCACTTCCCCGAAACCCGTGAGATCTGGTCCTTCGGCTCCGGCTACGGCGGAAACGCCCTGCTGGGCAAGAAATGCTACGCCCTGCGTATCGCTTCCACCATGGCGCGCGATGAAGGCTGGATGGCCGAACACATGCTGATCCTCGGCGCGGAGAGTCCGGAAGGCGAAAAGACTTACGTGGCCGCCGCCTTCCCAAGCGCCTGCGGCAAGACAAACTTTGCCATGCTGATCCCTCCCGCTGGATTTGAAGGCTGGAAGATCCGTACGGTCGGCGACGACATTGCATGGATTAAGCCGGACGCAAGTGGCCAGCTTCGCGCCATCAATCCGGAAGCCGGCTTCTTCGGTGTCGCGCCCGGAACGTCGATGAAGACCAATCCGAACGCGATGGCGGCGCTGGCCAAGAACAGTATTTTTACCAACGTTGCCCTCACTCCCGAGGGGGGCGTGTGGTGGGAGGGAATGACTGACGAACCTCCCGCGGAATGTACCGATTGGCAGGGCAAGCACTGGACACCGCAAATTGCCAAGGAAACCGGAGCAGTTGCCGCCCACGCCAATGCACGATTCACGGCGCCGGCTTCGCAATGCCCCACCATCGATCCCGACTGGGAAAATCCCAACGGGGTGCCGATCAGCGCCTTCATCTTCGGAGGACGCCGGCCGACGACGATGCCTTTGGTCTACCAGGCGTTCAACTGGAGTGCGGGCGTTTACACCGGCGCTACGATGGGTTCTGAGATGACGGCCGCGGCGGCGGGAACGATCGGCAAGGTTCGCCGCGATCCGATGGCGATGCTGCCCTTCTGCGGCTATCACATGGGCGACTACTTCCGTCACTGGATCCAGATGGGCCGCAATCTCTCCACCACCCCGCGCATCTTCCACGTGAACTGGTTCCGCAAGGGTCCGGACGGCAAATTCCTCTGGCCCGGCTACAGCGAAAACATGCGTGTTCTCAAGTGGATCATCGACCGTGTACGCGGCAATTCGCTGGGCAAGGAAACCGCGATCGGCTGGGTTCCCCGCTATGAGGACATCGACTGGAAGGGCTTTGAATTCTCGAAGGAGACTTTCGATCAGTTGCAAAATGTCGATCCTGCAGCATGGAAGCAGGAGGTAATCGGTCACGAGGAGCTGTTCATCAAATTGCACGACCATCTGCCGCCCGAGATGGTCTACGAACGCGAACTGCTGATCTGCCGCCTGTAAAAGCTATATCTGTGAACGGACGCCGCTGCCCCGCGCAGCGGCGTTTCTCTTTGGTGCGCGCCGCAACATTGTGCCTGATCAATTCGCCCAGTACGGCCCTCTGTATTTATGATGGTTCTCTGGCTTTCCTAACTCTTGTAATGCAAGCTGGGCGCATGCTACCTTGCGCATTCTGCAACTCATGTATTCGCTCGCGATTGAGGACCCCGAATGAGCTCACAACCCTTCCGTCCGTATGTACCGGCTGACCGCCAGATGCGCGAGTTTACGCTGCGCGCCGTGATTCTGGGACTGATCATGACGGTGGTTCTTGGCGCGGCCAACATGTACCTGGGCCTGCGCGCCGGCATGACCATTGCCGCCACGTACCCGGCCGCCGTCATCGGCATGGCACTGCTCAAACTCATGAAGGGCAGCCTGCTGGAAGAAAACATGGCCCGCACCATCGGCTCGATCGGCGAGTCTGTCGCTGCAGGGGCCACTTTCACCATTCCGGCATTTGTCATCAGCGGCATGTGGCCCTCGCTGGGCGCGGCTAACTACTGGCAGGGCGTAGCCCTGATGATGGTCGGCGGAACCCTCGGCATTCTCTTCGTCACCCTGCTGCGCCGCGTCATGGTGGAAGATCCCGAGTTGCCCTTCCCGGAATCCGTTGCCGCCTCTGAGATTCACAAGGCCGGCCAGCAGGGCTCGCGGGCCGCCAAGATTCTCTTCGCCAACATGGGCATCGGAGCCGCCGTCTTCTTCGCCGGAGCGATCAATATCTTCAACGCCAGCACGGAAGTTCTGGTCAACATTCCGGCGCTCAGTTTTGGATTGAAGCTCGGGCGCTCGAAGACCGCTCCCATCGTCGCCACCGGCGGTGCCACCACGTTCAGCGCTCCTGCGGTCAGCCCCGCCTATCTCGGCGTCGGCTACATCATCGGTCCGCGCCTTGCCGCTCTCAACTTCGCCGGAGGCTTGCTTGCCTGGGGGCTCATGGTTCCGCTTCTAACCTACTTCCTCGGTCCGCAGATCGCCGCCAGCGCCGCCGCCGCAGGTACCACCGTCGACTGGGCTGCGGTATCCAACGGAGTCTGGTTCTCGATTGTCCGCCCCATCGCCGTCGGCGGCATGCTGGTCGGCGCATCCTACACCCTGTTCCGGATGCGCAAGTCGCTCGGCATTGGAATCCAGCGGGCGATCAGCGATCTCAAGAAAACCGGCCAGCAGAAGCAGTCATCGCTGCGCTATGAAAAAGACCTCAGCTCCAAGGTCGTCTTCATCGGCCTTGCCATCGTCTTCTGCGCCATGATCGCTCTCTATTTTTTCTTCACCAAGGTCATCATCGGAGCCATCGTAGCCGCCGTCATCATGATCATCCTCGGCTTCTTCTTCGCCGCCGTCAGCGGAAACCTGGTCGGCATGATCGGCTCCTCCAACAACCCGGCCAGCGGACTCACGCTCTGCACCCTGGTGATCGCCGCACTGCTCATGATCGCCATGGGCGTCAAGGGCTCCGCCGGAGTTATTGCCGTGCTCGGCGTGGCCGCCGTCATCTGCGTCTCTTCGGCGGTCGCCGGTGAAATGTTGCAGGATCTCAAGGTCGGGCACATCCTCGGCGGCACGCCATCAAAAATGCAGATTGGCGACCTGATGGGAATCGTGGTCAGTTCGCTGGCGCTCTTCCCCGTGCTCATGATCCTCGACCAGGCCTACCACTTCGGCAGCAAGGAACTCCCGGCGCCGCAGGCCGGACTGATGGCCTCGCTGGCCCAGGGCATCGTCGGCGGAAACATGGCTTGGCCGCTGGTCATCGTCGGCATCCTGATGGGCATCGCTCTCATCATGGTCGAGGTCAAAAGCCCGATGCTATTCTCCGTCGGCATGTACCTGCCGCTGGAGACCACCTTCGCCATCTTCATCGGCGGCATGATCCGCTGGGTGACCGACATGCTGCGCGATAGGGGCGTCTTCAACGACGCGCAGAAAGCGCGCATCGACAACGCCGGAGTGCTCACCGCCAGCGGCCTGATCGCCGGAGAAGCTCTGTGCGGACTATGCGTGGCGGCCATCAAGGGTCTCAAGGCCAGTGGCAAGATCAGTTGGGATCTGCCTACGGTCTTCGCGCATCCGCACATTCTCAGCGGCCTGGTGGCGCTCGTGTTCCTCTTCGTGCTGATGGTTCAGGTTCCGCTGCGCAACGCCGGTCACCCCGACGAACCCGCACCGCCAACGGCCATCATGTAAGCGCCATGCGCGCAAACGTTAGGTCCGCCAAATTCATTGGCGGGCCTTTTGCTTGTTCTCCGGCCGGCTCCGGAGACGGAATCCTAAGACGCCCAGCACCCCGCTGGTGATTTCACGACCCTGCGGCGTTTGCGGGGATGATTCCCGCAGCTAACTGGTAAGATGCGCATGATCAACGGTTTGCCGGATTGACGTAAACTGACATCGGACGGAATTGAAAAGGTGGGTTCTTCGGTTCTGACTGGATATATCGTCGCCTTTCCTCGCGCGATGAGCTAGGATCAGGAGTGATGGCACTCAATCCTCAAATTCTGATATGGGCACGCGACACGGCGGGTCTGTCAGTTGACGAGGCTGTGCATGCGCTCGGGTTCAAGGACACCCGTGACCGTACAGCGGCAGAGCGCCTGCAGGCTATGGAAGCCGGAAAAGAGGAAGCATCGCGAAGCGTATTACTAAATATGGCGCGGGTATATCACCGCTCGCTGTTGGTTTTTTATCTGAGCGAACCGCCCCGTACGGGTGACCGAGGCCAGGATTTTCGCAGGGCTCCCGGTGCGCAGCCCCCAGAGTATGATCCAACACTTGATGCACTCATCCGCGATATTCGTGGGCGACAAGGCATTGTAAAGGACTTGCTCGAACAGACCGAGCCGAAGGCGGTGGATTACGTCGCTTCAGTAACGACGGATTTGCCACCTGCAGAACTGGTACAGCGCATTACGAACAGGATCGGCTTTTCGCTTGCAGCGTTCAGGCAACAAGCGAGCCCGCAACTCGCGTTCGCATATTTACGCGAGAGGGTTGAGAATTCTGGCGCCTTCGTGTTGCTGCTCGGGAATCTTGGCAGCCATCACACGAACATCCCCAGTGGCGTTTTCAGGGGTTACTCTATTGCAGATTCCGTTGCGCCATTTATTGTCGTCAACGATCAAGACGCCCCAGTGGCTTGGGCCTTCACGGTGCTTCATGAGCTGGTGCATTTGTGGCTCGGGGCCACCGGCGTGAGTGGTGAAAACACCGACACACAGCTTGAGAGCTATTGCAACAGTGTCGCGGGAGAAACGCTCCTGCCCGAACGCGAGATGAACGAACTGCACTTTCTGCATCGCGCTTCACTCCAGGAGACTATCGATGCGATCGGTCAATTTGCAAAAAGTAGGAAAATCAGCCGTGCGATGGTTGCTTACAAGCTTCTGCGCGTGAACACCATTTCTCGTGCCAGATGGCAAGAGCTGAGCAAGCATTACGAGGATGAATGGCTTGCAGCACAAGCCCAGCAATCAAGCAAAGATAAGAGCAAAGGTGGTCCGAACCCGTACGTCGTGAAGCGGCATCGGCTCGGACATGCCCTTTTGGATCTCGTGAAGAATTCTATCGTAGAGGGATTTCTCTCACACACGAGAGCGGGACGGGTACTCGGCGTTAAACCTCGCAATGTGGATCCTTTAATCTACAGTGCCGGAATGCGAGGTAGCCAATAAGTGCTCTACCTCCTTGATGCAAACGTGCTCATTACTGCCAATAGCAGCTATTACCCACTCGATCAAGTTCCGGAATTTTGGGATTGGATGCATCATCAGGCAACATCAAACCGAATTAAGATTCCCCGAGAAATCATGGAAGAAATAAAGGCTGGCCACAGGGATGACGATCCGCTCCTGGACTGGATTACGACCCCTGAGATTGAGGCTGCCTTATTGCTGAATGAAACCGTAGATGCCACTCTCGTTCAGCGGGTTGTTGGTACGGGCTATGCGCCAGACCTTAGCGATGACGAGGTTGAGAAGATCGGGCGCGATCCCTTCTTAATCGCATATGCGCTCGCAGATCCGGATAACAGAATGGTTGTGACTGTAGAAGCGTCAAGACCTTCAGCACAGCGGGCCAATCGTAAGGTTCCCGATGTGTCCCAGGCCGTGGGCGTAGAGAGTTGCGGGCCATTTGCACTGAACAAAGCGCTCGGCTTTAGAACGGGATGGAGAGCGTCTGGTTTAGTTTGATACAACTCAGAAGGAACATCATCCTGCACGCTTATGCCCTCACGAGCTTTCAGCGTCGGGAAACACGCTTTGGCCAAATATCCCCATTGTATTGTGCCGTTATGCATTCTCGACGAGCAGAAAATTGCCGATTCACGCAGCGTGCTTGAATTATTGATCCGGCCCATAACAGCAGGGCTCAGGCCGCATAGCTGACATCTTTTTGCCGGAAGTAGTTCCGGACGCGTTGTGGCTGTTTTTGAACGCTGCGCAAAGCGCGCACAGCGGATTGG
>Ga0182030_10018580_pt1 | contig 13323 bp, 11 predicted proteins | sample 812S3MmetaG_FD_121299 | JGI IMG/M metagenome (GOLD analysis project Ga0182030, IMG submission 121299) | Permafrost microbial communities from Stordalen Mire, Sweden - 812S3M metaG (Illumina Assembly) | ecosystem: Environmental > Terrestrial > Soil > Wetlands > Permafrost | place: Sweden... | reverse complement strand
CGCATACATGGCGTCGAACACCGGCGACAGCTTCGCCAGTGCCTCGTCGGCCAGCTTCTTGATCGCCCGCAGCGGGTGCGTCGGGGGCACCCGCGTCTCCGGCGACATCAGCACCAACATCGACGACTGCTTCTTGTCCTCGCCTCGCATCGTGAGCCGCAAAGTAAGGTCCATGCGGCGGATGTCGATCCCCGCCCAACCTTTTTCCCCACCCCGGCTCATCGCGCATGCTTCTTGGACGGCCGCTTGTTGCCGAACACTACGGTTCGCTGCGGGTCGTAGACCAGCAGCCCTTGGCTGAGCGCGATCGACGCCACTCTCTGTGAAATCGAAGCGGCGGCGGAGTGTGCACAATGGACGACCAGCCAACCAACGCCCTGGGCCGTTCCCGACTCACAGAGGATCTCTCCCTCCGTAGCGGTGCTGTAGTCGCCGAACTCACGCTTGAGTGCGCTCTCAAGCGCGGCCAGATCGAATGGAGCCATGGCCCTATGAGAACCACCGTCGCAGATGCACTTGAACGCTTCGGCCAGCATGGCCGTCTTGGTGGTCTCCGACCGTTTCCAAATCGCGAGGTCGTAGCTCATGACATGCTCCCGCCAGATGCCGGCGTTACCCCCTCCGAAAGCATAACGCTGGGGGCGCCCTGCGCGCGGTCGCTCGCGTTTTTCAGCACCCTGCTAGGCTCTGCTCCAGGTCGAAGACGTTGCCGTACCAGCTCTCCCGCTCGGAGGAGGTCGAGCGAGGGCCCAGCGGCTTCCACCTCCAGGACTCGAAGGGGTGATCGAAGACCTGGACCTTCTGGTAGAAGTCGATGAAGAGGTCACGGGGAAAGTACATGGGGACGCTCATTTTGTGACATCGCCGAACGACGCTCGCGTCCGTCGACCTCTGCCGGGTGCACACCGGGAGGTGTCAAAGGACACGGAACCTCTCCGGTAATGACGGCCCACCAGAGGCCTATTTGCGCGCCTTCGGTTTCGCCTTGGACTTCCCCAGCGCGTCCACGTCCAGTCCGAGTGCCTTGAAGTTCTCCTTCAGGTCGCGCCCATCGAAGTCGGTCGCGTAGGCCACGAATGACGGTGCGACGTCGAGCACCTTGGCCACGCTCGCGCCCAACCGCCGAGCGATATCGAGGCACACCTCGCGCGCCTTGGGACGTCGATCCGGTGAAGCCAACGCCAGGCGCCCAACCAGAGACGCTACGTCAGGGCCGCCTAGCTGCAGATCGTCGTCGGCGAAGTGGCGATAGTCACGAGGCAGCCAAGCGGGCCTGTCTTTCGCGGTGCGGTAGCCGAAAAGGGGTACATCGAGGATCTCCGGGTGATTGTAGCCAACCACCAGCGAAGCGAGGGGAGCCGTGGGTCGCGCGCTACGAAGCCTTTCCAGCGCATGCTTGCCAAGCAGGACCTTCAGCTCCGAAAGAGTTCTCTCAATCTCTGCGGAAGAGATGTCCGGAAGGTGGATGTCCTTCGCGATGGCCTTCTTGCCCGCCTGTGGCTTCAGGTGCATGGATAGAAACGCGATATACTTCGGGTCTTCTCCCTCGAAGATCTTCTCACCCTCTGACATATAGGCCCTGGCCAGCGATTGCAGTGCTCGACTCGGCTCACCAAGCTCGAAGAGACAGATCCCTTCTTTGAGCAAGACGTACGGGTTGTCCCCCTTGAAGCAATACCTGGCGTACGCAAACGCGTCCGCACCGCCCGACACGTCGCCAGCCGCGAGCAACGCGTCCCCCTTCGCTACGAGGAGCCAGGTCGTAGCCTCGTAACGCTCGACGGGCTCGGGGACGAGCTTCAGTGCACGGTCGTATTTCTTGACCGCCTCCTTCAGGCGCCTTTGGGCCACCAGCGTTTCGGCCTCTTTCGACAGCTCCGAGATCTTCTCTGACGATTCCTTCGACAGCTTGGGCATGAAACCATTACCTCGTTCTCATTTCCCCTTTACTGGAGGCAAGTATTGTTGCCCCAGGGAAGCTCCCTCGGACCGATTCACCCAGTACGGCTGTAGCTTGTAGTTCGACGAATCTAGCATAAAGGCTCGGACCGTGGGGGACTTCGCGCCACTGAATCTGCCCCTCTTGTTCCAGTACGCGACCGCGTCCGTCTTGTGAGCCATGTCGCATTGCTTCGCATCTACCCACTTTCCGTTTGATTTCACCTGAAGTTTGCCGTTCTGCACTCGGGCGGACCCATTCTTCTTCATCCGCGCAATGACTTCTTGACCGGTTCGGGAGCTCTTGCCTGGTGTCTTGCCCATATAGTCCGTCCGCTTGCTCAGGCCGAACGGATCGACGATCGAAACCGGATCGTTGGTATATCCGTAGAACTGGGTGCCCTCGAGAAGGCCTATGGGATCCGGGCTGATGTACAGTCCTGTGTCCGGCGCATAGTAGCGAAAGCGGTTGTAGCTGAGGCCAGTGTCGGTGTCGGCGTACTGTCCTTGTAACCGGATAGGAGTCGTCGACGTGGTCGAATAACCCCATACATCCATGTCCACGCTTTCGATGACGTTGCCGCTTGCGTCCGCCAAGCGTCGCGGAGCGCCGCGGCGGTCGGTGACGTAGTGTCGCCACGGGGCAGTGCCGAGCCGGTCGGCGAGCGGCTCGAAGTCATCGTCGTCAAAAAGATACGTTCTCTCCTCGACGACTGGGTCCCCCGCAGCCCCAAAGGCACGGCGCAGTTCGTGCGCCATGGCGTTTCCATCCCAGACGAAGCGCACGTGCTCGGCGACCTTGCGGGCGATTCCCTCACGCAAGGATGTGTGTGTTGTCAGCCGGCGAGCGAGGGAATCGTATGTGAACTCGACCCGCCTGCCCTCTGGCGTTTCCACGCCACTCAGGAGTCCGGCCCCGTTCCACGTGTAGGTCCAGACGCGTTCGCCATCGGCACGAGTTCGTTCACGCTTCTCGCGCAGGCGGCCGTCTCGGTCCCAGAGATACTCCGTGTCACCTTTGCGTAGGAGGCGATTGCCTGGGCCGTAGACGCTGTCGGTATCAGCGTCGCTGAGGTTCCCTGCGGGGTCGTAGCGGAAAACGGCAGCGCGCGCCTTCGCAGGTACGACGGCCACTAGTTGCCCGATCGGGTCGTAATCATACCGCGTTGGACCCCGCTCGCCGTCGAGCTCGGCGATCAGCTTGGCATTGAGGTCGTACTGGTATGATGTGGAGGACGTAATGCCGTCCGCAATTCGGCCAATCCACGCCGGCTCATCTGGCTTGCGTTGAGCGCGGGGAGACGGCGAAAAGAGGCTGCGCGTTGCGATGTTGCCGACACGGTCGAAAGCACTTTCGATTACACCGCCAGCGGGCAGGGTGCGCCTTAGCTCGCGAGCAAGCAGGTCGTTTTCGTGGGTGAGCTTTTGGCCGTCGAGCCACGTAGTGACCCGCGCACCAAGAGCTCCGCGCTGGATCTGTTCGACGTGGCCCAGGGAGGTGGCAGTCGAGACGCGGTTCCCTGCAGCGTCGTACTCGATTTGGACCCAGTGCTCGTGGCCATCCGCACTCTGTGTTTCACGGAGGATCCTTCCAAGGCCGTCTCGCTGGAAAGAGAGCTCGCATGCGGCATTCTGGGAAGCGACGAGCTCGCCGCGAGCATCGTACTCGAAGACCTCCTCGGTATTGTCCGGCAGTTTTCGGCCAACGACCGCGCCCACGAGATTGTACTGGAGCTCCGTCACCTCCCCGGCACCGTTCTCAACGCGAACCACTCGGCCAGCAAGATCGTGGCGATATCGCAACGTGCGCCCGTCGAGAGTGTGCTCGGCCACGAGTCGCCCAGCCGAGTCATACTGGAGGCGATGAATCTCCTCGCGCTCGTTCACAACGGCAACGAGCATTCCCTCGCGGTCGTACGCCAGACGAACGGCGTGACCGAGGGCGTCTCGGCGGAGGCACAGTTTATGGAAGCCTCCCCATACCAGCTGTGTGATATGGCCTTTTGCATCGGCGACCTGGACGAGGTGATGTTCGCCATCGTATGAGTATCGCGTGACGCCTCCATCGCGGTCATAGGTAGCAAGAAGATCTCCGCGGTCGCTATAGCTACATGTCTCCGGAACACTCAGCGGGTCTGTCGTGGACAAGACGCGCGCGAAGGCGTCGTACGACATTCGCCAGATGCCACCGTTCGACTGGATGATCTCCACGTTGTTCCCGTGGGCGTCGTAGACGTAGCGAGTGGACTCTCCATTGGGTTCGACGACCATGGTGATCAGGCCGCGTTCGTCGAACGACATCTGCTCGACGCCACCGGCCGCATCCGTGATCAAGAGCGGATTGCCACGCTGATCGCGAACCGCGGTGGCGACGCCACCGGACTGGTCCACGGTACGCACGATGAAGCCGTAGGCGTCGCGCTCGTACGTTATTCGATGTCCAAGCGGGTCGACCTCCTCGAGTATTCGACCACGCTCGTCGCGGGTCCACCTCCAGGTCGCTCCGACAGGGTCCGTCTTCTCGATCTCGAAGCCACGAGCGTCGTACTTCGAGCTGGTGATCGCGGCCCCTGTGACGGCCTTGTCGAGCAGCCCCTTCTTGTTCCCGAAGTACCTCCTTGTCTCAGTAGTGTCGGTGACCTCGGTGTACCCGTCCTTGTGATAGTCGAACTTGCGGTGGTAAATCCCCTTCGCCCGGGTTCGGCCATCCGCGAGGAACTTGGGTAGATCGTCGGCGAGGCTCGGGTCCCTCTTCCCGATGTACTCGCCCCAGGCCTCGATCCCGCGATCCTTTTCGTCGTAGCGAAAGCAGAAGGAGAGCCCAGCTCGGTCAGTGTCCCGCACGAGCCGGTTGTGCTCGTCGTAGGCGTACGTCCACGCGTAGTCGTCCGCGTCCTGCACGCGAACGAGCCGTCCCTTGTCGTCGTACTCGTACCGCGCAAAACGGATCCACTGCCCCTGATGCTCGGCGTTCTTCACCTGGAGGGACGTAATCTGCCCCTCCTTGGTCGACGTGATCTTGATGATCCGCCCCGCGCTGTCCTTCACCTCGACGAGCTTTCCGTCGCCGTAGGTGAGAGCGATCCGGTTCTTGTTGCGGTCCTCGATGGCCGTCAGGCGAAACGTCTTCCCCTCGTCGAACGACGTCGAGAAGATGCGCCACACATCGTCATTTGCGTCGACCGCGAAGCCCGTCAGCTCGCGCCGCAGCACCCAGCCCCAGTCGCCGAGCACCGAGTGGCCAATCTGTGGCACCGGGAAGCTGACCGAAACTCCCTTCTCGTTCCACACCCGGACGAGGCGCCGCTCGACCTCGATGAACCAACCGAGCGAATGCGCCCAGCCCCATCCGAGCCCTTGCTCCTTCTTGCAGGCCGCGGAGCTGTACGACCTCTGGAACGTGAACGGCAGCGGACCCGGAAGCTCGAGGTCCGTGATCGGATGCGTGAACACCCGCCCCGTGACGACATCCACCGGGTGCGACTCGGTCCCGCACGTCGGGTACTTCTCGTAGTCCGGCGCGTTCTTGTTGTCCGCCGAGGCGTCGTCCCCGCCCGAGCCCCCGCCTGCCCCCTCCTTGTCGTTCCCGTCCCCCGCGGTCCCGTCACCGTCCCCGCTACCGCCAGCGCCACCGGCAACGGCGGTGCCCTGATTCATTCCAGGGATAGGCAACAGATCCGGTGCCGGTGCCGAGCGCATCTCTCTTTACTCCTCCCCGTGACGCAAGGACCCAGATGCTAACCCATGCTTGCGCCCGCCGTGGACCCCCGCCGGTCGCATGAACGGGTGACCCGGCCTCCAACCCCCGGGAACCGCGAGCAAAGCTCGACGCACGTCCGCTGCCCCCTCAGTCATCCGGGAACGAGAGCCGCGAGTCCTTGTCGTCCATCGCCGCCCACTCGGAGTCGTTCCACCACAGCTTGAAGTAGAAGCTCAGCTCGTGAATCAGCTCGGTGAAGTGGAAAAGCTCGTCGGTCGGCGCCGGCTCGAGCTCGCGGACGACGGTGATTCCCATCGTGATGCTGCGTCGCTCGTCCTTCGTGGGCTGGCGGCCGTTGGCCGTCCAGACCTTGATCATCTCCAGCTGGTAGAGGATGGTCTCCAGCGGCGCGAAGCCGGGAGGCGCTCCTCCGAGGCGCCGGCTGTCCGCGATCGCCTGGTCGAGCGCGTCGAAGAAGGTCGCGCGATCCTGGATGTACTTGTGCGGAACGATGGCCATGAGGGGCTACTGCTTCGTGGCGCTGCTGTTGTTGGGATCGCACGCCGAAGGCACGTTGTACTGCGTTCCGCCGCCCGGGGCAGGCTGGTTCATGGCGGCCGGGTCCGACGAGTTCGGGTTGTTCCGGACCGACCACGTGTCGTTCGCAGGGGCGGCGGTCGACTGGCAGTAGGGCGTGGTGGGGGGCACGGTGTACTGGTTCTCCTGCTTGGGCGCGTACGGTTGATTGGGCTGCGTGTAGTCCCTCCCCGTCGACCCGATGCCGAGAGAGCCCGGCGCCGATCCGGGCGGCGCAAAGTAGCTGCCCGTCGTCGTCCCGGGCGCTTGCCACTGGCCGACCGTGGGCGACACCCCGCCAGGGCCGGTCAAGGGCGGAGGCGGTCCCACCACCACCGGGTGGTCGTAGTTGATGCATGCGAGCTGGTCGGCCTTGTCCTGCGGCGACAGCGGCTTGACCATCTGCCCCGACGCGCGGTCGTACTTCTGCCCGTTCTGATCCATGAAGTCCGCCGCGACCTTCTTGCGCGCGTCGATCTGAGCCTGACTGTTGCCCGGCGCGGCCGCGAGGTCCTTCTCCGCCTGCGTGGGCGCCGACGAAGCCGATGCGCCTCCCCCGCCTCCCCCGCTGCCGCCGCCCCCACCGCTCGGCCCACTCGGGCCGCTCGGTCCACCACCGGCCCCCGGACCTCCGGAGCCAGCACCACCCCCACCGCCCGCGCCACCGGCGCCACTCGCGCTCGATCCGGCTCCTGGCGTCGGCGCCTTGTTCATGTCCACCAGCGAGCCCGTGATCGCCGCGGGCCCGAGCTCGATGAGCACCGTGAAGGCCCCGGTGAGCGGCGCACACGGCCCGGTGTTGTTCAGGCTGACGACCTCCTTCAAGGTGCCCGCCTCGTTGCCGTGGCAAAGCTTGAGAACCGAGCCGATCGTCGCGCAGTTGGTCCCGCTCACCTTGGTGCGGAGCGGCGAGTCCGCGATCCCGTCCGAGACACTGGCGATCGTCGGGTAGGGTATCGGCAAGGGCGCCGGCGCGGCGGGCGTGAGGCAGACGCTCACGGCCATCCCCACCACCTGGTGGTTGGACTTCTCCGTGACGACATCCATCTCGAGTGCTTGGACGTCGGCCATTCATGCCCCGTGGGCGTCCTATAGTGCCCACGCTCTGCCTCTCCCGCCAAGGCCTACGCGTCGCCCAATTGGACGACCAGCTCACACTCGCTGAAGGAGCGACCGGCAGTACTGGAACTGCCGGAGGTAGCGCTTGAAGAGGTCCTGATCGGCCGCAAGTCTGCGCTGCCAGTGGGCTTCTTCCTGTTCCCAGGTGGTCGGGTCGAGACCGAAACGCTGCATGACGCCGGGTTGCTCGGCCTCGGCAGCCACGGCGATCTCGGCCCGCATCGCCGCGAGCTGCTCGAGTGTCAGGCGCGCTGTGTACCCGGCCAGGGAAGGGGCAGGGAGCGAAGCAGGGGCCTGGGCAGGGACGATGGAAGGGGCAGAGGGGAGGGGCAGCGGTGCCGGCGGGACCGACTGGGGCGTTGCTGCGGGCGCCGCCGGGATCGCCTGAACGACGACCTGCTTGGCGCGCGCGGGCCAGCGGGCCAGCTTCATGGGGGTGCCGAGCAGCCGCGCCTGCGCGGTCTTGAACAGGACCCCGTATCGCTGGGCGAGCGAATACCGCTCCCGACCCGCCTCGGCGGCCATCTTGCCGAGCCAGTATTGCTGCGACGCCTCCCAGGTCTCCAGGTCGATGTGCGCCGACTCGAGCACGTCGCTGCGCTTCTCCCCGCACGTCATACGCGCCGTGAGCTCCGCGTACCGCTCGAGGCTCATGGTCTGCGGCATCGTCGCACGGGCAATCTTGCCTCAGCCGAGCGCGCGCCGGAAGGTTTCCGCGAGCTCCTCGTCCTGCGCCATCCGCTGCATCCAGTAGTGGTTGGCGCGCAGGTAGTCGTCGTACGTCAGATTGAGGCGTTCGAGCGCCGTGGTCACGTCGCCTCCGTGGCGGACGGTCTTCGTCGCCTCGGCGAAGCGCTCCAGCGAGATGACCAAGGAGTCGTTGCTCTGCGCCCGGTCCATGGCTCGTGAGTACTGCTCGAGGAAGGGTGGAATCGGTACTTCGTCGGTCCCCGCCTCCATGGCGTCCGAGAGCCGGGCCTGCCACAGGCCGTCGATGTCCTGCCAGCGCCTCTCGTCCAGGTGGTGCGCCGCCAGGACGTCGGCGCGCTTTGCTCCGGCCCGCGCGAGGGCCACCGTGAGGCGGGCGTACGCGTCGAGGTTGATCTCGGCCTCGTGGGGCGCCACCATCCGTCCGAGCGTAGCCCAGATGATGACCTCCCAGCACCGGCTCGCGCAGCGTCCCCAGGCGGACGACGCCGAGCCGTGGCCTCCCCAGTGGATGCTCGATCTGGAGCGCGCGCACGATCGGCTCGGCCGCGCGGCGCACCTCCTCGAGAGCGGAGCCCAGAGTGGACCCGTCGATCTGAACCCCCCGGCGCGCGCGCTGGAGCGAGTGTTCGGTGGGATCTTCGACGCCTTCGAGGAACGCCGGTCGCGGGCGGACGCCGTGCGCGATGCCCTGGCCGCACTCGACGAGGCCGTGGGGCTCCTGGCCCCGGCCGCAAGCGGTGATGCCGCCGTGGGCTTCGCGATCGACTATCTGCGCGAGGTCCGAGGCTCTCTGGAGCGTGCGGCAGAGCGCGTGGCTCCCCTGGTGACGCGGCCTCCGGCTCCGTCGCCCGAGCTGCGCGCGTCCTTCGAGCGGCCGCCGCTCCACACCATCGATCGCCCCTCGCTGACGCCCAACCTCCGCGTACCCAGCCCCAAGCCGCTGGAGGTCGAGGTCGTCCCCCCACGGTTCGAGCAGCCGAAGACGTTCGAGGAGCTCGATCTCGTCGTCAAGCGGATGAAAGAGATGGCGTCGGCGCCGAAGCCGCCGCGCCTCAAGCCCATCAAGCCGCCGGCCGCCCCCGGGCCGGAGTCTCCCCTCGGCTTCGTGGAGGACATTCGACCGGCGCTGTCGGAAGGCCAGTTTCTCCGGGAGCGTGTGCGAGGTTGCTTCGAAGAGGTGACGATGATCGGCGTGCAGCGGGCTCCCCTGCTCGGCGATCCCTGGCGCACGTCGAGGGTCCTGGAGCGTCGGATGCTGGCTTCGATCGATTCGATCGTGGCCATGGGGCCGCCGGCGCTCGCGTTCCTGGAGTCCCTGGTGATGGACTCGCCGCTCAAGGACCCGTCGCGGGTCTTCGGCATCGCGATGGTCCTCGGGTGCGTGACCGGCCGCGACTCGCTGGCCATGGCCGAGCGCGTCTTCGCGGCGTTCGAGCTCGACGACCCTCAGCATGCCGCGCAGCTCGGCGCGGCGTTGAAGCTCGTGCCGCATCCCCACCTGCCGCTGACGCTACGCACCTTCCTGTCGGATCCCGACTCGACGCGTCGCGCGCTGGCCATCGACGTGCTGGCGTACCGGGGCCTGGCGACACCCGACGAGCTCGCGCGCGCCGGGAACGACGAGCCCGATGTGGCGGCCGCCGCGTTGCCCTGGCTCGCCCTGTCGAGGCACCCCGGCGTGCGTGCCGCCATCGACGCGGCCATCGAGGGGCCCGTGGCGAAGGTCCGAATGGCCGCGCGTCTGGCCATGGTGCTCAGCGGCGACTTTCGTACGGTGACGTCGCTACGAGGAGCCCTCGACGCAGAGGAGGAGGAAGCCGCAGCGGCGGTGTCCCTTCTCGGCATCGTCGCGGGTCCTTCGGAGGCAGAGCTCCTCATCAAGAACGCGGTCGCCACGCCGACGCGCGCCTCGGTCGCCGCCGTCGGGTGGGCGGGATCGAAGGCCGCGTTTCCGGCGCTGATGGCGCTGCTGAGGCACAAGGACGAGGCGGTCGTTCTGGCGGCGGCCTATGCGCTGGATCGCATGTCCAACGCGGGGCTCTACGAGGACGCCATCGTCGAGGCCGACGAGATCATGGTGCCCGACATTCCGGAGCCCGATCTCGGGGACAAGAAGCCGGCGCCGCTGGCCCGGGTGGTGAGCGATCCGAGGGATCTGCCCGCGGAGCCTTCGACCGATACGCTTCAGCGCCCCACGACGGACCCTCATCGCTGGGCGGCCTGGTGGAAGGAAAAGAGCGACGGGTACGAGGAGAAGGCGCGGCACCGGCGCGGATACCCGTACACGCCTCATATCTCCTGGCTAGAGCTCGACCGATGGCCCTGTACGCCCGGCGAGCGTCGTCTCCTGCACTGGGAGCTCGTCGTCCGCACGGGCGAGTACGTCCGCTTCGACACCATCGACTTCGTTCCGGTGCAAGAAGACTCCGTCGCCGCCTGGGAGCCGCTCGCCCGCAATGCCTCGGGCAGCCCCGGAAGCTGGAACCTCGCAGGGCCGCGAGGGCGCTAGGTGCCCGTTAGGTGCCCGTAGTGAATACTACAGGCACACAGCCTCGCTTGCGACTCGGCTAGTACCCCAGGAAGCCAGGCGGCGTCTGTCGACCCTCCGGGTCCGACCAGAGAGTCGCCACGCGTTCGCCCGAATCGCTGCCGACCATGGAGAGCGCAAGAGGGTGCGGCCCGAAGCCGTGGCGCCAGGCGGTGGCCGCGATGGCCACCTGGAGAGGAAGCGCGGCAGCTCCCATGCGACCCAGCTTGTGCGCGTGCGAGTCGACCCATTGCGGAGGCCCGAGGAACCGCTGCGCTCGGATGAACAGCGCCTGCCACTCGAATTGTCGGTGGATCTCCGCGGTCATGTCGCTGAGCATCCAGCCGGCGCGCAGGTTGTCGGCCTCCAGGCCGGCGGCCGCCGTCTCGACCGCCAGGGTGATGCCCAGCGCTTCGGACGCCGGCTCGTCGTTGTCGGGCCCTGCCTTCTCGAAGCCCTGGCCCACGCCGTGGAGCCATGCGCGAGGAGGGAGCTCCTTCGCGCGCGCAAAGCCGGGGGTCGTGAGCAGGAGGAACGCGGCCGACTCGCCGGGGATGACGCCGTTGATGTTGCCGCCGCCGAAGAGCCGCCCGAGCGACGAGAGACGCTGGATGATCTCCGGATCGTAGTCCGAGTGCGCTCCTCCCAGCAGCACCACGTCGACCTCTCCTCGCGCGAGCTCCTCGCAGGCAGCCGTGAGGCGGAGCCCCGGAGCGGCTTCTCCCCTCGGCACCGCCTCGACGGTGACGGCAGTGGGACCGCGCTTCATCACGTGCTCGTGCACCGCGATGGCCAGGAGGTCGGCGGGCGTCGGCGTCACCCCGACCTTGCGTCCGAGGATCTCGTCGAGCCCGAGGACGACACGCACCCTGAGCCCCGCGACGCGCTCACCCAGCACGTCGAGCGCCTCGTCGAGGGCCGGCTGGGCCAGGAGAAGAACGCGATCGGCGCCGACGAGGAGCGGATCGAGGATCGGCACGCTGCCGATGGTCACCGGCTCGTCGTTCACGTCGAGGATCGGCGCCTCGTGGAAGCCTGCGACGCCGGAGCGGAGCAAGAAGGCCGTGTGCCTTGCCGTCAACCCGACCGACGTGCGGGCTCCCACGCCGACGACGACGGCCAGCGTCTTCACGCCTTCACCTCGCGCACCACGACTTTCGCCTGATCCACGTACCGCGGAGCCCGGATGCTGGAGCGCCACACCATCTCGACGGCGATGGCTTGTCCCGGAGTGAACCCCATCAGATCGATGAGGACCGTGTCGATGTGCGGGCGAAAGGACTCCGGCTCCGCGTCCTTCGGACGAAACTCGATCTCGACGGCGACGCGCGGCAACGTGAAGAGCGTCGGGCCGCCCCCGCGGACGAGGTTCAAGAGCTTCACCTCCTCGCCTCCACGCAAGGGTGGATCGGCGATGAGACCCGGTGAGGCGCACTGGTTGAAACGATCGTCGAAGTCCGCCGGCAAGAGCGGCGACCGCTTTTCCTTCCACGTGGTGTCGAAGGTGCCCATGTACCCTCGGCGCGGCTGCCAGTGCCGCCCGATCGGGCCGAGCCCGGCCGGCGGTGGCCGCGTCTTCGAGCTGCGAATGGGGGCGGCGGGATCCTCGATCTGCGGGGCGGGCTTGTCGGTCAGCAGGCTTTGATCGCGCACACACCCCATGCCCTCGGGGTTGCGTGCTTCCTCCACCGGCTTCTTGGGATCGCTGTCATCGAAGCCTCCCCACGCGTAGTCGTAGCGGACCTCGAGCTCGGCGGTAGGGCGCGCCGGAGGCAGCCCGTTGCCGTCCACCTCCCACACGCGCAAACCGTGGACGGTGATGGCCTTCCGGAGCAGTCCCACCTGGGCGTAGGCATCGAACGAAGGTACGGCGACGCCCCCGGGTGCGTGGGCGCGCGTCACGAAGATGACGTCGGTCGCGGGCTTCCGGACGCAGAGGTCCGCCGGGTAGGCGATCGGCGTCGGCTCCTTGTCGCTCCAGGGAAAGTCCTTGAGCCGGAGGCCCCGGCGGCGCTTGCGGGGGGCAATCTCCAGCTCGCCGCCCTGGAGGCTCGTGCACTCGAACGTGGCCTTCACCATCGTCACCAGCTTCTCGCCGTCCCGGTCCATGAGGACGTGTGGGAACACGACGAAGTCGGTGCGATTGTCGAGGCGGGGGCTCGCCATGATGCGGGGGGATTATCCACCGACCTGCCGATCTGGCCGCGGGGAAAGTCGCCGTGTGGTGCAAATGGGGGACAGAGCGGCCCCTGGTGACGGGTGGGTCCAGTTGCTATCGTAGCGGGTCTGGTGGGGTCGAACGTCCAGTTCAGTCTCGAGGGCGGCTCCGTCCCGGCGGACGCTGCGGTCATCGACTACCAGGCGCTGGAAGCGATCTCGCGCCCGTTCGAGGTCGAGGTCCACTTTCACACCGGGGATGCCAGCTTCGAGGCGAACGCGTGCATCAATCAGGCCCTCCTGCTGGTCGTCATCGGCGACGACGGCGAGACGCGCCCTTTCCATGGCGTCGTCGACCGCGCGGAGTTCGTCGGGGTTCATTACCGGCTCGGGGTGCCACGCTTCCAGTTCCGCGTTCACCTGGTGCCCGCTCTCTCGGCGCTCGCCCACCGAGAGAACTGCCGGATCTTTCAAGATAAGTCGATCATCGACGTCATCCAGCTCATCTTCAACGAGGCCGGGCTCGGCGCGACGGTCCAGTGGCAGCTGAAGGCGACGTACCCGAAGCGCGAGTTCATCGTGCAGTACCGCGAGT
>Ga0182030_10018578_pt1 | contig 13323 bp, 10 predicted proteins | sample 812S3MmetaG_FD_121299 | JGI IMG/M metagenome (GOLD analysis project Ga0182030, IMG submission 121299) | Permafrost microbial communities from Stordalen Mire, Sweden - 812S3M metaG (Illumina Assembly) | ecosystem: Environmental > Terrestrial > Soil > Wetlands > Permafrost | place: Sweden... | reverse complement strand
TTGGTATCGTGGGCGTCGTGGGCCATTCGGTGGCGCAGCGTACCCATGAAATCGGCATCCGCATGGCGCTCGGCGCGGAAACCGTGGATGTGCTTCGGCTGATGGTGAAGGGTAGCATGGTCTGGGTGCTGGTAGGGCTGGCTGCTGGTATCGCAGGTTCGGCCGGGCTCACCAGGCTGCTCGGCGAAATGCTTTACGGCGTACGGCCGCTCGACCCCGTGGTCCTGGGCGGAGTGTCCTTACTGCTGGCCGCCGTGGCGCTGCTGGCCACTTACTTGCCGGCGCGCCGCGCGGCCAAAATCGATCCCATCGTGGCGCTGCGCTGCGAATGACCGGCGCCCGCCGATTAGAGTTTGTCCGTGCCTTCTAACTTTGCCAGGCCGCGGTCGAAGGTTCCCAGCGGCAGATGTCCCGCTTTACGCGCCAACTCGAGTATCAAACAGTCGGAGAAGCCCAGTGCCGGTTTCGCGCGAAAAAGATCCAGTGCCGCCGACACGGTTTCCGAATCGTCGATCACCAAATCCCGGTGGTGGAGCAACATCTCGATGGCGGTGGCCAAATCGCTCGAACTGAGTTCATAAACGCTGGCGAGGACCCATGTGGCCTCGGCCAGCACCAGCGTCGAGACCCAGGCGCCTTTCTCGACAAAACTCTCGGCCGAAGCAGCCTGCCGGGAATCGTCCCTGGCAATCAGACGAACCAGAACATTCGTATCAACTGCGCGCATAACGCTTTCGGGCGTACCGCGGGATACCCTCTTTCAGTTCGGCGAGACTTCGCTTTTCCGGCTTGCACGCCCCAAACAGCTTCCGGTGGATGTCTTCTGAACTGAAGCGCCCTACGCGACGGACAACCATCGCATCGCCGGCCTCCTCCCATTCCAGGACCGAGCCAGGGCCGATACCCAGCTTCCGGCGGACGTCCGCTGGGACGGAGATCTGCCCCTGTGCCGTGACCCTCGATCGCGCGTTTGGCATACCTTTATATTACCGGGATAATCCGCTCGCGCCTGCGGCGGGCTGCCGTCGGGGCCGTCCCTGATGCAATGAAACGGGAAAGTGCGGCAAACGCCAGCGTGGCAACAGCGCGTTCCGAGGCCGCCGCTGCGCGTAAGTCGGCCGAATAGTGCCCATAAGCCTTCAGTCTTTCGAACCGTCGGCCATAGTGTGGGAGAGGATCGGGGCCGCGGACTGGTTTAGCTCGGCACTCCAACCGAGGCAGGGCGCTCGGAAGCCGCGGCGCAATTCTCGCTCCCATGGGTTCGTTCATGGGTTCGTTTGTGGGCTCGTTGGGACTCGGGGAGAGCTTTGACGCGCTCCAAATCTTCCACGGCACGGCGGTAGAGAGGTTCGGATTGTGCCGGCGGCGGAGGAAGCAGCCGGCAAGCCCGCTAATTCCGGCCCCTCCCAGCCGTCCCATAATCGGATGAGCCTGCTACCATGAAAGCGCTGATGGCTGCCCAACTGGAATCGGCTAACCTGCCGGAAGCCGACCTGGAGCGGATCTTCCGCGAACACCACGGGCTGGTGTTCCGCGCCGCCTATCGCGTCACCGGCAACGCGGATGACGCCGAAGACGTGCTCCAGACCGTATTTCTGCGCATGATGAAGCGCGGCGCGGACGCCCAACCGGTGGAGAATATGGCCAGTTTCCTGCATCGCGCAGCGGTAAACGCAGCCCTGGACCTGGTGCGCTCGCGGCAGAATATCCGCAGCGTGCCGCTGGACGAGCTGGAGCCGGTGCTCTCCGAGCCGGCCCACCGCGGCCCCGACCGGATTCAGCACTCAGGCGAAATCCGCGAGTGGCTGCGCGGCGCGCTGGCGCGGCTCAATCCGCGGATCGCCGAGATGTTCATGCTGCGGTTCTTCGACGGAAAAGACAACCCCGAGATTGCGCGTCTGCTCGAGACCACCCCGGGAACGGTCGCGGTGACCCTGTCGCGCACGCGCGACCGTTTGGAAAAGGAATATCGAGCTTACCTGGGAGGAGTGGCATGACCCCCGAATTCAACCCTATGGATCCCGCCCTGGAGCAAGCCGTGGCCGAAATTCGCGATGAAGCCATCGATTCCGCGGTGATGGAAGCGGCTGCCGTCCGCGTGTGGGCGCGCCTGCACGAAGCCGCCGCGGCGGCGCATGGCGCTTCCTCCGTCATCCGCAACTGCGCCGATTTTCAGGCGTTGATCCCCGATTTGCGCGCCGGCCGGCTGCCCGAAGCCCGCGCCATGCTGCTGCAGGATCACCTCCACCAGTGCGTGGCCTGCCGCCACGTTTACGAAGGCAAAGTAGTGGCCATGCCTGCCCGGCCTACGGAGCACCCGGCCCTCCGCCGCGTCAACTATACCGCCCGCTGGGCCGTGGCGGCCACGGTTCTGCTGGTCGCCGGGACCACCGTCTGGTGGGCCGTGAACCGCTACGGCGAGCGCACTGGCCAAGCCATCGTGCAGTCGCTGGACGGCACCCTCTACGCCGTCACCGCCGAGGGCATCCATCCGCTGCTCAAGGGGCAGAATCTGCCCAGCGGCGTGGAATTGCGCACCGCCAAGGATTCCGACGCGGTGCTCGAACTGGCCGACGGCTCGCAGGTGGAAATGCGCGAACGCTCCAGCCTTTCCACTACCCGCAACGCGCTCGATCTCACCATCCGGCTGAGCCGTGGGAGCGTCATCGTACAGGCCGCGCACCGCCGCCAGGGCCACCTCTACGTGGATACCGGCGATTGCCGCGTGGCCGTCACCGGCACGCTGTTTGGCGTCACGGCGGGGGTGAAAGGCTCGCGCATTTCGGTGGTGCAGGGCGAAGTCCACGTCACCCAGGACAACCAGGTAAAGATTCTCCACGCCGGAGACCAGACCGTGACCGGCGCCAGCGTGGAACCGGAGTCGGTGGGCGATGAGATCGCCTGGAGCCGCAACCGCGCCGCTCTGCTGAAGCAGTTGCGCGCCAGCCTGGAACAGGTACACCTGCCGGCGCTGCGCTATTCCAGCAGCCTGCTGGGCCGCTTGCCCGCCGGCACGATGTTCTTTGTGAGCATCCCCAACCTGGCGCAGTACCTGGCGGATGCCGAATCGGTGGTGGGGGAGAAGATGGCCGCCGACCCGCAATTGAGCTCGCTGTGGAACTCGCGGATGGCCTCGGCGGTGGAGATGCTGCGCGCGGGCAGCGAGTATCTGGGCGGCGAGATCGATATCGTGTCCGACGGCCAGCGGGCGCCGGTTATGCTGGCGGAGCAGAAGCGCGCGGGATTCGACGAGTTTTTGCGCAAGCAGGGGATACCGCTGAAGGTAGTAAGCCGCGGGGATCTGCTGCTGTTCGGGCCGGAGCCCGGCGCCGTGGAAGCGGCCGCGGGGCAGATCGATTCCGGTTTTTCCTCCACTCCTTTTTATGCGCGCATCGCCGAATCGTACCGCGAGGGCGCCGGCCTGCTGTTGTGGGGCGACCTGGCGCACCAGCAGACGCCGATCCCCGGGGCGCGTTATATCTTCGCCGAGCAAAAGCAGGCGGACGGCCACATGGTGGCCAGCGCGTCGCTGGGCTTCGACGGGCCGCGCACCGGGATGGCCGCGCAGTTGGCCGAACCTTCGCCCATGGGCTCGCTCGACTACGTCTCGCCCGACGCGCTCGCCGTGCTGGGATTCGTGTTGAAAGACCCGGGCAGCATGGTGGACGCCGTGCTGGCGATTCCCCAGGGGTCGTTCGCGGCCGCGCAAAAGGCACTGGCCGACGAGCGCCAGCAAAAGGGATTCGACGTGCGTGCGGATCTGGCCGCCAGCCTGGGCGGCGAATTCGCCGTGGCCCTGGATGGTCCGCTGATGCCCGTGCCCTCCTGGAAGCTGGTGAGCGAAGTCTACGATCCGGGCCGTTTCCAGGCCACCTTGCAGCGTTTCGTGGACGTGCACAACCAGGAAATCGCCAAGACCGGCAAGAAGCCGCTGCGCACCGCGCAGGAGACCTTCGACGGGCGCACCTATTACTCCATTGCGGAGGCCGATTCCGGCCCGCTGATGGAGGCGCACTATACCTTCGACCAGGGCTACCTGATCGCCGGGCCAACGCGCGCTCTGGTGGCCCGCGCGCTGCAAATGAAGGTCGCCGGCACGTCCATCAAGCACTCCAGCAAGTTCCTGGAGCTGACGCCGCGCGACCAGCACGTCAACTTCTCGGCGGTGGTCTACCAGAACCTGGGCACATCGATGGCCCCGCTGGCGGCGCTGGCCGGCGCTTTGCTGCCGCATGCGGGCGGCGGGCGCGGCATGCCGTTCCAGAACCTGAACGACATCAAGCCGACGCTCTACGCGGTGTACGGCGAGCCCGACCGCATCACCATGTCGGCCGACGGAGACGTGCTGGGCTCGACCCTGGCCAGCCTGCTGAGCGGCAATATCCGCGGCGTGGCCGGCATCGGTCTGCCCCTGGGCCAGATGATGGGAACACACGCGCCGCGCGCCGCGTATCCTGGTAGGTAATGGATCCGGTCATCGAGCTCGACGGTCTGGAGGTGCGCTTCGGCCCGCGCGTCATCCTGAAGAAGCTGAAGGCGGCGCTCACCGGGCGGTCGGTGGGCCTGCTGGGACCGAATGGGGCGGGGAAATCCACCCTCATCAACACCCTGCTGGGGTTTCATAAGCCGTCGGCAGGGACGGCGCGCATCCTGGGCCGCGATATTCGCACACAGGCGCGCGAGGTCCGCAGCCTGGTCGGATACATGCCGGAGAACGACGCCTACATCTCCACCATGACCGGCGTCCACATGGTGCGGCTAATGGCGGAGCTGGCCGGCCTGCCGCGCGAGGCCGCCCTGGAGCGCGCGCACGAGGCTTTCTTCTACGTGGGGCTGGGCGAGGTGCGCTACCGCGCCATCGGCACGTATTCGTTGGGCATGAAGCAGGGTGCCAAGCTGGCGCAGGCCATCGCCCACGGGCCCAAACTGCTGTTTCTCGACGAGCCCACCAACGGGCTCGACCCGCCCGCGCGCACCCGCATGATCCAGCTCATCCAGGAAATCCGCGACCGCGGCGACCTGCACCTGCTGCTCTCTTCGCACCTGCTGCACGACGTGGAAGACTGTTGCGACCAGGTGCTAATCCTCAAGGATGGCAACGTGGCGGCCTTCTGCAACCTGGAGGAAGAGCGCCGCGCCAACCGCCGCTTCCTCGAACTGGAAACACGCGGCGAGCACAACGGCGATTTCCTGGCGGCCGTGGAAAAGCTCGGCTGCGAGACCGCTCCCGGCGCACAGGGCCGCATCAAACTGGTGATGCCCGACGGCCTGGAGGTGCGCCGCCTGTATGAGATCGCCGCCGGACAGAACGTGCAGATCCGGCGCCTGAACCACAAGCGCGATTCGCTCGAAGACATCTTCCTCAAAGCCATGGAGACCGCCGATGGCCGTTTATAAGAGAACCTACCGGCCGTATGAAGGCAGGCTGACGCCCGGCTGGTCGCGCTTCCTGGTGATTCCGCGCTACGCCTTCGAGGATCTGCACCGCTCGCGTTTCCTCAACACCTTCCTGATCGCCAGCTTCATTTATCCCATCATCTGCGCCCTCATTATTTATGTGCAGCACAACGCCAGCTCGCTCAACCTGCTGGGCGTGCAGCAGGGCGCGCGCGGGCTGATTTCCATCAACGTGACGTTTTTCATGAACCTCATCGGCTGGCAGAGCATGTTGGCGCTGTTTCTGGCCGCGTTCATCGGCCCCGGGCTGGTTTCGCCCGACTTGGCCAATAATGCCCTTTCGCTGTACCTGGCGCGGCCCTTTTCGCGCGTGGAATACGTGCTCGGCAAGATGTCCGTGCTGCTGATTCTGATGTCGCTGATGACCTGGGTGCCCGGGCTGCTCTGTTTTGCGCTCGAAGGCTACCTGGAGGGCTGGCAGTGGATGCAGGATAACGCCCGCCTGGCGGCCGGCGTATTTTTCGGCGCGTGGGTCTGGATTCTGCTGCTGGCGCTGCTGGCGCTGGCGCTCTCCGCGTGGGTCAAGTGGAAGCCCGCGGCCGGCGGCCTGATGTTCGGGGTGTTCTTCGTAGGGTCGGCCTTCGGCGCGGTCATCAACCAGGTGCAGCGCACCTCGTGGGGCCATCTGTTCAACGTCAGCCACCTGGTCGGCGCGGTGTGGGTGCAGATCTTCGAGGGCGCCCGCCATACCACCAACGGCGCGGTCTTTTTCCGCGCGGCGCCGGACGACGCAGTGCCACTGTGGAGTTGCTGGGCGGCGCTCGGGGTGCTTTGCCTCGTCTGCCTGTACATGCTGGCGCGCAAGATTCGCGGCGCGGAGGTGGTGCGGTGAGCGATTCGGTCATCACCTTCGCCAACGTCTCGCGCTTTTACGGCGAGGTCCTGGGCATCAATAAGGTCAGCCTCACCATCCCGCCCGGCGTCACCAGCCTGGTGGGCCCCAACGGGTCGGGCAAGACCACGCTCATGAACCTGATGACGGGGCTGATCCACCCCACCCAGGGCGAAATCAAAGTGCTGGGCATCGCCCCGGACCACCCCGAGCGCCTCTGCCGGGTGGTGGGCTACTGCACGCAGTTCGACTCCTGTCCCAAGGGCCTCACCGGCTACCAGTTCATCTACTGGTTCCTGCGCATGCACGGCCTCACTCCGGCGGAGTGCGACCGCAAGACCGCTGCCGCGCTGGAACGCGTCAACATGACGGCGGCGGCCGGGCGTCCCGTGGGCGCTTACAGCAAGGGCATGCGCCAGCGCGTCAAACTGGCTCAGGCCATCGCCCACGACCCGCAGGTGCTGGTGCTCGACGAGCCGCTCAACGGCCTCGACCCCATGGCGCGCGCCGAAACCATCGCGCTCTTCCGCGAATGGGGTCAGAACGGGCGCCACGTGATCGTCTCCAGCCACATTTTGCACGAAGTGGACCAGATCTCCGACCAGGTGATCCTACTCAGCAACGGATATGTGGTGGCCGAGGGCGAAATCGCGGGCGTGCGCAGCGAGGTGAAGGAACAGCCGATGCAGATCCTGGTGCGTTGCAACGACCCCGGCGGCCTGGCGGCGCGCCTGTTCCAGCAGGACAGCATGGTGGAGGCCAAGATCAGCCGCGATCGCAAAGGACTGCTGCTGCGCACCACCGACGCCGACAGCTTTTACCTGCTGCTGAACCGCGTGATTCTGGAATCCGGCCTGGAAGTGGAATCCATCGCCCCCGCCGACGACGATGTCAACTCGGTCTATCAATATCTAATTGGCGGAGAAGGAGGCGCTCTGTGACGCACTGGCAGCTTTGGATGCGCCAGGTCGCGGCCGTGTTGCGGCTCGAAATGAAGAAGACCTTTTTCTCCAAGCGCGGCTGGTGGATTTACTGTCTGGCCGCCGGCCCGGTGGCGATTACGCTGCTGCACTGGATGTTCGAGGCGCGCGTGCGCGGCGCCAACAATCACCGCCTGGGCGACGACAGCATCGTCTTCGCCACGCTGTTCCAGTTCCTCTACCTGCGGGCCACGATTTTCTTTGGCTGCATGGGGATTTTCTCCAACCTGTTCCGCGGCGAAATGCTGGAAAAAACGCTGCACTATTACTATCTGACGCCCATGCGCCGCGAACTGCTGGTGGTCGGCAAGTACCTCGCCGGCCTGTCGGTCGCGCTGGTGCTGTTTGTGGGCTCGACGGCGGCGGCCTTCCTCACGCTGGGCGCCCATTTCGGCCCGGCCTGGACCGACTACCTATATCACGGCCCCGGCTTGAGCCAGCTTGGATCCTACATGCTGGTGGCGGCACTGGCCTGCGTCGGGTATGGCGCGGTATTCCTGCTGTGCGGGCTGTTCTTCCGCAATCCCATGATTCCGGCGGCGGTGGTTTTCGTGTGGGAGAACCTGAATCCGTTCTTGCCCGCGCTGCTCAAGAAGATCAGCGTGATTTTCTACCTGCGGAGCTTGTGCCCCGTGGAAGTGCCGGTACCGCCGCCGTTCTCCGTAATGGTGATCGACGCCGACCCGACTCCCGCGTGGCTCGCGGTTCCGGGCCTGCTGGCGCTGGCGCTGATTCTGCTGGCGTACACCGCGATTTCCGCGCGCCAAACGGAGATTAATTACGGCGAGTAGAGGCTGGAGCCCGTGGACGTACAGCTAACCACCGATCAAAAGGCCTTCGCCCGCCGAGCCATTGAAGCTGGACGGTTCCACACTGAGGAAGAGGCCGTGCAAGAGGCGCTTGCGTTGTGGGAAGACCGGGAACGCCGCCGGTTGGCGTTTCTGGCTACCATCGACGATTCCCGCGCATCTCTTGCCAGTGGCGAGGGGCGGCTCATCAACTTGCCCGCGAAGTGAGAGAGCGCGGACGCGCCCGCCTGATAGACGAATTGGCCAACACGCACTAGTGGCGCATCGCGTAGCGCCACTGGCGGAAGTCGACCTCGACGACATCTGGCTGCGCGTGGCCAAGGAAAGCGGCAGCATGGATGTTGCTACCCGCCTGGTTGACTCGATTACCAAGCGTTTCTTTTCCTCGCGACCTTTCCCTACGCGGGCCGCGCCCGTGATGGAGATTTCGGCGCCGGGTTGCGAAGCTTCCCCGTGGGCGAGTACGTCATCGTGTATTGGGTGGAAGGTGATGATGTGCTCATCCTCCGCGTGGTACACGGCAAACGCGATCTTGAAGCGCTGTTCGATCGGTGACCCCACCGACTCCAGCTTGCGCCGCGGACCGAATCCGGGGCTCGGCCGCTCACTTTCCGTAAACTACCGCCACCGCGAAAGGCCCCAGTTCGACCGCCGACCCTCTCAGCGCCCCGGTGTGCGGCGCGGCGGAGGAATCGACTACCGATACCTGGGCATCGGCCCACTCTTCCTTTAAGCGCACGGTGCTTGTCGCATTGCGCTTGTTCACCAGCAGCAGCGCGCGGCCCTTGGGCGTGACGAACGCCTGCGCCAGGACGTCGCCCGTGGCGCCTCGCGTCTCGACGAGCCGGTCGCCGGGCGCGAAATGGTCGTGGATCAGTTGGAGTACCCGGAAGCGCGCGTTCGGAGTTCCCGTCTGCCAGTCCACCATGCTCACGCTGGGAAACTGCGTCGGGTACCCGACAAGCTGCGATTCGCCCACAATATCGATTCCCATGCGCATGGCCTGCAGATACACGTACGCATAGAGCGCTCCCGAGGCGTTCCAGTAGACGTCGGGAATGGTCTCCTTGCCGGCGGGATCGCCGGGCAGGATGTTGCCGATCTCGTCCAGGGTGGTGCGCGTCTCCGGCGACAGCCGCTTGCGGATCTGCTCGACGTAACGGACCGTGTTGAGGAATCCGTCGGCCTGGTCGAAGAAGGTGTATTGCCAATCTTCGGCCGTTTCGGCTGCCGCTGGGGTTGCATAAAAGTGATAGGAGATCATGTCGAGCGGGATGCCGGGCCGATGGTTCTTGTGGTCGAGGAAGTACTCGAACATCTCCGGATGCGAGCTGGGCGCCGCCAGTGCGAGGCCCACGAACTTCGTGTCCGGCGATACGGCGTGGATGGCGGCCGCGACGGCGTCGTATCGCGCGGTGTAGTCGGGCGGAGACATGCTGTGCTCGAAGTCCGGCTCGTTGAAGATTTCCCAATACGGAATGTGGAAGTGGAAGCCCGACGCGTGCTGCTTGCCCTGCTGGTCCACGAAGCCCCCCTGGGTGTACCAACTCACCAGCCGCGCGTAGTAAGCGGCGAGATCCTGCAAGCCCCCTTCGCGCAGTTCTTTGCCCTGGATGTAATTCCAGACCGCTTCGTCGGGATCGGCCGGATACGCCACCGGCTTATCGGTCTTGAAAAGCCACGCGGGAATGGTGCTGAAGTTGAGGATGGTGGCGTGGCCTTCGGTGGCGTTCAGGAAATCGACGGTCATAGGGTCGATGAGCGAAGTGTCCCATACGCCCGGCTGGAGTTCGGCCACCGCCAGTTTCGGATACGGCAGCCAGGGGACGTAGCGGACATACTCCGCGCCCAGATCGCGCAGGGCGCGAAAGACCGCATCGTGGATGGCGGATCCACGCCGCAACGGCGGATTGACGACCACCTGCAGGGTGGGGGTAGTTTTCGAAACCTGGGAGACGGCGTCCCAGCGAATGTCCAGAACCGGAGTGCTCTGCGCGTAGACCAGCGCCAAGGGCGAAGCGCAAAGCAGCAGAAGCGCGGAAACGCCTACGGGTCGCATGGCTAGTCCAAACAATAACATCTTCGTCGCCGGCCGGGACAGACGAATTCCGGAGGGCAAACGGCTGGATGCCGTCAGTTGCAGTTTCGGCCTCGTCCCTTACTTCAACACCTCTTCGAAGAACGCGTCCGCGCGGGCGTCGTGGGAACTCTGCAGCTTATTCATGGCCTGCTTGCGCACCGCCGGATCTTTCGAGGTTCTCACCAGTTGAATCAGCGCCGGAACGCCCCCGCCGTCGGGCATGGAGCCGAGCGCGTCCACCGCGCGGCGGCGCACGGAGAGGTCCAGATCGCCGGCGATGGCGGCGTTGATGGTGTCGAGCACCGCCTGCCCCGGCTTGCGATTGAGCGCCGCAATGGCCTGTGCCCGCGTGCGGGCGTCGCCGGCGGTGCGCGCGGTCGAAAGCAGCAGGGTCAGGGCTTCCGGCTCCTTATTGCGTGCGAGGCCAGAAATCGCGCTCTGCTTCACCGCTTCGCTCGGGTCCTTGGCCAGCACGTTCCGGAGCACGTCGACCCCGTGACGGCCGCGGTACGATCCCTCTAACGACGCGGCCCGCCGGCGCAGCCATTCGGGCTGGCTGGCCGCCAGGTAGCGGTCGAGCGCCTGGTCGGCCGCGGCGTCGGCGTGGACCGCGATGGCCGTCAACGCGCCGTTCGAATCCAACTCGTGCTGCGGCACGTAGGTGGCCAGCAGCGCCACGCTCTGGGCCGGCGCGACCGCGGTGAGCCAGTGCACCGGAAGTCCACCGGCATCGATCTCGCAATCCGGAGAGAGGCTGCGCACCTTGCCCACGGTGTTCACTTCCACGCGGAACAGAATCACGGCGTGGTCCGGCGGTTCCAGGTGGACGATGCCCGCGCTGGAGTAACCGTCGCGCACCAACTCACAGCCCAACTCCGAGCCGCGAACCGCCGGGACGTCCCAGGCGATCCACTCCGGCTGCGGTTGCGCCGTAAGGAGCGATTGGAATTCGCGCTCCAGGCCGGCGGCGGCCGACCGGGTGTCCACTTTCGCATTAACCAGCAATTTCGGCTGGGCCATCAGCGGCAGCGCCGCCAGCAAACAGAGCGCGGGTTTCATTTGTTGAGCAGCTCCGTGAGATAGTCGGCGGCGGCCGGGCAGGACTTGGTCATACTGGACAGCCGCTCGACGATGCGCAGCTTCAATTTCACGTCTTTTTCGGACTTCGCCACGTTCACCAGCGGCTGGCAGTCGCTCCGCTGGCTGGCCAGGCGATCGATAATGGTCTGCTTCACCCGTTCGTCCTGCTCACTGCCGTAGAGAGCGGTCAAAGTGGTCATCGCCGTGCCGGCCTCCTGGCTGGAAATGATCTCGATGGCCGTCTGGCGAACCCTGGGATCCTTATCGGTGCGCGCGACTTCGGCCAGTTTGTCGAGATTGCCGTTGCGCCGCATGGCGTCCAAAACCGCGATCTTGCCTTCGGGAGTGGTCTCGCTCTGGTAGATCTGCCACAGTTCCGGCTGGCCGTCCACGTTGCCCAGGCGGTTGATGGCTTGCACCCGCAGACTTCCGTCTTTTTCACCCTTGAGGACCTCGAGCAGGCGGTCCTTGTCCCGGTTGTTGGCTAAGGCGTCCAGAATGGCGCGCTTTACGGCTGGGTCGTTGGTGGAGGTGTAGATTTGGACCAGAATCTGCGGGGTGTTGGGGTTGCGCCTTTGGCTCATGTACTGGATGGCCCTCACCTGCAGGTCCGGATTACCGCCGCGGGCGATCTGCTCCAGCAATTGTTGCGCCTGGGGCGTGTTGTTTTGCGCGATCACGTAGAGCGCCTGGCGCTTCAGGCTGGGCGAATGCGAACCTTTCAGCAGGTTCTCGACTTGCGGCAGGTACTTCTCGGGATCGGACTGCATCAGGCCGTTGAGCGCCAGTATTTTGAGGTCGTCGTCGGTTTCGCTATCCGGCGAGACCGGGCCCTTGCTCTGCTTCACTTCCAGCTCCAGCGCCTTGGCGTCGTCCAGCCAGCGGCTGTTGGGATAAGTCTTGCGCAGCGTGTCGATGGCGGCCTGGGCGTCGGCCGCGCGGCCCAGTTTGTCCAGGACGTAGGCCTTCCAATACAGCGCGCCCTCGGCGCGCACGCCGGCGCGCGCCACTACGTTGTTGAACTCCGAGAGCGCCAGGTCGTACTGGTGATTGTCGATGAATTTCAAGCCGTTCTGGTACATGGCGTCATCGCCCCCTTTGAAGACCGTTCGCGCCTGCATGGCCAGTGCATTGTTTAGTGCGTCGGAGTTGCCCCTCTCGGCCATCCTGGCGCTGGCCGTCACCATCTGTTCCCGGGCTCTCGAAAGCTTGTCCTGAACGTCGTCCCAGTCCTTCTGGAACGGCAGGTCGAGATTCAGGTTGTCCAATTGCGCTCGCACCTGGTCCAACTGGAGGTCGAGATCCGCCGGCAATTGCGCCGCCTGATTCAGCGCGTCTTCGGCCATGCGCATGGCCGCGGTGGGCTCGGGCGCCGGCGTCGTACGCACCCGCGGAGCCGGAGCGGCCGGAGGCACGGGTGGCACGGGTGGCGCTACCTGCGCCAGCGCCAGAGAGGCGGTCAGAAACCAGCCGCCGATTGTCAGTGCACTGCGATACGTTTTCATAGGTTTTTCGATCCCCTTACAATTTGCGCCGGTCGACGGGCCGCCCCACGGACCCGGCCGGTTCCTGCTGTTGTTTCACGTTCGTCCCCAAGACTCGAATCTTGAAAAGAATACCCGCCGATTCCAGGCGGTGCTGTAAATTCTCCAGATCTTCGGGCGTCATTTGCGACGGCTGGTGGGCAATATCCACCAGCATGCGCTCCAACTCGTCCAGCACGCCGGCCATGGCGGTGTTACCGGTGCGCAGGGCGGTCTGGCGATACAAGCGGTCCTCGTGCACCAGGCCGGCGGCGCGCTCGCGCTCGGCCGAAATGTCCAACTTGTCCGAAGGGTTGGCGTTATTCAGCTCGATCAGGACCATTTGCGAGCGCTCCAGGAAATCTCCCACGGCCACCAGCAGGACGCGCTCTCCGGCCTGCTGGTCGGCGACGGTTTCCGCCGGCGCCGCCTTGCGATGCACGGTGGGGTACATACGGCCCGCCAGGAACGCCACCACCAGCAGCGACGCCAAAGCCGCCGCGGCGCCGGCCCAACGCCAGGAGCCTTCCGGAATCCACCAGCGGCGGCGGGACGGCAGGCG